>Ga0315904_10010785_pt1 | contig 11755 bp, 18 predicted proteins | sample LakEriMetagenome_6_FD_203529 | JGI IMG/M metagenome (GOLD analysis project Ga0315904, IMG submission 203529) | Freshwater fungal communities from buoy surface, Lake Erie, Ohio, United States - Buoy 12 MA120 | ecosystem: Environmental > Aquatic > Freshwater > Lake | place: USA: Lake Erie, Ohio...
CAGGAGGCGACCGCTCCACCCTCACAGGAGGCGACGGCTCCACCCTCACAGGAGGTCACTACTCCACCCTCACAGGAGGCGACGGCTCCACCCTCACAGGAGGCGACGGCTCCACCCTCACAGGAGGCTACCGCTCCACCCTCACAGGAGGCGACCGCTCCACCCTCACAGGAGGCGACGGCTCCACCCTCACAGGAGGCGACCGCTCCACCCTCACCGGAGGCGAATGCTCCACCCTTCAGGTCAAGTGGTGGGATCACGTAGCCTCTCGGGAACGCATCGCGACAGCCTATGTTGGAGAGGACGGTATCGAGGCAAATACCGCCTATAAACTCGACGACAACCATCAGTTCATCAAAGCCTGCTCCAAAACCATCCCAGCAGGTGAAAATGTTGCAAAACCGAAGAGCAGATAATCAAATGCTCGCTTGCGGGAAGTTAATCATTCGCATATTATCCACCACATGAATATCACAGAACAATTGGTCAAATATCATCAAGCCGCTCCGTCAGCGATGGAGTTTATCGCTCAAGTAAGAGCAGCAACCGGGGCTTCTCAGGCCAGCGTTTATCGCTGGATCAGCGAGGGTTGCTTGCCTCCCGGCAAAACTCTCATCAGGCTCATTGAGTTCCTGCAATATCTGAAGCAGAAAGGAGAGCAGCAATGAGCAGGTCTGGCAATTCCACCATTCCCACAGACAAGCAATATGACGACTATTACGCGATTCGCTGCGAGGAATGCCATGTCAAGCTCACCTCCGAAGAACTCAAACAGGGCGAGCCTTATCTTTGTGCAACCTGCGCCGAAGAGCAGCATGGACATTGACCGCACCATTGGCATGCTTGCCGCACTTGATTACCTCGGCCTTGATTTCGGCCACACGCCTGTCATTGGCAGGACAAACCACGAATTTCCCAAGCGCAAACCTCGGCGCTGGGCATCACTGGCAACAGCGATGAAACTGAGGCTTATCAAACCCAAGACCAAATAACACATGAGCACAGAAAACACAGAGAACACGGCAGCATCAAATCGTCAGCTTGCCAAGCCGCAAGCAACCCTCAAAGACCTCCTCTCCGGCGAAAAGTTCAAGGAGCAAGTCGCACTTGCGCTTCCGAAGCACATGACGCCAGAGCGTTTCAGCCGGATTGCTCTAACCGCTCTTCAGCGCACGCCAAAACTTCAGGACTGCACCCAAACCAGTTTGTTCAAATGCCTGCTGGACTTGAGCGCGATGGGCTTGGAGCCTGATGGTCGCAATGCCCACCTGATCCCTTACGGGCAGGAATGCACGCTTGTCATCGACTACAAGGGACTCTTGAAGCTCGTCCGTAACTCCGGCGAAGTCACTTCAATTCGTGCCGAGAACGTCTGCGAGAATGATGAGTTCTCATGGGAGAACGGCGTCATCACCCACAAGGTCAACTGGTTGAAGCCTCGCGGAGCTTACCTTGCCGTTTACGCAGAAGCCACCCTGCGTTCCGGCGAGATTCAAACGGCGGTGCTCACAAACGAGGAAGTTGAGGCTATCCGCAAGCAGTCCCGATCTGGCAATGCTGGCCCCTGGACGCAGTTTGCTGGTGAGATGCGGAAGAAATCGGCCCTTCGTCGCTTGTGCAAATTGCTTCCTCTTTCGGCGGAAGCAGAAGAGCACATTGACCGTGATGCGGATGTCGTTCGTGAAATCGACATCACGCCAAAACCTGCCGTTACCCTCAACCTTCCAAGCCAACAGGAGGTGCAGCCATGATTATCCACGACGAAGCCACCTATCGGGCGCATCCCGCTCTCAATTACTCATCAGCGAAATCGCTGCTGAAGTCTCCCAAGCACTTCCAAGCCGCGCTCAATCGCAAGTTTGAGCCGAGCAGGGAGATGGTGATTGGCAGCGCGGTTCACAGCATCGTGCTGGAGGGCAAGCAGCCCTCTTACATCGTGCGTCCAGCAGACCTCGACCTTCGCACCAAAGAAGGCAAGGCATGGCGGGACAAGCACGCTGGCATGGAAATCGTCACGCAGGAAGATCACGATATCGTGCTCAAAGCTGCCGCTGCTGTGCGAGACAGCCTCGATGCCCAGTATCTTCTAAAGTTGTGCCCGCACCGAGAAATCGGCATCGTGCGGCATTACGAGAACGTAGAAATCAAAGGCAGGCTGGATGCCTATGGGTATGATGAGGCCGGGAAGCCTATCGTACTGGATTTCAAAACGACCAGTGACGCCGACCCTGAAACATGGGGGAAGAAAGCCTTTGGCCTTCGCTACCCCATGCAGACAGCATGGTATGAATCACTGCTCGCCCTTGAACTTGGACTCGAAGAAGCGCCAGCCTATTTCTGGCTGGTGGTCGAGACACAAGACCCCTTTGACGTTGTGATCTACCAGCCGCCTGAAGAGGCTCTGGAGATTGGCCGCGCTCAAATGAAGCATTGCATTGAAAGCTATAAATCCTGCGTTGCCACAGGCAAGTGGCTGGGATACACGAAAGGAATCATTCAGCTTGAAACCCCAGTTTGGGAGAAGCGCAAATGGCTGAACAAATAAATTGACTGGAACCGCTTCCAGTTGTAAAAATTAATACATGAACCATGAATCATCAAGAATTCAGCAGCAAGGGTGGCAAATCAAAATCCAAGAAAAAGATGGATGCAATGTTGGAAAACCTCAAAAAAGCGCGAGAAAAAATAGCATTGAATCGAAAATCAAAATTGGCCAAAAATTCAATCGTTTAACAGCGATTGAAAAAGTTGGTCGTGATAAAAGACAAAATCTTACTTGGCTCTTCCAATGCGATTGCGGAAATTTTAGAACAGCAACCGTTTCAAACGTAATAAGTGGCAACACTCAATCGTGCGGCTGTATTGGTTCGATTGGAAAAATCAAACATGGACTGTCTTTAACTCCAGAGCATAAAGCGTGGACCTCTATAAAAGAACGTTGTTTCTGCCCAACAAACGTAAATTACAAATACTACGGATTGAGGGGCATAACCATGTTTGAACCTTGGAGGGATTCATTTGATTTATTTTTGTCTTACGTTGGCAAAAAACCAACGCCAGTCCATTCTATTGACAGGATCAACGTAAACGGAAATTATGAACCCGGCAATGTTCGATGGTCAACAAGCAAAGAACAATGCAACAATAGAAGAAACAACAAATTTATTTCATTCAACGGTATAACTTTGACCCTTTCCCAATGGTCCGATAAACTTGGCTATCCAAAATCAATCATTGGATCAAGAATAAGAAATGGATGGGATATTGAAACAGCCCTGACAAAACCACCAAAAACAAACAAACAATATGGCAACGCCCATCATCGCTAAAATCGACGTTAAAAAGATCAACAAGGAATGGCTCTACACGGGAGCCAAGGGAACCTACCTGGATGCCGTGGTTTACGAAAACCATGCCGTTGACCAGTATGGCAACTCGCATGTCATCAAGCAAAATCCTCCGAAAGAAGCCCGTGACCAAGGCGCGAAGCCCGTCATCATCGGCAACTGCCGCTGGATGCCTCAAAAGAACGGTTCTGGCAACTCCAAACCCGCCCAACGTACAGCGAAGCAGGATTCGTTTGTTGAGGACACGGGCGACGATACGGACATCCCATTTTGAGCAACCCTAACACCCCGTTGGCCGAGGGGTAAATCGGCCACTTTATAACATGACACTTTCAGAACTCATCCAACAACTCAACGACATCCACACCAGTCTTGGTCGCGCTCCCAACATTGAGGTCAACTTTCGCATTGGTGATCCTCCAGACGATGAGGGCCAGTGCCAAATCTTCGACGTAGAATGGGAACCACGGATTCGTCTTGTCACTATTTGCGGGTAATTTATGAAACTAGGCCATCATGGAATCCTCCGACTGTTCCCCAGCGCAAGCCCTGATCTTCTATCTCGAAATACCAGTCAAGCTGCCGTCGTGGAACGAAATCCTGGGGATGAACCATTGGCGAAGAAAGAAGTTCAAAGACGAACTGGCGAAAGGGTTCTTGTCCGCGTTACGAGCGTCCGCAAACGATTGCTCGATGAAGACAACCTATGCGAAAAATACCATGTCGATCTTTGCCGATACGCTGGAGTCATATCTGGCGACGAAGCAGGCAAAACGAAAATTGAGACAACGCAGCGCAAGGCTGAAAAAGGCGAAGAAGAAAAAGTAATCATCGAGGTTTTCCAATAATGCCCAACTCCAAACAACCCTGCCCGCAAAAACGCCTTCACGACCAGCTAGTCCGCGTCCTGCAAGGCACAAAGGCCAGCAACGATGAAATCACCGAGGTTCTCATCACGCTGCTCGCAATCCAGCTTGCCGCCTACCCGCCACTTGAGCGCACAATTTGTTGGGATGCTGCGGTTGAGACGCTTGACAACATGGTGGACGAGCTTATAACCCAATTCGACCATAACATAACCAAAAACTGAATATGACATCTGGAACCCATGCCCTCATTTTAGCGCAGTCGGCATTTGAAGCGGTCTGCAAAGAGCGTGACGAGATTAAAACTCAAGCCGATAATCTGGCGAAAGAGTTTGAGGCATCCAAAGCATATGCCGAACGCTGCAAACAGGGCGGCATGAGTGCGATACAGCCGACGCCGGAAACGGATGAAGCGTGGGCAAAGTGGCCTTATGCTGGGCCGGGAGTTCATGCAAACTTTGCCCGCAAACTGGAACGTGAGCGCGACAGCGCCAAAACGCTGAACCGCTCGCTGCTCGACCAGTTGGAGGCCAAGGACGCGCAGATCGAAGCCATGCGCGAAGCGATCAAGGACGCCAACTACGCCTTGGCTTATGTTCACAACGACGGGGCGGGCTCCAGCGCTTTCCCATATCGGACAGACGACGACCTGTGCTCAGAGAATCGTTTCCACCATGTCAAAGACGCGCTGGATGCGCTCAAACCCTTCCTCAAGCCATGACCAACGAAGAAATCACAATAGCAGTTCACGAAGCTCTTGGCTGGATTAAACTCCTCGAAGGCCCGAACCACTACGGGTATAAACGCGGGGATGAGTGGCACTACCTGCACCAAGTCCCCAACTACCCCGAATCGCTCGACGCATGCGCGGAGTTTGAGGCGACGTTGACGGACCACGAACTCATGCTCATGCACCACCAAATCACGAAGATTTTACGCCAGATGAAAGACCCTCGTCCAGCATGGAGGGCACCAGCTAAAGTACGCTGCCTTGCCTACCTCAAAACGAAAGGAATCCTGCCATGACCACCGCCCAACTCGACCACCTGCGCCGAATCGACGCGCACCTTGCCAATCTGCTTTCGGCCGCCGAAAAGCGGACTCCGGGGGAGTGGCACGTTGCCACGGATGCGCACTATGCACCCGGAACACTCTGCGTTGTTGGGCGTCCCGATCACGGTCAGGTCGGCCATGTTGGCAATTGCATCGCTCGCGTCGCGCCCCCTGAATGCACCACCTTCGTCGATCACGCCAACGCCGCCTACATAGCCTCCTGCGCCGGTAACGCAGAGGCCGGGTGGAAGGCTACGCGGGCGGCGATTGCCTGCCTGCTCGTCATCTGCGACCCGGCTTCCGGTGCCGACTTTACGAACTATGGCGGCGAAACTTTTCTGTCCCAGATACTCGCCGCCTTCCCCAACGTCTAACCCAACATCAAACCATGATCTGTGAATCCATCGTCTTTTCTATCGCTCTTGTTATGGCTGTTCACCGCTACTGCCAAATGCGCGAATACATGCACTGTCACTCCACAGATTACAGACCATGAACATCATCACGCGACCAACCCAATGGACCGTCATGCCGGAAGGCGAGGCCATCTTCCACGAACAAGCCACCATCATCACTGTTGTCGATGAGGCTGCTGGCGAGTTTCTCCAAGTGCAACAGCACCACGTTGAGGCAAAGGGCGTGATCTTCATTGATCCATCCGAATGGCCTGTTCTCCGCAAGGCTCTCGATGAGGCTTTTGCCAGCTTGCAAGGCAGCAATCCACCCAATAACACCCCATGAAAACAAGCTTCAAAGCTCTTGTCCTTAAATACCGGCCACTTATCGAACGTCGCCGCCGTGGCGACTGGTTGACCGTGCCGCAAAAACGCCAGTATAGCCGCCCAATCTGCCGCGTTTGTGGCAACCAGATTGGTAGCGATGGCTGCAAGAATTACAGGCCAGCTTGACATCCCCCGCCGCACGGGTATGTGCGGTATGCCGGAACGCTGCGTGAGAAACAGTCCGGCGCACATCGAGTTGAATCTAAATGCTGCCCACCTTCCGGCGACCCCCTTAACTCAGGGTTTCTCACCTCCGGTTGCGTGGGCAGCACCTTTTTACGTCTATGCAACTACCCAAAGAAGCACAATTTGAGTCAAGCGGTCCCTTTGCGATGCCGTTTACGTCATACAGAATTACACCTGTTTGTGACGCTGATCGAAATCCCATCCTCGATAAGGACGGCAAAGAGATTTACACTATTGTTGGCACGTTCATCAATGAGCTTGATGATATTAGTGAAGAAAATCTTTCCAAGATTGAGCAAGCCGTCAAACTGACTCGAAAGTTAAACAAGGATGGAGTAAGGCTGCAAAGCTTTTATCAAGCTCCTAATTTTGCTCTCCTTCCAAAAGAAAGGGAAACCCCGATGGGCTTTGTTTACGTCATGCAAAATCGTCGCAATGGCCTTTTTAAGATAGGCTTCAGTAAAAAGCCGTCTTTTCGCGAAAAAACTCTTCAGTCTCAAGAACCAGAGGTGGAGATGATTTTTTCACACAAAGGGAGTATTGAGCTAGAAAAGCTCATTCATGGAAATTTTTCCAGAAATCGTATCCGAGGCGAATGGTTTAGCCTTACCGAAGATGAACTAGAATCAGTTAAGCTGATGCTTGAAGGAGGGGAAAAATGAACACAATCCACCGCAAAAAACTCACGGATAATTTCACCGTCCTCCCAAATGCTCTTTTGCAAGACAAGAGGCTTTCCTTCAAGGCTCGCGGAATTCTATGCTTGATGCTTTCGTTGCCGCAAAATTGGCAGACTTACTCAAGCTGGATTCAGGAACAAGGTTTGGAAGGCCGGGAGGCTGTCCAAAGCGCATTGGCTGAACTGGAAGTCCTTGGATACCTGCAACGCAATCCAGAGAAAGACGACCAGACAGGCAGGTTTCTCGGAAACGTCTGGCACTGGAATTCAGAGTCAAAAATTCAAATACCGGCAGACGGGAAGCCGTCAGACGGATTTCCAGCACCTACAAAGAACACACTTGAAAAAGAAAGTATTAAACCTTTTCCCGAATTAAAAAATTCGGGCAAAGAGGAGGGTGAACTCTTCCTTTCTCCCGAACCAGTCGAGAAGCCCAAAAAAGGCAGACCTGCCAAACCTGCTGATCCTCGCCATCAGGAAGCCATCAAGATGTTCTGCGACCTGTATGAGGAGCGGTTCAGCACCAAGTATGCCTTCCCTGTCTCGGACGCCAAGCAACTGAGCGAGTTCCTGAAGCGTTGCCCAACTGTAACAGTCTCAGAAATGAGAGAAACCCTCTCGGACATTTGGGAATATGAAGTGAACAAGGGCGATTTCGTCGCCAACCGTTACAGAATCCACACTCTTGCCGCCCTTGTCCTCCGCTGGAATGACATCAAGGCCATTCTCCACACGCTATGAAAACCACGGAAGACCTCCTCGCATCCTTCGCGCAGTCAAAGCTCCCTTGGTCTGAAGAGGCTGAGTCGGCATTGGTCAGCATCATCTTCAACGCTCCATCGAAAATTGAGGACGTTCCGCCGCCTGACGCGTTCTACCACGCCCATCACCGCTTGCTCATCCAAGTGTTCCACGCAATGTTCCACGCCGGAAAGCCAATCGACATGCTTTCCGTTACTCACGAACTCCGCGAGATGGGTCAGTTGGAATGGGTTGGCGGGCCTTCCAGAATTTCAGATTTTTACAGCACCTTCATTGGGGTCGGAAACTTTGGCTACTATGCGTCCATTGTTCTGGAAAAATACCAGCTTCGTCGGGTGATTCACTCGATGGCAGACGGAATGGCCTCTCTTTTGCGATTTGACGCATCGGAGGGCTTGTCCGCTACCGATACCCTCCAGACCGCTGTGAAGGCCGTAAACGAGGCTGTAAGCGACGATGGCGGGCCTGATTTGCCCTCCCATGACATTCGGAAGCTGATTGGCGAGGTTTTGGAGGATTGCGAGAATATGCTGAACTCCGGCAAGCGCATCAGCGGCATCTCAACGGGTATCCCTGAGTTCGATGAAATCATGGGGGGATTGGAGCCTGGGTGCCTGACCGTTATCGCCGCCGAATCCTCGGATGGCAAAAGCTCACTGGGCAGGCAAATTCTGGAATATGCCGCCACCGAGGGGCATCATGTGGTCGATTACACCTACGAAATGATGCCGAAAGCGGAAGCTCGCCGCGTGCTGTGCTCGCAGGGGAAGATTGACGCAGGAAGCCTGAAGCGAGGCACCTTAACCCGCGAGGAGCAATCCAACCTCGGGGCAGCGACCCGATGGGTGGCAAAATGGGACTTCCATGTGGTCGATGTGGCCGGGAAGACCATTGAGCGCATTTGTCAGGACATCGCCCGTCGAGCCAGAAAGCTGCCGCCTGAACGGAAGGTCGTCTGCATGATTGACTACATCCAGCTTTGCCAGACTTCGGCTGACGCACCGAGCCGTGAGCGGGAGATTGCCCACATCACCAGCACAGCCAAGCAATGCGCCAAAATGACGGGAGCGCACATCATCATGCCCTCGCAGGTGAACAAGGAGGGGGATGTTCGCGAGTCGATGGCGATTGAGCAAGACTCGGACAACCTGCTGAAGATCAAGAAAATCCCGCCGCCCAAGGACAGGAAACAACCCTCATGGAAGAAGCAGGATGACGATGAGAATGACCAAGAGGCTCAGTTTGAGCGGCACATCTTCTTCCACAAGGTGCGTGATGGTGAGCGTTACCGCACCGTCCACGCCAGATTGGTGGGCAGGCACTTCCGCTTTGAAATCATTCCAGACTCAAACGCCCGCCATTCGGGATAGAATTATCCAGCCGAACAACCAAATAACACAACACAATGCACTACACACCAAGCAAAAATGAACAGCTTGCCGCCAGTCTTGGGTTCAGGATTTCCGAAGACGGCACCACCGTGACCCGCTCAAGCGGCAAGGTTATCACTCTTTCAACAGACAAGGATGGATACAAGGAGTTCAGCTTTGGGCCAAAAGCCAATCGCAAAAAATGTCGCGTTCACAGGTTCAACGCGTGGTTCCGATTTGGGGAGGCGATTTACGAGCCTAATATCGTCTGTCGCCATCTTGACGGCAATCCTTCCAACAATCACATCGACAACATTGCGCTGGGAACACAACATGACAACATAATGGACAGGCCAGCGGAGGAGCGCCGCCTGCACGCATGGAACACATCGCGCCACGCCATCAAGCACGATCACATTGCGATTATTGAGTTCTACAAGCAGCATGGATTCAAGGCCACCCTGTTTGAGTTTGGCATATCCAGCAAGGGCACCCTGTCCTTCATCATCAACAAAACGCAAACCGCGAAGCCAGTGGCAAAGACCGACAGGCCAAAAAGGCAACCAAGGAAGCCGCTCACCGCATCCAGCAATGCTCCGGCCACTGACTCCGATACTCCGGCTCGTCCATTGGCTCCTTCGGGCACCAGACTTTCATTTTGAGGTCGCACTGGCAGACGCCGCAGTGATTCAGCGCAGGATCGCTCGGTGTGTGCTTTGAGGTCAAAAACTGGTTGGCTGCGCTCACAAGGCTTCTGGTCGCGCAACTCACGCAAAACTCCGTCACCCTGTCCTTGTTCATCGGGCAGGCAGCGCAGATTGCAGCGCGACGGTCAGCCTCTTCCTGTCCCACCAAGCTGCCATTCAAATAGGGCACCACCGCAGACTGAAAAAAGCGGTTCATCATCTGCCACGCAGACACCTTTTTCTCCTGCTCAGGGTCGCGCTCCAAGCACAGGTCAGGCCGATATTGGCAGAAGGCCGCGTGCATGATGAGGCTCAAGTTGATGGGAACCTCGATGTTGTTGCCTTTCAGGTGCGCCTTGACCTTCCGGTAAAGCTCGACCCACCCCATGTTGACGAAGACGGTGTTTGTGGCCTCAACGTGGTAGAAGAATCCATAGGTGTCGCCAGTGATCGTGGCGGAAGGGAACATTTCCCTCAAGCGAGCATGGTTGAACTCGCGAGGAATCTCATTGCGGCGGATTAGCTCTTTCATTGGGCGGATGTGCGGCTGCGATAACCGCGATACACCTTTTGGAGCGCACGGTCACGCACTTCGTCGGCTTTGTCGCTCAGGAACGCTCTGGCGCGCTCCGTGGACATCTGCAAGGCGCGTGGGCCGTAGCGCAGGATCATGCTCTTGTAGGCTTTCCCTGTCTCAAGCGAGTAGGCGTCAGCCTCCTCCTGCGTCAGGCGGCGGCGGTTGCGTCCTTTGCCGACCATGCGGTATTCAGCATTAGCTGGAGTCAGCCAGATGTTGCGCGAATTGAGAGCGCCCAAAATGCGGTAGGCTGGATCAGACGGTCTTTCCATGAACTCGCGTGAGCCTGGATACACCTCCTTCTCGATCTGCTTGCCAAGAATGTCGTAATACTCCTCGCCAACAAAGCGGCGGTAAATGGGGATGTGCGATGCCGTTTTCTCCCAGATGGTCTTGTATTTCCGCATCTTGGGATCAGCCATCATGTCGAGGTCTTTGAGAATACGCGGGGTGAAGCCGCCAAGCCAGCCTGCCGCCAACCGTTCGACGCGGCTCATGGCCTGCTCGGTGGGGTCTTTGGAGGCAAAGGAGCGACCAAAAATCTCACCAGCCTGAGTCAGCGCCGGGATTTCCATTGTGGCACTTGTTCCGGCAACGATGGTGGAGATGGCGCGATCAAGATAATCTTTATCAGTCCATTCCTTCGGAGAGAACCGAATCATGTCGGAGATGGAGCCGATGGCGGCAAACATCTGATTGACGGGCCAGTTCTGATAATTGAACACCCTGTCGCCAATTCGGATGGTGAACTGTTTCTCACCAGCCGAGAGCTTCTGCTTGATTTGCTCCGGCGTAAGATTGCCCCAGCCGCCATTCCACGACCAGCCGCGCTTTTCGTCATCAGGCTCATCAGCGATGGCCTTGATGACAAGCTGGCCGACAGCCAGCATCACGAAGCCGATCATCTGATTGCGATAGATGGAATCGACGAAAGCAGCCTCGGAGCCTTTTAGCTGTTTTTGATTTTTCTCATACATCCGCAGCATGCCGATGAACGGCAGGAAGCTGACCCCTTGGTTGAACTTGTTGCCAGCGAAACGGGCGAAGCGATAACCAAGAATGTTGGCGGCTTGGTAGGCTGCAAACTGGACAAAGTATGCCAACGCAAGCTCAAGCTCGTCGAGAATGGTTCGCTTGTTGTCGCCAGACTGTCTTGCCTTGGCATAGCGAACAAAATCGTTGGCGAGGCTTGTGGATTTCGCATTGATGCCCATCAAGGCGTTGTAAATGAAGCCGCCCGCACCACTCGGATTGAGTGTCATCGCCGCCTGACTGGCGGTGAAGTCGGCATTCTCAATGTTAGCTCCGAGTTTGGTCAGACTGGCATACATCTGCGCTTCTGCCATCGAATTGAGCAGTGCGCTCTCATAGGTTCCAGCCCTTGGCATCCTGCCTTTGAAGTATGGATCGGTTTTGACAATGTTGCTCTTGTAGATGTCGAGTCCAA
>Ga0315904_10010786_pt1 | contig 11755 bp, 1 predicted proteins | sample LakEriMetagenome_6_FD_203529 | JGI IMG/M metagenome (GOLD analysis project Ga0315904, IMG submission 203529) | Freshwater fungal communities from buoy surface, Lake Erie, Ohio, United States - Buoy 12 MA120 | ecosystem: Environmental > Aquatic > Freshwater > Lake | place: USA: Lake Erie, Ohio...
AGTCGAGGGGGACACACAGGTCGAACCCCTCGTGATACACCTTGGGGGTCTGGGGACCGTTCCGGTACATGATGGTGCCGGTGTAGCCGGCGTCCGCGCCGAAGAACACGGCCTCGCGCATCTCCTGCTGCCCGTGGCAGCGCTCCCAGCCCGTGCGCTGGTCGGCCCCGACGAAAAACTTGCTGCGGGCGATGACGTCGTCGGGGGTGTAGTCGTCGATGAGGACGTGCTCGGACCGGAGCTCGACCTTCTGGAACATGCGGACGCCCGGGAGCGCGCAGTACCGCAGGTACGGCGCGGCCGCCGTCGGCGCCGGCGCGGGGTCGTCTCCGACCGGCGGAACTCCGATCGGCTTGAACCGAACGTGGAGGGCCATGTCGCTCGTGAAGTGGCCGTACACGGGAAAGGTGAACTGGAGCGTTGCGCCCCCAGCGCCGAGGACCGCGGCGCCGTCGCCGGTCGGCTTCACGCGCGCGTACTCCGAGGCGATGGCGACATACGGGCGGTACGCCGACCGGACGAAAAGGGTGTGCGTCTGCTCGATGTCGGCGAAGGTCGGCTCGGTGTCGGGCACGCCGGCCGCCTTGCGCCGGGCCCGGATCGCCGCGATCCGGGCCCGCAGGAGGTCCGAGGCCGTGAAGAAACGGTCGAACCGCTCGTCGCGAAGAACGAGTTTGAAAATTGCGCCTTGCGACATTATATGGCTGCCGCATAAAAAAAGCCGCGGCCCGGACAAGTCACGCTCAGCGCCGCGGCCGCGGCTGCTGCCGCCGCTGCGGCTGCTGCCGCCGCTGCGGCTGCTGCCGCCGCTGCGGCTGCAGCGCTGTGCCGGCGGGTGCCGTGCTGGCGGCTGCCGTGCTGGCGGCTGCCGTGCCGGCGGGTGCTGTGCCGGCGGGCCCAAACCAGAAACTCATCGGGACATATTCGACTGCGCCGGCGCTGCCCGCGCCACTTGCGCCACTCGCGCCCGCGCCACTTGCGCCACTCGCGCCGGCGCTGCCCGCGCCACTCGCGCCGGCGCTGCCCGCGCCACTCGCGCCGGCGCTGGCCGCGCCACTCACGCTGGCCGCACGGATCAGGTGCGAGCCCGGGAAGGAAACCCAATCGTCCATTGGTTTCAAGTGTGAGACAAGGCGAGACCGAAAATAAGTTTGAAGAATGTGGTCTATCGCTATATACACGGTATGGCATCTCTCTATGGAGAAATTGGCCGGCGAGGGCTGGAGATCCCGCTGGCCGCGTTTCGCGAGCGCGTCGGGGGCGAGGCGACCCTCCGGAAGGTCCTGGCCGTGCTGTCCGTCCGCGAGGTCGTCCACCCCGGGCGTCCCCGGGGGATGGCGCCCGTCGTCCGGAAGGCGTACGAGCTCGTGATCAAGGACGACCTCCTTCGGATCCCCCGCGCACGGGCGCCTGCCCTGCTGCGGGGCCAGGTCCGCGGGCGCCCGTTCCTCGACGGGGTCCGGCCCGCGCCGCCGCCGCCGCACCCGAACGCGCCGCCGCCGCCGCCAGTCCGCATTCCGGCCGGCAGGCTCGCGCCGGTGACCCCCCTGTACGAGTACCAGGAGGCGGCCATCGAGTTCCTGTGCGGACCCGGCGGGGCGCTCGCGTCGCTGCCCGGCGTCGCGTACCTCCAGATGGAGACGGGCCTCGGCAAGACGCGCGTCGGCTGCGGCGTCATCGCCCGGCGGGGCGAGGCGGCCCTCGTCGTCGCCCCCACGGACGCGATCGCGACCCAGTGGGTCGACGAGTTCGCGGAGGTGTACCCTGACATCCGCGCGGCGGTGTACCACAACCCGCCGAAGGGGTCGCGGCGGCTCCCGCCCGGCCCCACAACGCATGACGTCGTCGTGGTAATCGTCAATACCTTCCGGACCAAGGAGCCCGACTTCATCGAGGGGTACGGCACGATCATTCTCGACGAGGCCCACGAGTACCACAGCACCCACAACTCCCGGGCGCTGTGGCTCTCCCAGGCGCCCGCCGTCCTCGGCCTGTCGGCGACGCCCGAGGACCGCCCCGATGGCCTCGACCGGTACGTGCCCCTCCACCTCGGCGCCGTTGTCCGCCCCGCGACGATCCCCGGCTTCGACGTGAACGCCGTCCGCTTCCAGGGCGCCGTCCGGCTCGTCGAGTACGCGGGCCACCCCGACTACTGTACCTTAGTGACGACGGCGGCTGGCACGATGTCGGCCATCGGGACCATCGGCCTCGTCATCCGCGACCCGGCCCGCACCCGCCTCATCGTTGCCGAGGTCGAGCGGCTGTGCCGCCTCCACGAGACGGCCCCGCCCGCCGAGTGCGCCCGCCTCGGCCTCGGCCCCCGCCCGGAAAGCGCCGCGACCCCCCGGCACCCCGCGGGCGAGGTGCGGCGCCACGGTGTCTTCGTTTTCGCCGAGCACCGGGAGTACCTCATCGCGATCCGAGACGCGATCGTGGCCTCGCTCGGGTCCGACGCTGTCATCGCGCCGGAGCTGGGCGGCGCGGCGCCCGCTGGGGACGCCGCCGCCGCTGGGGACGCCGGCGCCGCCGCCGCCTCGCCGATCAGCGTTCTCCGGGGCGGCGCCGCGGCGGACGCGGTCGGCACGGCCCGCCGGCACGGCGCCCACGTCGTCCTCACGACCTACGGCTTCAGCCGCCGGGGGATCTCGCTGCCTGACATGACCGCCATCATCGCCGCGTCCCCCCGCCGCAACGGCCTCCGCCAGATCCTGGGGCGCATCCTCCGCCGCGGCTCCGACGAGAGCATCGTCCGCCAGGTCGTCGACATCGTCGACGTCCGCACGGGCCTCCGGGGCCAGGTCACCGACCGCCGCAAGGTCTACCGCGAGAAAGGGTACCCCATCGTGAAGGCGTCCGCGTCCTATGAGGATTACGCGGGCGCGGACGCCCCCGCCCCCGCTGCTGGCGCCGACAACGGTGATGGCGGCGACGACGACCTCGCCGGCATGTCGATGGACGATCTTCTCGCGGCGGCGCTCGACCAGCGCTGAGAGCGCGCGGTCGGCGCAGAATGGCTGTGCCCGCGGCGTCGTGACGCTTCTTTTTGAGTCTTTCTCACGGACTGTATACTGCAATGGATTTGACCGGCGCCCATGGCGGCGGCATCCTCCGCCGCAACGACACGGGCTACCCCGCGAAGATGACGGTTAAGCTCCGGGAGCTGTACGACCGCTACACCGCCGCGCGCGTCGACGCGGCCGACGCCGAGCACGGCTGGGCGACAATCCTCAAGTACTACCAGTACCTCGTCCGCACCGTGATGAGCGACCCCGAGTACGGGATCGGCGCCGACGGCAACGCCCGGGGCGTCCTCGTGTACCACACGATGGGCATGGGCAAGACGCGCCTCGCCGTCGCCGTCGCGATGGCGCTGTGGGAGGACCGCCCCACCGTCGTGATGCTCGCCCGCAACCTCCAGGGAAACTTCCGCGAGACGGTCTATGAGGTCATCGACGCGCTGTATGCTGACCCCGACGAGCGCGCGCGGAAGCGCGCCGAGGCCGACTCCCGGTTCGTGTTCGTCTCGATGGACGCCTACAACGCGGCGAACCAGGTCGAGAAGGCTGCGGGGCGCGTGCGCCCTCGCGCCGGCCTCGCCGAGGGCGGGCTCGACGGCAAGTTCCTCATCATCGACGAGGCCCACAACTTCTTCCGGGCGATCATCAACTCGTCGTCCGAGAACGCCAACGCGCGGCGCGTGTACGACATGGCGCAGGCCGCTCGCAATCTGCGCATCGTCCTGCTGACGGGAACGCCCGCGGCGAAGGACCCCTTCGAGCTCGTCCCGTGCTTCAACATGCTGGCGGGTAAAGACCTCCTCCCGCCGCAGTACGATGTGTTCTACCGGCTCTACGTCGACCGCAAGGCCCACACGGTGCGCAACCGCGAGCGGCTCGCCAATCGCATCGTCGGGCTCGTCTCGCACGTGTCGCCCCTGCGGCCCACCGAGCCCGCGGGCGCCGACGCCGACGCCGCGCCCCCGAAGCGCGCCCGCGACGACGGCTGGTTCCCCGAGGAGCGGCCCACCGTCGTCGAGCGCGTCGAGATGGGGCCGGAGCAGTACCGGCAGTACCTCTTCGCGCGCGACAAGGAAGAGGCCGAGGGCAAGTCCGGCGACGGATTCGGCGCCCCCGGCGGGCTCGGGTCCGTGTCGACGCCCGCCCTCTCCCTGCCCGGGTCCGAAAAGAAAGCGATGCGGTCCTACTTCGTCCGGTCGCGCTCCCTCAGCAACTTCTGGCCCGGGCGCGACGCGGTCGGGCTCGACGTCGACGAGCTCCCCGACGACGCGTTCACGGAGCACACCGCGCCGAAGCTCGCGCTCATCGCGGATCGCGCCAAGCGGGCGCCGGGGCCTGTGCTCGTCTATTCGCAGTTTGTCGAGGCGGGCGGGCTGCGGGTGCTCGCCCGCTTCCTCCGCGGGCAGGGGTTTGAGCCGTACGTGCCCGGCGAGGCGGCGCTCGCCGACACCGCCGCGCTCGCCGCGGGGCGCGGCGTGGCCGTCCTCGGCGGCGCCGCGGCGGCCGCGCTTGCTGCTGGCGGCCCGCGCCTCACCTATTCGGCGGTGCAGGCCCTGAACGAAGACATCCGAGACATGGATCTCGGGGTTCTCACCGCGGCGCTGACGCGCGGGGCGCCAGCGGGCGGCCCCGGTGGGGCCACATGGGCGCCGGCCCTCCCCGCCGCGCCGGTGCACTTCGCCTGGGGCGAGTTCTTCCGCCCCGGTGGTGATGCCCAGCGCCTCGAGGCTCGCCGGTATGCAGCGCGCCTCTCCGAGCTCAAGAATGTCTTGAATGACTCGAAGTTCGCTCTGGGCGACAAGACTCGCCTCCCGGACACGCTGCGGCGCGCCGGGGTCGCGGACGTGATGCCGCGCTCGCGGCCGCTGGCCGACGTTAGCCGCATCGAGCCCGGCGAGCCGCCGCTGTTTCTCAAGAACAGCAAGGTCTGGGGGCAGCACGGCGTGGTCACCGTCGCCACAACTGCGGCCCTCCTCGCGGCGAAGGCGACGAGCACGTTTGCCGACGTCGCGGCCTGCGTCGCCGTCGACGCCGTGCGCGACCCGGCGATGTGGTACGACGACGAGGCCGCGCCGGACGCCGGCTTCAAGTTCCACCTGCGCACCTACCTCTGCATCTCCGTCGAGAGCGGCATTGTGTGGGCCTACGCCAACGAGGGCTTGTGGCGGGTCCTCACCGCGGCACGCCCCTACACTGAGGACGCCTGGGATGATCCCGAGGTCCACCTGAGCGGGAGGAAACGCACCCGGGCAAACTATAACTGGAAGGAAACCGCGGCGAAGTACACCCGCCGCGGCTCGGCCTGGGTTACCGCCGCGGAGGAGTCGGTGCGGGGGGTCATGCGCGGCGTGGGGCGTGCGTTCGGCGGGGCCGCGGCGCCCTTCCCCGAGTCGCGCAACGCCTACCAGATCTTTGGGCTGGACATCACCCTCGATGCCGCGGGGCGGGCCTGGCTGCTGGAGGTCAATACCCGGCCGGGGTTCCTGCAGTACCACACGGACGAGCTCCGCGGAGTGGTGTCGCCGATGATATTTGGGTGGGAGCTCGAGTCGGTCGTCTTCCCCCACTTCGGGCTCGCCCCCCGCCCCCCGCCGCTCTGGGCTGGCCCCGCGGAGCTCGCCCCGGGGCGGCTCACGCCCCACGCGGCGTTCTTTACTGGCACGGACGCGATTACCCTCCGGCCGCGGAACGGCGCCACGGGCGCCACGAGCGCTACCTCCTCATGGGACATCCTCCGAGGCGACCGCGCCGTGGGGCATGTCCACATCGAGGGCGGCCGGCTTACCGGTGAGTTTGACACGGCGGATGCGCCAGCTGCGAACGCCGCGGCGGCGCTTGCGATCGAGACCCACATTGCGCGGGCGTACCCTGCCACCCCACGGGTAAAAATCGCGCCGGGATGGGGCTCGGCTGAGGCCGCCACCGCGGCGGCGCCTGCCACGGCGGCCACGGCACGCACCACGCTGCGCACCACAGCATCGCTGCGCACCGCAACATCGTCGCGCGTCTTCATCCGGCCCGGCTCCGAGGACGTCGCCGCTTTCGACGTGAGCCCGTGGGGGCTCGTCGTCACAGGCCCGGAGCGCGCCTTCCTGCGCGAGGTCGTCGGCCGCCTCGAGGGTGCACCCAACCCCTGGTACGACCCCGATGCCGAGCTGCCAAAGGGAGTCCGCTACAGGGCAGACAAAATGACCAAGATCAACAATGTCCAGGTTGGACCCAACGCGCTGAACCTCCACCACGGACAGCGGAAGCTGTTCATTAGCGAGCTCCAGTGTTTGACCCATTTCTGTGCTGAAGGCAAGGGCGCCGCGGCCCCTCTCGTCGTCGTGTACGCCGGCGCGGCGCCCGGAGACCACATCCCGCGGCTGCTCGAGCTGTTCCCGGGCACGGTGTGGCACCTGTACGACCCGGCGTCGTTCCGCATCCCGGCCACGGCACGCTGCTCCCTGTACAATGAGTTCTTCACCGATGACGTCGCGCGCCAGTGGACGGGCCGCTGCGACGTGTTCATCTGTGACATCCGCGTCGGCGTCAACGCGAACGCGGCCTGGACGCAGGAGATGGAAGACCAGGTCGCCGCCGACATGGCCGCCCAGCAGCGCTGGACGACCCTCATGGCGCCGCGGTCCGGCGCGATGCTGAAGTTCCGCCCGCCGTACATCGATGCGGGCACGGCCGGCTCGATCGACTACCTGCGGGGGCGGATCCTGTGGCAGACGTGGCCGGCGGTGTCGTCGACCGAGGGCCGCCTCATTGTGAGCGCCGCCGAGGCGGTTCAGGGACCGGCGCCATTCGACGTCGCCCTTTACCAGGACGCCTGCGCGGTGCACAACCTCGCCCGGTCGTGGCGCACGTTCGACGCCCCGGACGAGTTCGCGACGGTCCCGGGGTTCGACCGCTGTTTCGACTGCGCGAACGAGGCGGCCGCCTGGACCGCGTACGCGGCCCTCCCCGGCGCCGCCCAGACACGCCCCTGGACCCAGATGGAGAACCTCACAACGCTCGTACGTCAGCGGCTCAACTGCCCGATCAAGCGCGCCGGTGAGCGCACCACGACCGCGGCCGGCCGCAAGGCGCACGGCTGCGGCGACAACCGCCTCCCGGCGGGTCGCCGCAACACCGCGACGATCGCGATGCTGCTCGGCGAGGGCAAGCCGCTGCGGGCAACGGCGGCGGTCGCCACAACCAAGTCTCGCGCGGCGTGCATCCGCGGCGGCGACGAGCAGGGCGCCCCCGGCGAGTGGGGCTCGCCCGGCGCGCCCTGGCGCCCGCCGACCCAGACCGGCGACTTCTACGAGGCGAACGACAGCCGGCGCCGCTACGCTTTCGCCGGGACGCTGAGCGTCCCCCAGAAAGAGTTCCTGCGGGCGGCGCTGCCCGCCGCCGAATGGCGCGAGGTCCCGATGGGGTCCGAAGCGGTGGTGGACTTGGCCTATGGCCTCACATTCAACTGCGACTCGCCCCGCCCCGGGCGCCCGGGCGAGACGGACACGGACGCGCGCCACGACCCCCGGTTCAGCCGGCAGGCCGCCCGCGTCAAGACGATCCTCGACGTCGCATCCGCTGCCCTGTCCGGCCGCTGGGAGTTCTACCAGCGCATCCTCGCCGCCGCGCCGGAGGCGGCGCGGGGATCCCTCGCCCCGACGCGCCGCCTCGCGGACGTCAAGACCCTCGCGGCGGGTGAGGTCGCGATCATCAAGTGGGAGAATACCTGGGAGAGTCAGGGGATCGCCATCGTCTCGTCCACGGACGAGCTCGCCGCCGCCACCGCGGCGCGGGGCAGCGACGCCGTCGTGTGTGAGTACCTGCGGCCGCCCCTCCTCACGGCCGACGGCCGGGTGTTCTGCGTGAAGATGCGGATCCTCGCCGCCGTGGCGGCGGGCCGCGCCCGTGTCTACCACCTGCTGAACCGGGGCCGGCTCCTCCTCGGCGGAAAATACGAGCCGGGCAACTGGGCCGACCTCAAGAGCCACATCGCGTCCGCGGGCTTCACGGACGAATACGCGACGTGGCCCGACGACTTCGGCCACGTCGCGGCCGACGTCCGGGCGCGGATCGACGCGGGCGTCGAGCGCGCCGCGGCGGCCCTGAGCGCGGCGCTCGGCCCGCTCTGCCGCGGGTACCCCGAGTCCGAGGCCGCCTACCAGGTGTACACGGCCGACCTCGCCTTCGGCGCGGACGGGCGGGTGTGGATGCTCGAGTTCAACAACAAGCCGGGCCCCATCGTACCCCCGCCCCGCGGCCACCCCAAGCGCGAGCAGATCCTGAGCTGGATCGGCGACGCGATGCGGTGGGAGCTCGACTCGGCCGTGCTGCCCGCGCTCAGCCTCGCGCCGTGGCCGAAAGCCGATTGGGAGGGGCCCGCGGCGGCCGCCGCGCCCGGGGGGGCTCCCGCGCGCGCGCCCGCGCCGCCCGCGTCGGCCCCGACGTTCAGCCTGAGCGGCGAGGGCGGCCTCGACCACGGCTGGGTCGCGGCCGAGCTCACGCGGCGGGGCTTCGCGCGCCGCGAGCCCGGCACCCCCGTCAGCTTCGCCTGGGGCGAGCTCATCATCAACGACCGCGGGGCGCGGCACGACCCCCGGTTCCCCGGCCAGCCCGCGGAGCTCAAGTCGATCCTGGGCGACGGCAAGCGGGCCGTGACGGACAAGACCCAGCTGGTCCGCACCCTGGGCCCCCGGTCCTTTATCCCGCCGACGCGGCCGCTCGCCGAGGTCGACGCCGTCGCGCCGGACGAGGTCCTCATCCTGCGCCCGGCGGGCGGCTTCCACCGCCGGGGGGTCGAGCTCGTCGCCGACACGGCGGCGCTCGCCGCCTACAAGACCCGCAACGGCGTCGCGGGCCTCGCGTCGACGTACGTCCGCGACCCGATGACGAGCGGCGGCCGCAAGTTCCACCTCAGGGTGCACCTCCTCGTCTACGTCGGCGGCGGCATCTGCCGCGCCTTCCTCGACCCGTACCCGATCGTGCTGACGGCCGCCGCCCCGTACCGCGCCCGCGACTGGGACGACAAGGGCGTCCACCTGTCCGGGAGCGAGACGACGGACGAGTTCTACGAGTGGCCAGCCGGCCTCGACCTCTCGCCGGAAGTCCGGGCGCGGGCCGAGGCGACCCTCGCCGAGGCGATGGCGGCCGTCGCCGAGGCCGTCGCCGCGACGGCGGCCCCCTACCCCGAGTCCACGGCGGCCCTCGACGTCTTCGGGGCCGACGTCATGTTCGACGCGAGCGGCCAGGCCTGGCTGCTCGAGGTCAACGAGAAGGTCGGCCACGTGTGGACGGAGGCCAAGCTGCGGGTGTCGTCCGCGGCGCGGGGCGAGCTCATCTTCCGCTGGATCCTCGACGCGGTGGTCCTGCCCCACTTCGGACTCGCGGCAACTGCCGCCAGGCCCCGCCCGCTGTGGGAGGGGCCCGCCGGCGCCGCGCCGGGCCCGCTCACGCCGTACGCGGACATCCTCGCCGCGAGCCCCGCGGCGGCCACGGCCGGCAGCGACGCGACGCTGTGGCTCCTGCCCCTCGAGGAGGCGACCCCGGCCCAGATCCTCAGCCTGACGACGATCGGGGTCGACCCGAAGGTCTACAACGCGCTGGGCGACGGGCGCCCCTGGGACCGGACCCGCCTCGGCGAGCTCCGCGCGCAGGCCGCGGCGGAGGCGACCGTCCTGCGCCGTGACTACTACCACTGGCTCATCTGCATCGGCGGCGCGGTCGTCGGCTACGTCGGGCTGCGGCCAACCAACCAGAGCGGGAAGCGCCCCGGCCCGCGCCGCGGCGGCGACGGGCGCCACGCCGCTGACGGGCGCCACGCCGACACCCAGCTGCGCTACTTCGTCGACCCCAATGCCTGGAAAAAGGGGATCGCCTCGGCCGCTGTCGCGCTCGCCCTCGAGGCGTACGCGGCCCTGTGGGCCCCGGAGGCCCGCACCGTATGGGCCTTCGTCGCCCCGGGCAACGGCGCGTCGGCGCGCGTCCTCGCGAAGCTCGGCTTCGAGCCGGCCCCCGCCGCGGACACGGTAATCCGGGGTCAGCGCCTCGCGGCCCACCGCCGCCCGGCGCGGGTCACGGTCGGGGGGGCGGCGACGGCGCCCCCACGCGCGACGGCGCCCCCACGCGCGACGGCGCCCCCACGCGCGACGGCGCCCCCACGCGCGACCGAAAACATCTTCGAGACGACCGTCGTGGACCGCGCGCCCGACACGTTCCCGTACCGCCGGCTGACCCTCCCCCCGTTCGCCGAGATGCTGCGCGGGCTTCTCGCCGTGGCCCGGCGCCCGCCCGCTGCGTGGGCGACCCCCCGCGAGGGGCGCCTCGCCCTTGTCGAGCGGACCTACCCCGGCGACTACGAGGCGGTCGACAGCCTTTCGGATTGGGAGGTCGAGCCCGCGCGCGTGCTCTGCCGCGAAAAGAAGGACCCGAGCCCTTATGAGGCGTGGAAGCGGATCGAGAAGACGCCGGCCGCCGTCGCCGCGGACCTCCCGGCACGCCGCGAGCTCGTATACGCCGCCGCACGCGGCTGCAACCTGTTCAACCCCGCCCTCGGCGCGTACCTGCTGGGGGGACCCGGCGACGGCGGCGGCACGTGGGGGCCCGGCCCCGATGGCTGCGGCGACGTCGCGGACTCCTCCGCGGGCTGGGGCGACCGCCTCGGCGCCGCCTTCGTCGCGGGCGCCCGGTCCTACACCGGCTGGGACACGAACCCCGCGCTGCAGCCGGTGTACGCGGCCCTCGCCGACTCGTACAAGGCGTCGGGCCTCGCGCTCGACTGGAGTATCAAGTGCGCCCCTTTCGAGGATGCCGACCTCCCCGGGGACTCGGTCGACACGTTCATCACCTCGCCCCCGTTCTACGACCAGGAGCTGTACGAGGGGCCTGCGACGTCGACGACTACCTACCCCGGGATCGAGGACTGGTACACCCGGTTCTACCGCGTCCTGTGGAAGAAGGCTGCGCGGGCCATTCGTCCCGGGGGGCGGGTCATCGCCTACATCCCCCCGGGGCGCATGTTCCGGGAGGCCGACCGCGTCCTGCGCGGGGAGGGCCTCGCGTACCTCGGGCCGGTGGGCTTCCGGCAGGTGACCGGCGGGCGCGACCCGATCCGCGACGCGTTCATCTGGCGCCGCGGGGGCGGGGGCGGCGGCGTCGGCGTGCTGCGGCGCACCGGCGGCGACACCGGCGGCGACACCGGCGGCGACACCGGCGGCGACACCGGCGGCGACGCGGCGGCAGCGGCGGCGTCCGCGGCGGCGCCGGCCCCGCGCTACGCGATCATCTCCGGCGAGGTGTCGAGCGAGATGCGCGTCGCGATCAAGGCGGCGTTCAACTCGCCCGCGAATGCCCACGGCGAGATCATCAAGGCGATCCTCGTCTCGAAGACGGGCGCCGAGGGTCTCGACCTCAAGTGGCTGCGCGAGACGCACCAGGTCGAGCCCTACTGGGACAAGGCCCGCGACCACCAGGTGACGGCCCGGGCTGTCCGCCTCGGGAGCCACGACGGCCTCCCGACGGACGAGCGCGTCGTCCAGCCCTACCTGTACATCAGTACCCCGAACCGGGACATCTACGAGAAGATCCCCGAGCGCAACCGCGAGCCGAAGACGATCGACGAAATCTTCTTCGAGCGGGCGAACGAGCGGTACGAGACAAACGCCGCCTTCCGCGCGCTCCTCGCCGAGGTCTGCTTCGAGTGCGAGCTGTTCGGCTACGGCGGGTGCCGCACCTGCATCCCCACCGACGCGCCCCTC
>Ga0315904_10010787_pt1 | contig 11755 bp, 5 predicted proteins | sample LakEriMetagenome_6_FD_203529 | JGI IMG/M metagenome (GOLD analysis project Ga0315904, IMG submission 203529) | Freshwater fungal communities from buoy surface, Lake Erie, Ohio, United States - Buoy 12 MA120 | ecosystem: Environmental > Aquatic > Freshwater > Lake | place: USA: Lake Erie, Ohio...
AGAACCTGAAGATCCCGAAGAACCGGCACTACCACTAGATCCTGATGTCCCTACTGAACCGCTAGATCCTGATGATCCCGCACTACCACTTGTGCCTGTTGATCCTGAAGACCCACTACTTCCAGCAGAACCTGAACTACCACTTGTTCCTGATGAACCACTACTACCGCTCGACCCGGCAGATCCTGATGATCCAGCACTTCCGCTAGATCCTGATGTGCCTGATAAACCACTTACACCTGATGTACCACTTGAACCTGATGATCCTGATGATCCTGATGTACCACTTGTCCCTGAACTTCCACTAGTACCTGTTGATCCTGAGCTTCCTGATGAACCACTTGTACCTGTTGAACCTGAACTTCCTGATGATCCGGCACTACCACTCGATCCCGCAGAACCTGATGTACCTGTAGATCCACTACTACCTGAAGAACCACTAGTTCCTGATGATCCGCTAGTCCCTGTTGAACCAGAAGACCCACTTGACCCTGCAGAACCGCTTGTTCCGGCAGATCCCGATGTTCCTGATGATCCAGCACTTCCACTTGATCCTGATGTTCCGCTAGTACCACTTGTACCTGTTGATCCTGAAGATCCACTACTACCTGATGATCCAGAACTTCCACTTGACCCTCCAGAACCTGATGTTCCTGAGCTTCCGCTAGTTCCTGTTGATCCAGAAGATCCTGCCGTTCCTGATGTACCTGAACTCCCACTTGTACCTGTAGAGCCGCTAGAACCTGAAGATCCTGCACTTCCGCTAGATCCTGATGTTCCTGTTGAACCGCTACTACCCGATGATCCAGCACTTCCACTTGATCCTGATGTTCCACTCGTACCACTACTTCCTGATGAACCTGCACTTCCGCTAGATCCAGATGTTCCTGATGTACCGCTTGTTCCTGAAGAACCACTTGATCCCGCACTACCGCTTGATCCTGCAGATCCTGATGTACCACTTGTACCCGAACTTCCGCTAGTACCTGTTGAACCACTACTACCTGAAGATCCAGCACTTCCTGATGAACCACTTGTACCGCTTGATCCTGATGTTCCACTAGTTCCTGACGAACCTGATGTACCCGAAGATCCACTTGAACCTGCAGATCCTGATGATCCAGCACTTCCGCTTGACCCCGATGTTCCTGAAGATCCGGCAGATCCCGAAGACCCACTTGTACCACTACTTCCCGATGTTCCTGATGTACCTGAAGACCCTGCACTTCCACTTGATCCTGATGTTCCACTACTTCCACTTGTCCCTGAAGATCCACTAGATCCCGAACTACCTGATGATCCCGCAGAACCACTTGAACCTGATGTACCGCTAGATCCCGATGTTCCACTTGTTCCTGAACTTCCGCTAGTACCTGCGGATCCTGATGTTCCTGAAGACCCTGTACTACCGCTTGATCCCGATGTTCCACTAGATCCTGAGGTTCCTGTGGAACCTGAACTACCCGAAGATCCCGCACTACCGCTAGATCCACTAGTTCCTGTTGAACCTGATGACCCTGAACTACCACTACTTCCACTTGATCCGGCACTTCCGCTAGATCCAGATGTTCCTGACGAACCTGAACTACCCGAAGATCCTGCACTACCGCTAGACCCCGATGTTCCACTACTACCGCTAGTACCCGTTGATCCTGAAGATCCTGAACTGCCCGCAGAACCACTACTTCCTGATGAACCAGCACTTCCGCTAGATCCAGATGTTCCTGATGAACCGCTTGTTCCTGTAGAACCTGAAGATCCTGATGATCCAGCACTTCCACTTGATCCCGATGTACCACTACTTCCTGATGTTCCTGAAGAACCACTAGTCCCACTTGATCCACTACTTCCGCTTGAACCCGAGGACCCCGAAGATCCACTTGTACCTGAACTACCCGAAGATCCTGCACTACCGCTAGACCCTGATGTTCCACTACTTCCTGACGATCCAGCACTTCCACTTGATCCTGCAGAGCCAGAGCTACCACTTGTTCCGTTAGATCCGCTAGTTCCCGAAGAACCTGATGTACCACTTGATCCTGAAGAACCCGCACTTCCTGATGATCCTGCAGATCCACTACTTCCACTTGTACCTGATGTACCCGCAGATCCGCTTGATCCCGAAGAACCTGAACTTCCCGAAGAACCTGAACTTCCTGATGTACCACTTGATCCTGAACTACCAGAAGAACCACTTGTACCGTCTGTTCCACCTATATCCCAATTAGCACCGTCACTTTGGACTGTAATTGACCCGTATTGTAATAAAGTTTTTGTTGATGATCCGTCAATTGTTTGACCTCCTGTGGTTCCAACTGTTATAGTACCTGAACCACTATTTTTGATAACAAATATTTGTCCTGCATAACCAACCGCAGTTGGTAAAGTTACGGTAAATGTACCACTAGTACAATCAACAAAATAATTTGCTAAATTGACCGTGTAAGTGTTACTTACCGCAGTATAAGGGAAATTAATCCCACCTAAAGATTTGACCCCATTACGGGCAACGAATTCATTTGCCATGTACTTTTTCTTTTTTCCCTATCCAAAAGAAAATTTATGTTTTATAAATAAATACTTCTGACTTAAAGTTTGAGAAGAGAATTTGAAAAATAAATGAATTTTAAAATTAGAATATGATTCGAGTTGCCACTAAGATATCCCAAGTACCTGATGATATTGCCGCTTCTAAATTTACAGCTCCACCACCAACACTAACTTTCCAAACAAAACCTGCAGTAGATCCACCTAAATCAGGTGATGAAACATCTGTATAGGTTGCTGCAGAATTATTCCATGTTGCATATACTTGACCCATTCGTTTAGCCCCTCCCGATTCGGTGATACAGTATTCGAAAAACGCTGCACATCCAAAATCAGGTGTGAATGAATCAACTGTGATAGTCACTGATTGTCCAGCTAAAGAAACAGTATCAACCTTATCGTAACTTGATGTTAATGTTAATATTCTATTAGTACCATCATATGTGAAATTAGTTTCAGCACTAATACCTCCCGCACCATCCGATGTTAAAATATCATTATCGGCGCCTGGCACAGTTGGGGAAACCCCACTTGTTCCTGCACTTCCTGATGTTCCGTTTGAACCTGATGTTCCGCTTGTACCCGAGGAACCACTTGATCCTGTAGATCCGGCACTACCACTACTTCCGCTTGTTCCTGAAGTACCGCTTGAGCCAGATGTTCCTGAAGAGCCTGAGGTACCTGACGATCCGCTTGATCCCGAACTACCGCTAGTTCCTGAAGATCCACTTGAACCTGATGTTCCTGAAGAACCACTTGATCCTGTACTTCCGCTTGATCCTGATGTTCCACTACTACCGCTAGTCCCTGTTGAACCTGATGATCCTGAACTACCTGAAGATCCACTTGATCCTGAACTACCTGATGACCCACTCGTCCCATCTGTTCCACTTGTTCCTGAACTTCCACTACTTCCTGATGATCCTGAACTACCACTAGTCCCTGAAGAACCCGATGTACCACTTGAGCCTGAACTACCTGACGAACCACTACTTCCGGAAGATCCGCTTGTTCCATCAGTACCACTAGTACCTGAAGAACCTGAAGTTCCGCTAGTTCCTGATGATCCACTTGTACCTGATGACCCACTTGTCCCTGAAGAACCACTACTTCCTGAAGTTCCGTCAGTTCCTGAAGATCCACTAGTCCCCGATGATCCGCTTGAACCTGAAGTACCGTCTGTTCCGCTTGTTCCTGAACTACCTGAAGATCCACTTGAACCTGAAGAACCACTCGATCCTGCAGATCCTGAACTACCTGATGTCCCGCTACTTCCGCTAGTACCCGTTGAACCTGAAGACCCACTACTTCCTGAAGTTCCGTCAGTCCCTGAAGTTCCACTACTACCACTTGAACCCGATGATCCTGAAGTCCCGCTACTTCCGCTAGTACCCGTTGAACCTGAAGAACCACTAGATCCTGAAGAACCACTAGATCCTGATGTCCCACTTGTCCCTGAACTTCCGCTAGTTCCGTCTGTACCTGAAGATCCACTAGATCCCGAAGTACCTGATGTTCCTGAACTTCCACTACTACCTGACGATCCACTCGAACCAGCACTTCCTGAACTTCCACTTGTACCTGATGAACCGCTTGTACCGTCTGTTCCACTAGTGCCCGAACTACCTGATGATCCTGTTGAACCTGCACTTCCCGAAGAACCACTTGAGCCACTTGTTCCACTCGATCCTGAAGTACCTGAAAGACCACTTACCCCTGAAGTACCACTTGAACCTGAAGTACCATCACTTCCCGAAGTACCAGAAGACCCTGATGATCCACTTGAACCTGAAGTACCACTTGTACCCGCAGATCCCGATGAACCTGATGTTCCGCTTGTACCTGAAGATCCACTTGTTCCGCTCGTACCTGAAGAACCGCTTGATCCGGCACTACCGCTAGATCCAGAAGTTCCTGATGTTCCGCTAGTTCCTGAAGATCCACTACTACCACTTGATCCTGAACTACCGCTAGTTCCGTCTGTCCCTGAAGTACCGCTTGAACCTGATGATCCTGAGCTACCACTACTTCCACTCGTTCCTGATGAACCGCTAGATCCTGAAGTTCCACTTGTTCCGCTAGTTCCTGAAGTTCCATCTGTTCCGCTAGTTCCTGAAGAACCCGAAGTTCCACTTGTGCCTGAAGATCCGCTAGAACCGCTTAATCCTGATGAACCAGAACTTCCTGATGTTCCGCTTGAACCTGAAGATCCGCTTGTCCCGTCAGTGCCAGAAGTTCCTGAACTACCACTTGACCCTGAGCTACCACTCGTTCCTCCTGTTCCTGATGTTCCGCTTGACCCTGAAGTTCCATCCGTACCGCTAGTACCTGAAGTTCCTGAAGAACCACTACTACCATCTGTTCCGCTTGTTCCGCTCGATCCTGAAGTTCCTGAAGATCCGCTTGAACCGTCTGTACCTGAAGTTCCACTAGAACCACTTGATCCTGAAGAACCATCCGTTCCACTTGTACCTGAAGATCCACTTGTACCTGAACTACCACTTGTACCGTCCGTGCCACTCGTTCCGCTAGAACCTGATGTTCCACTTGTACCTGAACTGCCTGAAGAACCGTCTGTACCTGAAGTTCCACTAGAACCTGATGATCCGCTAGAACCTGATGACCCTGAAGTACCATCTGTTCCCGAAGTTCCACTTGATCCAGATGTACCTGAAGTTCCGCTACTTCCTGAGGAACCACTTGATCCTGAAGTACCATTACTACCTGAAGTTCCTGATGTTCCCGAAGAACCTGATGATCCGCTAGAACCTGATGACCCGCTCGTTCCGTCTGTACCACTTGTACCACTAGATCCTGAAGACCCGCTTGATCCCGCACTTCCGCTTGATCCTGATGTACCACCTGTTCCACTCGAACCAGAAGATCCATCTGTCCCACTAGTACCTGAAGATCCGCTAATACCACTAGTTCCGTCTGTCCCTGAAGTACCGCTTGAACCTGAAGTACCGCTTGAACCTGATGTACCACTCGATCCTGATGTACCACTCGATCCTGATGTACCGCTAGATCCGTCAGTACCTGATGTACCCGAACTACCACTTGACCCTGAAGATCCACTAGATCCTCCTGTCCCTGAAGTACCACTAGATCCTCCTGTCCCTGAAGTACCACTACTTCCCGAAGTTCCGTCCGTTCCACTTGTCCCCGAAGAACCTGATGTTCCGCTAGAACCGGCAGTACCCGAAGTACCACTACTACCTGATGTTCCTGAAGAACCTGATGTTCCTGATGATCCGTCCGTTCCACTTGTTCCCGAAGAACCACTTGAACCTGATGATCCTGAAGTCCCACTTGAACCATCAGTACCTGAAGTACCACTGCTACCTGAAGATCCGTCTGTTCCACTAGTACCACCGCTACCGCTTGACCCTGAAGATCCACTTGTACCATCTACACCCGAAAGACCTGATGTACCATTTGACCCACTTGTTCCTGAAGTTCCGTCTGTTCCTGATGTTCCTGATGAACCACTTGTACCTGAAGTTCCGTCTGTTCCTGATGTTCCTGATGAACCACTAGTACCGTCTGTTCCACTTGTACCACTCGATCCAGATGTCCCATCCGTACCACTAGTTCCTGAAGACCCACTTGTACCATCAATTCCGCTTGTTCCACTACTACCTGAAGTTCCATCAGTTCCGCTAGTCCCTGAAGACCCACTTGTACCATCAGTTCCGCTAGTCCCTGAAGACCCACTTGTACCATCAGTACCTGAAGTACCACTCGATCCAGAAGTTCCGTCTGTTCCACTTGTCCCTGAAGATCCACTAGTTCCATCAGTACCTGAAGTACCACTAGATCCACTAGTTCCATCAGTACCTGAAGTACCACTCGATCCAGAAGTTCCGTCTGTGCCACTTGTTCCAGAAGAACCTGAAGATCCATCTGTACCGCTAGTTCCTGATGTACCTGAAGTACCACTTGAACCTGATGAACCATCTGTTCCGCTAGTTCCTGATGATCCAGAAGTTCCGTCTGTTCCGCTAGTTCCTGACGACCCACTACTTCCATCGGTTCCGCTAGTTCCACTACTACCTGAAGTACCATTTATACCACTTGTTCCACTACTACCTGATGTTCCGTCCGTTCCACTTGTTCCTGAAGATCCACTTGTGCCGTCAGTACCACTTGTTCCACTAGAACCCGAAGTACCGTCAGTACCACTTGTTCCACTAGAACCTGAAGTACCACTTGTTCCTGAAGATCCACTACTTCCATCTGTTCCGCTCGTACCTGAAGATCCACTACTTCCATCTGTTCCGCTCGTACCTGAAGATCCACTTGTTCCGCTCGTACCTGAACTACCGCTAGTACCATCAGTTCCGCTAGTACCTGACGATCCGCTAGTTCCTGAACTTCCATCTGTTCCACTTGTTCCACTACTACCATCTGTCCCACTTGTTCCTGAAGATCCACTTGTACCTGAACTTCCATCTGTTCCGCTAGTTCCCGAACTTCCATCTGTTCCGCTAGTTCCCGAACTACCACTACTACCATCTGTTCCGCTAGTCCCAGAACTACCACTACTACCATCCGTACCTGCAGAACCACTTGTTCCACTTGATCCTGATGAACCATCAGAACCTGCAGTACCACTTGAACCTGATGAACCGTCTGTGCCTGAGGTACCGCTAGATCCGCTTGAACCATCGGTTCCTGAAGTTCCACTAGATCCCGAAGATCCATCTGTACCTGCAGATCCACTTGTCCCACTTGATCCTGAGCTACCGTCAGACCCTGCAGTACCACTTGATCCGTCTGTACCGCTAGTACCGCTACTACCTGTGAGACCGCTACTTCCCGAAGTCCCTGATGAACCATCAGTACCTGCGGATCCGCTTGTTCCACTTGATCCTGAACTACCGTCTGATCCTGCAGTACCGCTTGTACCTGAAGACCCTGAAGTTCCGCTTGATCCAGCACTACCCGTAATACCGCTTGATCCATCTTGACCACTTGTTCCTGCTGTACCTGAAGTACCGCTTGATCCTGTAGCACCACTCAAAATGGGTTGTAAGTCGGATATCGTTGCATAATAAGATGAACCCTGAGGGCTTTGTGAAGTATCGCCTGTAACTACAACATGGAAAATGTCATTTACTGTGACTGCGGAAACTCTTGTCCTATCGGTTAATCTATTATATACTGGCATCTCAAACTATAAATATTTATGACTTGCAAACTCGGTCCGCATATTATATAATAATTATTAAGTTTATTATTTTATATATGTACATTTCTAACTTAAACACGGATTAATGTTCGGTGTTTTAGTTGGTGTTGGAGTTCTGTACATACTTGGAGATGGTTGAGGTATTGGATAAAATCCACAAGGATTATATGAAGGAGTGACGGTTGGTGTCATCGCCGGAGTTGATGTTGGTGTTAAAGTTGATGTTGGTGTAGGTGTTGGTGATGGTAAACTACATTGATCAAAAGTTGGTGTTGGGGTAGGTGTTGGAGTTGGTGTTTGAGTTTGAGTTCTTGTGGGTGTAAATGTTGGCGTATTAGAAGGTGTCGGTCTTGGCACATTCAAATAATATGTACATTTAGAATCTAAAACAAAAATTGTATAAGATCCGTAAACTTCTCTTGGTGGAATTAATAACGAGGGTTCAAAAACAAAAGGTAATGTTACTTCACCTAAATTTATCGATACCGCACTGTTATCGGGTTTAAACATAACTTGGGCTAACTCACCATCATTGAGATAGCTGTTTATAATTATTTCGCTAGCCATTAATAATAGTATATGTAAAGTCGTTTATAAAACATGATGAAGTGTCACAAACAGGACAATCAGGATCAAACATCATAAATGGAGTTTTAAGTAATGAAAAATTGTGTTTTACTTCAGGGGCGGATAACGGTTCAGTATAAAATCTGAACTGTGAAATTGCCCCGTCAAATGTTCCTGCAAAATTTTGTTCAATCAATATATGTGTTTTCAATTTGTTTAAAGTTGTTGCACTTAGAATATTTTCAGGAAAACACTCAGGATCTTGGATGAAGTCTCCAATTGTTGTTGCAGTACAAGCGGACAAAGTCAAATTTTCGTGAAGACCTTGAGCTCCACCACCCCAAGACATATTGAATGGTACCGCAACTTGTTTTTCTTTGTCGGTATCTAACGCTCTTGGAATTACTTCCTCAAAATTTTCTACGACATAAAATATTTTACCGTTAATATAGATTTTTAATCTACCTAATCTAAATTTCGAATCGTCTAACCACTGCTGATTTAATTTTACAATTTCTATCTCACCTGGTATTTCATAACCGTTTGTGTATGGTGGTGCAATTAATGCGATATCATTATTAGCTAAACTTTGTAATAACTCAACTCTTGTAATATCGTCTAAACCACCGTACCACTTTAAATCACAATAATCTAAATATGTATATCTTTCCCAAACTACATCAATTAAAAACCAATGCTCCAATTCTAACCACGCAGGATTTATTTCCAAACAATAAGGATATATTGGTGGTGTACATATATCAACAATTGTGTAACCTGTTACATAAGTTTGACCTGTAATACAACTACCTGTAGTTTCACAACCTCCTGTGAATTTTATTGCTCTAATACCAATACCAGGATTTTTTGGGTCACCGCACAATCTAAAGGATAAATTATTTGATAAAGCATCCCACATAGGATCTTTTTCACAAGTATCCTCTACAGATGAAAATGTGTTCGATGGGGTTGATGGTGGGCAACCACAAGTATCACAACCGCAATTTGGACAAGAAGTACAACATGGTTTTGTTGGTGTACAAACGATTACACTTGGGTATGTGTCACAAGGTGGTGTTGGTGATGGTGTTGGTGTAGGAGTTGGTGTTGGAACTGTTATACCGGTACACACATGTTCAAAACACATCCAACCGCAAGTTTGACATGGATCTAAATTACAACCACAACCACATGTTAATTTTTCTTGAGGATCTCCATGACATAAATCACAACCATAATTTAAGTGAGGATCATAAGCACCTCCTTTTGGTCTTGGTGGATATACATATATACATCTACTATTTTTTACTGAATAATCACAACACGCACATGTTTCCTCACAAGTTAAACCTGATGTGACTCTTGTATAACCTGTATCACATTTTGGATGTCCGTCTGCGTAATGGTAAAATTTGTTCTCAGCTCTCGCACCCAAGTAGAAGAAGGTATTTTTATTGTTTGGGTATATTTGATTTAATGTTGTATAACCTGAAGGTGGAGTATATTCGTCTATAAATCTAGGTTTCAAAACCATTTCTACTGTCCAACCTTTATTCATTCTTTCAGGTAAGATATTATATTCGTACCCGAATAATTTATAAAACCCTTGATAAAAACCACCATATAATTCGACATATCGACCAATTGTTGGTGCGGTTTTAGAAACCATTTGGTATGTAGTATAAAGTGGTACGCCTGAAAATTTATGATTCTCAGGTACATTTGTTGTAGGTTGAATGAATTTCATTCTTCTATCGTATGATAATCTATCAAACTTTTGACTATCATTAAAAAAACCATTGGTATATTGTAATATGTCTCCTTTGATTTTTCTTACTAAACCATTATCAACACCTGTTAACCCTATATCACATAAAGTATTTGCACTAAAGCACTTGAAATCTACATCTTTTGGGTCATAAAAATTTTCAGAAACTATTACATTATTATAATTGTATTGCCCGTAAACAAGATTAATATTTTGTGTTGTGTTAGGGCTATTCAGATTTAAATTAACAGGAAGTTTTTTTCCGTCATTTATACCAATCAAAAAAGGTGAAAAAATTACCTCTTGATTGAAGTCTACCTCATCCGATGCCAAAGACATATCTTGCCCGTCATAAATGACTTGCAAATTAAGTTTCGGATAATTATATTGATTTATATTCTGATATGCCATTTGTTTTACTTATAAATACCACAAGTCAAAGTATTTATTAAGAAACTTTAATTATGATTGGATTGAACCAAGAGTATTTTCAAGCACCATATTATTTCTATCTCAAAGATAAAGGGGATAAAATTGCGGTGTATTATTCCGTTTCTGATACTATAACAGAATCAAGAAAAACCGACGATGTTGTTGTTGTAGATAAAGAAGTTTTTGAAGAGATTCAAAAAGTTATTTCTAAAATCTTAAACTCAGGAAAAAAATTAACAAAAGAGTTTGTTCATAATCTTTTAGATTCGAAAGCAATAAAAAAAGATAAAGCGGACGGTGAAATAGGTGAATTAGTAAATCCTGATGGATCAGTCATAAGTTCAAGTATTCCAATTTTAAACCAAAGAAATTTGGCGAAGAAAACTATGGACCAAACAGTTCGTATGTCAAGAGTAAATCAATTCCCATGGATAAGAGTTTATTATGGTGAATCAACTGAAGATAATGGGAATACTATAAGTGAGGTTGATCAGTCGGAATCATTTGGTTACGATGAAACTGAAAATGCAAAAACTTATGGCCAAGCAAATAAAATTCTTAAAAAAATGGGTGTCGAGGATCCTTTTGAAAGAAATGAAAGAGTTAAGAGATTAGGTTTTGATAGAAATTTAGACAAACAACTAAAAAATGAAAAGAAAAGAGGTAAATGTAAAAACTGTTTCACCAAAAGAAGATTGTCTGAATTAGAAAAAGAAAAAATGGAAAAGATGATTGATGAAATTCTTATATCAAAAAAATCTAAGGATAAGGATTTTGTTAAAAAAACAAAAGATGAAAACGAATCTGAAAGTGTTATTGAAAAATTATTGATAAGAAACTTAGAATCTATCAAAAGGTTGGCGGATAAAGAAGATATCGATATTGAAAAATTATTTAAAAAAATTAAAATAGGTGAATAGTAATCTTTATAATAAACCAATTGAATTACCAAAAGAAGTTTTAGAATATCTACAAACTTGTTTTGATCATATACCTAACTCTGACTCAACTGTTGAAGGTCATAAAAGAAATCAAGAGTTGAGAGACACTGGTTATGTTACCTACCAACAATTGGGTAGAATAAAAAATTGGTTTGATAATTATCAAGGTGATGGTAAAGACGCACCATATATCTTGAATGGGGCTGATTATATGAGAAACTGGGTTGAGACAACAATTCAAGACCTAAGAAGACAAGATACAACCCCTAAAGAAGTTGAGGATGCGATGCCAGAAGAAATAGATGA
>Ga0315904_10010791_pt1 | contig 11752 bp, 13 predicted proteins | sample LakEriMetagenome_6_FD_203529 | JGI IMG/M metagenome (GOLD analysis project Ga0315904, IMG submission 203529) | Freshwater fungal communities from buoy surface, Lake Erie, Ohio, United States - Buoy 12 MA120 | ecosystem: Environmental > Aquatic > Freshwater > Lake | place: USA: Lake Erie, Ohio...
GATAGGTTAGCAAGATTTCCCGCGCTATTTAGTACAGTGCGCAGAGTAGTTGTAGAATCAAGGTAGACAATGTTGTCGCCGCTTCTGTAAACATATCCCGCCGCTGGTGTGGATGGTGCCGCGCCAGGGAACAGCAGTGATGCTGTCGCCACCAGTGCGGTAAACGTTCCCGCCGCTGGTGTCGTATTTCCGATCGCCGGGGGGGAGGCTAACGATGACGGCTGAAGGGCAGTAGCGGCCAACGCACCTTGGGCCGCCGTGGCGAAATCAGTGGTTGCCGCTTGCGCTGCAGTGCCCAGCGCCAGGGATGTGCGACCGGTCGCGGCATTAAGCCCCGTAGCGCCACCATCCCAGCGCAAACGCTCGGAGAATGCTGTGTCCCAATCAGCCTGTTTTGCTGTCGTCGGCAGGGAATATCCGGGCAGAAACAACAGTTCGATATTTCCCGATGTGGTGACCGGGCCGCTAGTTGTAAACCCAGTGGGGACCGAGAGGCCCACGGAAGTCACGGTCCCACCCCCGCCCCCGGTGACAGAGGCCGAGAGCACTCCGGCAGTAAGGCTTAGGTTTGCGCCTATCTGGATCTCCTCCACCGCGCCAGTTCCTGCCGTGCCCCTACCCAGCAACCTGGCCGATGTCATCGTCAGGCCGCTGGAGCCCACAGCGCCCGATGCCGCCGCGCTGATCAATCCCCTGGCCGTTGGGGCATCAGTCGCACCCACCAACGATCGCCCGAGAGACGATGTGATCCCCTGCCACCACGCCACAATGGCCTGACGCACCCGTTGCGCTGTAAACGCCCGCCGATCCGTCGCCGTTCCTCCCTCGGCATCCGCCTGACTGATCGTCGCCGCGCTCCATTCCCGCGCATCCGTCAGTCGAGGATCCGTGCCCTGTATCGCCGTTCCCGCCAAGGCTGCCGCTGCATCCCAACCTGTTCGATCTGATGCGGAAACAAGAGAGGATCCAGTAGGGAGCCCCAGCGTCAGCACCACGTTGCCCGCCGTGTTGGTCGCGGATGTCGTCCACCCGCTCGGCAGCGACAGCGCCACCGTCTGCACCGGGGCCGCAGCAGCGGCCTCCGCTGCGGTGGTGTAGCTGGGATGGGGATCAGCGGCCGACAGGTGGGCAGCAATCGCCGCTGCAGCCGCGCCTGAACTGTCCGCGCCAACATCGGCGGCGGTCAAACTCTTGGCTTTCCACAGGCCATCCCCGAACAGAGCCAGCACCTGGCCCGTGCTTCCCCCCGTCAGCAGCAATGCCGAGAGCTTCGCCTGATCACCAGCAGACAGCAAACCCGCCAACGTCGGCGTTGCCAGGGGGAGCACTACATCTCCCCCCGTGGAGCTGCTCAGCGTCCTGGTGGCTTGGTCATAGCCCAGATCCGTGGCACCACCAGCCGCCAGGTCCGCAATGGCCTGAACAGTCGTCTCCCGCGTCTCCGCCACCCTCGCTGTACCCGTGCCAGTACCAGCGCCAGTCGCCACAAACTGCTCACCTACCGCAGCTGTAGCGGCACCAATCCCTACCCAGTTCGTGGTGCCAACCGCCACGATTTGATAGGCCGTGCCCGCCACTAATGCCGTCGCGGCCAACGGTGCCCCTACCGCCTGATCCACCACCAGCCGCTCATCTCCCAACAGCGTTTGCGCTGACGGCAGCTGTAAGGTGTAGACAGGATTTAACTGGGTCATCTCAGTAAGGCAACGTTGTTAGACCTTCGCCCGCCAGGGTTACTCTCACCTGATTCCCCAACGTGGTCAGCCAGCGCCTTGCACGTACCACCACAGGCGTGGGCACCAGTTGTAGTGGGATTCGGCACAGCAACCCATCCCCGGCTGTGATTGGTTCATGCAAAACCTTATAATTTTCTCCTCCGATTTGCATTAGTGCTCCGTATTCCAACCCGCCAAACAGCTCAGACTTTGCTAGTACGCTCGGACCAACAAACACAAAGTCACCCCCCAAGACGATCTCACTACTTTTAGTGAGCACTCCTGAGTCGCTCTGCCCAGCGGCCGTAATGGGAGACCCAAACGGCTCGCCGAGCATCGCATTCAAGTCGGCGGCAAAATTAGCCGGCATCGTTCGTAGATGACTTTGGTTTTGCTCCCTTCTCCTGCCCTGGGGTGATCACCCCAAGAGCCAGCAAGGCGGCGGCGGCGGCTTCCTCTAGAGTCACTTGGGCGCCATCTTCAAAGATGACGCCATCATGATTCAATGGACCCAGGTCGGTGACTGTGTAATTAGGCATGTCAAACCACGTTAGAGAACAAATAGCCAAGGTCAGGGGCGATGATCAGCTCTTTGAGCATCTCGCCCGCAACAACATGCTCACCGCCAAGAAGGCCCATCTCCTCCGCCAGGAAAGAACGGGCAATCCTATCAGCAAACTGAGCAGTCAGCCCAAAGGTGATAGTGTTCGCATCTGGAGTAAATGCATCTGGATCCATGTAATACATGGCAAGATGATTGCCCCACAAGCGGGAAAGGGCAGGGGTCTGACCCTTGTTGGCAGTGTTGATCCTAGATTTTCCGATGAAAAGATTTTCAATCTGAAAAAGATCCTTAACCGCCTGCTCTGATGCCATTGCACCAATAGAGCTGGTGAGGGGAGTGTTTCCGTTTGCGGCGGAAACCAACGCACCGGTTACTTCAGGGTGACGGCGGAACGCTGTCCAGCCGGGTTCGTTAAATACAAAAGTATTTGGCCGCATTACCATGTTGTCCATGGTTTCTAGCAGCAATTTTACCGGCCTTGAATCTGCATGGGTGAATTGGCTCGTGCCGGAGAGTGTCTGCTTGTTACCAGTGGGATAAGTCGCTGCATTAAAATAAAGATCAGCGGCTCGCTTCTCTCTCCTTAATTCCACCAGTTTCATCACGCCAGTTACAGCACGGGCCCTGGGGTTGTACCAAGAAGGACGAACTCCAGGCAGCATGTCATATTGAGGAACGGGAGAACTAAGACCGTATTCAATAATAGAATCAGTCTTTTTCTCAGCGCTAAACTCAACTTGGTTTAGTTGCCCTTTTCGTCCTATCCTGGTATCAGGAAGGGTCAGCTCTTCGCTCCTGTCATGCAGCCACCATTCAAAAGCGGGGGCGCCAACGGGAACCCTTGGCGTTACAAGGTCGGCAATACCTCCGGGCCAGCGGTAGGCCATGGCGACCGCTTGCAGCTCGGGATCAGATGGAAAATTGAGGTTAGTTTGAGCCATTTTGGTCTCCTAAGTGGTTTTAAGGGTTAACCCTGGAAGAATCCGGGGGAGATATAGCATGAGCCAATATCATTCAAAACACCATCCTTCTCGGCAAAGCCGATGATTCTGATGTTCGTTCCAGCGGCGGCGGTAGCTGGGATCCCACGCCCTTCGCTGTCGCTTGTTAGCGCCTGCCCCCGTGTAACTGTGGCGCCATAGGTGAGGGGGGAAATCCCGACTCTCATTACATCGGTGGATTCGCTGATTGCAGCCTCTGGGCGGTCAGTGATGCCAATCAAAAAATCGGCAGCTGCAGCACCATGAACAACTGTATCATCAGCGCTAAACTTTACAATTCGGTACCCTTTTGTTGCGGCACCTGTTGCATAGTTGACGTACTGAATAGGCATGCATTTAGACATTGGGAACCTCAGGTGTTGGAAGTGGGGTAGAGCGCTTCGCGCGCTTTTATGCAAGCCTGCTCAATAGGCATAGTGGTGCCGCTTGCCTTGGCTTGTTCAGCGATTTCGCGGGCTTTGTCCGCGACGGCGCGGGGATTAATTTCAGCCTTGGGCGGAGCCTTCGCCTCCCGCTGGCCTTCGCTGACTCCAGCGAATGGCACAGCAGGGGTGGCGTTGGTCAGGCGACTAGACGCGGCGGCTTCACGTAGCTCACGCTCGGCGGCGGTCACAGCCAGGGCGGCCTCCCCACCAGTGGTCTTGCCATCGGCGCAAAATTTTTCAATCAGCGCCTCATGCCCTGGAATCAGGGCAGCACGAACGCCAGCCACACGCTCGCGCTCGGCCTCGGCGCCTTCAGCGCGTGCCTTTTCAATCTGGGGCTGGAGCTCTGCCCGCTCGGTGGCGGCGCCTTCTTCCCGAAGGATACTGGCGGCCTCCTGGTTGTCGGCAGCCCACTGGGCCACCTGCTCCTGGGTGGTTGTCATACTCAAAGGGGGGAGGGTGGTCAGTTGGGTCGCACCGGGCGGGGGGCCCGTCGCAACCGCTGCTAGCGGCGGCAATGCCGCCGATGCTTGACGTGATGGGGGTGGTTCCCATCCCGCCGTAGAATCATTCAATTCAGCAATCAATCCCTCTAGCGAATGGAAGCCATCGGCAAGTCCTATATCTATCGCTTGCTGCCCCATAAATACCTTCCCATCAGCCATGGCTAACGCCTGCTCATGCGTCACACTACGATATTGAGCAACAAAATCAACAAAGATTTCATAGATCGCATCTACCTCTTCCTGGATAGATCGCCGACCTGGGTCAGTCAGGGGCCCGTATTGGCTCGCGATTCGCTTGTATTTTCCAGCCGTGATCTCAGTCGTCTGGATCCCGGCCGCTTCCTCCATCCTGGAGATGTTGCGATGGGTGGCGACAATACCTATAGAGCCCAACCGATCCACCTGGCTGCCTAGGTAGACTTTGCTCGCCGCTGAACCGATCCAATACGCGGCGGAAGCAACCAGGTTGTCGCTCAGGGTCGCGGTCGGCTTTAACTGTCGAGCCGCAAACAATGCCGACGCTGCCCCCTCAGTCCCAGCAACCGTTCCGCCGGGGGAGTCAATATGCAACAGCAACGCCCGAACTTTTTTATCCTCAACCGCCGCTTTGATGTCTCTCGTCAGCAAATCACTTGACGTGCCCCCGCTCACCTCCTGCATCAAACTCATGCGCTGCGCAATCGCCCCCCGTACTGGGATCACCGCCACGCCATTGCGCACCTCATATCCACCAGGCACAGGGCCCGACAGGGGGGCTCCACGCCTTGCCTCCAGTGCCGCGATATCCGTCCGATCACCCCGGAGATGCGCACCATAGATCTGCCGCATCAGCGTCAGATGCTCGGGCAGGATCGCCCAGGGAGAATAAAGGACATCAACGAGATTCATGTTCTTATCATACAGCCCCCGGAGTGTTGCCGTCCATCGGCTGATCTGTAACAGTATCGGCCGGCTTGGCTCCCAGCGGGGGCAGGCCATCACGTTCCCTTGCCCTGGCCTCACGCACCCGCTGCAGATGCTTGTCGTCCCAGTTGCCGCCATTGAACGCCAACGCCTCTTCGTGCTCACTGGTCAGGAACGCTGCCCGTTTCTCTGCCGCCAACGCTTCCTTCAGCGGATCCAGCGAGCCGGCCGTTGTGCCATGCCAATCGCTGCCGCTCCATGCGTGGCGGATAAATGGATCCGCAAAAAATCCTGGCGCTTCAATAATGCCCAGCGCCACGGCATCAGCCAACCATTCCTGGTATATCGGCTTACACAAGTCAGCCGCGTCATCATAGCGATCTATGCTGATAGTCTGCCACCATTGCTCCCTAGCGGCCCTCGCGGCTGTATAACTAGACTCAAACAAGCCCTTGACTATCTCAGGTGGTATATCGGTGCCCATCGCGCAAATCTTGAGCACGGTCTCCCAGAACTGCTGATGAGCTGGATTCGGACGCCCTGGCGTGGGTGATTCCAGCTTTTCGCCCGGCAACAGATGGATTAGCTGGCCGTCAGTCCATGCCGTAGAATTTTCTCTCGCTGCTATCGCGAGCTTTTTATATTGTTCAGCATCTTGAGTTTCTTTACCGAAAAGCGCCTCAAATGAATCAAAATCCATCATAGCGGCAAGCGTCATCTTTGCCGCATTGCGCGCCCCCGTGATCTCTGATTCTGTATAATCATCAAGACCTTTGATAGTATCTATAATCGACCCAAGACGCGGCATCCCACGGCTTGAACCTGGCCGCCTGATCCTTCTGCGTAGAATAAACTGCAATTCTCCGTTTGGTCCATACTGATCGATCTCCGTCCATCCCTTGTCAGAATTTACGTTGATACTGCCAGGATGATGGTTTGCAATCCAGAATTTCTCTATCTCCCCATCCTTATTTCTTTGCACACCTTCATGTAAAGTGGAGGTATTTATACTTCCATCCTTGTTACAAATTCGATCAGCTTCAATCAGCTGCAACGCCAACCGGAACGGCCAGCCGCCGCGCTCCTTCTTCACAAGTTGAATCCCTACATCACCACTTAGCTCCTGCGATAAAATGGATAACCGCTGCGCTTGGTAGAAGTCAAGCTCACCTGATACTGTTGCAAACTTGCTTGCTGCCCACATGTGAAAACGCTTCTCCGTCTTCTTCTTCCACGCCGCAGCGGCTTCCTCTGTGATCCCCAGCTCTTCATGGTCCACGGCACATTGCAGCCGTAGACCCATCCCGCCTCGATATTCAACATGTCGGTTGATCGCGGCCGATGCTATCGGCGCAGTACGATCTAAATCCCTACAATGTGCCCTCTGATCCCTACGCTCATACCAATCTGTCCCATCAGCATCGCGTAACCCTGGCGCCCACATCCCGAACGCCGAACGCATATAGAGGCTTGAGGTCATCGGCTGCCCCCATGCCATCGGCATAGGCTGATCAGCGATCCCCTCATGCGTGCCCCCAGCCGCACCCGTGGCCGCACCCGCTTGTACAGCTGGCGGCTGGGTCTGTCGTATCCTGCGCTTGCGCGTCATGGCATTGGCACCAACGAACGGCGGCGGGGGCGCCCTTGGGATCTTGCCTGAGCCTCACTCAAGTCCTGCTCAAGCAACTTGATCATCCGCTGAATTTTCTCCAGATCTGCCCTGGTGAACTTACGCAACCCATCAGGCCCCGGCAGTTCATAGCTCTGGCCATTGGACAGCACCTCTAGCTCAGCCTGTCGATAGGCCGCTAGCCGCTGCTCGATTTCCGCAATTGTTGCCATGACAAAATTCTAGCTGAACCTCAGGCCTTTCAGGAGCGATACGCGCCCCTCGCCCTGGGCTCCCTTCCGCCGCGTCATGGCTTGCGCCTCCAGCTGATCCCACATCGTACCGCGTGCAAACTCACGCGCCACTAGATCGACCATCGCGCTCGCATACACCGCCGTATCCAGCGGTTCGTTGCGAGCCCCTGGGGGGTTGTGCCATTCCAGCCTCTGAAATCCCTTGACCATCTTCGGGATCAACCGCTCACACGTCAAACCCTTCAAGAATTCCTGAGTAGCATTCTGGCCAAAATGGATAAACCCAGGGCCAGCCGTTTCGATCAGCAGCTGCCTGTATAAAGTACGTTTTAATCCATGAACCCCCAACTGATATAAAGTCACGCCTGATTTAATTACTTTATTTTTGTAATTTATATCCATCTTCTTGCCTGGACTCACGGGTGGCGCCGTTGCCTTGACAGCTCCACTAATCGCCACCACATTTTCGCGAGCATGCAATCTACAGTATTCATATACCTCATGGGTAAAATGTCCCCCGCTATCAACGCAAGTTCTAGCCACTTCAAAATATCGATCTTCATCCGCATTAAATTGTGTCCTCCTGATCGCATTAACCTGTAGCCATGGGCCGCCATTCTTTGGATTACATTCTACATTCTGCGCTGGATCACCTACAATCTTCTCATGCCATATCAGCCATCTTTCCCTATCACGTCCAAATCCCCATACGGCTACCTCCAGCCAGGTATCCTGTACATCAACCGCACACGTCAGCAGTAAAACACCAGGCGGGCAGTAACCCGTAGCATAAGGCTCCATCTGTGCTCTCTTCATCAATGCATCAGCATTTACCTCGGCAACGCTCTCATCCTGGAACGCTTCAGCCGCTCTCTTGTTAATCCATCCCTTCAGCAACAATGCATCACCTTTGGCCCTCAAAAATTCATTCCTGATTTGATGCCAGCTCAACCACCCCGCTGGCGCATACCATCCCGGCAGGTGAAATCCAGCCGTCTCACCATCCCCCTCAGCTGTCGCACGCCATATCCCACCAGGTAACATTGATTCTTTATGCTCCTCACTTATTCGCGTTTGGCAATGCTCGCACCTGCAAAATACTTCCCCGGCTGGTGTATCCCATACAAAATGTTGACGCCATTGTAAAATCTGACGCTCACCACAACATGGCATCTTTACCGCATACCTCCGCTGATCTGATCGCTCTTCAAATTCCCATGTAATTCGACAAGCTCCCCTCACGCCAGGCGTTGATGTAAGCAACGTTTTTCGATTCGGAAAATTCGTGAGGCGTGCTTCCGCGTTTTCCAACGGATCGCCCTTGTCATCCGCTTCATTTGGGACAGAAGACAGCTCATCTACCCACAAGCAGCCAGCCGGCATCCCCTGGCTAGCGCTTCCACTATTACTCCCAATAATTGATACAATCATATCCCCTGCAAATTCTTTTAAGAACATACTATTGGCTGCATCCCTTGTTTTTACTGACACTTGCCTTTCTTTTATGGAGGGCGTATTATTAAAAAGTGGCGTAAACCTTTGCCGCACCTGCCTCTTCGCAAAACTCTCAGACGGAAACATCACCAAAAATGGAGTCGGGTTCAATACAATCGTCGCCCCCAACCAATTAAGGCCCGCCTCCGTCTTGCCTCCGCTCTGGCTGCCGAACACCATTACAACTCGTTTGATCTTCGTCTCGCTTGGACTCAATAAATTCATCGGCTCCCTCAGGAATGGCGTCCGCTCCGTCCGCCATGGGCCCGGTTCTGAGCTTGACCGCCTAGTCAGCACCCTCTCAGCATCGGCCCACTGACTCACCGTCATATCCGGCGGCGGTTGCAACGCCTCCAGAAACGCCCGTCGATACGCATCCCCGGCTGATACAGGTGCCCAGTTTCCGCTCATCCCATATCCCTCAGCGCACGCAACGCTGTCTTCAGCTCACCATCAATCAATTGACGAATCGCCTGCTGGTCATTCATTGACGCCACACGACCCGCCACCCGATCGGATACAGCCAAAATCGAATCCCGTAATGCCATCGCTAACGTAGCCGCCTCTTGCCTCATCTCTTCAATGCTTCCAACCTCTTGCCTATCCCTCAACGCTGCCACCCTCTGGCGCTCGGCCTGATAGTGCTCCCTCCTGGCCTGGCTGATATTCAGATCAGGTATCTCATCTTCGGGCAGGCTGGCTACCAGCGCCTTTATTTCTCCAGCACTAGGCAGCCTCCGCGATTCCCCTACATCTATCTCCGGTAGATCCTCTTCAGACTTCCTCCTGTTGCGATGGCTTACCTTTGTTCGCGCCGTCCATAGCTCCAGTGCTAAATCCTTGCGCAACACCTTCTTCCCTTGGCGCATCACCACCGCGTCGGCCAGCCGCGTTTTCATCGCCTGATTAACGGCTGAGACCGAAACGCCTTTGAGCTTCGCAAAATCAGCTTGACTGATGCACTCCACCAATCTTTAGGGCCCATCCTTGGGCTTAAACTTAAGCGCTAGCTTAAACGATCCAGGCACAAACTTAAATGCTCGCAGGGGAGGGGGGCCGTGTGCCCAGTCACAGCAAGGGTTTAAGCAAGATTTTTTTTCCCAGCTAGGTAAAAATCGGGGTCAAGGTTTACCCGCACTAAAAAAACCCCAGGAAGGACCCGTAAAATTTTTCGGGTTACATTCTAACGGCTTGAGCTAAAACCGCGAGCCGATGCCTTTAAGGATCGCTCGATGCCTTTCGTAAACTGTTCTTGAATGCGTTGCTCAACAACCGCACGGATTTCAGGGCCATAGCGACTACGACCTGAAAATATGGAGCCGATGGATGGCCCGTATTCAACCTGTAGGCGGCCTGATGTGGTGCGACGAAGGGGAAGGCTGATGCCCTGCTGAGCCCGGCCCAAGAACACAGCCGGATAGGAAAGTCGCTGGCCTTTGAAGATGCTGGCGCTTGCTGGCTGACCTTTGGGCTTCGGTTTGCCCCAGCCCTTACCACGTCCTTGGCCAGGCTGGGGACCACCACGGCGCCCAGGGCGAAACCCAAATTGCTGAAGCGTAGGCGGGCGCCGGTCAAACACGAGGGTAGCGGTATCACCACGAACATAAGGCCCGGCAATGTCGTTGCGTACGCGGGCCGCTTTAATGTTGTAACGAATGGTTATAGCTTTGCTGGCTGCGGTTGGCACAGCTTTAGAAGCGTAGCGGATGCCGTCGCGCCTGGCCTTTTCAAGTGTTGCAGGCGATAAAAAGGCCTGCATTACATCGAGCTGTTTTAGCCCATCAACTGTGACGGTGACGGATGCCATGACTAGATACTGGGATTCCGATCTTGGGCCGAGGGGCTTGGGTGATGTCGTGGATCATCGTCATGATCCTCAGAGGATGGTCCGGGATCGTTGGGGACGTAGTCGTCGGGATCATCATCCGTGAGCTGAGGGTCGGGCATGGTGGTAGGCCGATCGGATCAGTGTAGGCGCGGGCGCTGGGACAGGATTAGGCATGGGTTTGTAACGATATGTGAATTCTGCTTGGGAGAGTCGCCAAACCTCACGGTAAGCGCTACAGTAAGGACATCGGAGGCCAGAGACGCCCCGGTTCCCCTCGCTTTCAACCCATGGCCCTACTTCAGCGTTCCGCCGATATGGTTCAAGTCGGTGCAGAGCCCGTCATCTCCGTTGCTCAGCAGATGGCTTTTTACCTTTCGGTTTCAGAGGAAGCCATTCGCTTCGACTCTGCTGATAATGACAGCTGCACCATCGAGGTCAACGGTGATTTCCTTGACGTCTTTTTTGATCCCACCAGCAGCATTCTCACAAACTGGCTTTCCACCTGACCCCCCCCACTAACCATCAGCCATGACCACCACCACCACCGCCACTGCCTGCCAATTCCCCGGCCATGTTGCCGGCGAGCCTTACAGCCTAACCCGCGAACAGTTCGCGAAGTTTGCGGGGCTGGACGCAGACTACAAGGCTTTCTTGGGAGCCATAAAGCAGCGGGCAGCAGGCGGCAGGCTGCCTGGAAACGGGCACAGGTTCGAGCCCGAACAACAGGCACTCTGGGCCGCTATCGCCTCGTTTGAGGCAATGCGCAGATTCCAGGAAGATATGTGTTCTTGCGACTCTTCCCTTTACATGGAAGTTGGGCCCAACTCTGCCGGCCCAACTCAAATGAAGTGGAGATACAGCAGCTATTCCGGCACCGTATTTACGGTTATCGAATCGCGAAAGTACAACGATGCGTCAGAAGATGAGCAGGCCACGCTGCCAGAGCCAATGTTTCTCGTGGTGATTCCGGCCACGCGGGACCAACCAGGCCGCACTCATTACGAAGCCATCCGGCGAGGCGGGTCCTATCGCGACTTCTGACCCCCACCGGCCCGCCAGGCGCCGCAAGCCTGGCAACTGTTCCATTGCATTACTTCACTATGGCTCCCACCGACTTTATTCCATCAGTTGAAAATGTCCTAGACAGCAACCCGATTTCATGGGATGCGGCTGGTAACCGTCTTGTTGAATGGGAAGTAAACGGCGGTTGGCAGTGGGTTCCCTATGCAGAGCTACGTAAGGCCTGCGAAGACGCCTATGACCCCCTGATGCCCAACTGGCCCGCCATGGTGGAGATTGACGATGCCTGATCCGACAGCAGCGCGTCGCCAAAGGGAGCGCTACGCACGCAAGCTGGCCGGGATCACCTGGGAGCCTCAGCTGTGCTCCGGCTGCCAGAGGCCTCACCGGGGAAAGCACGGGGGCCTCTGCCATGAATGCTGGGAGTCCACC
>Ga0315904_10010792_pt1 | contig 11749 bp, 7 predicted proteins | sample LakEriMetagenome_6_FD_203529 | JGI IMG/M metagenome (GOLD analysis project Ga0315904, IMG submission 203529) | Freshwater fungal communities from buoy surface, Lake Erie, Ohio, United States - Buoy 12 MA120 | ecosystem: Environmental > Aquatic > Freshwater > Lake | place: USA: Lake Erie, Ohio...
GAGTTTACAGCGTTCCGCGTGGCTTCGCCCGAGGCCTTACGGCCTTCGGCTTGTACGGGCGCTGGAGAAGCCCAACGCCGTGGGGCGTGGGGTGAAGTGGAGTAGGGACAGCGTTCCGCGTGGCTTCGCCCGAGGCCTTACGGCCTTCGGCTTGTACGGGCGCTGGAGAAGCCCAACGCCGTGAGGCGTGGGGTGAAGTGGAGTAGGGACAGCGTTCCGCGTGGCCTCGCCCGAGGCCTTACGGCCTTCGGCTTGTACGGGCGCTGGAGAAGCCCAACGCCGTGAGGCGTGGGGTGAAGTGGAGTAGGGACAGCGTTCCGCGTGGCCTGCCTCAGAGGCAGACCTCGGAAGCCCCTTCATGAACGCGATCGCGTCGTCGGGCATACTGGGCGCAGGCCCGAGGGAGGATCGAAAGATGATGGACGTGAAGCGAACAGTGCTGGCGGCCGCGCTGGCGGCGTGGGTGGGGATGGATGCCCGTGCCGCCACGGTGCTCATCGAGGCCGAGAGCTTCGCCGACACCGGCGGCTGGAGCCTCGACACGCAGTTTCTCCGCGAGATGGGCTCGCCGTATCTCATCGCTCACGGGCTCGGGAAGCCGGTCGCCGATGCCACGACGACGGTGACCATTCCCGAGGCCGGCACCTATCGCGTGCTCGTGCGGACGAAAGACTGGGTTGCCCGCTGGAGCACCCCTGGGACGCCGGGACGATTCCGTGTGCTCGTCAACGGCGATCCGCTCTCCGAAACGTTTGGCACGCAGGGCGCCTCGTGGACCTGGCATGACGGCGGCACGGTCGATCTTCCGGCAGGCGCGGCGCGGCTCGCCCTCCGCGATCTCACCGGTTTTGAAGGCCGCTGCGACTGCATCCTCCTCACCACCGAGCCAGCACCGCCGCCCGATGATGCCACCGTCCTGGCCGGGTGGCGTCGTGAGGCTCTCAACCTGCCGAAGGAGCCGCACGCGAAGGGCCCCTACGATCTGGTGGTCATCGGCGGCGGCTATGCCGGCATGGGGGCGGCGATCTCCGCTGCCCGCATGGGGCTCAGCGTCGCTCTCGTGCAGGATCGCGGTGTGCTCGGCGGCAACGGATCGAGCGAAGTGCGGGTGTGGGCGATGGGTCTCATTCGCCGGGGAAAGTATCCGCGGATCGGCGAGATCGTCGAGGAGTTCTGCGACCGCGCCACGAAGAGCCCCGGCACGTTCGAGGAGTTCGAGGACGCCAAGAAGGAGGCGATCGTCCGGGCGGAACCGAAGATCGACCTCTTTCTCAATACGCATGCTTTCGCCGTGGCCCGTACCGACCATCGAATCACGAGCGTGACCTGTCTCGACACCAGGACCAGTCGCGAACTGCGGTTCACCGGCCGGCTCTTCTGTGACGCCACCGGTCACGCGACCATCGGCCACCTGGCCGGCGCTGAGACGGTGATGAAGCCGACGGGGCGGATGGGCATGAGCAATATGTGGGCCTGGGACGAGGCCGATGGCCCCCAGTCGTTTCCAGAGACTCCCTGGGCATTGCCACTCACGATGGACGACTTTCCCTATCCTCGCGACCATCATGGCCAGTGGTTCTGGGAGAGCGGCTTCGACAAGGATCCGCTCGGCGACGCAGAGGGGATTCGCGACTGGAACCTCCGGGCCGTCTTTGGTGCCTGGAACGCGATGAAGAACGGAGACGGCCGGGCCGACCACCCGAATGCGGTGCTGACCTGGGTGGCCTACGTCGGCGGCCCTCGGGAGAGTCGGCGAATTCTCGGCGACGTTGTGCTCTCGCAAGACGACATCGTCACCAAGAGAGACTTCCCGGACGGCTGCGTGCCTTCCACCTGGTCGATCGACCTCCACTACCCCAAGGAGGAGTACGCGAAGAAGTTTCCCGACAACCCCTTCATTTCGATCGCGGCTCACGATCGCTCGGTCGATCGTACCCACGGCTACCCGGTGCCCTACCGCTGCTTCTACTCGAAGGACGTGGAGAATCTCTTCATGGCGGGCCGCTGCATCTCGGTGACGCACGAGGCCCTTGGCACCGTCCGCGTGATGAAGACCTGCGGCATGATGGGGGAGGTGGTGGGTAAGGCGGCCAGCGTGGCCGTGAAGCACGGCACCACGCCCCGAGGCGTCTACGAGCGTCACTGGCCGGAACTGGACGAACTTCTCAAGCTACCCGGCAAGGCTCGCCGTCCGACTGTCGATGCCGCCATCGAGCTGCCGGCGGAGTGACAGCGCACGCGGAATCAGTGCGGATTCGCGCCTTAGGGCCGCAAGTTGGCAACCTGCATTGTGCTCGGTGCGGGTATGCCCGACGCGTGGCGAGGAGCTGCCCACGCCCTCTTGCCGGACGTTCGTCTCGGCCATCCTGGCCTCAACTCTCTGCATGTCCGCTGCGCTTCGCCATCGTGGCTTCGCTTGCTCCCATAGCCCGCTCGAGGGCGTGGGCAGCCCCTCGCTGAGTTCAGACCGTTGGGCTCGTTACGACGGGCCCGATTACACTCGCGACCATGATGGCGATGCGACGACCGTGGCGTCTCAGGATGTGGGCCGGGCATGTGGCGCGGCTCGCGGTGGTCGCCGCGATCGCATGGCTCGTGCATGCCGAGCACGTGGCATTTCTCGACCGCCTGCAGGCTGTCTCGCTTGAGTCGGTGCCGATCGCCACGATTCAGAAGCATCGTGCGGACGCCGAACGCATCGGCGGCGAGTCGGCGGCCGTGGCGGGGGGGCGTGAGCTCCTGGATGCCGCCGGCCAGCGGGTGGGCACGATCCTCCGTACGTCGCCGGCGGGGGACAGGGCGATCGGATTCTCAGGCCCGACCGACCTGCTCGTCGTGTGCGATCAGGACCTCCGCGTGGCCGGCGTGGAGATCCTCGCCAGCGGCGACACCCGCGACCACGTGACCGCGATCGAACGCGAGCGGTCGTTTCTCGACTCGTTCCGCGGCCGTTCGCTCGCCGACCTCGCGGCCGTGCCATTCGGTACCGTGGATGCGGTCGCCGGTTCCACGCTCACCTGCCAGGCCATCCGCGAGGCGATCGTCCTGCGGCTCGGCGGTTCGGCCGCCCCCAGCCGATTCGCTGAGCCGCCCACCCTCGCCGACCTGCAGCGGGTGTTCTCCGAGGCAACGCGGATCGAGGTCGATGCCGGCGACGCGGCCGTGATCCGCGTGCACGACGAGGCCGGCATCCCGCTCGGCTGGGCCCTGCGGACGAGCCCCGCGGCCGATCGCGTGATCGGCTATCAGGGGCCGACCGATGCGGCGGTGTGTTTCGACACGACTGGCAGGGTCGCGGGCGTGATCGTCGCGACGAGCTACGACAACGAGCCCTACGCGGGATACGTCCGCGACGATCGCGCCTTCCGTAAGCTCTGGCGGGGCATGACGATCGCCGAGGTCGCCGGGCTCGATCCCGACGACACCGGCGTCGAGGGCGTGAGCGGAGCCACCATGACGAGCCAGGCCGTCGCCGCGGGCGTCGTCCGAGCGGCGCGGGATCACCAGGCCGCCGCCGGCGCCGCTTCGGGGGTTCAATCGGCGGCGTGGTTCGTGCGGATCGAGCCGCCGCAGTGGGGCGCGCTGGCCGTGATCGCCGTCGGCGTGCTCACCGCCTTCACGCGTCTGAAGGGCACCTGGTTCGGGCGGCTGGTGTGGCCGGTCGTCGTGCTCGCCTACCTCGGCTTCGGGGCTGGCGCCCTCGTGTCGCAGGCCCAACTCTGGGGATGGGCCAGGGCTGGCGTGCCTCGCGGGGCAGTCGTGCTCACGGCTCTCGCCGCGGCGGCGCTCGTCCTGCCGGCCACCACGCGACGAAATGTCTACTGCTCACACCTCTGCGCCCACGGGGCGGCCCAGCAGCTGATCCTGCGGGTGGCGCGGCCGCGGCATTCACTCCCCGCGTGGCTGCGGCCGTTCCTCACCTCGTTCCCGTGGGCGCTCGTCGCGGTGGCGATCCTGGCGACGGTGCTGCGCCGGCCGCTGGCCCTCGTCGATCTCGAACCCTTCGACGCTTATCTCCCGGCCGTTGCGGGCATCGCCGCTATCGCGATTTTCACCATCGGGCTCATCGCCAGTGCCTTCGTGCCGATGGCCTACTGCCGTCATGCCTGTCCGACCGGCGCCCTCCTCGATCACCTGCGACTCACCGGGCGGTCGGGTCGGGTCTCGTGGCGCGACGGCATCATGCTCGGATGTCTCGTGGTGGCGTCGGCCGCGCACTGGTGGCCGCGATGATCGTCTTTGGCTGCGTCGCCGCACTCGTCGTGGCCCTGGCGTCTGGGGACGCTGTCGCCGCCGCACCGGTGCGGAGTGTCGACCTGCCTACGATCGCTGGTCCCGCGATGGGGACGACCTGGAGGGTCACGCTCGGCGGCCCCGTGGCCGCGATGACGACGGGCGAAGTGCATCGCGAGATCGACGGTGTGCTTCGCCGTATCGACCGGGCTGCGAGTACGTGGCGGGAAGACTCCGACGTCAGCCGGTTCAACCGGGCCGCTGCGGGCGAATGGATCGAGGTGGCTCCTGACCTGGCGGCGATCATCGATGTCGCCCGCCATGTCCACGAGCGTTCCAACGGCGGCTTCGATATCACAGTCGCACCGCTCGTGAGGCTCTGGCGGAGCGAACGGCCGCCGCCGGATGACGCCGTCGCCGCCGCCCTCGGTCGCGTCGGCATGCAGCTCGTCGAGGCACGGTCCGCGCGGGATGGGCATCCCGCTGCGATCAGGAAGACAGTGGCCGGAGTCGAGCTCGATCTCGACGGCATCGCACCGGGCTATGCGGTGGATAGAGTCGGCGAGCTGCTCGTGTCGCTCGGCTCGCGGGGACACCTCGTCGAACTTGGTGGCGAGGTGCGGGCATGGGGCGTGCGCTCCGCCGACACACCCTGGCGGGTGGCCGTGCAGTCGACGGCAACCAGCCACGCCGACACCCGCAGCGTCTGCCTTGCCGCAGGACAGGCGCTCGCGACGAGCACGATCCGTACAAGTGGCGGCGTGATCGACCCGCGGACAGGACGCATCGTCAAGCGGTCCACACGGTCGGCGACGGTGCTGGCCGAGTCGTGCGCCGAGGCTGACGCGTGGGCCGTGGCGTCGCTCGTGCTCGGCCTCGAGCCCGACGACGACGGTCTCGTTGCGGCGCCATCGCGTCGCTAGAGCGCGTCCTCATTCCCAGGAGCGTCGCTTCTCCTGACGTCGCCCGAGGCCTTACGGCCTTCGGCTTGTACAGGCGCCGGAGAAGCCCGACGCCGTGAGGTTCGTTGCTGCGCGTCCAAGCCCCGAGCGGCGCAGCGGGCATGTCCGCATCGCTTGCGCGATTGGGCTTCCTGATAGAGACGAACGCCCGGCGAGACGGCATCGGCAGCCCCGTGTGGCTGCTTCTCGGCGCGCATCAGGCGGTTTTGGGATGGCTCGGCGGCAGGCCGTCCGCTAGAACGTGGGGCCTTCTGGGTTCCCGGGATTCCCATGATTCGACCCTTCCGCCAAGGGGTTCGCGTGCCGCACCTCCGAGTGGCCGTGCTTGCCGTCGCGTGCGCCGCGTTACCGCTCACGATCGCCCACGCGCAGCTGCGGATCGTCGCCTACAACATCAACGCCAGCGACACGTCGCTCACGGCCCCACGGGCCGGCATGGATTCGGTCATCTCGGCGATCGGGGCGTCGGCCAAGGGTGGCTTCTCGAGGCCGATCGACATCCTGTTGCTCGGCGAGGCCAGCACCGTCTCAACCACGGGTGTGCAGTATGCCAACCTGCTCGACAGCGTGTTCGCCAGCACGAGCTATGACCGCAACAGTGTCAATGGCGGCTCCACCGGAGGCGGCCGCTCGGTGGTGGTCTACAACACCGCCAGCGTGACGCTGGTGGGCGAGAAGCCGCTCGGCTCAATCGCGACGCAGCCGCGACAGACGATGCGATATCAGTTTCGGCCGGTCGGCTACGACGCGGCGGCCGACTTCTACATCTACGCGAGCCACCTCAAGGCCTCGACCGGCTCCGCGAACGTGGCCGAGCGAAACCTCGAGGTGACGGTCAATCGGGCCGACGCGGATGCGCTGGGGCAGGGAGCCAACATCCTGTACGCGGGCGACTTCAACTTCTACACGTCGAGCGAATCCGGGTTTCAGACGCTGACCGGCACGGGCAACGGCCAGGCATTCGATCCGATCAATCGCATCGGCTCCTGGCACGGCTCGAGTTCGTTCATGGACGTCCACACGCAGTCGCCCGCCACGGTTTCGGCCTTCGGCGGACAGGTCACCGGCGGCATGGATGACCGGTTCGACTTTCAGATGACCAGTGGCGAGGTGCTCGACGGACGCGGGTTCGACTACGTCGGCGGATCCTACTGGGCCTTCGGCAACACCGGCACGCACACCATGAAGGGCGCGATCGACAGCGGCAGTGCCGAGGCACTGGCCGCGCTGATCCCCGGCTACACCACCGCCCAGGCGCAGACGGTACTCACCAACCTCACGAAGGTCACCGATCATCTCGCCGTCGTGGCCGATTACCAGTTGCCGGCGAAGATGGCGGCGAGCCTTGCCTCGTTGCCTGCCCAGGCGATCCGGGGCGCGTCGCTCACCGCCACGCTCGCCGTGTCGAACGCGGCGCCCGTCACGGCGGCCAAGGGGGCCGACCGTCTTGACTACACATTTTCGTCCACGGGCGCGCTCGCCGGCAGCGGCAGCGGTAGCGCCCTGGCGCTCGGCTCCCCGAACAGCCATGCGGTTTCGGTCGACACCTCGGTCGCGGGGCTGCGGAGCGGGAGTGCCACCGTGACGACCTCGAGTCCCCAGGCGATATCGAGCACGTTTACGCAGGGCTTGTCGCTAAGCGTCCTCGACCACGCCATCGGGTCGTTCGACGCCGCAACGACGACGACCACGTACGACATCGACTTCGGCACGCTCACCCAGGGAGGCACGGCGGCGAGCAGATCGTTCGGCATCTATGGGCGCGAGGGATCGCTCGGGTCTGCATGGACGGCGAAACTCGACCTCGACAGCATCGTCACGAGCGGGTCGGCGGGCATCTTCTCAACGACCCTCGCCCCCTTCACCAACCTCGCATCCGGTTCGTCCAGAACGTACAGCCTGTCGATGTCGACCCTGGCGACGGGCTCGTTCGTCGCGACCTATCTGCTCAACACCTCCGATGAGGATCTCGCCGGAGCCACGAGCCACACGCTCACGCTCAACGTCCGTGGCACCGTCGTGCCGTCGGGGCCGGTCGATACGGTGAGGACGGTGGCGGCTGGCCAGCGCGTGGTCGACTCGGCCGTCCTCACGGGGGCCGGCCGGCTCGTCAAGCAGGGGGCGGGCGAACTCGTCCGCGGCGGCACGAGTTCCTTCACGGGCGGCACGGTCGTCGAGGCTGGCACGCTGACCGTGGCGTCGCCCTTGGCGCTTGGCACAGGGCCGCTGACGGTGGCAGCTGGTGCCGGAGTTTCCCTCGGGTCCACGTCGCTTTCTGTCACGGTGCTCGATCTTGCGACTGCCGGCGTGATCGACGTCGGCACCGGCCGGATCACCGTGGCGGCCGGAGGCGTCACCAGCGCGGCGATCGAGGCCAATCTGGCGGCCGGACTTGGCGACGGATCGTGGAACGGCACGAGCGGCATCCGTTCGTCATCAGCCGGGGCTGAGCGAACCGTCGGCTGGATTGTCGACGACGGCGGTGCGGCCACGATCGCCTTCGCCGCGCCAGGCGATACGAACCTCGACGGCATCGTGGACATCCTCGACGCCTTGAACATCATGGCGTCCGACAAGTTCGGCCGCGAGACGCCGTCCGTCTGGTCGGAGGGCAACTTCAACTACGACGGCATCGTGGACATTCTCGACGTCGTGCTCTTCCTGAGCGCCGGCCTCTACGACGAGAGCCCGTACCTGCCAGCGGCCGGCTCGTTGCCCATGCTTTCGGAAGCCGGCAGCGCGGTCGTCGCGGTGCCGGAGCCGTCGGCGCTCGGGATGCTGGCCGTGGCGGCTGTCGTGGCGACTGCCGGCCGGATCCGGTGGCGTGCGCGACGCTGATGTCGCCGGGCTCGTCAGCGGGCGGAGGGCACCATCCACGAGAGCGGGCCGGCCTGGAGCCAGACGAGCAGGCCCATGAGTGCCGCCAGCGCCAGCGAGTGGGGAAACACGCGGCGGAGGATCTCTCCTTCCCGTCGGTGCGTCCCCGTCGCCGAGGCCGAGACCACGATGCTCTGGGCGTCGATCATCTTGCCCATCACGCCGCCGGTGCTGTTGGCGGTGCAGACGAGCAGCGGATCGAGCCCGAGCTGCTCGGCGGTCACCCGCTGCAGGCTGCCGAACATCGCGTTGCTCGAGGTGTCGGAGCCGGTAAGCGCCACGCCGAGCCAGCCGAGGAGCGGCGCGAAGAACGCGTAGGCCGCTCCGGTGGCGGTGAGCGCCAGGCCGAGCGTGACATCGGTGCCCGAGGAGCGGGTCACGAACGCCAGGGCGAGCATGGCGGCGATCGTGGCGAGCGATTCACCGAGCCCCTGGACGTTCTCGAGCCAGATCGCCAGGGCCCGTCGCCAGGAGACGCCGAGCCACGGGATCGACGCGAACGCCGCGGCCAGGATTCCTGTGCCCGCCGCCGAGAGCCAGTTGAAGCGGTAGACGGCCCGCTCGATCTCTCGTGGCTCGCGGGTGGCCGGCGGCACCTTCGCGACGCGGCCGTCGAGGAATGGCACCGACAGCTCCGGTGCCACCGCGACCCGCGGCAGGAGCGACGCCGTAGCCTTGCCGTCGAGAGTCGCCTTCACCGCCGGCAGGCCCCAGGCGAAGACGGCCAGCGAGAGGAACACCCACGGCATCCAGGCCCAGGCGATCCGCGCCGCGGGATCGGTTCGGTCTGATGGAACTTCGGTACGAAGGGCCCAGCCTTCATCGTGCCGCCAGATGGAGGCGGGCTGCCACCAGTGGAGGAACGTGGCGAGGGCCACGAGGCTCGCCACGCCCCCGACCACGTCCACGAGCGCCGCCCCGACGAAGGTGGCCATCGCATACTGCACCGCGGCGAACGTGCCGCCGCAGACGAGCACCGCCGGCCAGACGCCCGCGAGGCCCCGCCAGCCCGCCATCGCACAGACCATCCAGGCCGGCACCATGAGCGAAAAGAAGGGCAGCTGGTGGCCGGCCATCGCCGAGATGGCCCGTTCGTCGAGACCGGTGACTTTCGCCAGCGTGAAGATCGGGGTGCCCAAGGCACCGAATGCGACGGGAGCGGTGTTGGCCAGGAGCGCCAGGCACGCCGCCTCGACCGCCGGGAAGCCGGCGCCCACCAGGAGCGCGGCGGAGATCGCCACAGGGGCGCCGAAGCCGGCCGCCCCCTCGAGAAACGCACCGAACGAGAACGCGATCAGGAGTGCCTGGAGCCGGTGGTCGGCCGAGAGCCCCATCACCGACCGCTTCATGACGTCGAGCGCCCCGGCCTCGACGCAGAGTCGGTAGAGGAACATCGCCGCCACGATGATCCAGCCGATCGGGAACAGCCCGAAGCACGCGCCGTGCACCGCGGCCGCGACCGCCGCATCGGCTGGCATGCCGCACACTCCGATGGCGATCGCGAGCGCGGAAACGAGCCCCGCCATGGCAGCCCGCATCCCGGACCAGCGCGCGAAAGCGAGCAGACCGAGCAGGACGACCAGCGGCACGCTCGCGACGAGCGTGGAGAGAATCGGCGATCCGAGCGGATCGTAGGAGTGTTCCCAGACCATGGCGGCAGAATACACGCGGGAGCCCGAACCGACCCAATCAGGAAGCCCCGAGCGCGAGCGAGGGGTCTGGGCCCCGTGGGTATGTCGAGGTCACATGACCAGGCGACGCTGGATCCCCTCGCTGGCGCTCGGGGCTTTGTGGTGAGCCTCCCCGCCAGGAAGCCCCGAGCGCGAGCGAGGGGTTTCGGCTGCGAGGTTCCGTCGACGTCGCGTGGCCAGCGGGCACCGAGCTCCCGCTATGCGAACAACGCCTCGACGGCGCGGCCCTTGCCGTCGAGCGTCGCGTAGAACGGTCGGTTCTCGATGTCGAAGACCGTCTTCGGGCTGATCCCCATCGCCGTGAAGCACGTGGCGTGGAGGTCGGTGATCGTCACCGGATTCTCGATCGCCATGCAGGGCCGCTCGTCGGCGGTCTTGCCGTACACGAAACCCCGCTTCATGCCGCCGCCGAAGAGCACGACGCTCGAGCCGCCCGTGAAGTGCCGATGCTGGCCGTAGTGGGCCGGCAGGTGCAGGAAATCCTTGGGCGAACTCGCCTGATCCTTGGCGTCGGAGCCGGGCTGACCCTCGGTGATCATGTCGCGACTGAACTCGCTGGCGATCACCACGAGGGTGCGGTCGAGCAGGCCCCGCTCCTCGAGATCGCGGATCAGGGCGGCGATTGGGCGGTCGACCTCGGCGTGGAGCGCCGCCACCCGCTCGTGGCCGTTCTCGTGGGTGTCCCAGTGGACGAAGGGAACGTACTCGGTGGTCACCTCGACATACCGCACACCATGCTCGACGAGTCGCCGCGCCAGCAGGCAGCCGCGGCCGAAGCGGCCGGTATCGTACCGCTCCTGAACCTCCTTTGGCTCCAGCGTGATGTCGAAGGCTTCCCGCTCTTTGGCGCCGAGCAGCCGGTGGGCGTTGTCGATGCTGCGGAGCATCGACTCCTGGTGGTGGTCGCTCGCGAACTCGCGGGCGGGTGCCGCCGCCGCGAGCCGCTTCATGGCCGCGTACCGCTCGGCGAACCGCTTCGCCGACATGCCCTCCGGGGGACGCACGGCGAGAGCCGCCTGCTCCGGATAGGGCAGATTCATCGGCCCGAACTCGCTGCCGAAGAAGCCGGCAGTGGTGAAGGCCTTGATCTCCTCGTTCTCGCCCACGCCCTCGAGCCGCTGCCCGATGTTCACGAATGCCGGCATCACCGGGTTGCGGGACCCCAGCACGCGCGCCATCCACGAGCCGATGTGCGGGCAGGCCACGGTCTGCGGGGGAACATAGCCGGTGTGCCAGTGATACTGGTGCCGCGAGTGGAGGATGCTGCCGAGATCGGGTTGGACGTGCGAGCGGACGAGCGTGGCCCGGTCGAGCACCGCGGCGATCTCCGGCAGCCCGTCGCAGATCTGCACGCCGTCGAGCGCGGTGGGAATCGCGGGGAACGTGCTGATCACGTCGGCCACCGCGAGGCCGGGCTCGAACGGCTTGTAGCGTTTGGGGTCGAAGGTGTCCGGGGCGGCCATGCCGCCGGCCATCCAGAGGACGATCATCGCGTCGGCACGGGGGGCGGGGTGAGAGAGTCTCGGCCCCTGCTCCGCGGCCCAGGTTCGCGGCTCGGGCAATGCGAGCGTCGCGGTCGCCGCGGCGGCCAGGGTCTCGAGAAACTCGCGGCGGGTCGTCATGTCTGATGCTCCTCGTGCATTATCGCACCAACTGGAACTCCGGCAGCATCACCATGCTCCAGAGGCAGTCGGCCACGGTCTCCGCGGTAGGCGCGGCCCCGAGCAGATCCCGGGCGACCGCCGCCTCGTCCGCCGTCGGCGGCCGGCAGAGGGCGGCGGCAAAGATCCACGACACGATTCGCTCGGGATCGGGGCCATGGTCCGCGAGGATCCGGCCGCCTCCCTTCGCGATCTCATCGGCGAGCGACTGTTCGTTCGCCAGGAGGATCGCCTCGAGCGTCGTCAGATCCGCGGGACGGCTCGTCACCACCTGCTCGCGATTCGGGCGGCCGAGCGCGGCCATCAGCGGCGTCGCCTTCACGAG
>Ga0315904_10010794_pt1 | contig 11749 bp, 7 predicted proteins | sample LakEriMetagenome_6_FD_203529 | JGI IMG/M metagenome (GOLD analysis project Ga0315904, IMG submission 203529) | Freshwater fungal communities from buoy surface, Lake Erie, Ohio, United States - Buoy 12 MA120 | ecosystem: Environmental > Aquatic > Freshwater > Lake | place: USA: Lake Erie, Ohio...
TTCCAGGAAACGCTGGGCAGCATCCTGATGACGGTGACCCTGGTGATCGTCGCCGCCCAGGGGGCCAGCCTGATCGCGCTGGGCCTGTCACAGTTGCTGGTGATGGCCTTGTCGCAACTGGGATTCCTCCGGTCGGCTGCGAAATTCCAGGACCGTTCCCTGCTGACGCCCCCCCAGGACGATCCGGAACTCCGGCGGAAGCTGACCAGCTATGGACAGTCCACGATCTGGAGCAAGGTGGCCGGGCGGGTCAATTTCGCCTCGGGAAGTCTCATCCTGGGTTTTCTGCAGGGTCCAGCCAGCCTGGCCTACTACGCGCCGGCCGTCTCGCTGACGGCGCGGTTCAGCACGACCATGGTGTCTGCCCTGGGGTTCCTGGGACCAGTCATGGCGCGGGCGCATGGTGCCGGCGATCAAGCGTCGCTCAGAAGGGTCTTCCTGCTCACGTCACGATTTGCCGCCTGCCTCGCGCTGCTGCTGGCCTGGGGATTTTTCCTCTATGGCCGGGAATTCCTGCAGGCCTGGCTCGACGACAGCGAAATCGTCGCCCGCTGCTACCCCCTGCTCGTATTGCTGGGACTGGGCCTTCTGGTCGGGCTCCCCTGCATTCCGGGAAACAGCCTGCTGCTCGCCCTCGGTGACGTCGAACTTCTCCGGCGGCGGGGGGTCAGCGAGGCGATCACCTGCTCGTTGCTGCAGGTGGTGATGGGGTGGTGGCTGGGTCCGCTGGGGATTGTCATCGGGACCCTGCTCTCGATGTTTGCCATCCGCGGCCTGATGCAACTCTCCCTGGTGGGGAGCCGCTTCCACGAATCGGTCGGCACCCTCGCCGCCCAATCGTACCTGCGCCCCCTGGTCTGCCTGTTGCCCGTGGCTGCCGCGGGTGTCTTGCTCAAAACCGTCTGTCCCCTGGGTCAACTGCGTGATCGGTTGATCGCCTGGGGGTTCGACCTTGGTGAACCCGCGAGCCGCACATCACGCCTGTTGGCCGTCGGCGAAATCAGCCTCCATGGTCTCCTCCTGGCGGGCATCATGGGCCTCTGCTGCCTCTGGTTCTGCCTGGATGCCGGGGCGCGTGAACTGGTGCTGCACCGCTGGAATGGGCGAGGCCAGAAAGCCCGTCGGAAGAACGAATCGGAGACCTGATTCCAAGAAGACGGCTGCTGCTGATCTTCGTTTCGTCCCTCCCCGTCCCGCCTCGGCACACTCGCAGAACCTCACCCGCAGAGCGCGGTATCGAGGCACTCATGTCATGGCAGTCTGCCGACTCGCAGCCTCCCAGCGGCCAAACTCATGCCGCTGCCGGGGACGAAATCGGGACTGAGCGCTCGGGTCACCCACCGCCCTCGGGTCACACCCACGGCCGACGACGACACATGTCACCATCCCCGCGGGGCGACGGGAATTCCTACCCAACCGGTTTCAGACCGGAAACGCCCTCGGGGACCTTGTACACGAGAATCCCCTTCCCGGTCATATCCTCGGTCACCGTTCCGCCGAAGTCAGCCTGCCATTTCCGGACGATCTCCTTCTCTCCCTGTCGGATCCCATCGTCCATCAGCACCCGGCATCCCGGTGCAAGTGATTTTCGCATCACCGGCATCAATCCCGAACGCCCGCCACGGGTGGAGTGGGGTGGGGCATCACAGATCACCAGAGTCAAACCTGCAGGAATGTTCGCCTGGGCGACGTCATACCAGTCGAAATCACCATGAGAAACGAGCGGCGTCGACGGCAGGTGGGCCACCGTATTCAACCCGAAACGATCCAGTTCGCGCTGCACCTTTTCCCGCCAACCGGCATGGTGCTCAAGGGAATACAACTCCCTCCCCCGAACGCTGGCCACAGCCGCCACCACCAGCGTCGAAAGTCCACTGCCACATTCCAGGATCGGACCGCTGCCGGCCTGAACCTGGGACACACAGAACTGCAGATACCGGGTATCCGCGGAAAACGACACATTCCCCCAGGCAACCACCAGTTGCGAGTACACGCTGGGATCAGGCACTTTCCCTGCCTGGATCGTGCTCAAGAACCGCCGAAACACACGGGGGAACATCCACCCCTGGTAGAGCTTGTTGCAATAATTTCGGATCCGCCAAGGAATGAGTGACATGTGCGTGCCGTGAGAGACCAGAGAGCGTCCATTCGAACTGCGACCGAAGAGACTTCCCAATCCCCCTGGACACAGGCCCCAGGCCTGAAACCCCCTGGCTTGCGTCCATACGGCGCGGAGCTTTCGAATCCCCGAATCGCTCTTCGCAGCGCAAACCTTGCGCGACCGTTGCAGCATTCGATGCTACCATTGGTTTTTCACGGAATCCAGAAAGAAATTGGAAAACACTTTTCCCAGCCGTGGAGAATAATTTCTTCGGCGCTCGTCATGGAAAAATCCGAACAGGTTGACGGGTCTCACTCGCCCCCCGGGTTCGATCGACCGACGGCCAATCCAAACGGGACACCCTGAGCCTGCACAGACGCTTGGTTGAAATCGGATTCCACCATCTGGTATCCACCCTCCTGTCTGCCCCAATCTCCGGAATTGTCCCTGCGGACCACTTCTTCCGGGGGTGCTACTCATTTTGCCCGCCTGGTGCCCCTTTATGCCTGTGCCCAGGGACCCGACCCTCCGGATCTGTCGCTTCAGCACCTGCTGGAACCCGCAAGTCCCCCGGCTGCTGTGGGCGTGGACGCTGCTGTGCGGGCTCCCCTTCGCCGCCCAAGCCGATCCGGTCGATGCCGACTGGCTGTTGACCGGGGCCACGGTCATCGACGGCACCGGGCAACCACGACTCCGCGCCGACATCGCCCTCCGCGGCCAGAAAATCGTCGCCGTGGGGACGTTCGAGCGGGGAACCATCGCCCAGGAAATCGACTGCCGGGGTCTCGTGATCGCCCCCGGCTTCATCGACCTGCACAACCACAGCGACTCGCAGGTCGTCGATCCCCAGACGCGTGCCAACGTCAATTTCCTGATGCAGGGCTGCACGACCATCGTCACGGGGAATTGCGGCTCGGGTCCGGTGGATGCGCGCGACTACTACCGCCGTCTCGAAGAGTCGGGCTGCGGCACCCACGTCGCCCACCTGCTGCCGCAGGGAAGCCTGCGCGAGCAGGTCGTCGGCCTCGCCCAGCGAGACGCCACCCCCGACGAACTTCAGCAGATGCGCGACCTGGCCCGACAGGCGATGGAAGCCGGGGCCTGGGGCCTGTCAACCGGGCTGATCTACGTCCCCAGCTCGTATGCCAGCACCGCCGAGATCGCCAGCATCGCCCAGGTCGTGGGCCAAACCGGCGGACTCTACGTCAGCCACATCCGTGGTGAAGGGCTCCAGTTGCTGGCTGCGGTCGACGAAGCGCTCGACATCGGAACAAAGTCCGGCTGCCCGGTTCACATTTCCCACTTCAAGGCGTCGGGGGAAGAGGCCTGGGGACTGGTCCAACGGGCGGCCGCACGGATTGAACAGGCCCGCTCGGCCGGCCAGAACGTCACCGCCGACCAATACCCCTACATCGCCTCCAGCACGTCGCTCGAAGCGACACTGCTCCCCGCCTGGGCACGGGCCGGCGGGAACCGGGAAATGCTCGCCCGCCTGGAGGATCCCGAAACGGGTCCCCGGGTCCGCCAGGCGATCGAGCAGTCTCTGGAACGGACCGCGGGGGGAGCCCGCATCCGCCTTGCCCGCTACGCCCGGCAACCTCTCTGGGCCGGCAAGTCGCTCGCCGATCTCGCCACCGAACGCCAGACCAGCCCCCTCGAACTGGTCCTCGAAATCGTCCGGGGGGGCGGGGCCGCCGTCGTCAACTTCGGCATGCGGGAAGAAGACGTGCGCTTCGTGATGGCCCTCCCCTGGGTCGCCACCGCCTCCGATGGCCGGGCCTATCTCCCGGGTGCCGACCGGCCGCATCCGCGCAGTTACGGGACCTTCCCCCGCAAGATCGGTCACTATGCGCAGCGCGAACAGGTCGTGTCACTCGAGCAGGCGATCCGCAGCGCCACCAGCCTGCCCGCGGCGATCCTCGGACTGAAGGACCGCGGCCGGCTGGAACCCGGCCTGGTGGCCGACCTCGTCGTGTTCGATCCCGAGTCGTTCATCGACCAGGCGACGTACGACGATCCGCATGCGTACGCCACGGGAGTCCGGCATGTCTTCGTCGCCGGCGAACCGGCCGTCTGGAAGGGGAGCCCCACGGGCGCGTTGCGGGGACGTCCCCTCCGCCGGCCACCCCCGCGGAACACCACCACGGCCGATCCCTGATCGGCGTCCATGCGGGCCCACTTCAAACCCGTCACAACCTGGCCGCACGCCACCCCTCACGCGGGGGGCGATTCGCGCCACACCCGCAGCCGGTCAATTCGCCGGCCATCCAGGTCGACCACCTCCAGCCGCAGCCCCTGCCACGACACCTGCTCTCCTAGGTTGGGAATGCGCCCCAACTCGTCAAGCACCAGTCCGGCGACCGAGCTGACATTTCGGGGGAGCCGCGACAGCAGCGGGGTCGCCCCAATTGACTCCAGCAGATCGGCCAGGCTGACCGTCCCGTCGACCAGCCAACCCCCCTGCTCATCGGGGACGATCATCTGCTCGACCCGCTCGTGATGCTCGGTCAGCAATTCCCCCACGAGTTCCTCCAGCACATCTTCCAGGGTCACCATGCCACGGGTGGCCCCATATTCATCGACGACAATCGCCAGCTGGTTCCGCTCTTCCTGGAAGCGCACCAGCAGCTGGTCGAGGCGCAGTGTGTCGGGCACCAGCATCGCCTTGCGGATCAACTTCCGCAGGTCGAGCTGCCAGCCGAGATAATGCTGCCGCAGCACATCCTTCAGATGCACAAACCCGATGATGTGGTCGAGGTCGTGCTCGTAGACAGGCAGCCGCGAAAACCCCGCCATCGCGATGGTCCCCAGCAGCTCGTCGGCAGGAGTTTCGACATCCAGCGCGTCGATGTCGATGCGCGGCCGCATCACCTGCCGCACGATGCGGTCCCCCAGCTGCAGCGCCTCGAAGGCCAGCTTCTGTTCCACCGGATCGACCAGCCCCTCGGCTGTCCCCATCTCGATGAGGTGGCGGATGTCCTGCAGCGACGTGGCCGGGCGGGTCTCTCCGCCAAAACCGAGCAGTCGGGCCAGCACCTCGGTCACCCGGCCCAGCAGCCAGACCACCGGACGGGTCACGACCTCCAGCCATGCCACGAGCGGCGTGAGGGCGACCGCCACCCGCGTCGGGTCATGCAGGGCGATCCGCTTGGGAATCAGTTCCCCCACGAGAATCGAGCCGACGGTGATCGCCAGCACGACGATCCCCAGCGACAGCTCCCGGCTCACCGTCGACAGCCAGGTCCAGCCGATGGACCGCAGCCCGGTCTCCAGTTCCCGCGCCAGGGAAGCCCCCCCATAGGCGGCCGCCAGGGTCCCCACCAGCGTGATTCCCACCTGGATCGTGGCGAGAAAGTGATTCGGATTCCCGGCCAGCCGCAGGGCCGCCTGGGCCCGGCGGTGTCCCTGCTCGGCCTGTTCCTTCAACCGCCCCCGGTTTGCCGAGACCAGCGCCAGCTCGGCGGCGGCGAACAGGCCATTCGCCGCAAACAAGACGAGAATCACGAAGATCTCGAAGAGAACGTCCGCGGTCATGCTGTCTTTCCGGGTTTCCAGATCCCCCCCGCGGGGGGACTGGGAATGCTGTCGACAAACTGCCGCTGCCAGAGCTCAAACACCAGCAGCGACCACAGCCGGTACGAATGATCCCACCGGTTGTCGACATGTTCCTGCACCAGCTGCTCCACCCCCTCGGGACGGAACCAGCCCCGCCCCAGCGAGACCGGATCCAGCAGCGTCTGCTCGATCAGCGACCGCAGCTCTCCCCGGAACCAGACATCCAGTGGAATGCCAAACCCCATCTTGGGACGCTCCCGAATCGCCCGGGGCAGCAGGTCGGCAAAGGTTTCCGAAAGGATCTGTTTCCCCCGCCGCCCCCGCAGCTTCCACCCCAGCGGCATGCGGGCCGCCGCCTCCACCACCCGCTGGTCCAAAAACGGGCAGCGCACCTCCAGCGAACACGCCATGCTGGCAATGTCCACCTTGTTGAGAATGTCGCAGGGAAGATACGTCAGCAGGTCGGCACACGTGGTCCGCGTCACGAAATCGCGGTTGGGACACTCCAGGTAACTCTGCAGCAGAAACCGGGCCGGGTCGTTCTGTCGCAGGGTCTCGCGCAGTTCGTCCGACAGCAGCCCCGACAGCCGCTCGTCATCAAAAATCGAGATCCACTTCAGGTACCGGCGGGTGGGGGTGTAACGCAGTGCCGAGAGCAGCCGCTTGAATCGCCGCCGCCGCGACTTCTGCCGGGTGGACGCCGGAATCGCCTGCCACATCCGGTGCGACACCATCCACTGCAGCGGGCCGGGGAGATGGTCGTACCACTGCCCCATCGCCACCGCCTGGTACCGGTCATACCCGGCGAACAATTCGTCCCCCCCGTCCCCCGAAAGCGCCACGGTGACGTGCCGCCGGGTCAACTGGCTGAGGTACAGCGTCGGAATGGCCGAACTGTCGGCAAACGGTTCGTCGTAGTGCCAGATCAGGCGGGGAAGAATCTCCAGGGCCCGCGGCTCCACCTCCAGTTCGTGGTGGTCGGTCCCCAGGTGCTGCGCCGCGAGGCGGGCGTACTCGCGCTCATCGAACGACTTGACCGGAAACCCGATCGAAAAGGTCTGCACCGGGCGCGGCGAAAACTTCTGCATCAACCCCGCGATGATCGTCGAATCGACCCCCCCCGAGAGAAACGCCCCGAGCGGCACATCGCTGCGCAGCCGCAGTTGAACCGCCTCTTCCAGGGTGCTCCGCAACAGCGCCTGCCCCTCGCCCCGTGTTCGGGGGACCGGCGGGGCGCTGTCGTCCGTCGCGCCGTGCGGGCCTCTCCCCCCTCCCGCCTCGAAACCCGGTCGCCAGTACCGCTCGACCTGCAGCTCTCCCTGTTGCCAGATCGCCCGGTGTGCGGGGGGGAGCTTCGCAAACCCCTGCAGCAGGCAGTGGGGATGGGGGACATACTGGTAGGTGAGGTATTCCAGCAGTGCCGCCGGATCGACCTGCCGGGGGACACCGGGGACAGTCAACAGGGACTTGAGCTCACTGGCAAACATCAACCGGCCCGCCTCATGCCGGTAGACCAGCGGCTTCTTCCCCAGCCGGTCGCGCGCCAGCAGCAGGCGTTGCCGGGTTTCATCCCAGATGGCAAAGGCAAACATCCCGCGGAGCAGTTCAACACAGGCGGGACCCAGCTCTTCGTAGAGATGGACGATGGTCTCGGTGTCGCTGTGCGTGCGGAAGCGGTGACCGCGGGCCGTCAGCCCTGCCTGCAGTTCGCGGTAGTTGTAGATCTCGCCATTGAAGACGATCCAGACCGTGCCATCTTCGTTCGAGAGGGGCTGGTGTCCCGTCGAGAGATCGATGATCGACAGCCGCCGGAACCCAAATGCCGCACCGGGACCGGGCGGCAGCGGGGCGAGGGGTGCCGTTCCCGTCCACTCCCGATCGGGCAGGCCCGAGAAGTAATAGCCGGCGTCGTCGGGCCCCCGATGGACCAGCGCCTCGGTCATCTGTCGCAGGACGGCCGGTTCAAGCGGGGGTGACCCCCCCGTCCAGACCATGCCCGTTATGCCACACATGGTTCCCGGGCCTGGCAAACCTGCCGGTAGAGGTCGAGATGGGCGGCGATCATCCGTGCGGTGCTGAACCCCGTCGCAATGCGGTCGCGGCCGGCCGTTCCCAGCTGCCGGGCGAGCGCCGGGTCGAACAACAGCCGGTCGGCGAACTGCGTGAACGCCGCCCGGTCTCCCACAGGAACCAGGTAGCCGGTCTCGCCGGGAACCACCAGCTCGCGGTTGGGAGGAATGTCACTGGCGACCACCGGCAACCCGTGCGCCATCGCCTCCATGACACTGTTGGACATCCCCTCGAAATCGCTGGCGAGCCAGAACAGGTCGCTGGCCGCCAGCAGGCGCCCCACATCCTCCCGGTGCCCCAGGAATCGCACATGGTGCTCGAGACCAAGACCAAGGGCAAACTCCCGCAGCTTCGCCCCCTCGGGCCCCTCCCCCGCGATCAGGAAGAGAACGTTCGTCCGTGTCGCCCGGATCAGCTCGAACGCCCAGATCAGGTCGTCGATCCGTTTCTGGCGCGCCAGTCGACCGGCGAAACAGACCACCGGCAGGTGCGGCGGAATGTCGAGTTCCCGCCGGATCGCGTCCCGGTCCGGGCGCGGGTCCGGCAGATCGATCCCGTTGGGAATCACCTGCAGGCGATCGGCCGGGAAGCCCTGCCCGCGATAGAACTCGGCCACGCTCTGCGAATTGGCGATCAAGCGGGTCGTGCGGGGCAGCAGCGCCCGGTCGACACGAAACTGCCAGCCCGCTTTCCAGGTATCGACACACCGCTCGGAGATCACAACCGGAAACCGCGGCTGCCGTCCCGCGGCGAGACGGCCATAGGCATTCCCGGCGAACAGCCAGGTGTGCAGCACATCGGGGGTCCATTCCCTCAGCAACCGGCGCAGCCGGGAGAGGCACAACGGGTCGAACCGGAACCGCTTGTGGAGAATGGTGACCGGGATCCCCTGCTGCTCCAGTTCCTGCTGATACGGGCCTCCCCGGGTCAGGCAGCAGACCCGCACGTCGACCTCCGGGCGCGGCAGTCCCGTCGCCAGAAGCATCAACTGCTTTTCGGCACCAGATTGATCGAGCGTGGGAATGAGAAGCAGCACACGCATGGCTCCCTCATTCTATCGAGTGGGGAAACTCCCTCCCACCGGCCCGCTGGACCGGGTGAACGACTCCGGGGAACCAGGCCGGCCATCCACGCGCCTCGCCGCCGGCGAGACCACACCCCCACAGGCACCGCGCATCCCAGGCCCTGGTTGGCATCTGTCAGCGGGCCCGACCTGTCCCCGGCAACCCCCCACCGGGACCGGGGTCATTCCTGCGATTCGGGTTCGGGGATTGGCAGAATTCCCCGCCGCAGCAGTTCCTGGACGAGGTTGTTGACGAAGATCTGGCACCCCTCGGAAGTCAGGTGGCACGAGTCGTTGAACAACCGGCCCGACTTTTCAATGGCCCCCTGCTGGTCGACAAAGATCACTTCGGGATGGGCGTGCGCCACACGGGTGATGACCTCGTTGTGGACCTCGACTCCATGCCGCACCTGGTCGTGGGGCCCCCAGATGTCGGTCGGGGAAATATGCAGGCAGTAATCGAGTTGCCGCTTCTTGAATTTCTCGCGGGTGTAGTCGTCGACGAAATGGAAGGCAAAGCTCATCAGCACCACCGTCTCGCCCCGCGATTGGGCGATGGAGACGATCTCTTCGAGGTTGTGCTGCAGCGAGTCGGCACTCCGCACGGTCTGGCCATAAGGGAGCCAGTCGGCACGGGGGTCGCCCCGCGAGACCAGCTTGTCGGATGACAGGAACCGCTGGGCGAGGGTGCCCAGGAAACGGCACGTCATCGGCAGTCCCCAGCGCGCCCGCCCGTGGTAGGGTGCGAGGGCATTGGCGGTGAGGTACCACCCGAAATGGCTGTAATCGGACTGAAAGATCTCCGGCGGGCAGTTGTTGGCCCGGGTTTCGTTGATGTTGTCGTAGACCACGACGAGGTCGAACCGGTCCGCTCCGACCGCCTGGTATTTCAGCAGGCTGTCACGGGACATGTGCCCCGCCTCGGCAATGTTGAAGGTGCGCACGCGCCGCTTGAGTTCGCGCGTCAGCCGTTCCTGCAGCATCAGCTCAATCGGCCCGAACTCGGGATTCAGGGTCGAGGCTCCCAGCAGGAGCACATCGTAGGTCTGGTCGGTGTTCGTGGGATGGTGCTTGTCGACCTTTCTCAGGCCGGGATAGATCGACCACAGGACCCTTCCCGGATCGGTGAGGGGAACACCACCCCGGAGGTACCAGAAGGCGCGGGATCCGAGTTCGCCAGCCACCAGGGTGACGACTGTCACCACGATGAACCGGAACAACCACAGTCGCCCCCCGCGGGGTCCCCGCCGGCGGACGGGGCCCGCCCCGGAACTCGCCGCCGCAGCAGGAGACAGTTCACTCGACATGGGACGATTCGAATCCATGAAATGATCTGGGACGACCGGGGACAGCGGTGCCAAAGTTGACTCGGGCTGGCAGGGGGCCACACGACAACGGCTTCCCGCCGTCCCGCGCCTGCCAGACACACCCTCCAGCACCCGACGACCGGGCTGTGGGCGTCCCCCCCCGGCGGCGCGCGGATTCTGTCACGCCACCCCCCCGGACGTCAACATCCGTTCCGCACCCGCTCACACCCCATCTCCCATCCCGCTCAGCACTCTCACTCCCCCCAACTTCCCTCGTCGTGGGACAGGCTTTCAGCCTGTCGTCGCTGGACCCCTTCGGCACATTGCATCCATGAAATCGAAACCCCGTCCCGGTTGCCGTGTGGTTGCCATCTTCCATGCGAGGAGATACGTCCAAACCGGAAACACATCGGGGCCATCCCCGGAACCGGATTGCCTCGGCGGGAAAACGGTTCGTCCAACCGGCGTCGCAAATTCGGACGGCCCCCGGTTTCACGAACGACCGCCCCGGAGGGGCTTAAGACGGTAGCCGGGGGTTGAGCGCAGCGACACCCCCGGATTGCCCACCCCAGTACCGCCCTGAACCCCGGGAGGGGTTCCAGATCGGCCTGGATCGGGTCGAGACCCCAACCTCGGTATCGACCACGATCAATCACGACCGCCGGGGCCGTTCGCACGCACGACAGGGCGCCCCGTTGGCGGACCCATCCCCAATTGCATTTGATGTCTCACGAAACGGGAGCTTCCCAACACCCGATGTCGACCCGTTGAGGCACGTGTTCTGGAACCCCATCCGGGGTTCGCGCGCGTGCGGGGGGCGTGTTCCGGGGGTGTCGCTTCGCTCAACCCCCGGCTACCTTCTTGGACCCCTCCGGGGTCGACGTGCCGGGATCGAATGGTGTTCGCGCTGGGAATCCGAATTGGAAGGACGGACATCAATGCGTTCGCGTGAATGCGAATGACGGGGAACGGCGATTCGATCGCATCGACGGGTGTGACGGACGCGGCACCAATCGCATCCATGGAGATGGCGGCGGGGCGACCAGGCGTGTGGCATGCCGGCACGCGGGCGCGTCCGGGGCCAGGTTCCGTTCGTGGTGCCCCGTCGGCGAGGTGTGTCGGTTGGAAACGCCCGGCATCAGCGAAACTGAACCACGGGTCCAATCCCCGAACCGGAATCGCCCCAATACCGGAAACACATCTCCCCACGACAACCGTGTTCCGTCCAACCGGCGTCGCAACCGCCCACGGCTCCCGGTTTCACGAACGACCGCCCCGGAGGGGCACAAGACGGTAGCCGGGGGTTGAGCGCAGCGATACCCCCGGTTTACCCCCCCAACACCGCGCTGAACCCCCGGAGGGGTTCCAGATCGGCCTGGATCGGACACCCGGCTCGCCGACACCAAACCGACTCCCCATTCACCAAATCGATCCGCCTCCCGCGTGACACACAACCTGAATCGGCCATCTCCAAAAGCCGCTTCCAGAGACTGACAGACCAGAAGGTCTGTCACCAGGTCGTGGAATAGGCTTTTAGCCTGTTGTCGCTGGACTCCTTCGGCACACTGCATCCGCGAAATCGATCCGCATACCACTTGGTCAACGAACTGAATCGGTCATCTTCATGAGCCACTTCCAGAGACTGACAGACCA
>Ga0315904_10010796_pt1 | contig 11748 bp, 9 predicted proteins | sample LakEriMetagenome_6_FD_203529 | JGI IMG/M metagenome (GOLD analysis project Ga0315904, IMG submission 203529) | Freshwater fungal communities from buoy surface, Lake Erie, Ohio, United States - Buoy 12 MA120 | ecosystem: Environmental > Aquatic > Freshwater > Lake | place: USA: Lake Erie, Ohio...
GGCTTAAAGTTATTAAAGCCGTTTTGATGGTTACATTCTCAGGTTTTTCCTTACGTTGAATACGCACATCATGCATTTGAAATTCTCCATGAGCATCGAATTTATCATATGCTTTCTTTTCAATTTGTGAAGCAAAGCCCTTACATACTACATTCGTCTCTATAAGGCCAGCAAGCATTACTCCGGATTCCATAGGTATAGCCTTAGATATAGTGCCTAAATTAATTTTGCCCTTTAATTCTGCATCTATGTAGGGGTCATCTATCACATTTTTAAGTGCTAGTCGTGCTTCCATTGTATTGTCAGCTACCGTTGCATAAAATCTATTTAAATTTATGTGCGTATTGTTTGGCGAACCATCGCTGTTTGTCACCTTCAAGTCTATGTGTATGTTTTTTATAGGCTCAGGAAGCTTAGGATATTGTACAGAAGCATCAGTTACATTTAATGAGAGGTTAAATGCCGGCAAAGTTGTACTGGTATACGCACCTTTTATTGAAGCACTGAAAGCTAGATTTCCAGTTGTTTTAACATCGTTGTAGTTTTGTATATACATACCCGGAATTAAGGAAATAAATTCCTTGATGCCGGCTTCTCGGGCATTAAATGTAAGGTCTAAATCCATTGCATCCGAGCGTTGTGTGACACTGCCAATAAGTGAAAAAACAAGATGATTGAGTTTTATTTCATTTTCTTTTAACGTGTACGTATTTGATTTCAAATTGGCATCCAACGTAGCATTAGCTACGAGCTTAGCTTCATTTAAGTACTTGACACCATTTTCAGTAATTGTAAGCTTTTCAATAGTATTACTTGTTTGAAGATCGACTATTTCCTGTGTAAAATCACCTGCCAATGTATGGCTAAAGTTCTCTGCAATAGCATTGGTTTTGTCTTGCCTGTCTTCATACTTTATAATTGCTTTTTCAATACCAAAATACCTTAGTTTGATAGTGAAAGCAGACGATGTTGTATCGCTATCCTGCTTATTTGTTGAGTCGGTCACCGTCTTTACAATATTCCAATTGACATTTCCATTTTCCAAAACAATAGCGTGCACCAGGGGACTTATTACATCAATACGTTTGATATCCATTTTGTTTCCGCTTATAACGCTCATTAAGTCAATTGTAATGTTAAGCTGATTCAAGCTAAGCAACGTGTCGTGTTCAAACTCTCCAACACCTACAATAGACAGATTATTTATACCTACTGTAAAGTCAGGGAAATGGCTAACAAGGCTAAGATTAATATCGTTGCTGAAACTAACGTGGGCATTTAGCCTTTCATTTGCCGCATTCTTTATCTCGTTTAGTATTTTATCTTTGAAAATGTATGGTAAGACAATAATGCTGAGCAACAGCACGGATAAAAGTGCTGCAGACCACACTAGTAATTTTTTCATATCGCGTGAATTAAAAGGGTAAATTTACAAAAGTTTCATGAGCCAATGGCTTAATGAGCACATCTTTAACATTGGGGTTCGATATTCCTCTGTTATAATCGGTAGGATTACTAGATGAGGTCAATATAAATATGGTGTAATTTTGTTTAATATGAGCATCCAGTTTCTCAAACTCATCAAGCCAATCAAATCCGCTCATAACAGGCATCTGAATGTCGAGGAAAATTATTGCGGGCAGATTTTCGTTTGTTTTTACATGCGCGAGTGCATCAGCCGGACGGTCAAATTTTGTAATTTGAGCTCCGGGATGATTGGTAGCAATTACCTTCTCAATCAGAAACAAGTCAATTTTACTGTCATCAATGACGATGAATCTATGTTCGTGTGAATCAGTCATTTTATTTAGACGGAATAGTAACTGTAAACTCAGTTCCAGCGTTGATATCGGAAGTTACATTTACCTGACCATTAAGTTTAGTTACAGCATCTTTAAGGTTATACAGTCCAATTCCTGCACCTGCTTCTAGGGCGGTTGCACGGTAAAACACATCAAAAATCTTTGGCATAAATTCCTTTTCTATTCCTATTCCATTATCACTTACTTTTATGATAGCATTGCCATTCGCTATGCTTATATCTAGATTTACATACTTGTCCGGATTATCTATGCGTTGATATTTAATAGCATTGGACAAGAGGTTGTAAATAATAATTTGCAATTTGAGTGCATCCGATAAAAATGGCATTTGCTGGTTTAGCGAAGTATTAAGCTTTATATTTTTTGTTTTGATGGCTGTTCCATGTATGTCTTTTTGCTGGTCAATAAGCGATTGAAAATTGATTTCTTCGATATTAAGTTCACCTTGCTTTAGCTTGTAATAGTCGAATATATGATCAACAAAATTATTTAATCGGGTAAGAGAGGCTGAAAGCAAATCGGTCATTTCAATTCGGTCAGCTTCATTTTTCTCATGTCGCATCAAATCAAGCATAGCAAGTCCGCTAACGATGGGACCTTTAAGGTCATGTGTAACGCTGTATGCAAATCTGTCTAGAGCTTGATACGCAGTACGCAGCTCATTATTTTGCTGCATCAGTAGGCTTGTCGCTATATAGTACTTTTCTGCCTCTTGAATGGATGAGAGTACATCGCTATCCGACCATGGCTTTCTAATATATCTGAATATGTGTCCTTTGTTGATTGCACTTACAACATCCTCAATATCTGTGAAGCCTGTAATTAGAATCCGAACCGGCTTAGGAAATTTGTAACGTATTTCTTCAAAAAATTCAACGCCTGTTTTTCCCGGCATGCGCTGGTCGCTAAGAATAGCTATTATATCCTCATTTTGATTAAGGATGGATAATGCTTCATCAGCAGATAATGCAGTAAGTATATTAAGCTCAAAACGAAACGATGCTTTAAACGAGTTCAGGTTATTGACTTCGTCATCTACATAAAGCACCTTTAATTTATTTGTATTGCTCACTGTTCAAATATATTAATTGTTAGGCTGTCTTACAGGCAAAAGTATGATAAACTCTGTTCCGGCATTTTGTTCCGTTTGCACTTCTATGCTACCGTTGTGTTTATTAATGGTATTATACACAATTGATAAGCCCAGGCCTGTTCCTTCGCCTACCGGTTTTGTTGTGAAGAAAGGTTCAAAGAGTTTGCGTCTTGTAGCATCGCTCATGCCAGTACCGTTGTCTTTTAGCGAAATGCGAACATATTCCGGGGTGCATGATGTTGTAATAGTTAGCTGACCTGTATTTTCATCACCGTGTCGAGCTTTGATAGCATATATACCGTTCGAAATGATGTTTAGAAACACCTGATTTAACTTGCCGGGATAGCATTCAATTTTTGGCAACTCACCATAGTTTTTCACTACATTTATCTTACTGCCAAGCATATTATTGGTAATAATCAAAGTGGAATCCAATCCTTCGTGGATATCGGCAAGTTTAATGTCATCCTCATCTACCCTTGAGAATAATCTAAGTCCTTTTACAATCTCGGCTGTACGAACTGAGCCTTCATTTATACCTTTTAGCAAAAATCCTATTTCTTCAAGCAAGTAATTGAAATCGTATTCTTGTTTTAGGTGTTCAATTAGTTCTTTTCGTTTATCGCCATCAAGCCCTTCAATACTTAATTGTTCAATTTTATTCATCAAGTCAATTAACAGCTCAACATCACGCTTCAGCGGTTTTATATTGGATGTAACAAAATTTATAGGGTTGTTAATTTCATGAGCAATACCTGCTGTAAGCTGTCCAAGTGAAGCCATTTTTTCCTGATCTACCAGTTGGCTTTGAGTTTCTTTAAGGTGCCTAAGTGTTTCGTGTAACTCATCGTTGGTTTCTTTAAGTTCAATGGTACGTTGGTTTACACGTTCTTCCAGAATAGTGTTTTGCTCCGAAATAATCCGTTCGTTTTCCATAGCTGCAGCCAATGCCTGAGCCTGCGACTGCTCTTTTTCTTTTCTGTATGAATTAATCTTATCAGCCAATGCTACCGAAAGCAATGTTACTACGACCGCAGATCCCAATTGAAGGCCACTTACCGTGAGGCTATTGTATGGAAAAAGCCCTAAGTCTTTTGCCACAAATACAATAACCGATACCAGAAAAATTGACCATGCGAAAATGAAAAATAACGCAGGTCGTGTTTTGTGCTTTACGTAAATATTTACTGCAGTAAGCAGTAGGATGAGAGAGCCAGGACCGGCATTAATATTATTTAGCTGATACGAAAGTTGTAATTGACCAGCCAAACATACAATGATGCTGATAGCATAAACCACAGCAAAAAGTGTGAGAAGTTGATTAAATCGTGGTGAATAAACATTGGTTTGTAAAAACGAACGCACAAAAAATATGGTAGTGAGGCCTGATAAGGCGCCACTTATAGAAGTGCTTTGAACTGCTAGCCAGGTGTTTTCGGGCCATAAGTATTTATAGGCATATCCGTTCAAAATAGCCTGTGTTATACCTACAAAAAATATGTACAAAACATAATAGCCATAGCTGCGGTCCCTAATGCCTAAATAAAGAAACATGTTGTAGAGCAACATAACTATAACAATACCGAAATAAATGCCGTTGAAAATATTGTTATTCAATTGCCGCTCATACATCATCTGATCAGTACCAATGTTAATAGGGAAAATAAGTTGTTCGCCACATTGAACTTTGAAATAGCAAGTGACCGTATTTCCAGAGTCAAGCTTCAGAGGAAATACGTAGTTTTTGTTATCATTAATTCGCTGGCTAAAAGGAATTTTGTCGCCTGATTTTGCTGAATACGTAACCACGTTGTTTACTACTACGAAATATTCAACGAGGTCTAAAATTGGATACGAAATTTCAAAGACTAAATCTGAATGGGGAGACTGATTGGTAATTTGCATACGCAGCCAGTAAGTGTTGCTGCTTACCCCCAAATTAGGAATGCCGCCTGTGTGCAGTTGAAAGCCATCTGATTTAACAGCCTTGTCAATTGTAAAATTGCCGGATGAATCTTTTAGAATTTCGATGTTCTGGATGAAATCGGATTGGCCCTGGGAAACTGAAAACACATTCTGGGCTTCGCACGTTACAGGTGAAATACTTGCAAGCTGGCAAACAGCTATAACCCGTATGAAAAGTGTTCTCATAAAATAATTTTGAATTCAGTGGGATTGGCAGAAGCAACCAGCAAGTCATAGTCAATTTCTACCGTAGATCTTCTTGCCTGCTCCGTAGTTCGCTGTACCGGTCTTTGCCTGAGGTCAAAAATACGTGTGCTTTCCAGTTCACTGGCTGCAGGTAAGCCATGCGCATCGTTTTGCACCACGATGGTAGCCAACAAATCCAATTTAGGGTAATAAAACGTTCCATCATTCCCTACTGATCGCTCCACATGAAACCCGTAGTTACCGGCAATTCGGGTAGTATAGGGTGAGCACAATGCAAACATGGAATCGAGTCCGATTTGATCACTGATAGCTAGCGCGGCACGAATTAGAAAAATGCTTCCAATGCCCATACCTGCAACTTCCATCGAGTTCCAGAGTCCGCAAACTTCAGCGGTGCCTCCAGGCATATGTTTTTTAACCAACTCATACACGCGGGGGTCCATATAGCCGGCAGCGGTTTCCATTGGCAGCGGATGAACGCCATCTGCAGCCTGAAGTCTGGCACCTCCCAACACTTTATCCTCCTCTTCAGATTCAACCAGTATAACGAAGGATGAGGGATAAGTAGACCAGTCATCGCTGGATGATGTTACCTTTTTAACGCCTACAGCATCGAGCACACGCCTATGACCCTCCATAAAACGGTTGCACAGCATGGGATTATCCGTGGCTCTAAACGCGCGTATTTTTACCATCTAATCGCAATTAACATCTAATCGGATACAGTTCGTTTCTGATATTGTTAACAATTCAACATTATTGTGGTTTTATAATATCTTCAGTGTCAATATAGAATCTGCCTGAAGGTACGGGTTCGCCAAGCAGTATTTTGCGGGTAAGTTCACACGCGTTTCCTGCACCGGCCTGCACGGATGATGCAAGTTGTGGCCATGTGCGTATGCTTTTACCTATTTCATTCATGGAGGCTTTTAGTCTGTTTGAAGTGTTTTCAAATGACACCAATCGCATAAGCATGGCTATTCGCTGTTGTGGTGGTAAACTGCCGGCTGAATTTAGTTCGTTCTCCTCAACCAACCCATGAAACAAAGGCCTTTCGGGTTCCAGGTCGAAACGTTCTATATCAATCATTCCTCTGTCGTTAGTGTCCATGATAACTGGAATGCGAAGGCTACGTGCCATCATACGGCTGCTTATTTTTATGTCGATGCTATCACATACTTCGACCAACGCATCTAATTGTTTTCCATCATCGAAAAATTCATTCATGTTTTCAGCGGTCAATCCAACCGGATATACCTTTACTTTCAGATACGGGTCTATTTCTGCAATCGCTTGTGCAGCGATGATGGATTTATTTTGTCCTAAATTGTGTACACCTGCTCTAAGTCTGTTGAGGTTGCTTAAATCCAGCGTATCGAAATCAGCAATTCGTATTTCACCAGCTATGCGCTCCATAGCGCAGGTTACTGCTACGGCCTGACCAACCGATAAGCCAATTATGCCGATACTTTTGGAAGATAATGTACTTTGTTCGCTATGGGTTATTTTCAGTTTGTTTCTGTTGGTACGCACTTCAATAAACTGATTTTCGGGTAACACATGGACCAAGGCATTTAGCCACGGGTAGTAAATCCAGTTGCCGTGTTGTTCAGGCGGATTGTTTCCCAATATGGAGTGTATTTGCTGTTCTATCTCGTCAGGTGTTAATGAAGATGAGGGGTTATTGATGAGCACCCACTCCCGCAGTTGATTTCGAATAGTATCATAGATTTGAATTCCCGGATTTTTTTTGAGAGATTCAAACTTCAAAGCATCATTGTCGTTTGATAATGATAATATGTTGTGGAACATTAGTTGAACAGACATAATGTGATGATTATAGTATTGTGGTCGAATTTCATTATTTTCGGTGAAATATGTATGTTGCGAAATAGATTTTATTACGGGTATGGCCGCTAAAATTAAACTTCTTTATGTTGATGACGAAGAAAACAACTTGTTTTCATTTAAAGCTACGTTTCGTATACGATACGATGTGTACACGGCTATCAGCGCGGCAGATGCCATAGAAATGTTAAAACAACACAGCGATATTGCAATAATAATAACAGATCAACGCATGCCCAACATGACCGGAGTAGAGTTTTTGGAATCTATTCTGTTCGATTTTCCAGACCCAATAAGGGTATTGCTAACCGGTTATGCCGATATAAATGCGGTAATAGAGGCTGTAAACAAGGGTAAAATATTTCATTACTTGAGCAAACCCTGGAATGAAGAGGAGCTTGAGTTAACAATACAAAGAGCCTATGCAATATACAGCGATAAGCAGGCCGAGAAGGAGTTAAATAAGAATCTCATACGCACGAATGATCAACTTGAGTTCTTACTCAGGCAAAATCTGATATCTTAATTACGAAATTTCAAGTTTTGTAGCCCCTCCGCCATACTTAATGGGGTCAGCTGGCGTACATTTTACATGTACATGGGTTAATTCTGTTGCGTATTTTATAATCTTACTTTTTAGTACATGCTTCCCCACACCATGAATCATAATAAGCTCGCTCATATTGTTTACGATTGCTCCTTCCAGTGCTGATTTAACAGTATCCATTTGCCGTTGTAAAATCTGGTATTCGGTAAGTGTAAAGGCCTCGTTCGGAGCTAATTTTTCGATATGCAGGTCAATTACCGGGTCGGGTTTACTTAATCGAATTTCCGCTGGGGTATGCGCGGTGTCAAAATGGTGTTCACTTAATTTTTCAAGGTTGGGAGGTGGAGTTTTATCATCTATTTGAAATACATAGGCTTGTTTGTTTAAGAAAAAGCAATGCTTTAATGCAGAATGAAACCTTTTAGCATTAAACGAAAGTCTGTTTATACAGCACTTGGGTGGTTCATCAATAGTAGAGAAAATCCAATTCTGTTGTAAGACAAATTCGGGCCACATGGCAAAATCGTCCAGATTGATTTTATACAGCGAAAGCGATTCGTTTCGTCTAATCTCTCCGTATTTCTTTAGTGTATATACTTTTGAGCTATGCTCATACCATGCCAGTTGTAGTACATCGCATACGGTATTGTGTACCTGTATTTGCAGCTGAGATTCCGTAATTCGCTCAAATGCCAGGAAAATTCCGGATGGGACATTTTGTACAGATTTTTCGTCAGGTATTATCGCTTTTTTCGCAGCAAAGTGCTGCTCTACTTTTACCAATTCATTTACTTGTACAGGAATACTAAAATCACCTTCAACACTTACGTATGCGAGGTTACCGGTAATATCCGTTACAACGCCTTCCTGCTTTTCGTTCAGAAATCGTACGAAGTCGCCAGGCTTTATCTTACTGAGCTTAGTCATTAATTACTTTAATAATGTCCCGTAAACGTTGTGCCAGTACAATCAGGTATTTTGACTTGATTTCAGAGAGTTTGTTCTCGTTCGATGCTTTAATGGTAAGTGTTTCGGCACGCAGTAAGTGACCACTTGGGTCAAATAAATTGTAGTGAATCATATACTCACGTGAATATTCCTGTTTCAACCATTCGATGGTGTTTTTATTGTTTGTCGTAATTTCAAACTGAGTAATAAACAAAAGGTAATTGCATTTGTACTTTCTTGTCAGGTAAGGGAAAAGTTCTTTGTCGCCAATATCGGCCAGCATCACACTGGAGTCATTGGTCCAGAAGGTTTGTTCTTTATTTTTCCGGGCGATAGATTTAGTAAAGTTTTTAAGTTTCTCGGTAATGCCGGATGGTTTAGCCTCATGGTAGCTTTCCTGATCGGTTTTTTTGTATAGTGTATAGCGCGTTGCAGCGTAAATTCTATTTAAATCGTACTCGCCATTAAGAGTAGCTGAACGCATAATACTGATAACATTAAAGTGCGCGAGTAGCTGATGGTAAATGTTAATGTCCAGTTCGTTTCGTAGGGTTTGCCTGACTGTATTTGGATCCGTTTTGCTGAATCTGGCTATATCCTGATCGGCATCCGAAAAATGCATCATTTGCTGATAAGGTATTAGCAAAATGGATTTACGTGCAGAATCCTGCTGTGCTGAAAGCCTTACTGAACAAAGCAGTACAGATATAATCACTAATTTTCTCATGGTATCAGTCGTATTTACTCATACAATGATACTTGAGCGCTTGCGGGAATAATCCACAATGTGAATTAATTGGTTAGCAGTTGCCAGATGTCGTTTCCGAAAATGAGAACCATCAGGGTCAGCAATATGACCATGCCGATGGTTTGAACGATTTCCATTGTTCGGTCGGAGAGGGGTTTGCCTGTTATCATTTCAATGCATAAAAGAACAACATGGCCACCGTCAAGCGCTGGTATAGGCAGTATATTCATAAATGCCAACCCCAGTGAAATAAGTGCTGTAAATAGCCAGAAGCGCGCCCAAATCCACTCTCCTCCGTAAAACTTGGCAATACCGATTGGTCCTTGAACTGCTTTATTGGCCGGGATATCGCCATTTGCAATTTTTTTCCATCCGGTAATTTGTAACGCAATAGTGCTGACAGCTTTCTCTACTCCTTTTGGGAAGGATTGAATAAATCCAAATGTTAATGTGTCGTATTTCAAATCATTCGTTGCAGGTATGAGGCCAATTTTACCGGTTTCATCAATGGGTACATTTAGCTTAAGTGTATCGGAATTTCGAATAATGCCCACTTCAATTGTCTTGCCGGCATATTTCCGCAAGGTTGATTGAAGCTCATCGAAAAATTTGATGGATAGGGTATCTATAGAATGGATGATATCGCCTTTTTTCATACCTGCTTTCTCTGCATTGTAACCGGCTACCAGCTCGGCTACCGAAAATGTTTGACGGGCTGCAAGGAAATCCGCACGTTGCTGCTTGCTAAGCTTAGAAATAAAATCGGAGGGAAGTGAAACCCTAATTTTTTCACCTTCCCGTAGTAGTTCGTAGTACGCATTATCGGCAAACATTTCGTTGGGGTCCATAGCCTCCTCCAGATACTTGATTGCTTTGCCATTAACGCTTACCAGTTTATCGCCAACCTTAAATCCAATCTCCTGTGCAAGTTCGGATGGAACTATGCCGTATTGCAGCGAATCGTTGACAGTGTAGCGTTCGCCATAGGTGTAAGCCATCATGGCAAAAATGAAAATACCCGCTATTACATTCATGAATACTCCACCAATCATTACGATTAATCGTTGCCAGGCGGGTTTGCTTCTGAATTCCCATGGTTGAGCCGGCTGTTTCAGTTGCTCTTTATCCATACTTTCGTCTATCATACCCGCTATTTTTACATAACCTCCTAGTGGCAACCAACCTATTCCCCATTCTGTGTTGCCCCGTTTTATGCTAAACAGTTTGAATCCCCAAGCGTCAAAAAAGAGATAGAATTTTTCGACACGTATACCAAACATCCTTGCCGCCCAGTAATGTCCAAGTTCATGAATAATAACCAAAATAGAAATGCCCGTTATCAGCTGGGCTGCCATGATTAATCCTTGCATGTTGTTTAGTTGATGTAAATTGAAGTCAAGACGGCAAAATTAATACATATTCCATTGTATCAGCTTACATTCTTTACAATATCCGCAGCAAGTTCACGTGCTTCGGTATTTGATTCAATATAATCTGATAGTGCGGGGTTTGAAACAAACGATGCACGTTGCATGGTTAGCGCATTAATTTCAGCTATTTGCAGAAAGGAAATTTGGTCTTTCAAAAAAGCATCTACGGTAACTTCATTGGCAGCATTGAGTATACATGCCATGTTTCCTCCTTGTCTAAGGGCATCATAAGCCAGGCCAAGATTTTGAAACGTTTCTGTGTCGGGTTTTTCGAATGTAAGTTGCGGATATGCGCTGAAGTTCATGCGTGGAAACGAGGAATGAACCCTTTCAGGGAAAAAGAATGCGTAGTGAATGGGCAGTTTCATATCTGGCAATCCCATTTGAGCTTTAATGCTGCCATCTGAAAACTGAACCATGCTGTGAATAATGCTTTGCGGATGGACGATAACATCAATATCATTTGGTTGTATACCGAATAACCAACGCGCCTCAATCACCTCCAGTCCTTTGTTCATGAGGGTAGCCGAATCAATCGTGATTTTTGCACCCATACTCCAGTTGGGATGTTTCAGCGCCTGCTCCTTTTTAACAGCAGCTAAGTCATTTCTTTTTTTACCTCTGAAGGGGCCACCGCTGGCTGTGAGTATTAACTTTTCTACTGCTTTGTACGATTCGCCTGTGAGGCATTGAAAAATGGCTGAATGTTCAGAATCAACCGGAATAATTTCAACCCGATGCTTTGCACACAAATCCGTAACGAGTTCACCGGCAACCACCAAAGTTTCTTTATTGGCCAATGCAATACGTTTGTTGTTTTCAATGGCTTTAATGGTGGGTAGTAGTCCGCTGTAGCCCACCATTGCTGTAAGTACGGTATCGGCTGTTGTAATCTCCATTAACTCAGCTATTGATTTGCTACCGGCAAAAACCTTTGTATCGGAATGGCTAAGTGCATCTTTTACGTAGGCATATTTTGATTCGTCAGCTATGACCACATAATTGGGGCAAAATTCTTTGGCTTGTTTTATGAGCAAATCGGCATTTGAATGAGCAGTCAGAACTTCTACTTCAATGAGCTCGGGTTGCTCACGCGCTATTTCCAGTGCCTGCGTACCTATAGACCCGGTGCTGCCCAA
>Ga0315904_10010797_pt1 | contig 11748 bp, 5 predicted proteins | sample LakEriMetagenome_6_FD_203529 | JGI IMG/M metagenome (GOLD analysis project Ga0315904, IMG submission 203529) | Freshwater fungal communities from buoy surface, Lake Erie, Ohio, United States - Buoy 12 MA120 | ecosystem: Environmental > Aquatic > Freshwater > Lake | place: USA: Lake Erie, Ohio...
CAACCGGCTTGGGCATGGTGGGATGCGCTCGTGTCTGGACTTGGCCATCAACCTTATTTTTTGGTGGCGGTCGATTCAGAGCGCAAGGCATTTGGATGCTTGCCCCTAATGCTCGTCAAGAGCCAGTTGTTCGGACGGTTTCTCGTCTCGCTGCCCTACCTCAACTCCGGAGGGGTGTTCGTCCAAGGTCCGGAGAATTCGATCCAGGAGCTAGCTAGATCTCTGATCGATCGGGCGGTGGAATTGGCCGACGAACTGGATGTCAGGCATCTAGAGCTACGCCACGAAACCCGTTTCGAGCATCCGTTGTTCAATCACGACCGGACGGATAAGGTCCACATGCGTCTGGAGCTACCAAAGACTGCCGACCTGCTGATGCTTGCCTTCAAAAGCAAGCTTCGTAGCCAAATCAAGAAAGCCAACGAAAACCCTTTCGAAATGCAAATCGGCGGTGAGGAACTTCTGGATGATTTCTACAATGTCTTCGCCCGAAACATGCGAGATCTGGGAACTCCCGTCTATTCCAAGAAGCTTTTTCGAGAGGCCCTAAGTTCTTTTGCCAGGTCGAGCACAGGCTCGAAAGCCGAACTGTGCGTAGTGCGATTGAACCATCAACCGATCTCAGGGGCACTTCTAGTCCACCATGCCCATCGAACCGAGGTGCCTAGCGCAAGCGCCCTTCGCCAATTCAATCCTACCAACGTCAACATGTGGATGTATTGGCAATTGCTCCAGCGCGCAATCGAAAGAGGATCTACCGAGTTCGATTTTGGACGAAGCACCATCGGTGCAGGGACCTATAAATTTAAGGAGCAATGGGGAGCCAGACCCAGTCCGGCGATTTGGCAGTACTATGTTCGCAAGGGCGATCCGGCCCAGATGCGGCCGGACTCCTCGAAAAACCAACGGCTCGTCGGGATCTGGAAGAAGTTGCCTTTATGGCTCACCCGGTTCATTGGCCCGCGAATCGTTCGAGGGATTCCATAGCCCCAGGCACTCTTAGGATGAGCCTGCGGGTCGCTAGGGAGCCAAACATTCCCTTGCGGTACGATAAAACCGGATTCGTGACCGAAAGATTTTTTTCAGGAGGACAAGTCGAGTCGCTAAGATCGCGTCCATGGCTTCGGTCCACCAGGAAGAAACCCATATCCGATGTGCATCTTTGAGTCGTTTCGATTCAAGAATGGTTGACCGATTGGTAGTTTCGTTTATTCTTTCTTCGTCAAGATCCTCTATCCCCCCGAAGCATTCTATGAACCAAAGACGTCGTCGTAACAGCAATTCCCGTCCTGCGGTATCGTTAGATCCCCTCTATCGGGGCGAGGATAAGGAAGTTGTGAGGCAATCCAAAGAGTCCATCCACTCTCCGGAGTTGGGGGTCAGACTCGATGTCTCCAAGAAGCACGAAACCCCTTCTTGGGATTACCCGAAGGTTTCTGGGAATGCACTTTGGTTATGCTTGGGGCTTGGTTTTTTGGGTTTGCTATGGGGATATGCCCCGACGATTTTGCAACTGGCTCAGGCTTGGGAACGCGAGCCTGACTATTCGCACGGTTGGTTTGTAGTGCCGATCGTAGGATATCTGATGTGGTCCATGCAAAGTTCGATGCCTCCGCTGAAGGCTGGATTGCATATTGGAGGTCTCGCGATGGTTGTATTGGTCATAGCCATTCGGCTTTTTGCAGGATGGGCGTATTTTGACTCGCTCGACGGGTGGACGATTCCTCTGATGGTGATCGCTTTGGCTTGGGTTTTTGGCGGTCGGGGCTTTATGTTGTGGGCACTCCCTGCTTTAGGATTTTTGTTTTTTATGGTTCCTCTTCCCTTTCGAATCGAGAACGAGTTGAGCCATCCTTTGCAGTGGATCGCGACCCGGTCTAGTACATTTATCTTGCAGTTAATGGGACAACCGGCGATTTCTGAGGGGACCACCATTTTGCTAGGCGATCAGGTGTTAGAAGTTGAGCGGGCTTGTTCGGGTTTGAGGATCTTCATAGGGGTCTTCGCTCTTTCGTATGTCTACGCGATGCTGGCAAGTCGCAATGTGTTTGAGGGGATCGCGATCGTACTTTGCGCGATTCCGATCGCTTTGATTGCCAATATGACCCGAATCGTGATTACGGGTTTGTGCTACCAGTGGTTTAGTGGTGAGGTTGCAAAGAAATTTTCTCACGATTTGGCTGGTTTTTTTATGATTGGACTCGCTGCGGCGTTGTTTGGATTGTTCGTTTTTTACATCCGATGGTTAATACAAGATGCTCAGACTCTAGACCAGGTCGCTCTGAGGAGGGCTTAGTCTTGCTCGTCAATGGTCGGACCTGATTGCGGATCCGGGACAGCGTAGCGGGAATCTTTTGTAGCGTTTAATTTGAGGGATACACGAATGGGTGAGAACGGCAAGTCAGTTGTACGAGAAGCGAAAAAGTTAGGATCGCCGAACAGTGGAGGATCCGCGGCCAGGAGTGTTGCGCGGGATTCGGGCAGTCTAGGGATCCCTAAGATTGATGCGCTGTTTTTGTTAGGGGTTGCTCGCAAGCATTGGAAATGGATTATTCCGGTAGCAATGTTGCTGTCTGGACTAGGGGCGGCTGGTGTTTTGGCATTTTTTAGACCGGTTTACGAAGCGAAGTTTCGTCTCGAAGTGGATCCATCGAATTACGTTGTGTTCGCGGATGATAGGAAGAGTTCTCCGGAGTTGATCGAACTTCAACGAGCGATCTTGTTCAGCAATAACGTTTTGGAGAAGGTGGTCGCCGATAAGGTGGTAGCTTCTGTACCTGTGCTTGCCAAGTCGAAAGACCCCGTAGAAGAACTTCGGAAAAAAGTAAAGGTTTCTGCCTCGGCGGGTAACAGGCTTATGGATGTGCGGTTCCAGGACACCGACCCTAAGACTGCAGCAGCGGTTGTCAATACTTTGGTTGATGAGTATTTGAGGTCGAGACGATCGATTGAGCAAATCCGCACGTCCGTCCAGGAAAGGAACGTTTTGGCTGCGTTGGGCAAGGCGGAGTCTGAAGTTGAAGGTGCCAAGCAACGAGTTAGGGATTTGAGCTTGCAGGCTGTGAAATCCGACACGGTGATCGGTGAATCGGAGTCGGGTCGTGTCGATACGTCCTATTTGGATGAATTGAGAATGAAGCGAATGGAGATCAACAGCCAGTTGTCGGTCCTGCAGTTGAATCTTGCGGAACTCAAGGCCGCCTTCGACAGAGATGCCGAGATGGAAGGCAATCTTTCTGCTTCAGCGAGTCGGGCGGTTGAGATTTCAGATGAAGCATTAGACAAGGATGTCGTCGTGTCGACGGCCTACGGATTGCTAGAAGAGGCAAGGACAAAGCTCAAAGACTTAGAGCTCAATACGTCTGTCGGCCAGAAAAACCCCATTTTCGTGAATGCCAAAAGGCGTGTTGAATTTTTGGAAAAGGAATACACTCGGTTTCGCGAGTCCCGGAAGAAAGAGTTGTCCGAGAGGGGGTCAACAAGTAACCTTTCTGAACGTCGCAAGAGCATCCTAGAGCTAGAGGGGCAAATTTCCGAATTGAGGATAGCCAAGGATGTGATGGAATCACAAACAAGAGATTACCTTGCGTCGCTTAAACAGGCTAGCGCGACGAATGTGGATTTGCAGTTTGCAGCGGCGGATCTTGAAGAGTGGAATAGTATACGTTCGACCGTGCACCAGCGAAGAGTCAAGCTTCAAACGGAACGAGATGCGACGGACAGTGTAAGGGAGCTTGAGCGAGCAATCCCACCTCGGCTACCGATTGAAGAGTGGCCGATCAAGCAGATTTTGATGGCTTCAGCGGCAGGATTCGGTTTGCCATTTCTGTTGGGGTTTCTCATGGAGTTACGATCTAGAAAGGTAGACGACGCGCACCACTTGGAATCTCGAAGTCAGCTTGCGGTATTGGGAGAAATTTCTACGATTCCTGTCGCAGCTACAGGGAAACTCACCAAGAAACGCCGATCCCACACTCGGGAGTTGAGGCTCTTCGAGGAAAGCGTCGATTCGCTTAGCACTACCCTGACACTCAGAGAGGATCTGCGTAGTTGCCGTGTGTTTACGATTACCAGTGCCCTTTCCGGAGAAGGAAAAACGAGCGTTTCGTGTCAATTGGTGGTGAGTTTGGCTCGGTCAACTGGAAGTAGAGTTCTCTTGATCGACGGCGACTTACGAGCACCAGACGTGCACCATGTCTTCGGACGGCCAATGACAGCCGGTTTGGTGGGTTACCTCAATGGCACCGACGAGTGGAGGGATCTGGTCGATCGTGATTGGAATGAATCGATCCACTTGTTGACCGCAGGGCAATTAAAGGGAAGTCCACACCGACTATTGAGCAACGGTCGATTTGAAAAACTCATCGAAGAAGCGCGTAGGGAATATGACTACATCGTGTTGGATACCCCACCTGTTTTACCCGCGAGTGAAGCCTTGCTTTTCGCTAAGGTGGCCGATGCGGTCTTGATGTGTGCTTTAAGAGACAAGAGTCGGATAGAGCAGTTGGTCCAGGCCTGTCAGCGTCTAGAGTCGTCAGGGTGCAAGATTGCTGGTTCGGTACTATCTGGAGTTCCGGTTCGGGAGTATGCAAGCTATTACGGTGACTATTATGCATCGAAGGAGTAGCGTGGTCGGATTGCATTTGCTTTTGCTGACCTGTGGTCGACTTTGCGTTTCTGGAATAAGAAAGTAGTTTTTCGCTATGAAGATCCACAAGAGGTCGCTCCCAGAGACACGTAAGAGGCTAAAGCTGAATTGGACTCTTTTGGGTGGGAGTCTGCTTACGCTTGCGATACTCATTCCTGGTGGGTATTTCCTGCACCGTTCTCAGATGGACAGGGTAAAGACTACTATAAAGTTGCGAGCCGATAAGCAAGCCGAGCAGGGTGATTGGTTGAAGTCTGCGTCAACGATTCAGTCCTTTCTATTGACCGAACCTGATAATCGCGAATACAAGGTCAAGCTTGCTGAGGTAATGGATCAATCCTTGCCAAAAAAAGCTGGCCCTGAATTTTCTGGGCAACTCAATAGGATCATCGCTCTTCAATACATAGCGTTGGGCATATGTGAACCAGACCCTGCATTTGCGGACAGAGGCCGAGCGATTCGCAAAAGTTTGATCGGTCGTCTCAATCAACTAGGTCGTTTCGAGGATGCATTGAATGAGATTTCGGAACTGGCGGGACCCTCGACTGATCCTGAGCTTCTGAAAGACTTAGCCCTGATTCGCTATTCCTTGTCGCTCGAGAATCGGACGCACTCCTATTCGGAATCGCGACAGAGCGTCATTCCTGAGTGGCTTTACTCTGCTTCGAATTCCCAGGTGGTTGACTTATTGCAGAAAGCATTGATCAACAACCCAGGTGACATTGAACTTTCGATCGCTTTTGCCAAGGCGTGTATCGGCCAAACAGATCTGATTTCCTCGTCGCAGTTAGCTGGGTTAACGGCTTCGGACCTCAGGGAACGTGCAATCGCTACCATAGACAAAATGCTCGCGTCACATCGAGAGGATATGGATGCGTGGGCTGCGCACTATGAGATTGTATCGGGGATAGATCCGTTGAGAGCGGAAACCGATATACGGCAGTTGTTGAGTATGGCGCCAGAGAATGAAATGGTTTTGAGGTATGCTGGTTTGCACTATCTAGACCGAGCTAAGAATGCCTCCGGTGCGAATGACTCCGCCAAAAGATTGGAATGGCTTTCTGCGTCGGTTGGCTACCTTCGAGAATCGTTATTGAAAGGTTCCAAAAGTGATTACCGAACTTACTTGGCCCTCGGCGAAGGGCTTGAGATGAGTGGCAGTCTCGAAGAAGCGATTCAGATTTGGGAAAGTGGTACGAGAGTTAGTAGTCCTCCGACGGCGATCCTCTGGTCGAAATTAGCACAGGTTTGGGCTGGATTGAAAAAGAATGAGAAAACGCTTGAGTCACTCAAGTCGATGGACGAATCGATTAGGAATGAATCGAATCAGCTCAGCAAGATCGGACAAAGTTTCCTCAACAGAATATCAAAGCAGCAATGGGCAAGCTATTACGCTCAGCAGGGTGACTATTTGCAAGCGGCAAATTATCTCAATGCGGCAGTCCTTAGTGATCAAAACCTTGATGCGACCGATCGGTCCGAGATTTATGCCTCTATAGGTCAGTGCTACAACAGGATCGGTCAATTTGATCTAGCCGTCGAAGCGTTCCAGGATGCATTGGCTCTAAAGCCCTCGGGAGAGGTTTTTCATCGTGGAATGAGCGAGGCCTTGGCAGGTTCAAATCGACCTCGAGAGGCGATTGATCAACTAGGACTTATTGAGGAGAAAACAGCGCAAGACCTCTTAAAGGTTTGCGAACTTGTTTTACAGGTTCAGAGAGGGAGCCAACAGGATAATAATTTATGGGTACTTTTCGATAACTCATTCAAAGACGCGTCAAACCTCGCCGCTAGCGATGTGTTCCTGATCGAACGTCCGTGGTTTTTGGACATAATCCAACTTGATTCTGCCAGCCTTAGGTCTCCGCAGGGCGACGCGGCAGAAATCGAAGTGTTGTTGGAAAGACGTTTGATTGAGTTATCGGATCGTTTTCCGGAGTCTTTTGAATTGCAGTTGTTGGTTGTTGAACGCCTTGAAAAACTTGGTTTAACGGAGAAGTCTCGCAAGTTATTGGCGAAGATCGAACAATCCAAGCCGAAGGATGTTTCTATTTTTCTCAAGAAAATTGATAATCTAATCAAAGATGGAATGGGAGATGAAGCCAAGAAAATGCTTGCGTCGAGGCTTGCTACCGAGCCTGATAATCAAGCGCTTCAGTCTGCCGCGACAAAAATATCCTTCGGAATGATCAATTCTAAGACTGATGTAGAACTCTCTGGCGAATCCGTTACAAAGAATATCAACGCTTTGATTGAAGCAGGCAAGGTTTTGGCGGCCACCCCGATCCTAGTTCCTCAGGGTGCAGACGAGACGCAGGTTCAGGAAGCATTGAATCAATGGTCGAGCAGTCTTCAGGTGGTCGAGAAGCAACTTAGAGATCGAGAGGGAGCCGAAGGAACCGACTGGCAGTATCTAAGGGGACGACGTCTTTTGGCAGAATCTGGGCTTTTAGGTAAAGACGTCCTGGAAGAAGTCGAAGTCATCAAAAACTATCTTGGGCGGAATCGGCCTAATTGGAATTCGACTTATGTTCTTTCAGGCATGGTTGAAGATTACAAAGGGAATCCTCAATCTGCAGTCCGTGACTTTTCTAGAGCGATTCGGCTTGGCGAAGACTCCATACAGGTTTATGAGCGTCTTGCGGAACTGATGCTTTCGCAAGGACAGGTCGCTGAACTATCGTCGATGTTAGATCGATTAGGTGATCGAAGAAATCGATCGCAGAAACTTTCTTCCATTGCCCTGAGCATTTCTGGAAAGAATCAGCAAACGATGCTGGAACTAGCGAAGGAAGGAACGGTGGCAAGACCGAAGGATCCAATGGCATGGGTTTGGCTAGGACAGGCCCTAGAATTTGCCTCTAGAACTTTGGCGGCAGATTTGCGAGAAAAAGAAGTTCTTAAATCAAATGAAGCGATCCAAAAGGGGCTCGGACTAGCCTCTGGAAAGAGTCTCCCTGTCTACAACGCAGCATTCGGACATTATTTTTCCACAAAACAGAACGAAAAATATGACGACTTGCTCAAAGACCTTCAAGCCTCGGAGATCGAACCGGTCTCCAAGCAAATGACTTTAGCGACCATGTACCAAGCCTTGGACCGAATGGAGTCTGCGAATGCTGCCTTACTCGAGGCCAGGAAATTATCCAAAGATTCTACCGAGATAGATCGTCGGATCGCTCAGTTGTATGTTTTGCAGGGCAGGCAAGAGGAAGCCATCGGATTATTTAAGGCCCTCTACGATTCGGCAACCGATTCCAGTGGTACGGCGCGCAGGTCTTATGTCACTCTATTGGCAAACCGAGGTACCGATTCGGATTGGCAAACCATTGAAAGTATCTACGAAAACGACAAGTTTTCTGGAGATCCTGACGACAAGAGATTACGAGCCGAACTGCTATCTCGCAAGGGTAAGCCCAAAGATCTTGCGATGGCTCAGTATCTCCTGGAGTCATTAGTAGAAGATCCGAAACAAAGGTCGGATCAGGATCGTTTCCGTTTGGCCTCGATTTATATCGTCAATTCAAATTTGGCTAAGTTGCAGGATCCAGAGAATCCCCAGGTAAATCAATTGCTTTCACTTGCAGGTAAGCAACTCTTAGCATTGACAAGAAATTCCCAGGCTCCGATCGAATACTTATACACTTATGGCGATTTTTTGGTGAGTCAGGATCGCATCGTTGAAGCCAACGATATAGCCGATCGCCTTGCTGCTCAGGATCCAAATCACTTTGCTACGGCGTTGCTTGGAGCCCGATTGCAGAAAATATCTGGGAATCTGCAAAGAGCTAAAAGTCTTATTTTGTCATGGAAAGATGCACGACTTGGAGAGCTTCAGCAAGAAACAGATCCATCTCGAAAAGCCGAGGTGCTCACAAGAGCCGGGAGTGCCCTTAGCGAACTTGGTGCAGATCTCGAATCTGAAGAACTCTTGAGGGATGCCTACGAATTGGACGCTACGACGGGTATCAACTACGTTAGAAGTTTAGCAAGATCAGAGAATGAAGTCGCCAAAGAAGGTGCGATTCGTTACCTGCTTGATAAACTCAAAAAGGATAAATCAGCAGAAACGGCACAATTGCTTGCAGGTCTACTCTCCGTGGGAACTGTTTCAGAGGAATTGTCAGAGCAGAGCGACGAAGTTCTCACTGCAATAGGTGGCGCGAACGATAGCAACGCCGAGCTGCTCTTGTCGATCGCGGATATGTGGCTTGCTCAGAAAAAATCCACCAAAGCGGTCGAGGCATATCGCAAAATTATTGCACTCAAGCCTAACGATGTGGTCGCTCTGAACAATTTGGCGATTCTACTTGGCGAGCAGCCCGACGGTACCATCGAAGCGCTTGCTTTGATTGATCAGGCGATGAATATTGCAGGCAAACAACCCTTGCTTCTAGATTCGAAAGCCGCAATTCTGATACTTGCTAGTAGAGTCGACGAAGCCATCCCTATCCTCGAAATTGCTGCGTCGGCTTCCAACGACCCTCGTATTTTATTCCACTTGTATCTGGCGCTACGCCGTGCCGCTAGAGACGAAGAAGCCGATCGATTGAAGGCCAAAATAAGCCCTGTGGCCCTAAGGAAGTCAATCCTGACCCCCGATGATCAATTGGAACTCGAACGTTTCGAGCAGCAAAATCCCTGATCGAAATCCCGATAATACTTGAGTTACAGCCCAATTTATTTTTCCGGAAACGAAGAAGAGTATGTCTACACACCCATCAGATGGCATGGTTCCCGCAAGCGGTACCGAGGCGATTGATTCTACTGATTCTGTGTCCAAAGTGATGGAAGATACAGTCGGCAAGAAACTAGTTCAGGTCGATACGATCGCTCATGGGGCCGAACTCAAAAAATGGTTGGTCGGAGTTGGTTCAGCAATCACTCTGATTGTACTCGGAGGGGTCGCTCATGGGCTTTTTTCAAATCGTTGGGGAGTGGCAAAGGACATCGTTGCAGTTGGGCAAAAGCTCTCACAAGTTCCCTCCGAGATCGGTCCATGGAAGTGCACCCAGGATTTGAAATTAGATGAAAATGTTGAAAAAATGCTCGAGGCTAAAGGGTATATTTCTAGACTCTACACCCATCAGACCACCGGTGAATCTGTCAACGTTTTCGTGGTTTTCGGCCCCAAAGGACCGATCGCCGTTCATACGCCCGAAGTTTGTTACAGCGCTAGGGCCGTTACTCAAACCTCGGAGCGAACCTCTGCTCCTGTTGAGCCTGAGTTCAATGATGGAGCTTTATGGAAATTGTCGTTCGTAACCAACTCCATAGATAAGCGAAAAATGAACGTTTTCTACGGATGGAGTGACGGGGGCACCTGGCACGCGGCAGCCAACCCACGATTCTGGCGAACGGATTATCTCTACAAAATACAAACCTCCTGCCAAGCCACCGGTAAGAATGAAGACTCAACCGACGAGTTCTTTAGGTTTTTTCTCCCAGAATTACGCAAGCACATGCGCGGCGACCTCTGAGCATCGAAGTATGTTAGGTCAAAGGCGATTTCTGTGTCGTCTTGAAGACATGATCATTGAGAACAAGAAAGAAAATTAACTCTCGAACCACACCGTTTTGACCAAACGTGTCACACTCCGAAGAGAAAATACCGTCGAAGGCTGGCAAATTTGCTATCCTCATTTGCGACTAATTCTTCGAAAAGGAACGTTGGACATGAGCGATGTGGACCATTTTCAACTGCTGCTCCAAGATCAAGAGGGCAGTCATTCCGGTGGTTTCGATCCGAAAGGTTCCTCCGAGTCGCTTTTTCAAGTGGCTCTTGAAGATCAGGACGCATTCTTGCAACTCTCCCTGGTCGATGGCGTCGGATATCGGACCATGTGCCGTCTGATCCAAAGATTTGGGTCGGCAACAGGAACGCTTAAAGCGACCCTGGGCCAAATCAGTCAAGTAGAACGAGTCGGCCCAAAGGTCGCTTCGGCTATTCGCGATTCGGCGTCTGATGTTTACGCGACCGAGGTCTTAAAAATCTGCAAAGAGCAGCATATAGATTTGCTTTTCCCTGGCGATCCGCGGATTCCCAGTCTGCTTTCCGAGATCAGCAATCCCCCGTTGGTGCTGTACCTTCAAGGCGACTTTCAACCTGAAGATGCCCTGTCGGTCGGCATGGTCGGAACCCGTCACGCGACGGCTTACGGCCGCCTTATGGCCGAACGCCTTACACGAGGCCTTTGCTCCTACGGATGCACGATCGTTAGCGGTTTGGCGCGCGGAATCGATGGAGTGTGCCATCGATCTGCGCTGGAAGCCTCAGGCCGAACCATCGCTGTGCTCGGTAGTAGCTTGACGGAAATCTACCCGCCAGAGCACAAGGATTTAGCAAAGAAAATTCGCAACCAAGGTGCCCTGGTCAGCGAAACGCCGCCGTTGGCCAAACCCAAACCAGGGGTTTTCCCCCAGAGAAATCGAATTATCAGCGGACTGAGCCTCGGGGTCGTCGTCGTCGAGGCTGCCGAACGGTCCGGCTCACTGATCACCGCTCGTCACGCCGGTGAGCAGGGCCGGGATGTCTTTGCGGTTCCTGGCCAAGCCTGCGCGCCGACAGCCCGCGGCTCGAACCGCCTGATCCGCGACGGCGCACTGCTGGTCCAAGATGCCGAGGATATCCTCGAGCACCTTGGACCTCTTTCAAAAAGTGCCAAACTCAGCTCTGGCCAAATTGTCCAACAACCCAAGGAACTGGTGTTGAACGAAATCGAAAAAACGGTCCTCCAATCGATCGATGTCTTGCCAACCGATATCGATCGGATCGTGCAACGCACTGACCTGGCCGTCTCGCAGGTGCTAAGCACCTTGAGCGTCCTGGAGCTCAAATCAGCGATCCGACGGACCGGCGGCCGCAGCTACGCTCGAAAATGGAGTTAAGGCCTCCGCATGCGCGTCGTGTAGAGCTATTGGGGACAATAGCTCTACACTGGGAGCCGCCGCTCTTTGCGCCTCGGACGGCGCTATTGGTATATTGGTCTGCTAAGCTTTTTTGAGGATTTCGCTTACCACGCGAGCCGGGTCGACGCCTGTTAGGCGCGCATCGAGACCCTGAAATTTGGCGGTGAAACGCTCGTGATCGATTCCCAATG
>Ga0315904_10010798_pt1 | contig 11746 bp, 17 predicted proteins | sample LakEriMetagenome_6_FD_203529 | JGI IMG/M metagenome (GOLD analysis project Ga0315904, IMG submission 203529) | Freshwater fungal communities from buoy surface, Lake Erie, Ohio, United States - Buoy 12 MA120 | ecosystem: Environmental > Aquatic > Freshwater > Lake | place: USA: Lake Erie, Ohio...
AGTGGACAACCTCTGATGGTAAACCATCTAAGGGTAAGAAAAGATATTTACCTCAGGCTGCTTGGTCAGCATTGAGTTCAGCAGAGAAAGCAGCAACTAATAAGGCTAAGGCTGCTGGCAATGCTAAAGGCAAACAGTTTGTTAAACAACCTAAGAACATAGCAAAGAAAACAGCAAAGTATAGGGGCAAATAATGGCAGACCCAAGATTAAAGAGAGCAGGAGTATCTGGCTTCAACAAGCCAAAGCGTACACCTAATCATCCAACTAAGTCACACGTAGTAGTGGCTAAAGAAGGTAGTCAAGTAAAGACTATTCGATTTGGGCAGCAAGGTGTAACTGGAGACAGAAAACCTACTGCTAGACAAAAATCATTTAAAGCACGTCACGCTAAAAATATTGCTAAAGGCAAGATGTCAGCAGCATATTGGGCAGATAAGGTTAAGTGGTAATATGAGCACCAAGGGGACAAAAGATTCTATAGCGCTTGTATGGTGTGATAATGGAATGGTAGATGGTAAATTTATGCAAGGCGTAGCAGATGTAATGCTAAAGTCTGGCGTAGAATTTGCTACAACATTACGTAGCCAAGGCAATCAAATTGGCAGACAGCGACAAACAGTTTTTGATTACTGGTATGACAAGACTGATTACGAATGGTTATTCTGGGTAGACTCAGATGTAGTAATTAGTCCAGAAAAGTTTAGATTACTATGGGATAATAGGGACGCAGAGAAGCGTCCAATGATTACTGGAGTATATTTTACTACAGATAATCCAGAGGAACCTTTGATGGTTCCAATGCCTACATTGTTTAGTTTTGTTGCTAATGAAGATGGTGGCTTTGGATTAGCCAGAGTACACCCTATGCCTCAAAATCAATTGATTAAAATTGATGCAGCAGGTATGGGATTTATTTTAATGCATAGAAGTATAGTACCTAAAGTCCGTGAAGTAGCAATTGACAAAGTAGTCTTTATGGAAATGGGTAGAGGTAAGAAATTTATAGGCGAAGATATATTCTTTTTTGCACTATGCGATAAAGCAGAAGTTCCACTATATGCCCATACTGGAGCAACTGCGCCACATATGAAGCGGTTCTCATTTGATGAGCATTACTATCAAGCATTTTTTGGCAAGCCAAAAGAAGAACCTAAATCAAAACTTATTACGCCAGACAAGAAAATCATTACACCTAGATAATAAAGGAAGATATGACAACTACCCTATCAAATATAATGGATGAAATCCAGATTAACCTTGCTGGATATACATACCAACAGGATAGAGCAACTCACTTAACCAGTGCAGTTAGTACTCTAACATCACCATCTACATCTCCTACCGTGTTATCTCTAGGCTCTACCGAGAATCTAGGTAAAGGTGTAGTTGAGATTGATGAAGAATTGATGTGGGTAGATTCATTTGACCGTGTGGCTAATACAGCCACTGTAGCCCCATATGGCCGTGGTTATTTAGGAACTACTGCTGCTACCCATACAGCAGATACTAAGGTTACTATTTCTCCTACCTTTCCACGGCACGTAATTAAACGTGCAGTTAATGACACTATCAGAGCAATGGGTGCAACTATATTTGCAGTAGCAGATACTTCATTTACTTATAATGCTGCAGTTACTACATATGCATTTGCTAACTTAAATATAGATAATATTTTGACAATTATGTGGCAAGAGATTGGTCCATCTAAAGAATGGATACCAGTCCGTAGATGGTCATTTGATTCTTTTGCTGAGCCTACAGCCTTTGGTTATACATCTTCAGATGATGTTCAGACAGTAACTATTGGAGATTACATTACTCCAGGTAGAACTGTAAAGATTGTATATGCAACTGAACCTATAGCATTTACAACTAATGCCCAAGATTTTGCAACACAAACAGGGCTACCAGAATCCTGCAAGGATGTGGTAGTACTTGGTGCTTCATACCGTTTGCTTACCTATCTTGACCCAGCACGTGCTGCACAAGTTAGCCCACAGGCAGATGAAACAGATAGCAAGAGACCATATGGTTCTTCACAGAATGCATCACGTCAATTGCTAGCACTTTATACACAACGCCTCTCTGAGGAAACATCAAGACAGCAAACACAATATCCAATCCGCATCCACTACAGCCGATAGGTAAATAAATGACAACACGCAAATACTCCTCACGTTCACAACAGACAACACTGTCTGCAGCATTAACTGCTGCTGGTACTTCTGCGACAGTAGTATCAGGAACCTCATTACTAGGTGGTGCCACGATTTCATCTGGCCAAACCTTTACGGTGGTGATTGACCCAGATACAGCGCTTGAAGAAATTGTAGATGTAACGGCGGTCTCCACTAACACTCTTACTATTACTCGTGGTGTAGAACAAAATGGAACTGGCGTAGCCCACTCTGCTGGTGCTGTAGTACGGCATATGGCAATTGGTAGAGATTACCGTGAAGCCAATGAGCATATTGAAAATACTACAACTGCACACGGATTAACATTAGCAAACGTAGTTAAGACTACAGATACAGGCACAGTAACAAATGCTATGCTTGCTGGCTCTATTGCAGATAGTAAGTTGTCAACTATCTCTACTGCTAGTAAAGTATCCAACTCTGCTACAACTGCAACATCTGCCAATACCGCATCGGCTATTGTAGCCCGTGATGCTTCTGGTAACTTTAGTGCGGGAACTATTACTGCTACTCTTTCTGGTAATGCTAGTACAGTAACTAATGGTGTATATACAACTGACACTGGAACTGTCACCTCAACAATGATTGCCAATGGCACAATTGTTAACGCAGATATTAATGCATCCGCTGCTATTGATTCTACCAAGATTTCAGGCACAGCAGTAACTCAGGCTGATACTGGCACCGTTACTTCAACTATGATTGCTAACGGAACTATTGTTGATGCAGACATTAACTCATCTGCAGCAATTGATAAGACTAAAATTTCAGGAACTGCTATTACTGCTGGTGATACTGGCACGGTAACTAGCACTATGATTGCTGATGGCACTATAGTAAATGGTGATATTAGTGCATCTGCTGGTATTGCTTACAGCAAGTTAAGCCTTAACAGTTCTATTACCTCTGCCGATATAGTAGATGGAACTATCGTTAATGCTGACATTAATGCTTCTGCAGCAATTGCACTAAGCAAGTTAGCAACTGACCCACTAGCCCGTGCTAACCATACAGGTACACAGACTGCCTCAACTATTTCAGACTTTGACACACAGGTAAGAACATCTCGTTTAGACCAGATGGCTGCACCTACTGGTTCAGTATCTCTAAACAGCCAAAAGATTACAAGCCTTGGAACTCCTACTACATCTACAGATGCTGCAACTAAAGGATACATTGATACTGAGATTACAAATCTTATCAATGGTGCTCCTGGCACATTAGATACTCTTAAAGAAATTGCAGACCAGATTCAAGCAGGCGGTACATTCTACGATTCAGTACTGTTTAAATCTGGCGGAACAATGACTGGCAACCTAACCCTTGCTGGTGCCCCTTCATCTAATCTACACGCTGCTACCAAGTTGTATGTAGATGATGTGGCTGGTTCCGCTACTGCTGCTGCAGCCTCTGCTGCCGCTGCTGCTGCCTCATATGATTCTTTTGATGATAGATACCTAGGTGCTAAATCATCTGCTCCTACATTAGACAATGATGGTAATGCATTAGTAACTGGTGCTTTATACTGGAACTCAGTATCTAACACTATGTTTGCCTGGTCTGGTTCTGCTTGGGGTTCAATATCTTCAACTGCAGAAATATTCCGCTACAAATTCGTAGCATCAGGTGGAGAGACTTCAGTATCTGGAACAGATGCTAATGGTTTAACTCTTTCATACCTTGCTGGTAAAGAGCAAGTATATCTAAATGGTGTTCTGTTGGTTCGTGGTACAGATTATACAGCATCTAATGGAACAAGCATTACATCTCTTGCAGCCCTTGCTGCTAGCGACATCCTAGAGATTATTACCTTCACAGCCTTTGACTTGGCTACAGCAATTTCTAATACAGTAATTGATGCTAAGGGTGATTTAATTGTAGGTACCGCAGCCGATACTGTAGGTAAACTAACAGTAGGAACTAATGGATATTTCCTTAAGGCTGATTCAACTACAGCAACAGGACTTGCTTGGGCACAGGTAGATTTATCTTCGTACTTAACATCTTCAACAGCGTCATCAACATACGCAACTATTACAACCGTAAACGACAACCTCATAATGACTATTATGGGTGCATACTAAGAAAGGTAGTAACTAATGGCTACAACTTCAAAGGTGCTCTTTAGAGGAGCAGCGTCAACATCAAGCACAACCCTATATACAACCCCTTCAGCAACTACAACTATTGTAACTAATATACTCGTTACTAATACTGCAAGCGCTGATGGTACATTTACTATATTACTAGATGATGTATCTGCTGCCACAACAGTAACTGTTGGTGGATATGACACTACAGTAATTGACCTTAAGCAAGTACTTGCTGCTGCTAAAACTATTAAGGGTTTAGCATCTGCTACAACTGTTAACTTTCATATCTCAGGAGTGGAGATAGCCTAATGACTCCAGTAAGAAGTCTTAAGACAGGTTTAATTAAAGGAACTATGTTAGTTGGTAATACTAAATATACACCAACAGTTACTGTAGATTACTTAGTAGTTGCAGGTGGTGGTGCTGGTGGTTCTATTGCTGGTTCTGATTTAACTAGCGGAGGTGGTGGTGCAGGAGGACTTCGTTGCACTGTTACTGCAACTGGTGGTGGTGGCACTTTAGAATCTGCTTTAAGTTTAGTTACAGGTACTAATTATACAGTTACTGTGGGTGCTGGTGGTGCTGTAACAGCATGGCAAAATGCAGGTGGTTCGGGTTCTAACTCTGTATTTTCTACTATCACATCAACAGGAGGCGGTGGTGGTGGACGTTATAATGGTGGCGCTGGTGTAACTGGCGGTTGTGGAGGTGGCGGCGCACACGTTAGTGGTTCTGGTGGTACTGGTACTACTAATCAAGGATATGCAGGCGGTAATGGTTCTAGTACAAATGGTTATGGTTCTTCTGGCGGAGGCGGTGGAGCAGGTCTTGCTGGTGGTAATGGTTTTAATGGTACTAATGATGAAGGTGGTTCTGGTGGTAATGGTGTAGCAACTTCTATTACTGGTTCTTCAGTAACATATGCTGGTGGTGGCGGTGGTGGAACTACTGGTACTATAAGCACTAATAATGCAGGAGGTACTGGTGGTGGTGGAGCAGGAGCAACAAGAGATGCAAACGGTGTTGCTGGAACTGCTAACACAGGCGGCGGCGGTGGAGGTGGTTCGCATTATGCTAATACTCCTCCTTCAGGTAGACCACAGGCAGCAGGTGGTTCTGGAGTAGTTATTCTTCGTTACCCTGACACACGTACTATTACAATAGGTGCTGGATTAACAGGCACTGAAAGTTCTGCAAGTGGTGGATATAAGAGAGCAACCATTACTGCTGGTACTGGAAATGTGAGTTGGGCATAATGGCACACTACGCTTTTTTAGATAATAACAATGTAGTTACTGAGGTGATTACAGGAGTTGACGAAAACATAATTCAGACTGACACTGATGGTACTCAGGTAGGTGGTAACACTGAAGCCTGGGAAGCATTCTATGGTAACTTTAGAGGTCAAGTATGTAAGAGGACATCTTACAATGGTAACATCCGCAAGAACTATGCAGGCATTGGATATACCTATGACGCTGCACGGGATGCTTTCATAGCACCTAAACCATTTAATTCTTGGGTATTAGATGAGGCTACTTGCCGTTGGCAAGCACCTATGCCTATGCCTGTGGTTGAAGGTAAATCTTACTACTGGTCAGAGGATGACCTATCTTGGAGGGAAGTAATAAATGACTAAAGCCCGTGATATAGCAAGTGCAGCACCTGCACCTTCAACCGTATCAGCAACTGAGTTAGGCTACCTAGATGGTGTCTCTTCTGCTATACAGACACAGATAGACAGCAAGATAGGTTCCGCCTCTGCAATCAACCCAACTATTGTAGATGCCAAGGGTGACTTACTAGTTGGTAGTGCTGCAGACACTGTCGCTAGACTTGCGGTAGGCACTAATGACTACGTTCTAACTGCTGACTCTTCAGCCACAAATGGTGTTAAGTGGGCTGCATTGCCTGCTAGTGGTGGATTTACTTCTTTAGCAAGCGGAAGTTTAAGTGGAACATTAACTACTGCAAATATAACAACTACTGGTTATAAACAATTAGTTATTTATGTTAAAGACGTTACCTGTAATACTGATTGGTTTCCAACAATTAGGTTTAATACAGATACTGGTAGTAATTATCAATATATTATGACTTATCAATCTGGTTCAACATCTACTTCTGTAGCAAATGATGTATCGTTGGCCTTAGATGGAATTTATGTTGACCAATTAGAAGCATCGGTTGCGGATAATTTACAAGTTTGGAACGTTTATGACCCAGCAAATACTACAACTTATAAATCTGTAAATGGATTAGTTGTTGGGCGAGGCAAAGCAGACACTTATAATGTTACTCATTCTGTTACTGGAGCCTGGAGAAGTACTAGTGCAATTTCCAGTGTTTCATTTTTAACTTATGGTTCAACTTATTCAACTGGAACTTATGAAATTTATGGAGTAAAATAATGTCAAAACCAATGATAAGAATACACAATGCAAATACAGGCGAAATTATTGACAGAGAAATGACTGATGCTGAATTTGCAGAACATCAAATAGGTATTAAAAAAATGCAAGCAAGAATTACTGCATCACAAGCAAAGGCACAAACCAAGGCTGCACTACTAGCACAACTAGGCATTACAGAAGAACAAGCAAAACTTTTACTTTCTTAATTAAGGAGCACTGTGGCTGGTCGTGATATAACCGAAGGTGACAGTAATGTCTGGGATTTAGCAGGCGATGGTTTACCTATTGCTCGTGGTATTGCAGATGTTGGTATTGTTTCTACAAGCCAATACTGGCAGAATACATCTGACTCATATGATGTAGCAGTTGGTGGACAACCATTCTTCTATGCCATAAATGATGCACGTCCTTACATCAGACAGACTGCTCCTTACAAGAAAGACCAATTTGATAATGGAGCAGAGCCAGGTGAGCAATCACTTACAGGCTGGTGGATTAGAAGTCAGTCATCATTTCACGGTGGCGAAGGCATTAAGTTCTATGACCCATCTGCTGGCGAGACAGTTGCCCATAGATTTACAGATAGCAAAGGTGTAGATGTCTGGACTAAGGGCGAGGTAACTCTACTTAAAGATGTTGCTACTGGACACGTAACATCATACCCAGTTGAATCTAATGGTCGTGCATTTCAACAACTACGTTCTATCAAATGGGGTACAACTAACGGCGTACTACTACACGATGGATATGATGTAGATAAAATTGATACTGCTGGAGCAGAGACTCACTTTATTGACTTTAATGCTGGTTCAGATGACAAGGTATATGCAATCTGTGATGATGGTACTTCAGCCTACTGGGTAACCAATGATACTGGTGCATCTGGAAAACTAGAAGTAAACTCAAAGCCTTTGGTTGGCGATGCATCTACATCTAAGACAGTATTGTTTACCGCTGCTGGTATTACAGTAACTAATGCAACTATGGAATATGTTAAAGACCGTATTGTTATGGCTGCTAATAATAAGATATACGAGTTCTCTACATCAGCATCATCATTACCTGCTGCTGTGTATACACACTCTGATTCAGATATTATCTTTACCTCTATCACAGCATCTGGTCCTGCTATTTATGTTGCTGGCTTTAGTGGCATCCAATCATTTATATTTAAGTTTACCCTTAACACATCAGGTGTTATGCCAACCCTTACCTCAGCAATTACTGCAGCAGAGATGCCAGCAGGTGAAAAAGTTTACAAGATTTATTACTACTTAGGCTATATGATGATAGGGACAAACAAGGGAATCCGTGCAGCAGTTGTCTCTGACCAAGATGGTTCTATTAACTATGGTCCATTAATTGTGGAAACTACTCAACCCTGCTATGACTTTACAGCACGAGATAGATTTGTTTGGTGCGCAACTGGCGTAGATGGTGAGCCAGGAGTTATTCGTATTGACCTTGGTAATGAAATAGAAACTTTACGCTTTGCTTATGCAAATGATTTATACTACTCAGGTGTATCTGGAGTAGATACTACATCCTGTGCATTCTTAGGAGAAACAGATAGACTTGCATTCTGCACAGAAGCAGTAGACCAAAAATCTGTAACTAATAAAGAACGTACTGGAACTACTGCAACTATTACATCTAATGCACACGGTTACGTGGCAGGAGATAAGATATATGTTATTGGTGTAGATGCAGCACTAGATGGTGACTTTACTATTACTTCAGTAACTACAAATACAATTTCCTATACTACTGCTACATCAGGAACTATTGCATCTGCTGCAGTAACTACTGGTTTAGTTGGCAAGCCTGGTTATTCATACTTAGAAGCAGCATCTACATTGATGTCTACTGGTTACTTAACTACTGGATACATTAGATATGGAACATTAGAGCCTAAAAACTTTAAGCGTTTACTTGGTCGTGGTGACTTTACTTATGGTTCTGTATTATTAGAAACTGTTACTCAAGATGGCACAGAGTTTGACCATATTACATATACTCAAGGCGTTGACCCAGTAGAGGTAAGTACACTATCTCCTGACACCGCACAAGAATATGTTGCTTATAAATTTGTTCTTAATCGTGATACAACAACTACTAGTCTAGGTCCTGTCTTTAAAGGTTATCAAGCAAAGGCTACTATTGCTACACCTCGTCAGAGAGTTATGAAGTTTCCTGTTTACTGCTTTGATATTGAAACAGATAGATACAATGTAGTATCTGGTTATGAAGGTAAGGCACTAGCACGACTACAACTACTAGAAGGAGTTGAAGAGAATGGCGATGTTGTTACCTGGCAAGACCTTACTACTGGCGAAAGTCGTCAGGTAGTTATTGAGCAAGTCTCATTTACACGTATGACTCCACCAGACAAAAGGTTTGATGGATTCGGCGGAGTAATTGAGATAATTATTAGAACGGTATAATACTATGACACCTATTGATTGGGCTACATTTGCAGTAGCCGTAACCACCTTGCTTGGTACTTTAGCAGTAGTAGTAAGGCATCTGGTTAAACATTATCTATCTGAACTTCGCCCCAATGGAGGCTCAAGTTTAAAAGATAAAGTCAATCAATTAGACGATAAAGTAGAGTTTTTAACAGAGTTAATCATACAATCACTAAAGAAATAAGTATATGAAGGCGGACAAATTTCCTAAATGGTTCTATGACAATGCAACAGTCCAAGACTTTGAGAATGGACTAGCAGAGTTTAAGGGTAAAAAAAATCTTAAGTTCTTGCAGATAGGTGTTTTTACTGGCAACGCATCTGCTTGGTTACTAAAGAATATTCTTACAGACCCATCATCATTACTTGTAGATATAGACCCTTGGTGTGGCAATCTACCTCACGAGTCAGTGTATGACTGGGCAGATATACAAGAGGCATACCAAGAACAAATAAAACCATATGGCAAAAAAGTTCAAGCACATAAAGCATTTAGTGGGGACTGGCTAAAGGAACATCGTGAAGGTGGCTTTGACTTTATCTATATTGATGGTGACCATCTACCAGAATCAGTTACCTTAGACGCTGACTTATCTTGGGACTTGCTCAAGTCTGGTGGTATTATGGCCTTTGATGATTATGAGTGGGACCATCCAGATGGTACAGATAAGAACCCTAAGCCAGCGATAGATGCGTGGCTAACAAAACATAAAAATAATATTGAAGTAATACGTAAGGGATGGCAAGTATGGATAAAAAAGAAGTAGGCAATGATTGTCAAGGTTGTGGCTGTGAAAGCCACGACATATGCTGGCCTAAACAAAATGAATTAAGAGAGAAGTGGCTACAAGATAATCCTAATGCTGGCTTTAATGGATGGTGGTCAATATGAATGTAGTTGATATAGCAAAATCTCAATTAGGATATAAAGAAGGTCCCAATAATAATACAATGTACGGCAAGTGGTATGGTGCTAACAACCAACCTTGGTGTGCTACCTTTGTATCTTGGTGTTTTTATCAAGCAGGACAATTATCTAAAGTAACTGCTCAAAATAGTAAAGGTTTTGCATCCTGTGATATAGGATTAAAATGGTTTACAAGACGCAACAAGTTAGTTCCAGTTGGTAAAGCACAACCAGGAGATATAGTTTTCTTCCAATTCGATAACGATGCACAGGCTGACCACGTTGGTATATGTGCTAGTAACGATGGAAAGAAATACCTTACAGTCTATGAGGGTAATACCTCTAGTGGTAGTAAAGGTAGTCAGTCAAATGGAGACGGTGTGTTTCTAAGGAAGCGTGCTTACTCCCTAGTAATGGGCGTTGCTCGCCCTTAAAGGATGGATATGAAAGAACTAATTGCTAAATTAAAAAGCAAGAAGACTAAGGCTGCAGTTAAGTCTTACCTTCGTGCAGTTCTAGCATCAGCAGTGACAATGGGACTAGCACTCGCTGCAGACCTTGCCCCTGAGTATGCAATTTTAATCGGCTCAATAGCAGCACCATTGGCTAAATGGGCTGACAAAACCGAAAAAGAATACGGTGTAGGCTCCAATTAAATACCCTTAATTGGGCTTTAAACGCCCTTTATAGACAAGAAGAACCCCCCGACTAGTAGTTATACTAGAAACGGGGGGTCTTTTTTGTTTTCTAGATAGTTCCCCTGCTACCTAGCCAACTCTTGTACCACTTGGAGGATTTTATCTGGTCGTATCAGATAACCCTTTGACGGATTAGGTTCTATATTACAGGTAATAGGGTGTCCATACAAAGTAATGGCACGCCGTAAATGTTCTAATGGAATTATTAATACAGTTCCTTCTAATACAAATGCCCAGTACTCAGCCTTAGTTGTAGAGATACCAGATGGATACCACTCTTGGTTATTGTGAGACCAGCATATAGTTTCTATATATAAGTTACCAGTGTTTTTCCATTTAAGGTCTGTCTTAACCTCAATGGTTTTACCATTAGTTAGTAGTTGATTAACCAGTGACTCACCCTCGTGGCCAACTGATAAGTCTAAGTCAAAATCAGATAGTTTGCTCATAAGTTACATCTCTAAATATAGAATCAGGAACAACGGTTTTACCAACTATACCGTGTTTCTTTCTATATCTATCCCTTTCATCTTTAGTAGTTCCTGCCCACAATCCATGGACTAGGTGTTCAATTGCATAATCAAAACATTCAACTTGTACTGGACAAGTTTTGCACATTTTTTTAACGTAAGAAAGATGTGCAAAGTTACCTCGTTCTTCAGTAAAAAATATTTCTACATCAATACCAGCACACGCTGGTGTCTGACTAAATTTCATTATCCTCCTGTTGAATAGAAGCCACTTCCTTTAAAGTGTACTGGTGTAGAAGACCATATACGAACCATTAAGTTTCCGCAAGAGGCACAAAATGGTGCAGCAGAATCATTTGTTTCTATTACTACTGTGCATACTTTGCATTCAAAATCATAGTATGGCATTTTTAAATAACCTCCTGCATTGCACTATAACATAAACATCTAACTATATAAAATTGATATTTTTTATGATATATCCATTGTCTTCTAG
>Ga0315904_10010799_pt1 | contig 11746 bp, 12 predicted proteins | sample LakEriMetagenome_6_FD_203529 | JGI IMG/M metagenome (GOLD analysis project Ga0315904, IMG submission 203529) | Freshwater fungal communities from buoy surface, Lake Erie, Ohio, United States - Buoy 12 MA120 | ecosystem: Environmental > Aquatic > Freshwater > Lake | place: USA: Lake Erie, Ohio...
GTCGCTGATCGGCCAGTTCGGCGTCGGCTTCTACGCCGCCTTCATGGTCGCCGCGCGCGTCGAGGTGGTGTCGCGCCGCGCCGGCGCGGACGAGGCCTGGCGCTGGACCAGCGACGGGCGCGGCGCGTTCCAGGTCGAGCCCGCGGGGCGCGACGCGCGCGGCACGGACATCGTCCTGCATCTCAAGGACGACGCGCTCGAATTCGCCGAGGAGCAGACGCTGCGCGACATCGTGCGCGACTATGCCGACCACATCGCCGTGCCGGTGCGGCTGGCCGGCGCCACGGGCGAGGACGCGGCGCTCAACCAGGCCTCGGCGCTGTGGACGCGGCCGCGCGGCGAGATAACCGAGCAGCAATACGCCGAGTTCTATCGCCATGTCGGCCACGGCTTCGATGCGCCGTGGGCGACCATCCATTGGCGCGCCGAGGGGCGCATCGAATATACCGGGCTGCTGTTCCTGCCCGAAACCGCGCCCTTCGACCTCTACAGCCCCGAGCGTCGCCACCAGGTGAAGCTCTATGTCCGGCGCGTCTTCATCACCGACAAGGCCGAGGAGCTGCTGCCGCGCTGGCTGCGCTTCGTCGCGGGCGTCGTGGATTCCGCGGATCTGCCGCTCAATGTCAGCCGCGAGATGCTGCAGAACAATCCGGTCGTGCGGCTGATGCGCCAGGGTCTGGTGAGCAAGATCCTGTCCGAGATGGAGAAGCGCGCCAAGGACGACGCCGCGGGCTACGAGACGTTCTGGAAGGCCTTCGGACCGGTGCTCAAGGAAGGCATCGTGCACGAGAACGAGCACCGCAAGCGCCTGGTGCAGCTCGCGCGGTTCCATTCGACCGCGGGCGAGGGCTGGACCAGCCTCGCCGACTACGTGGGACGGATGAAGGAAGGCCAGGAGGCGATCTACTACGTCACCGGCGAGACGCCCGAGGCGATGCGCCGTCTGCCGCAGCTGGAAGGCCATCTCAAGCGCGGCGTCGAGGTGCTGCTGCTCGCCGACCCGATCGACGAGTTCTGGCTGGGCAATGTCGAGGATTTCGAGGGCCGCGCGCTGCGCTCGGTGACGCGCGGCGGCGACGACCTGGCGAAGATCAAGACCCCGGACGCGGCCGCCGAGGACGCGCCGCCGGCGGGCGAGTGCGACGCGCTGGTGGCGCTGCTCAAGCTGACGCTGGAGCAGGAGGTCAAGGACGTGCGCATCTCGCAGCGTCTGGAGGACAGCGCCGTATGCCTGGTCGCCGACGACCGCGACATCGACATCCATCTCGAGCGGCTGCTGCGCCAGCACCGCCATGCCGTGCCGGGCGCCAAGCGCATCCTGGAGATCAATCCGCGCCATGCGCTGGTCCGCGCGATGGCGCGCGCCGCGACCGGCGAGGACGGCGGCGCCAGGATCGCCGACGCCGCGAAGCTGCTGGTCGACCAGGCGCGCCTCGCCGCGGGCGATCCGGTGCCCGACCTGCCCGCCTTCTCCCGCCGCCTGGAAGGCGCGATCGCGCGCATGCTGGGGTGACCGGCGCGCGCGCGGGTCGCGCCGCTCGCGCCGCGGCGCCGCAGCGCGCGCCCGCGGCCGCCGCGTGGCGCGCGATGGGCCAGGCCGATCTGGCGGCGGTGGCGACGCTCGCGCGCGCGGTGCATGCCGCGTATCCCGAACGCGACGCGGTCTTCGCCGAACGCCTGGCGCTGTTCGCGCCCGGCTGCCTGGTGCTGGAGCGCGCGGGCCGCGTGCAGGGCTACGCGATCGCGCATCCCTGGCGGCGCGCGGCGCCGCCGGCGCTCGATACGCTGCTGGGCGCGCTGCCGCGGCGGCCGGATTGCCTCTATCTGCACGACGTCGCGCTGCGGCCGGCCGCGCGCGGCGCGGGCGCGTCGCGCGTCGCGCTGGCGCGTCTGGCCGCGGTCGCGCGCCGGGACGGGCTGGCGCGCATCGCGCTGGTCGCGCTCCCCGGGACGGAAGGGTTCTGGCGCCGGCATGGCTTCGCGCCGGTCGCGCGTCCGCGCCTGGCGGCGAAGCTGGCGAGCTACGGCGCCGGTGCCTGCGCGATGGAGCGCGAACTCGTCGCGTGAGCCGTCGCGGCGTGCGTGGCCAGTCGCCGCCCGCCAGCATCGCGTCGATCAGCAGATGCGCCGCCGGCGCTCGGGCGGCATCCCTTGCGATGCCGCGCCGACCGGCCTCGCCGCCTCAGCTTCCCGTGGCGACGATGCCGAGGCCGCGCCGGCGCAGCGAGGCCCAGGCCTCCTCGGCGGTGTCGACCATCTCGAACAGCGCCAGGTCCCCGGCGGCGACCATCTCCTGCTCGACCAGGAAGTCGAAATCGATCGCGCGCGTCCAGTAGGCGCGGTCGAAGAGCACCACGGGCATCGCGGGCGCCTTCGCCGTCTGCTGCAGCGTCAGCAGTTCGAACAGCTCGTCCATCGTGCCGAAGCCGCCAGGGAAGACGACCAGCGCGTTGGCGCGCATCGCCAGATGCATCTTGCGCATCGCGAAGTAATGGAAGCGGAAGGTCAGCGCCGGCGTCGAGAAGCGGTTCGGCCGCTGCTCGCGCGGCAGCGTGATGTTGAAACCGATGCTGGGCGCGCCGACGTCATGGGCGCCGCGATTGGCGGCTTCCATGATCCCGGGCCCGCCGCCGGTCGCGATGACGTTGTCGCGCACACCGTGATCGTGGCCCAGCGCCCCGCCGCGTTCCGAGGCGATGCGCGCGAAGGATCGCGCCGCCTCGTACCAGCGCGACTTGTCGGCGCGGCGCGCGACGGCCGCTTCCTGCGGCGTGCCGCGTGCGGCGCCGCGCATCGCTTCCGCTTCCTCGGGCGACGGAATCCGTGCGCTGCCGAAGACGACGATCGTGCTGCGCACGCCCCAGTCGCGCAGCAGCAGCTCCGCCTTGGAATATTCGAGCGCGAAGCGGATCGCGCGCAACTCGTCGCGCAGCAGGAACGTCTTGTCCTCGACCGGAAGCAGGTAGCTGGGAGAGGACGTCTGGTCGTCGCTGGGCGCCATGTCCACCGTCGCGCGAGGAGGATCGGTCAGATCCTCTCCCACAAACCGGTCTCCTCGTCGAGGCGCGCGTGCTCCAGGCCGCGGCAATCCCCGCGCGAGACGACGCCGACGATCCGGCCCTGCTCGAGCACCGGCAGGTGGCGGTAGCCGCCGTCGCGCATGCGGCGCAGCAGATCGACGGCGGTGCATCGGCCGTCGATCGTGTCGGGCGCGCGCGTCATCACCGTCTCCAGCCGCGTCGTCGCGGGATCGAGCCCCTCGGCCACCACGCGGCAGACGGCGTCGCGGCCGGTGAAGATCCCGGCGAGCGCGCCATCGGCGCCGGCGACCAGGACCGCGCCGACGCGCCGTTCGCGCATCGCGCGGCAGGCGTCCTTGACGGTGGCGGTCGGCGGCAGGGACAGCGGGGTCTGATGGCGGACGATGTCCGAAGCTTCGCGCACGGTCATGGCTTCCTCCTGCGTCTTCCGGTTGGAGCTTGGCGTCGGACGCATGGCCGCAGGATGTGCCAATTCGTCGCGGCGGCGTCGCCGATCGGCTAGGCTCCGCCACCGTGACCGCGTCTTCCTCCCGCCGCGACCGGCCGATGCTCGGCATCGCCCTGATGCTGCTGTTCGGGACCCTGGCGAGCCATCTCGACGCGACGTCGAAATGGTTCTCGCAGAGCTATCCCGTCCTGCAGCTGATCTGGATTCGCTATGCGGTGCTGACGCTGGCGCTGCTGGCGGCGGCGCCGTTCCTGGGCTGGCGGCGGCTGACCGGCACCAACGCGCCGGGCATCCAGGCGCTGCGCGGCACGCTGCTGTGGCTTTCGGCGACCAGCTTCCTCGCCGGGCTCAGCATGCTGCCCTTCGCAACCACCAAGGTGATCGGGTCCACCGCGCCGCTGATCGTCGCCGCGATCGCCATCCCGCTTCTGGCCGAGCAGGTCGGCTGGCGGCGCTGGGTGGCGATCCTGTTCGGCTTCGCCGGGCTGGTCGTGGTGGTGCGGCCGGATATCGGCGCGATCGAATGGGCGATGCTGTTCCCGCTCGCCACCGCCTGCAGCTACGCCGTCTACCAGGTGCTGACGCGCCGCGTCGCCGGCGTCGACGCCGCTCTCCCCAGTCTGTTCTACACGGCGCTGGTGGGCTGGGTGCTGGCGTCCTTCGCGGTACCCTTCGTCTGGACGACGCCCAGCCTCGCGCATCTCGCGATCCTGGCGGTGCACGGGCTGGTCGTCGGGCTCGGCCATTTCGTCATGATCCTGGCGCTCGCCAGCGCGCCGGCTTCGCTGATCGCGCCGTTCGGCTATGTTTCGCTGATCTGGGCCGTGGTGCTGGGCTATTTCGTGTTCGGCGAACGGCCGGACCTGGGCACGCTGGCGGGCGGCACGATGATCGCGCTCGCCGGCATCGTCCTGGCGCGGACCGCAGCGAGGGAGAAAAATCCATGAGCCGCCATCACGTCGTCGACTCCTCTCCCGAGACGGTCCATTGGGGCGTGTTCGATCCCGCGCTGCGCCCGGTGCTGACCGTGGACTCGGGCGACACGGTGACCTTCCACTGCGTGTCGGGCGGGCGCGACGCGATGCCGGGCGCGCCCTTCGTCGTGCCGCAGGCGCTGCGCGACATCCATGCGCGCTGCGCGCCGCGCGCGCCGGGCCATATCCTGACCGGGCCGGTCGCGGTGGCCGGCGCCGAGCCGGGCGACACGCTGGAGATCCGCGTCAAGGATGTCTCGCCGGGCGCGGACTGGGGCTATACCGGCTTCCGGCCTCTGCGCGGCGCGTTGCCGGAGGATTTCCCCTACACGCGGCTGCTGCATATTCCGGTCGACCGCGCGCGCGGCGTGGCGAAGGCGCCCTGGGGCATGGAGCTGAAGCTGTCGCCCTTCTTCGGCGTGATGGGCGTGGCGCCGCCGCCGCAGTACGGCGTGGTCAGCACGATCGAGCCGCGCGAATACGGCGGCAATCTCGACCTCAAGGAGCTGACCGCGGGCTCGACGCTGTTCCTGCCGGTGTTCAATCCCGGCGCGCTGTTCTCGGTCGGCGACGGTCACGGCATGCAGGGCGACGGCGAGGTCAGCCTGATGGCGCTGGAGATGTGCATGACCGGCACCTTCGAGCTGGTCCTGCGCAAGGACCTGGCGCTGAAATTCCCGCGCGCCGAGACGCCCACCCATCTGATCACGCTCGGCCTCAACGAGGATCTCGACCAGGCGGCGAAGCAGGCCCTGCGCGGGATGATCGCGCTGCTGGGCGAGATCCGGAACATGCACCCCGCCGACGCCTACTCGCTGTGCAGCCTGGCGGTCGATCTGCGCGTCACCCAGATCGTCGACGGCAACAAGGGCATCCACGCGATGCTGGCCAAGAGCCTGCTGACATGAGCGCCGACGCCTATGTGCCGCCGCCGGCGGATTGGCGGACGGTCGACGCGGTCGATGCGGGCTTCGACCCGCAGCGCCTCGCCGCGGCGGTCGCCTTCGCCCAGGCGAGCGAGACCGACTGGCCGCGCGAATTGCTGACCGCGGACGGCCAGCTCTGGTACGCGGTCTCGATGGGCGAGACGCCGCCGGTCAGCCTGCCGCTGGGGCCGGTCGAGGATCGCGACGGGCCGAGCGGCCTCGTGCTGCGCGGCGGCATGATCGCGGCCAGCTGGGGCGACATCGCGCGTCCGCAGATCACCTTCTCGGTCGCCAAGAGCTATCTCGCGGTGCTGGCCGGCATCGCCGTCGGGCGCGGGCTGATCGGCGATCTCGACGAAGCGGTGCGCGCGCGCGTCGGCGACGGCGGCTTCGACGGCGCGCAGAACGCGCCGATCACCTGGCGCCAGCTGCTGCAGCAGACCAGCGAATGGTCGGGCACGCTGTTCGACCGGCCGGACAGCGTCGACCACAACCGCAGCATCGGCCTCGCCGCAGGCGAGGCGCCCAAGGGCGACCGCCGCGCGATGCGCCCGCCGGGCACGCATTGGGAATACAACGACGTGCGCGTCAACCGGCTCAGCCTGTCGCTGCTGCGCGTCTTCGGCGCGGCGCTGCCCGAGATCCTGCGCGACGCGGTGATGGATCCGATCGGCGCCTCGCGCGGCTGGCGCTGGGAGGCCTATCGCAACGCTGTCGTCGATGTCGGCGGACGGAAGATCGGCTCGGTGCCGGGCGGCAGCCATTGGGGCGGCGGCATCTTCATCTCGACCCTCGACCATGCGCGTTTCGGGCTGATGGTCGCGCGCGACGGCATGTGGGGCGGACGGCGGATCCTGCCCGCGGGCTGGGTGCGCGCGATGACCACGCCCTGCGCGCTCAACCCCGGCTATGGGTTCATGTGGTGGCTCAACACCGGCGGCGCGCAATTCGCCCGCGCGCCGCACGATGCCTTCTTCGCGATGGGGGCGGGCACGCATGTCGTCGCCGTGCTGCCCGCGCAGGACATCGTCCTGGTCGCGCGCTGGATCCGCAAGACCGCCGTCGAGGGCCTGATCGGCCGCGTGCTGGCGGCGCTGCGCTGAGGCGGCGCGGGCGGACGCCCGCGCCGCCGCCGGCGTCAGCGCGTCGCGGTGACGATGATCTCGACCAGGTCGCGACCCTCGAGCGTGACGGCCACGCAGGCGCGCATCGGCGGGTTGTCGCGGTCCGCCCATTCGTCCCAGGCGCGGTTGAGTTCGGATTTGAGCGCGATGTCGGTGATGTAGACCATCGCGGTCAGGATCTTCGACTTGTGCGAGCCGAGCTTCTCGAGATTCTTGTCGATGTTGGCCAGCGCCTCCTTCGCCTGGCCGTACATGCCCTGCGAATTGTCGTCGGCGAGGCACACGGTGGTGACCAGCTTGTCCCAGGCGACGCCTTCGCAACGCGTGGGATGGTCGGGCAGGCGGGTGATCATGGCGGCGTCTCCCGTGACGGGTTGAAGGGGGCGGGAGCATAGCGAAGCCGCGCCGGATCCGCGAAGCGTCCGGCGCGGATTTTCCTGGCACGCCGCGCGCGCGTCCAACAAGGTGATGGCCGGGATCGGGAGACGGTGGAGCGATGAGCGAGACACATGGGCCGGCCGGCGACGGGCCTGCCGATCTGAGCGTCGCAGTGGGCGGGTTCCAGCGTCTCGTCGGGTACCGGCTCGTGCGCTGGGAGCAGGATCACGCCGAGGTGGAACTCGACGCCGCGGAGCAGCACGGCAATCGCTCCGGATTGCTGCATGGCGGCGTCCACGCCACCCTGCTCGACAGCGCGGCCGGCCTCGCCGGCGTCTTCTGCGCCATCCCGGGCAACGTCATCCGCGCGACGACGCTGTCCTTTTCGGTCCAGTTCATCGCCGCGGCGAGGACCGGCAGGATTAGGGCCATCGGCCGCAGGCGCGGCGGCGGCGCGCGCATCTTCTTCGCCGCCGCGGAGATCCGCGACGCGGCCGGCGTCCTGATCGCGTCCGGCGAGGGCAGCTATCGCTACATCCCGGGTTTCGAGCCGCCCGCGGGCGGCAGGCTCGATGCCGAGGTGACGATGCGGAGATGAGGGCGCGGTGCGGCGCATCCAGGCCGCGGCCGCGCAGGATCGTGGCGCGCGCGCCGCTGCGCGGCAGCCCGCCTCAGCCGGTCGTTCCCGAAGTGCTGGCGAAGACGACCAGGTCGGGCGTGTCGAAATAGGTCCGGAACGGGGCCGCCGGATTGTTCCAGCGCCAGGCGAGCCGCGCCAACACCGTATCCGCCGCGCGCGTCGACGGGCGGCCGGCGATCGTGATCAGCCCCAGATGGTCGGAGTCGAGGTCGGGCGTGCCGAGCCGCACCACCGCGACATCCCGCGGCGTCTCCAGGCCGCTGGCGCGCAGCGCATCGATCACGGCGCGGCCTTCGACGAAGCTGGCCACCACGATCGCGGTGCAGGGCATGCGCCTGCGCCCGCCCTTCAGCCGCGCGATGACGGATGGCAGGTCCCGGATGCCCAGCCGGTCGCGATCGGGTTCCGCGTCGATCACCGGGGCCTCGTCGGCGGAAAGCCCCGCGCCGGCGCAATAGGCGCGGAAGAACGCGGCCGTGCGTTCGAAGAAGTAGTTCCCGCAATCCTCCTTGATCCACGCGATCCGCCGGTGACCCTTGGCGAAGAGATGCGAGACGATCAGATCGGTCGTCTTCGCGGGATCGTTGGAGACCGCGTCGACGTCCAGATGCTCGGCGGCGTGGCTTTCCAGCAGCACGAAATCGGCGCGTTGCTTGAGCAGCGCCAGCAGCGAGACCGAGATCGTCGACGACCGGGGCTGCAGGATCGCGGCGTCGTAGCGCGCATTCGATTCCAGCAGCCCCATGACATGCGTGGCGTTGCTGTAGGAGAGCGTCAGCGATTGATGCCCGTCGATCGACAGCTTCTGGTGGACGAGGCGGGCGATGACGTCGCCGCGCTGATAGGGATGCTGGTAGAGCAGGGTCAGGACGCTTCGCGTCTTCGGGCGCGCGCCTTCGGCGCGCGTCACGAAGGTGCCCTTGCCGACATGGGTCGAGATCAGCCCCTCGCGGCGCAGCGTCTCGAACGCCCCCTGGACGATATGCTGGCTGACGCCGAACTCGGCGATCAGCCGGCGGACCGTCGGCAGCCGCGTGCCCGGCTCGGAGCGCCCGGCGAGCAGCCGCAGATGCTCGACGACCGGATGCCGGATCGATGCGTGCTGCGGACGGGGCGGGCGGGATGTCATCGGCGCGAGTATATGGCGCAAGCAGGCCGCTTTTGCAGCACGCTCCGCGCCTGTCCCTACTTCACCAGGCCCATGCTGCGCGGCAGGTAGAGCGAGATCTCCGGAAACGCCACCAGCACGACCAGACAGGCGATCAGGATGGCGCAGAAATACCATGCCTCGCGGATGATCTCGCGCACGGGGATGCCGGTGACTCCGGAGACGACGAAGAGCAGGACGCCATAGGGCGGCGTCATCATGCCGATCATCATGTTGACGGTGACGACCAGGCCGAAATGCACCAGGTCGACCCCCAGCAGACGCGCCGTCGGCAGCAGCATCGGCACCAGCACCAGCAGCATGATCGCGGTGTCGATGAAGCAGCCCAGGACCAGGAACAGCACCATCACCGCCACCAGGAACCCGGTCCTGCCGAGTTCCATGCCCGTGAGCCAGAGCGCGATCGACTGGCCGAGCTGGTCGGCGGCGACCGCGTAGTTCACCAGGAATGCGCCCATGATGATGGTCATCACCGATGCGCTCTGCACCAGCGAGACGCGGAACACCGCGTAGACCTCGCGCATCGGCATCTCGCGATAGACGACGAAGACCAGGAACAGCGCGTAGAGCGCGGCCACGGCGGCGCCCTCGGTGGGTGTGAAGGCGCCCACGCGGATGCCGCCGAGGATCACGACCGGCAGGCCCAGGGGCAGCAGGCCGCGCCAGACCAGGCGCGGGATCGCCCCGAGGACGACGCGCTCGCCGCGCGGCAGGTCCCGCCGCCGCGCCTGATGGGCGACGCCCAGCATCAGCGCGGCCGCGACCAGCAGGCCCGGCAGGATCCCCGCGGCGAACAGCGCGCCCACCGAGACATTGGCGATCACCGCATAGAGGATCATCGGGATCGAGGGCGGGATGATGGGCGCCAGCGTGCCGGCAGCGGCGGTCAGCGCGGCCGAGAAACCGGCAGGATAGCCGGCCTTGCGCATCATGCGGATGAGCACCGCGCCCGGACCTGCGGCGTCGGCGACGGCGCTGCCGCTCATCGCCGCGAAGACGACGTTGACCAGGACGTTGACCTGGCCGAGCCCGCCGCGAATGCCGCCGGTCAGGATCCGCGCCAGATCCATCAGGCGCGGCGCGATCGAGCCGCCGCTGATGAAATTGCCGCACAGCACGAACATCGGGATCGCGAGCAGGATGTCGGCCTGCAGCATCGCGCCCATGACCTGCTCCGCCGCGAGGCCGGGATCGACGCCCTTGTGCAGGAGATAGGCGACGCCGCCCGCGAGCATCGAGATGCCGATCGGAACCCGCGCCAGCGTCAGGCCGACGAACACCGCGATGAGCACGATCATCGAAGAGGACATCTCTGACCCCTTGCGCTCAGGCCCGGTGCTCGCCGCGGGCGAGGCGGCGCAGATCGATCCAGGCGCCGGCGAGGCCGCGCACGACCAGCGCGGCGACGAAGAAGGGGAAGAAGACGTACACGTAGTCGTAGCGGATGCGCAGGATCGGCGAGCGCAGCGCCTTCATGTAGAGCGCGAAATCCAGGATGGCCGGGACGGCCAGCGCGAAGATGCACGCGACGGCGAGCCCGGCGGCGGCGCCGACCGCCAGCCGCGCCGCGGGCGGCATCAGGTCGGTGACCAGCTCGAACAGGATGTGGTCCGAGGCCTTCAGCATCAGCGCCGCCGCCCACAGCACGGCGATGGTGAAGGCGAGGGTCGGGAATTCCTCGCTCCAGCTCACCGGCTGCTGGACGGCGTAGCGCATGAAGACCTGGAGGTTGATCGCGACGAAGACGGTCGCGAACACGGCCGTGCCGAGCGCGTCGACGACGGCGCCCACCGGCCGCCACGCGCGCGCGGCGGCCGGCCCCGTGCCCTGCGGCGCGGCGTTCACTTCTGCGCCAGCGCCTCGATGCGGTCCATCCAGCCGGCGGGCGCCTTCTGGACGAATTCCGACGCGGCGAACATCTTCAGCATGTTGGCGCGGAAGGCCTCGACATTGGGCGTGGTCACCGTCAGCCCCGCCGCCTTCATCCGGTCGATGATGTCGAGATCGTCGCGCAGCTTGTTGGTGTCGTTGAACATCATCGCGGCGCGCGCGGCGTCCCTGACGATGCCCTGCTGGCGCGGGGTCATCTTCCCCCAGGCGGTCTGGCTGATCGCCAGCATGTTGGCGGGGATGCTGTGATAGGTCAGCACGATCTGCTTCGTCGCCTCGTGGAACTTCGCGCGCCACGTGGTCGACAGCGGGTTGTCCTGGCCGTCGATGGTGCCGGTCTTGAGCGCCAGATAGACGTCGGGCAGCGCCAGCGGCACGGGGTTCGCGCCCAGCGCCCTGCCCATCAGCAGGAACGAGGGCGAGCCGGGCATGCGCAGCTTGACGCCGGCGAGATCGGCCGGCGTCTCGACCTTGCGCGCCTCGCGCAGGTTCACGATGCGCGGACCGGCATAGTAGTAGTCCAGGATCTCGATCTGAAGGTCGCGCGCGATCCGCGCCTTGTACTCCTTGCCGATGTCGCCATCCATCGCGGCCTTGACGTGGTTCCAGTCCTTGAACAGGTAGCCCACGGTCATGACGTTGAATTCGGGGATGCGATCGCCGATGTCCCACCAGGACAGGATCGACATCTCGACCGAATTGCGCTGCAGCGCGGTGATCTCCGTGCCTTGGCGCACCAGCGTGCCGGTATGGTGGATCTGGACGTCGAATTCGCCCGGCGCCGAGCGATCGACCCATTCCTTGAACACGTACATCATCTCGACCGGAAGATCGCCGCCGATGGCGGCGGTGCCGAAGCGCAGCGTCTGCCGTTGCGTCTGCTGCGCCGAGGCGTCCGGGGCGACGCCGAGGATCAGCGTGGCTGCGGCGGCGAGCGCCGTCATGAGGACGGATCTGCGTCCTTTGGATGCGAGCATGGGGTTCCCTCCTGGTTTTCCGGGCGGCGCGATGGTCGCGGCGCCGATGCCCGGGTCTGACTTGCGGACGAGGCTACATCTTACAATTCGATCAATCAATGCATTCCGGCGGCGCGTGCAGTGCTTCGGATCGGGCGGTTATCGCCGTGATTCATGGCCATGCTTCCGACTGCCGGGCAA
>Ga0315904_10010803_pt1 | contig 11745 bp, 18 predicted proteins | sample LakEriMetagenome_6_FD_203529 | JGI IMG/M metagenome (GOLD analysis project Ga0315904, IMG submission 203529) | Freshwater fungal communities from buoy surface, Lake Erie, Ohio, United States - Buoy 12 MA120 | ecosystem: Environmental > Aquatic > Freshwater > Lake | place: USA: Lake Erie, Ohio...
ATCGGCAAGGCGAACCCGGCTATCCGTCAGCGGGTCGCATCGCGTGGGCATTGTGGGGCGGTGACGCGGGTCGAGCGTGGGCGAACGCGATCGTCGCCGAGCACGACGCCGAGTAGTTGCGAAACAGACACGCACCGCGTCTAGAATCAGATCAGGCCGCACCCTCGGCTCGTGCAGAGCGCACCCGGCATCAAGCCGCACCCGCCACACGAGGCAACGAGCACCCGGTAGGAACATCAGCAACTCTTACCTCACAAGGACAAACCGTGAACACTTTCCTCTCCGCTCTCCACGAGAAGCGCAACAACAAGGCCGACCTCATCGACGCGACGCTCACCCGCGCCGCCGAAGAGGATCGGGACATCTCCGAAGTCGAGGCCGCGAACGTCGCCGCCCTCGCGAAGGAGATCGAGAAACTCGACGAGCGTATCGCTCAGGTCACCGACATCGAGACCCGTAAGGCCGCCGCCGCCGACCTCGCCCGCAAGGTTGAGGGCGACAAGGTGGAGACCCGTCAGGTCGGCGGATGGAAGGTCAGCCGCGAAGAGCGCACCTACCGTCCCGAAGGCGATCACTCGTTCATCCGTGACGCATTCGCCGCACAGGTGCTCGGCGACTTCGACGCCCGCGAGCGCATCGCCCGCCATCAGCAGGAAGAGAAGATCGAGAAGCGCGACGTCACCTCGGCAAACTTCGCCGGACTGGTCGTGCCGCAGTTCCTCACCGACCTCGCCGCACCGTTCGCTCGTGCGGGCCGTCCGTTCATGGACGCCTCGCGCAAGCACGCCCTCCCCGGCAACGGCCTCACCCTCTCGATCTCGAAGGTGACGACCGGCTCCGCGACCGCGGTGCAGACGGAAGGCTCCGCCGTGCAGGAAACCAACATGGACGACACCAAGTTGGACATCTCGGTCGTCACGGTCGCAGGTCAGCAGAACGTCTCGCGTCAGGCTCTCGAGCGTGGCACGGGCATCGACTCGCTCGTCATGGCCGACCTCGTCAGCGCGTACCACACGCAACTCGACGCCCTCAACGTCACCACCTCGGCGACGTCGTTGACGAACACGATCACGCAGGTCATCACCTACACCGACGCCTCGCCGACGGTCTCTGAGTTGTACCCGAAGATCCTCGACGGTGTTCAGCGCATCCAGACGAACTACTTCGGTGGCCCGAACTTCATCCTCATGCACCCGCGCCGTCTGGCCTACATCCTCGCCGCAGTCGACAACGCAGGCCGCCCGCTTGCCGTGCCGACTCAGAACGGCCCGCAGAACGCGATCGGCGTCGGCTCCGGCTCCGTCGTCTACGGAAACTCGGGCTACACGATCGCCGGACTCCCGGTCATCACCGACGCCAACGTCACCACGACGAACGGCGCAGGCGCCAACGAGGACGTCATCATCATCGGCAACACGCAAGAGTCGCACCTGTGGGAGACCGCAGGCGGCGCACCGTTCATGCTCCGATTCGAGGACGTCAAGTCCGCCGAACTCGAAGTCAAGATGGTCGTCTACGGCTACTCGGCTTACACGGCCAACCGCTACCCGAACGCATTCGCGCTCATCGGCGGAACGGGTCTCGTCACCCCGACGTTCTGAGCATCTCCCCTCGGAGACCCGGGTCATTACTGGCATGATCCGGGTCTCTAGGGGTCTCAGAGCAAGTGCAACGATCACCGCGGTCTCCGATCGCGTCAAGTCGTCTATCCGGCCCGGCTTCACCGAATCCGCTACGCCTCCTCGCGTCGAGTCGGTGCAAGTACCCGCTCCGGGCCGGGTAGACACTCCAAAGAAGAAACGAAAGAAGGCGTAGACATGGCGATCACGAACGGGTACGCGACGCTCGCACAGTTTCAGGCCTACGCCAACATGAGCACCCTCACCGCGGGCGAGACGACAACGATCGAGAAGGCCATCGAGTCCGCGTCACGGTCGATCGACCGAATCACGAACCGCCGCTTCTACGCCGACTCCACAGTTCAGCAACGCTTCTACCGTCCGATCGACTGGTATCGCCTCGACGTTGACGACATCTCCACAACGACCGGGATCGAGGTCGCGTTCGATCAGACGGGAAACGGCAACTACACGCAAGTCCTCGTCTTCAACACCGACTACATTCTCGACCCGATCAACGCCCCACAGAAGGCGATCCCGTACACGCGGGTCGTCATGGTCGGCGCGACGACACTCCCGGCCCCGTACTCGTGGAGGCCCGCCGTGCGCGTCACCGCTAAGTACGGATGGTACGACGGCGTCGCCCCGGACGACATCATCGAGGCGACACTCATCCTCTCCGCCGACCTCTTCAAGCGCGCATCCTCAGTCGGCGGCGTACTCGGCCTTTCCGAACTCGGCGCGATCCGCATGAGTCCCCTCGGACGCGACATCGCCGCGATGACTCGTGCGTACCGACGGGACGTCATCGCATGATCCCGTCACAAGTACGCGACGCCCTCAAGAGCGCCGTCAACATCACCGGACTCCGCGTCTACGACACAGTCCCGGACGGCCTCATGCCGCCCGCCCTCGTCGTCGGTCAACTCTCGATCGAATGGGATCTCGTCATGGCTCGCGGCGCAGACTCGGCGACCGTCGACCTCATCCTCATCGCGGGCCGTATGTCCGACCGCGCCGCACAGGACTACCTCGACGGGCTTCTCACCGCGACCGGATCAAACTCGATCAAGACGAAGATCGAAGCCGATCAGACTCTCGGCGGGACGGTATCGTCGGTGCGATGCGTCTCCGCCGTACCCGTCGCCGTGACTGTTGCGGGTGTCGAGATGCTCGCCTACCGCTTCTCTGTCGAGTTGTGGGGATAACACGCGACAGAGTCCCCGACTACAATGAACCCGCACCTCGCGAGCACTACGGCGCGCGCAAGGACGGATCGGATCAACACAAGGAGTAGTCTTTAGAACATGGCAACAGTCACCCAACTCGGAACCGCGGACGTCTTCACGGTCGGCGGCGTCGACTTCAAGGATCAACTCCAGTCGATCACGATCACCTACTCGAAAGAGGCTCTCGAGGTGACGACGCTCGCAGACACCGCGCGCAAGTTTGGCGCAGGCCTCCAGAACAATGAGATCACCTTCACCGTTCTCGGCTCGTTCGCGACGAGCGAAGCCGTGCAGACATTCTTCGGTGACGTCGGCACGACCGTCGACATCGTCTACTCGCCGCTCACGGGCGCACCCGCGACCTCCTCGCCGAAGTATGAACTCGTCGGCGGCTATCTCGCGTCCTTGCCGATCACGGTCAACGTCGGCGAACTCGTCGCCGTGACCGTCACCTATCAGGGCGGAACTCTGACGGAGGACGTCACCCCGTAATGATCGACATCTCCGTCTCCGTTGAGCGGCGAGACGGAACACAGGATCAGTATCCGGTGTTCCCGCCGACGATCATCGCATTCGAGCGATGGGCCAAGATGGGAATCTCGTCCGCGTTCGCATCTAACTCGGTCAAGTTCGAGCACCTCTACTACCTCGGATGGCTTGCAGAGAAAGACGCCGGAGTCGTCGTGAAGACGTTCGACGAATGGCTCAAGACCATCAAGTCTGTCGACATCGTTGACTCCCCAAAAGGCTAATCCGAGGATCTCTTCTAGAAGTCATCGCGGTCATGTCCGTCGACACCGGGATCTCCCCGCTCGACCTCATCAACACACCGCCGGAGATCCTCGAACTCATGCACCTTAGGCTCAAGGATCGCACAGAAGCGAGGAAGAGAGGTCGCCGCTAATGGCGAACAAGATTCCGACCGGGACGTACGGCTTCCGAGTAGAAGGCCGCGAGGGTCAAGTCAAGATCGAAGGCCTCGCCAAGACACGCACCGCTCTGAAGAAACTCTCCGACGACCTCGACTACCGGGCGATCGAGTTCCTCCCCACCAATAAGGCCATCGCCGCACAAGTCGCGAAAGGTGCGCGAGCATACGTTCCATTCGACTCCGGCAACCTTGCCGCGACGATCCGCGACGCCGCGACCAAGACATCCGCGAAAGTGCGCGCCGGATACAAGTCAGTTCCCTACGCAGGCCCGATCCACTTCGGATGGCCTCTTCGTCGCATCAAGCCGCAACCGTTCATCTACGACGCGATCGACGAACGTCGCGACGAGATCAAAGAACGCTACGAGAAACTCGTCAAGAACCTCATCGAGAAGTACGACTTGAACCCGTAGTACCCTAGAGGCTCACTATGGCGATGATCTCAGTCACGATCTCGGGCAACGCAGGCCCGCTCAAGAAGGCGGTCGGCGAAGCCGATAGCAGTCTCGGGAAGATCGGCGAGTCATTCAAGAAGGTCGGCGTCTTAGCGGCGGCAGGATTCGGAGCACTCGCCGCCGGACTCGGCGCGGCAGTCAAGGCCGCGGCAGAGGATCAGCAGTCGTTCGAGCAACTCCGACAGACGCTTGAGAACACAACCGGCGCGACCGAGGACATGGTGCGCGCGATCGACGATCAGATCGGAGCGATGTCTCGAGCGTTGGGTGTTGCCGACGATCAACTCCGCCCCGCACTCGGGAACCTTGTCCGCGCTACGGGTGACGTCACCGAGGCGCAGGACATACTCAACGTCGCCCTCGACATCTCAGCCGCAACCGGACGTGACCTTGACTCGGTGTCGATCGCTCTGGCGAAGGCGTATGGCGGATCGACAACCGCTCTCAGCAAGTTAGGAATCCAACTCTCAGACAACGCCAAGAACGCCGGGGACTTCAAGGTCGTCACCGACGAACTCTCCTCCATCTTCGGCGGCGCGGCACAGGCCAACGCCGAGACGTTCGCCGGGAAGATGTCGCGACTCCGCATCGTTCTCTCAGAAGCGGTAGAGACGATCGGCTCCTACGTCATCCCGATCGTCAGTAGTCTCGCCGAGTTCTTCCTCCGTCGAGTAGTTCCCGTCTTCGAGAACTTCATCGAGAAGGTCGGCCCGAAAGTAGGAGAGGCTTTCCGCAAGTTTGCCGACATCCTCAAGATGATCGCGATCCCGATCATTGACGCAGGCCGGAACGCCTTCGACAAGATCCGAGAAGTCATCGACCGCAACTCCGGCTCGATCGAAAAGATACAGAAGTTCTTCGGGGACTTCGTCGGCTTCGTCAAGAACACCGTCGCTCCGATCGTGTTGAACGTCCTCGGGGGCGCGTTCAAGTTCGTCGTCGAGAACATCCTTCCGCGGGTACTGGACGGGCTACTCAAGTTCACGGGAGCACTCTCCACAGTCGGCTCGTTTGTGATCGACATCGCGAAGGTCATCATCGGGGCGTTTGAGGGAATCGTCAACGGGATCATCGACGCGGTGAACTTCGTCATCCGGCAAGCGAACCGTCTCCCGGACTGGCTCACGGGTGGCACGATCTCTGAGATCGGCGGCGTCTCATTCAATGCACCATCGCTCCCCGGCATGAGCGGCTCGTCTGCGTTCTATGGGTCACCGGATCGTGTTCGTACTGGCGTATCGACTCCGCAGATTCCCGACCTCGCGATCACGACCCCGACAGGCGGCGGAGGTGGCGGCGGTGGCGGAGGAGGGGGAGGTCGAGTCTCTGGCATCAGCACCGCGACAGGCGGTCTCACGCTTCCGAACCTCGCCGACTACGGCACACTCGAATCCGCACGACTCGCCGACATCGCCCTTCTCGACGTTCAGCCGTCGATCGTGAACGTCACGATCAACACGGTCACCGCGGACGAGAACCTCCCGACCCTCGTCGTCGACGCCTTTCAGCGATACAACCTCATCTACGGCCCCGCCGAGATCGACATCGCCGTCTAAGCCATGCCCGCGACCCTCGTCTCCGGCGGGACGTACCTCTTCGAGATCGACACCGGATTCGGTGACGGCTTCACGCTCGACGACACTCAGCAAGGCCTCCTCAACGGGACAGAGTTCGTACTCGACGGCGTCGACTCCTACTCGGACATCTCCGACCAAGTGCAGACGGCCCGCATCTTCAGAGGCCGCAAGACCGACCTCGACTCGTTCTCACCCGGAACGCTCGTCATCAACGCGATCGACCCGGCCCGCAACTTCGACCCGTACAACGAAGACTCGATCTACTACGACGAGTTCGACGACACCCCGGGACTCTCACCGCTCCGACAAGTCCGCGTCTCCCGCGACGGCGAGTACATCTACAAGGGCCGCGTCGTCGACTTCGCCTATTCGTACGGCTCCAAGCCGGGAGAACTTCCGCGGGTCGTCATAACGTGCGCCGACGACCTCTTCCTTCTCGCGAACACACGCCTCTCCGCGTTCACGCCGTCCGCAGAGTTGTCGAGCGCACGGGTGACGACGATCCTCGACCGTCCGGAGGTGGACTATCCGGCGGCGACCCGGGACATCGCGACCGGGACGACGACTCTTGGCGCGTATGCGATCGCCGAGGGAACGTCCGCGCTCGAGTACCTCCGCAAGATTCAGCAGGCCGAGCAGGGTCGGCTCTACGTCAGCAGAAACGGCGACATCGCGTTCGACGCGCGAGTGGGAACGACGCTTTCCGCTCCCGCGGTCGTCTTCTCGGACGTCGCCGGGTCGGGTGACGTTCCCTACAAGGGTCTCGGAATCGACTACTCGACGGAAGACGTCATCAACCGGGCGGTCGTTCAGCGCACCGGAGGCATCGCTCAGACGGAAGAGGATCTCCCGTCGCAGGCCCTCTATCAGATTCAGGCGTACACGATCACCGATTCGCTTCTCTCCACGGACGCGCAGGCTCTCGCCCTCGCCGAGTACCTTCTCGCCCCGACCCCGGAGCCGCGCTTCTCGTCCCTCGTCGTCGACCTCTACCCGCTCGCATCGCTCGACAAGGACGCCGTCGCCGAACTCGAGATCGGGGACACGGTCGAGATCACCAAGTCGTACGCGACCGGGTCACCGTTGACCGTCACCGAGGAACTCGCGATCGAAGGGATCGAGCATTCGATCTCAACGTCGGGCCATTCGATTACGCTCTACACGGCCCCGACGACGATCGTCTACGCGCTCCTACTCGACGACAGTCTGCGCGGCCTCATCGACTCCGACAACGTCCTAACGTAGAGAGGCTAGGATCTAGGCACTATGGCGAAGCAGACATTCACCGCGGGGCAGGTGCTCACCGCCGCGCAGATGAACTCGCTCCAAGCGAACGACTACAACTGGACGGTCGACACAAAGACCGACTCGTACACGCTCGTCGCCGGAGACGCCGGGAAGCGGATCGTCATGAACGCGGCAACCGCGAAGACGATCACCGTCAACACGAGCATCTTTACGGCGGGCGATGTCGTATGGATTCATAACATCAACACAGGGACGGCGACCGTCACGGCAGGAACCGCGACAGTCAACACGGCGGGATCACTCGCACTTGCTCAATGGGAGGGTGGAGCGCTCTACTTCACGAGCGCCTCTTCGGCGATCTTTTTTCGCGGTGGCGGTGTAGGGTACGGGACGGCAACAGGCGGATCAAGTAGTAGCGCAACGATCGGCGGAATCAACTACACGATCCTCACATTCACCTCATCTAGCACGTTGACGGTCACCAAAAGCGGACTATTCGACGTTCTACTCATTGGGGCGGGCGGCGGCGGCGGTCGTGGAGGTTCCTCAGCGCGTGCCGGCGGCGGAGGAGGAGCGGGCGGCCGTCTATTGACTACCGTCTATCTCACGGCGAACGCCACCGTGACGATCGGCGGCGGCGGTTCTGGATCGGTAGCGGAATACAACGACAACTCCGGAAACGGAGTTTCATTAGGCGATCTCTCAACCGCGGGAGGCGGCGGCGGAGCACAAGCGATCAGCGGTGCGGATAACCGTGAGGCAACCCGCGGCGGATGCGGCGGCGGCGGTAATGGAAGCATCAAGACAACCGGAGCCGCTTCGATGGCCCCCGCCGTGAGCGGTTATGCGGGCGGCAACGGATCAAACCCCGCGGGAGGTGGCGGCGGCGGCGTCACCGCGGTCGGAGGAAATGCGTCTGGATCGACGGCGGGCGCAGGCGGAGCAGGTTATGACGTCTCATTATTCATCGGCGGATCAACCTCAACGAAGGGCGCAGGCGGTCAAGGAGGAGACGCATCAACCGCGAGCAACGCAGGCGCGAACTCTGGCGATGGAGGCAAGGGCGGAGCGACGGGTGCAACAAATGGCGGCAACGGTGGCTCGGGTATTGTCTACGTTAGGTTCAAGGCCTAAGAGATGGCACACTTCGCACAGATAGATCAGAACAACGTCGTCACACAAGTCATCGTCGTCTCTAATGATGACTGTGGAGGCGGAGACTTTCCCGCATCGGAACCCATCGGTCAAGCATTCATCGCATCACTCGGACTAGCGGGTGACTGGCTTCAGACTTCCTATCATGCAAACTTCCGCGGATCGTATGCGGCAATCGGATACGTCTACGATTCAGAGTTGGATGAGTTCGTTCCCTCAAGTCCTGCATCCGAGTAGCCTTCGAGCGCATGAACGCGCTCCGCACATTCGCCCGCAACAACCCGGTCAGAGTTCAAGCCTTCGTCACCTCTGCGCTACTGCTCCTCGCGTCGGTGTGGGATCTCCCCGCGGAGGCTCTCGCAACATTCGTCCTCGCCGCGCTCGGCCTCGGAGAGTTCACTCAGCGCGTTGAGAACTTGAAGACCGCCGAGGCGTACCGCGACACCTACGTCGAGCCTGAGGAGTGAACCGTGCGACCCGTGAAACGGGTCGTCCTGCCCGCCGACCTCACGAACGCTAAGAACGGGCAACTACAAGCGAACCTCCTCCGAGCGATCAAGCCGCTAGGACAACTCCACCACCTCGCCGCCGACGCCTACGGCGCGCTCCGAGCCGCCGCCCTCGCCGACGGCATCCGACCCTTCAAGCCGACCGCCCGCCCCGACACCTACCGCTCCTACGCGGAGCAGGCCGCGCTCTTCAACGCCCGGTACACGACGACCCCGATCCCGGGCCAACCGACCAAAGTGTGGGAGGGCCGCCGCTACTGGCAGAAGCCCGGAACCGCGGTCGCCGCCGTCCCGGGGACATCGAATCACGGCCTCGGCCTTGCCGTCGACATCTGGAGCGCGTCCGGTGACCGTCTCGACTGGCTCGAGTCGAACGCACTCACGTTCGGATTCTGTTGGGAGTTCCGCTCCGGGGCCGAACCGTGGCATCTCGTCTACTACCGCGGAGACGACGTCCCGAAAGCCGTCGCCGACTGGAAGAACGCCCGATGAACACCGCGATCATCGTCGCCCTGATCTCCGGAATCGCGACCCTCTTCGCCGCGATCTTCCCGGCCCTACTCGTACAAAAAGCCCGCCGCGAGAATGCCACCGATCACGGCAAGGTCTCATCTAGGCTAGATCGCATCGACGACCATCTCGGCGTCGTGGAGGCGGAGGTACGGAACGTGGCACTAGGCCTCGACACGCACCTCCTCGAGCACAAGAGGAGCGAGTTAGAAGATGGGAATACTCGAAGAGTTGGGGACGCATAAGACCAAGACGGAGGCGTTGCGCGAGTGGCTCGCGTCACGCCCGAAAGCCGAGCGGGACGAGTGGATCGAAGCGATGACGCAGACGTCACGATTCACGAACGCCGCGATCGCCCGGCTCCTCATCAAGAAAGGATTCGACGGCTACACGCTCCGAAGCCTCGAGAACGTCGTCTACCGCTATCGGCAGGGTCTCAAGTGAGCATCGACAACGAACTCAACGACGCGCAACGCCTCGAAGAACTTCAAGCCGCTCTCGCTCGCGCGCATCGCAAGATCGCCGACGAGAAGAACCGCACCGACGAGATCGTCAACGCGATCTACCGGGCGGCGCGTGACGCCGCGCTCGCAGTCAAGACACCGAAGCCGATCCTCGCGCCGAAAGATAAGCGCAAGGGGAAGCCCGAAGTCGCACTTCTACACGCGACCGACTGGCAACTCGGCAAGCGCACCCACGACTACTCGATGGAGGTATGCGGACAACGCATCGACCGATTCGCAGAGAAAGTGCTCTCCATCACCGAGATCCAACGGAAAGACCATCCCGTACGGGAGGCGGTACTCATGCTCGGCGGCGACATGGTCGAAGGTATCGACATCTTCCCCGGGCAAGCATGGGAACTCGACGGTCACCTCTTCGAGCAACTCTTCAGCGCGTCGCAGATCATGGAACGACTCGTCCGCACACTCGCGGCGAACTTCGAGACGGTGCGCGTCGTCTGCGAGTTCGGTAATCACGGACGCATCGGCAGATACGGCGTGAACCCGAAAGGCGACAACGTCGACCGGATGGCCTACAAGATCACGCAGGATCGAACCGCGGATCTGAAGACGGTCACATGGCAAGCGTCGAACGACTGGTATCAGCACTTCACGATCGGCGGCTATCGGGTACTGCTCGTTCACGGAGACGAGATCAAGTCGTACTCAGGGACGCCGCTCTTCGCGATCATCAAGCGCGTCTCGGCATGGGCCGCCGGGATCGTCCCCACGTTCGACGACTGCTACATGGGCCATTGGCACAACCCGCTCTCGGTGACGCTTGGCAACGGGAACCGGGCGTTCATCACCGGATCGCCCGAGTCATCGAACATCTACGCCGCGGAGCACCTCGCCGCACAGTCGAAGCCGTCACAGAGGCTTCACTTCATCGACCCGATCAAGGGTCGCGTCGCCTCGGAGTACGTCGTATGGCTCGACTAGACGCCCCGCTCGTCTTCGTTGAGTGGCATGACGCCCACGCGGGCGGCTCGAACTGGATGTCGATCGAGGAGATCGAGCCGGAACCGTGCGTCGTATGGACGGCAGGATTCCTACTCCCCTCGGCGAAGCCCGGTCACGTTGCGATCGCACAGTCCCTCGCCGACTCCGGGGACTTCGACTCGCCGCTCTACATCCCCGCCGACATGGTCATCCGAACCGTCGTCATCGGAAATCCACCACCTCGCGACACCTAACCGCTAGCGTCGCTCTCGAGTCTGAGGAGGCTTACATGACCAAATCCATACCGCCGACTCTGTACCTCGAAACCCTCGAGGGCCGGAATCGGTTCATCCACGCTAAGGTTGTCCTCGTCCGTCAACCCGGCGACGGGCGCGTCCTACGCGCGAACCTTCACATGAAGAGTCCGGGAGCCGACGCATGGTCGATCCCCATCGAACTCTCTCATCCGCCCGCATCAGACGGAGGCCTCCCGGTATGAACCCGATCGGCGTGATCCTCTCGTGCGCGTTCTTCCTCGTCGGATCGGTCGGCCTCGTCACGATGCCCGCCGAACCCGGCTCCGAGCCGCGTCAAGTGTCCGAAACGACCGCATACGCGACGATCCCAACCCCCGAATCGACGGAGACCCCTCTAGGAGCCTCTCAGAGCGACGCAACGAATCTTCCGCCCTCGTGTGCCGAGATCACCCGTCTCGCGCCTCTAGCGGGCTTCACAGAGGCCGAATCCGTGATCCTCGGTCGGATTGCATGGCTCGAGTCCCGATGCGAGACGAAAATCATCGGCGACCGTGAGCACGGCGGCTCGTGGGGCATCCTTCAGATTCACGGCCCGACATGGTGCGAATCGTCCCGCTACTGGCCCGACGGCTATCTTCAGTCGGCACTCATTCTCGACACTTGCACCGACCTCTTCGACCCGTGGGTCGCGGTACAGGCCGCTCGAGCGATCTACCTAGAAACAGGAGGACTCCACCCGTGGACGACATACAAGGACGCCGTCTCATGAGCATCCCGCGCGAAGAATGGCATCAGATGACTCTCGTCGAC
>Ga0315904_10010806_pt1 | contig 11744 bp, 13 predicted proteins | sample LakEriMetagenome_6_FD_203529 | JGI IMG/M metagenome (GOLD analysis project Ga0315904, IMG submission 203529) | Freshwater fungal communities from buoy surface, Lake Erie, Ohio, United States - Buoy 12 MA120 | ecosystem: Environmental > Aquatic > Freshwater > Lake | place: USA: Lake Erie, Ohio...
ACCTGACTACGCCTACACGCCTGAGGGTGGGAACCGCAGGGCCAAGCAGTCTGACTACGATCAGGTGGAGATCATCCCGGTCAGCGATCCCAACGCCGCCACGATGGCGCAGCGGATCATGCAGTACCAAGCTGCACTCCAACTCGCACAAGGCGCACCGCAGATCTACGACCTGCCTCAGTTGCATCGTCAGATGCTGGAGGTGTTGGGCATCAAGAACGCAGAGCGGTTGGTCGCCATCCCTGAGGATCAGAAGCCCCAGGACCCCGTGACGGAGAACATGAACGTGCTGCGGGGCAAGCCCGTCAAGGCGTTTGCGTACCAAGACCACGAAGCCCACATGGCAACGCATCAGGCGTTCATGCAGGACCCGAAGATCATGGCAACGCTGGGTCAGAACCCGATGGCGCAGCAGATGATGGCCGCACTCATGGCGCACATCGCAGAGCATGCTGCGTTTGCATATCGGGCGCAGGTCGAGATGGCCTTGGGTGTGCCACTGCCCACGCTTGATGAGGAGTCCAACGCGCCCATCGCGCCTGAGGATGAGAAGGCCCTGGCTCCGCTGATCGCCGCCGCTGCACAGCGCACGATGGTCCAGAACCAAGCGATGGCTGCACAGATGCAGGCACAGCAGCAGGCAATGGACCCGGCACTGCAGATGCAGCAGGCAGAGCTGCAGTTGAAACAGGCTGAGATGCAGCGCAAGGCTCAGAACGACCAGATGGACTTCCAAATCGCGCAGCAAAAGCTGCAGCTTGAGGCGCAGCGCCTACAGCTTGAGGCCCAGAAGAACCAGGGTGAAGACCCTCGGCTGAAGGCCATGAGGGCGCAGCAGGAGTTGCAACAGAAGGAGCAGATGCACCAGCAGAAGATGCGCCAGCAGATTCAGTCTGACGCGTTGAAAACCAGACAACAAGCTATGCGGGCCGCGCAATCTCGTCCGCAACCTAAGGAGTAACACATGGCTACCACTGCGTTTGACGTGGTTGTTAAGGAAATTGAGGAGCGCCGTGAGTCCATCGCACAGGCGCTTATCTCAGGCTCAGCAAAAGATTACGCTGAGTACAAGTTCATGACGGGTGAAATCCAGGGTCTTTCACGTGCTCATGCTTTCATAACCGACCTTGTGCGAAAGATGGAAAACGACGATGAGTGAAATCCTCCTGAGTGACGGTGCAAGCACCACGGTACTTCCCGAAACCGACGAAGAAAAGGCCCGACAGGTGCCTGATCCTGTGACGTACCACCTGCTCTGTGCGCTGCCCAAAGCAGAAGAAGCGTATGAGAGCGGCCTTGTGAAAGCAGGCCAGACCATGCACTTCGAAGAAGTGATGAGTCCCGTGCTGTTTGTCGCCAAGATGGGTCCTGATTGCTACAAAGATCCGCTGCGCTTCCCCAGTGGGCCTTCATGCAAGGTGGGCGATTTCGTCCTCGTGAGACCGAATACGGGCACGCGCCTGAAGATTCATGGTACTGAGTGGCGGATCATCAACGACGACAGCGTTGAAGCGGTTGTCCAAGACCCCCGTGGCATCAAGCGAGCATAAGGAGTAGGACATGCAAAACCACGAACACGAGGAACGGTTTCGGTTCCCTGATGAAAAGGAAAAGCCCGAAGAACTTCAGATCGAAGTTGAAGGCGAGACCGAGATTGAGGTCGTAGACGACACCCCTGAGCAGGACCGTGGGCGCAAACCCATGAAAGAAGCTCCGGCAGAGGTCACTGATGACGAGCTTGCCCAGTACTCCGAGGGCGTGAAGAAGCGCATCCAGCACTTCTCCAAGGGGTATCACGAGGAGCGCAGAGCTAAGGAAGCGGCTTTGCGTGAGCGTGAAGAGGCAGTGCGCCTCGCTCATAACCTTGTTGAAGAGAACAAGCGCCTACAGGGTAGTTTGGGACAGGGGCAGCAGGCTTTGCTTGAGCAAGCCAAGAAGGTTGTCCAAAACGAGCTTGAGCAAGTCAAACAACGGCTTAAAGCGGCGCATGAAGCTTTCGATACTGACGCCATCGTAGAAGCGCAAGAAGCCCTCGCTGCGGTTAAATACAAAGCGGAGCGCGTCAACAATTTCAAACCAGCAGTTGCACAACCACAAACTCCTGTGGTACAACCCGCTCCACGACCTGAGCAAACGGTTCAAGTTGACCCCAAAGCCAAAGCGTGGCAGGACGCCAATTCTTGGTTTGGGGACGACAAGGAAATGACCGCCCTTGCTCTGGCAGTACACCAAGATCTTGTGGAAAGTGGGGTAGATACAAGCAGCGATGAGTACTACGAGAAGATCAATGCTCGTGTACGCAAGCGGTTCCCAGAAGCGTTTAACTCTGAGAAACCAAAAAAATCGTCGGTTGTAGCTCCTGCCACGCGAAGCACAGCGCCCCGAAAAATCGTGTTGACGCAATCACAAGTTCATATCGCCAAGCGGCTCGGACTGACCAATGAGCAGTACGCCCGTGCGGTTGCGGAAGAAATGAGGAAACAAAATGGCTGAACGTAATCCCCGTGAACTGGACACCCGAGCAAAGGCCGAGAGGCCCAAGCAGTGGATGCCTCCTACAGCGCTGCCTGACCCCAACCCGGAAGAAGGCTATTCGTTCCGCTGGATTCGCGTCAGCACCTTGGGCACTAACGACCCAGGTAATGTTTCCGCAAAACTCCGCGAGGGCTGGGAGCCCGTGAAAGCAAGCGAACATCCTGAGATTCAACTGATGGGGGTCGGCTCAGGTCGGTTTCCAGACAGCATTGAAATCGGTGGCCTGCTGCTTTGCAAAACACCAAAGGAGTTCACTGAACAACGCAACTCGTACTACCAGCGTCAAGCTGATGGTCAGATGGCGTCAGTGGACAACAACTTCATGCGCGAGAACGATCCCCGGATGCCTCTGTTCAAAGAGCTCCGCTCTGAGGTTTCGTTCGGACGCGGTTTGTAAATTTAGGAGTCTCAGATGGGATACCCCACGATTGATGCACCTTACGGCTTCAAACCCGTAAACCTCATCGGTGGTCAAGTATTCTCAGGTTCTACCCGAGAGTACCCGATTGCCTACAACTACGGCACTGCCATTTACTACGGTGACTTTGTCCAGCTTTCGAGCGGCTTTGTCACCATCCTAGCCAACACCATCACGGGTAACGCTGCGGTTGGTGTGTTCCTGGGCTGCTCGTACACCGATCCGGTGACCAAGCAGAAGCGGTTCTCCCAGTACTACCCTGCCAACATCCTGGCTGGGGACATCGAAGCCATCATCTGCGACGACCCGGATACGGTCTTCAAGGCTGCTGTGGTGACGGCTGCTGGTACGGCTACCATCGCTTCGGCAACGCAGCTTCTGGTCGGTCAGAACATGGCGGGTAACACCACCACGGGTTCTTCCGCGACTGGCAACTCTGCTGGCGGTGTGGTTGCGGCTTCGTCTTCGACTGGCAACTTCCGCGTTCTGGGTCTCGTGCCTGATACGCAGATCAACACGGGTTGCACCTACGTCAGCGGCACCGGCACGACTTCTATCGTTGTGTCTGGTCTGACCGTTGGTCAGGTGATCCCGGTTGGTACGGATATGTACCAGTTGGTGGCGGCTACGGGCCAGTTGCAGTGGGTTGGCGTTGTCAGCACCGCTGCTACGGTTTCGTCCGCTACCTCGCAGACCCTGACGATGGCGGCAAACACCACTGCTTCCGGTACGCTGGCTCTGGTGCAAAGCCAAGAAGTGCTCGTCAAGATCACCTTCGGCGCTCATCGCTACTACGTTGCTTAAGGAGTAACTCAAAATGGCAATTTCACGTGCCCAACTACTGAAGGAACTCCTGCCCGGTCTGAACGCTTTGTTCGGCATGGAGTACAAGCGCTACGGCGAAGAGCACAAGGAGATCTACGAGACGGAGACCTCCGAGCGTTCGTTCGAAGAGGAAACCAAGCTCTCTGGTTTCTCCGCAGCCCCGGTGAAGAACGAAGGTGCAGCCATCGCGTATGACAATGCGCAGGAAGCCTGGACCGCTCGTTACAACCACGAGACCATCGCTATGGGCTTCTCCATCACCGAAGAGGCGATGGAAGACAACCTGTACGACAGTCTGTCTGCTCGGTACACCAAGTCCCTCGCACGGGCTATGGCTTACACCAAGCAGGTCAAGGCGGCAGCGATCCTGAACAACGGCTTCTCCAGCGCTGTTACCTACGGCGACGGTCAGGCCCTGTTCTCGACCGCTCACCCGCTGGTCTCCGGTGGCACCAACAGCAACCGTCCCTCGACGGCGGCTGACCTGAACGAAACGTCCCTCGAAGCGGCTGTGATCCAGATCGCTGGTTGGACCGACGAACGTGGTCTGCTGATCGCTGCCAAGCCCCGCAAGCTGATCGTGCCTCCGCAACTTCAGTTCGTTGCTACTCGTCTGTTGGAAACCAGCCTGCGTGTTGGCACTACCGACAACGACATCAACGCGTTGAAGAACAACGGCAGCATCCCCGAGGGCTACACCGTGAACCACTTCTTGACCGACACCAATGCTTGGTTCCTCAAGACTGACGTTCCTAACGGTCTGAAGCACTTCGTGCGTGTACCTCTGGGTACTTCAATGGACCAAGATTTCGACACCGGGAACAGCCGTTACAAGGCGCGGGAACGTTACAGCTTTGGTGTGTCGGATCCTTTGGGAGCCTGGGGCAGCCCTGGCGCATGACCTAAGTCCTTGATTTACAAGGTAAAAGGGGCTTCGGCCCCTTTCTTATTTCTTCTGTGATACACTATCGGTTGATAACACAGGAGGCCACATGGGCATCATCTACCGCATCACTTGCACGACAAACAACAAGTTTTACATTGGCAGCACAGTCAACAAGGCCCAGCGTTGGGCAAGGCATCGCAAACAATTGCGTGACGGTACGCACCCTAACAAGCACATGGCGGCGGCATGGGCAAAGTACGGAGAAGCGGCATTTGTGTTTGAAGTTTTAGAAGATGTTGCTGAGCCCGCCGAATTGTTTGCTGCAGAGCAAAAGTATCTTGATGAGCATGCCGGGAAAGAATACTGCTTTAACTGGGCCTTGTATGCGGGCGCTCCCATGCGCGGTAAATTTGGTCCCGAAGCGTCAAATTACGGTCGTGTTTTTGGTCCGGAAACGCGTGCGAAGTTAAGTGCAGCAACATCTGGTGTAAACCATAGAAATTGGGGGAAACAGCTTTCTGAAGAGATAAAGCAAAAGATCCGCGAATCAAACCTTCGCTACCCCCATAAAGAACGTAAACACACACCTGAAGCTATAGCAAAAATTGCTGCCGCTAGTACAGGAAGACCTGTGTCAGAAGAAACAAGGGCCAAACGATCCGCCGCGTTAAAGGGTAGGGAGATTTCACTGGACCAAAGATTGCGTATCAGCAAAACACTCAGTGGCGCAGGGAACTTCTGGTACGGCAAAGAGCGCCCTGACTCGTTCAAAGAAAAGATTCGCAAAGCCGTAGAGGTGACACTTCCATCAGGCGAAGTGCAGCGACACGCCAGCATTCAGGCGTTGCGAGAGGCCACGGGCCTGAAAGCGCCAACGATCAATCGTGCGCTTAAGTCTGGACAGGCGCTGACCAAAGGAGCATTTAAGGGATGGGCGTTTAAATACGCTTGACTCCCCCAATCCCCTGTGCTACCCTGCTCACAACCGAGAATCCCTTTGCCCGCCGACTGACTCGGCAGACCTCCTCTGAACGACGGGTGCAACTGAGGGCCACACATGGCAAATTTCATTGAGAACTCTGACCGAGCGCCAGAGTACTTGGAGTCCAACCTCAAGACCCTGATCACTCCTGCTGCCAACTTTGTTGGCCGTTTGCTGACTGGCCCTGCTGCTACGGTGCAGATGGTGGGCGATGACGCGGTGGTGTATGGCACGTTTACGCTGGACACTGTGGGTGAGAATGTGGAGTCTGGGCTGATTACGGCCTTGCCTGCGCGGATGCGGTATAGCGTCACAAGCGGTCCGAACTCGGGCCGGTTCACCATCACTGTTGTTTCGAAGGCTTGACATGGGCAGCTTTGCTTTTGGGGTTGGTGGCGTCCCTGTTGAGACCACTACGGTTGTTGCGGTTGCTGGTACGACCTACACGGTGTTGCCCACGGACTGGGGCAAGCAGATTCAAACGTCTAGCGGCAGCGCCACGACGATCACGATCAACGCTTCGTCTTTGGTGGGTGTACCTGCCGGGGCGGTGTTGGCTGTGACGCAGGGTGGTACGGGCACGGTGACGGTGTCGGGATCTGGGGTGACGGTGCGCAGTACGGCGGTGTTTGCACAGTACGTGACGGCTGGGTTCCAGTTGAAGGCTAACGGCGAAGTCTGGGGTATCTGATGCAATCGCTGCTGCAAAAACTTCTGTTTGGCAACGCTGGCGGAGGTGGCGGCGGCAACCCCGCTTTGAATCTTAGTTTTGTCGATGGCGGCACGTTTGACCCTCGGATTACGTTCAGCCGTACCAGTAATGCCACATTGACCGACAGTAACGGTCGCGTGAGCTACGCACCTCATAACTTGTTGGCGAACAGCGAGGATGTGGAGGCAAGTGCGTGGGCGAAGTTTTCTGGTTTTTCAGTAGCACCCAATACCACAGTCGCACCTGATGGTACGACGACGGCTGACACCATCACGTTTACATCGTCATCTAGCAACACACGGATTACTTTGCCTTCTGTTACGGCAGGGGCCACTTACGTTTTCAGCATTTGGGCGCAGTCGTTGACTGGCGTTAACACGCTGTCGATTGATATTGGCGACGGGACAGGCGTGGTCTTGACTGTGCCAGCCACGTTTACACGGATTTCTGTCCCTATTGTTGCTGGCTCGGCAGGGGCGTTTATGGACATCGTTGGCGGCGGTGCTGCGACGATGGTTTGGTGGGGCGCTCAACTCAATATCGCTAACGCGCCGGTCAACTTGCTGACTTGGAGTGAAGACTTCAGTAATGCGGCTTGGGCCAAAACCGCGCTCAATACCACAGGAACTCCTGCTTGGGTAAATGTTGCGGTTGCTCCTGATGGCACTACGACGGCGGAAAAGTTAATTCCCGACTCCACCACTGCATATCATTTTTTCCGTCAGACATTTTCAAATGGGTCCAGTGCCGCCGCTTTTCAGATTTATGCCAAAGCCGCAGAACTTCGGTTTTTGCGCATACTTATTGCCGGTACTGGTTGGAACGCTTACTGTGCATTTGATGTATTAAACGGCATTGCTGGGTCTGTCACGGGCAATAGTGCAACCGGGTTGAGTGCATCAATTACGTCCGTTGGTAACGGTTGGTATTTATGTGCAATCGGAGCGACAGGAATTAACGCGGCAAATGGCGTTGAAATTAGCTCAAACGCATCTTTGTTGCCAAACGATAGCACAGTAACGGGTAACGGCACTTCCGGTTTCTTCATCTGGGGAGCCCAACTCAACACAGGCTCTACCGCGCTGCCTTACGTAGCCACAACGAGCAGTATCTACCTGCCCCCAACGTACAACTCCACCACGCCCAAAAACCTCCTTGGCTTCACCCAAGAGTTTGATAACGCAGCGTGGACGAAGACGGCGACGACTATTACTGTAAATGCGGCGGTTGCTCCTGATGGGTATACAACGGCGGATAAGCTGGTAGAAACTGCTACAAACACTCAGCACTTCATAAACAGTACGGGCAACTCAGTACCCGCAAACACACCGGGCACTGCGTCATTTTATGCAAAAGCAGCCGAAAGATCGACTGTTGTTACGACTGCGTCTGGATCAAGTCTATTTCTTGCATCGTTTGATCTGTTGAATGGGGTGGTTTCTTCTGTTACAGGAGGCACCGCAACAATTTCTTTTGTAGGTAATGGGTGGTATCGCTGCACCTTTACATGCACAACAACAGCTTTTGCCAATCAAGCATACATTCACTTAAACAGTTATGGGTCCTATGCCGGCGACGGAACCTCCGGCATCTTCATCTGGGGCGCACAACTCTCCAACAGTGCCAGCGTTGATCCGTATGTGTACAACCCCCAAGCGGCACCGACAAGCACGGCCTACTACGGCCCCCGGATCGACTACGACCCTGTAACGCTTGCATCCCGTGGCTTGCTGATTGAGGAACAGCGGACGAACCTGCTGACGTACAGCGAGGACTTCAGTAATGCTGCGTGGACTAAGCAGCAATCAACTATCTCTGCAAATTCGGCGGTTGCACCTGATGGAGTTACCACTGCGGACAAAGTGATTCCCAACAGTGGTTTTGAAGGGTACGTTTTTAGAGGCACGACCATCGTGTCAGGTGCAGCGGCATTCTCAATTTATGTCAAGGCTGCGGAGTGGAACTTTGTCTACGTAGCGTTTGGTGCCTCTTTCTCGCCAACAAACGGCACTTACATTCGGCTCAGTGACGGTGCAGTAACCTCTGGCAGCGGATTTACCGCTCAAAGCGTTGGGAATGGGTGGTACAGAATTAGCGGTTCTTCCACTTATTCCACCGCTGCCGATAACTCTGTATACGTTATCCCAACCAATTCTGGAGTCGCGCCTAGGACGACTGGCGACGGAACTTCAGGAATCTACCTCTGGGGTGCCCAGATGGAAGCCGGAGCCTTTGCCACCTCGTATGTTCCCACTGTAGCTTCGCAGGTAACGCGAAACGGGGACGTTGCTTCTATGTTGGGCGACAACTTCTTGCGGTGGTACAACGCCACTCAAGGGGTGTTCTTGGTCTCGGCAGATAGTTTTGCATCGTCTTCGCTTTTGGTTAGGCAATCTGTAGTTGCAAACGACGGGACAAGCTCTAACCTCATCAGAACATACACGTATGATGGGAAGTGGGGTGGAAGCGTTAGCGCTGGCGGAGTAGCCCAAGCTGATTTGCTAACCGCAACTGTGCCTGTGCCCAATGTTTCCGTGAAGTTTGCTCTGGCATATCAAGCAAACAATTTTGCGGGGTGCATTAACGGTGGCACAGTTCTTACTGATACTTCTGGAGTTGTGCCCACAGTCACCAAACTGGATTTGGGGCAATACCCAACCGCAGGCAACCCGCTTAACGGTCGCATCCAGCAGGTCACCTACTACCCAAGCCGCCTGACCAACGCGGCCCTTCAACAGATCACCACTTGAGGTCTAGCGGCCTTTGTGGTAAAACCTTTCAACCCGAGAATGCAACCTGCCTACACCGACCGACTCGGCGGACTCGTCCTCAAGACGGTGTGGGTTTCCTGAGGAACTATCATGGGATTTTCCACCTTCTCCGGCCCGGTGCGCTCGGGCACCGTCCGCTACGCCCCCGGTGAGAACACCGGCCTGCTCACACTGTCTCGCACGGCCTACGTCAACGTCTCTGGCGTGGCTCTGACCGCTGCTCCGGTGGCTCAGACGCTGTTTACGCTGCCTGCTGGCTCCAAGATCCTGAACTTCGTTCCTGAAGTGCTGGTGACCATCGCTGGCAACTCTGTGTCCCAGGTGGGTGTGACCATCGGCAAGGCGGGCTCCGCTGCTGAGTTCGCTGCTTCGTTCAACACGGGCACGGCTGTGGCGCGTGTGACGCAGGCTACCGTGGATACGGCGATCTCTGGCAAGGTTGCAGCGTTGGACAACATTGGCACGCTGGATGTGCCTGTGACGGCTACGTTCACGGCCACGACGGGCAATCCGACTTCTGGGCAGATCGCAATCACGGTTGTGTATCAGCAGCGTGCAGACAACGGCGCACAAGTGCCGACCACGTTCCAGAACTGATCCCGGCCCCGCTTCGGCGGGGCTAGCCTTTTGGAGGCTTCATGGCTAAGACCAATTTCAGTCCGACGTTCCCTATGTTTCCTGGGGATGCGGCTGCTGTCACGCCCAGTGACACCAATAACCTGCGTGAGCCTAGCGTCATTTTTGTGGGCACCACGGGTTCGCTGCGTGTGTTGACCGCTCAAGGGTCTGATGTGACGTTCAACGCTGTTCCGGGCGGGACGGTAGTGCCGTTGCAAGTGATTCGTGTGTATGCGTCGGGTACGTCCGCGACCAACATGGTCAGGATTTTCTGATGTCGTTCGGGTTTGGCTTCGCGCTTCCTGCGTACCCGTTGCGTGGCGGCGGGGGGAACAACCCGTTCAATCAGCTTGGCCCGACGCTTGACTTGTCTTTTGCAGGGGTGGTGACGGATCAATCAGACCCAAACGGGTACACGCTCAACACCAACTTCATCATCCCGCAGTATCAGATTGCTGCTCAATACGTAGTTTGGGAGACCGGCGTGGGACTCGTAGACAAAACCTTTTCGCAGATCATCACCTTCACCCGTGCCAGCACGGCCACGTACTTCGACTCGGCTGGTGTGCTGACCAGCGCAGCGACCAACGCCCCACGGTTCGACTACAACCCTTCGACCTTGGTAGCTCAGGGGCTGCTGATTGAGGAGTCGAGGACTAACGCTGTCACACAAAGCACCGCAATGGACGTAAACCGGCTTGCTGCTGTAACAGGCGGAAGCGGTTCTTTTATAGACGGAGAGACGCTTAATTTTTCAGGTGGTGGTTCCGCGATTTATGTAAGCTATTCTTCAAGCGCGAGCATTCTTGCGTTGAGGAATGCTACCGGAACGCTTTCTGGAACAGTGACGGGTGCATCAAGTCTTGCAACACGCACTGTCACAACAGTCACTGAGAGTTGGAACGCGGCTGTTGGAATAACACGAAGTCCTTCTGCCGGGACTGCCCCGGATGGAACTGTGACGGCGGTTAAGATTGAAGAGACGGCTGTTAACAACGAGCACATTAACCGTCAATTAGTTGCAGGGCTTGTAAGCGGTAACGTATATACGGTGTCGTTTTTTGCAAAAGCTGCTGAACGAACTTGTGGACGAATTCGGATTCTCGACGCCGTTACTGGGACTGTGGGGTACTTAGTAAATTTTGATCTGGCGACGGCTACTACAACATCCGCAGTTATTGGGGCTGGTACGGTTTCAAACAGTTTCTGCACGCCTGTTGGCAATGGCTGGTTCCGTGTTGGTGTTTCTGGTTCACTCAATCAAACATCGGCTTTGTTTGATGTTTATACGCTAACCAGCATCGGAGGCGCGGCAACCTATCTTGGAACTGCTGGCTCCGGGTATTTAATGTGGGGAGCGCAGTTTGAAACTACGTCTGCCGCTGGAGCCGCTCCATTTTCAACTTCTTTTATACCCACCACGACCACAGCCCTCACGCGCTCTGCTGATGTGGCGACGGTGAATACGCTGAGTCCTTGGTTTAATGCAACAACCGGCACTTTGTTTACAGAGTCTCAGCAATTACCTGGGCAAACAGCACTGGTGTTTCCAAGAATTGCGGGTATTGATGACGGAACTACCAATAACGCGATCTTAAACCTGTGGAGAAGTGACACATCGCGTTTGTATGGTGCAGTTAGAGTTGGTGCGGTAGATCAGGCAGACGTTGGCACTACTGGGATTACTCAAACAAACGTCAACAAGTTGGGTCTTGCATATGCAACAAACGATTTTGCCGCTTCTGTTAATGGCGGAACACCAAGCACAGACGCATTGGGAACGGTCCCTTCTGGCCTGACAACGCTTCGTATTGGTAAAAGCAGTGGCACAGATTTTCTCAACGGCTACCTCCGCCGAGTCACCTACTACCCCCGCCGCCTGACCAACGCAGAACTTCAGCAAATAACGCTGCCAACGGGGGCCACGATTACCACGCAAGACTATTCGTTTGAGTCCAACTTCACCGGCAACACGGTTGCTATCGGGTCGTAAGGAG
>Ga0315904_10010809_pt1 | contig 11743 bp, 13 predicted proteins | sample LakEriMetagenome_6_FD_203529 | JGI IMG/M metagenome (GOLD analysis project Ga0315904, IMG submission 203529) | Freshwater fungal communities from buoy surface, Lake Erie, Ohio, United States - Buoy 12 MA120 | ecosystem: Environmental > Aquatic > Freshwater > Lake | place: USA: Lake Erie, Ohio...
CACGAGCGGACTTCTTCGCCCGCGGACCGGCCCAGATGACTCCCCCAGAAAAAATCGAAAAGGATGTCTTCGTCAAAGTTCTTAAAAAAGACTCAGGCTTTGCCGTGGTGAAACTCCTCGATGGCCGGACCGGCTACATTCCTTTTTTTGAATTGAAGCCCGCTCCGCAAGAGGCCCCCGAAGTTCCCTTCGACCCAGCCATCGTCGAGGAAATCGTCGAAGTTCCCCTCCCGGACTTCGCGGCCGTGCCTGACGAGTTGCCGGAGAAGCACCGCAAACGATGAAAATCTCGCTTCGCGGGATCACCAAGTCCTTCGGCCCGCAAACCGTCCTCCGCGCCCTGGATTTTGAGGTGGAATTCGAACACGCCCTCGCACTGGTCGGCCCCTCTGGCGGTGGGAAATCCACCTTGCTCCGCCTGCTTGCGGGCCTCGACCTGCCAGACTCGGGCGAAATCTTAATCGATGGAAAACCCGTCCCATCCGATGAATCCGGCCTCCGCGCCCACCGGCGAAAAATTGGCGTCGTCTTCCAAGCCTACAACCTTTTCCCCCACCTCACCGCTCTCCAAAACATACGCCTCCCTCTCGAGCAGGTTCACGGACTTTCCGCCCAAGAAGCCGAATCGCGTGCGAACCAATTCCTCGACCGGTTCCAATTGCTCAACCACGCCGGCAAGCAACCCGCTCAACTCAGCGGCGGCCAACGCCAGCGCGTTGCCATCGCCCGCGCGCTCGCCGTCGATCCCGAGTTTCTCCTGCTTGATGAACCCACCTCCGCTCTCGACCCAGAAATGACTGCCGAGGTTTTGGATGTCATTGCCGAGTTGCGCGGTTCCGAAAAGCCCATCGTTCTTGTGACCCACGAAATGGGATTCGCCCGCCACACCGCTGATCTCATCGCGCTCGTGGCGGACGGCGGAATTCCCGAATGCTCCCTGGCGCGGGAGTTTTTCGAGCAACCACGCCACGAAGCGACGCGCCGTTTTCTGCAGCGCGTGTTGAAATACTGATACGATTTCGCGCTTTTCCTTCCAACTCCTCACCACTAGCTTCCGCCACAATTCAATTTTTCAGGGTTATGCCAAAGGAAAGACTCCGCCTCGACGATCTGGACCAGTCGAAATCCATCACGCAGGAAGAATACAAAACCAAACTGCGCACGCTCCAACTCGAGTTGCTCTCCATGCAACTCAAGCTCCTCGAGAAAAAAGTCCCCGTGATTTTTCTCATGGAAGGCCCTGACGCCGCTGGCAAAGGCGGCACAATCAAGCGCGTTTTCGAACGCCTCGACCCTCGCCTCCTCTCGGTCCATTCCATCAACAAACCCACCGAGGAGGAATTCGCCCGCCACTACATGTGGCGCTTTTGGACGAAGCTCCCGCAGCGGGGTCACATCGCCGTGTTCGACCGCTCCTGGTATGGACGCGTGCTCGTCGAGCGCGTTGAGGGTTTTTGCACCACCGATGCGTGGAAACGCGCCTACGACGAAATTAATCATTTTGAAAAAATGCTCGTCGATGACGGCGCAGTCCTCATCAAAGTCTGGCTCCACATTTCCAAGGACGAGCAACTCGACCGCTTCAAACGCCGCGAGGCCGACCCCTACAAACACTGGAAAATCGGCGACGAAGATTGGCGCAACCGCAAGCATTGGGATGAACACATCGAGGCTGCCGAGGACATGTTTGAAAAAACAAGCACCGACCTCGCGCCCTGGACCGTCATTCCGGCCAACTACAAATGGTATGCGCGGGTCAAGACCCTCAAAACGGTCTGCCGCGAAATGGCGAAAGCCGTCGAGAAGTAGGCGCTACCAGAGTGGAGAGGGGTAGTCCCCCGAGGCCGCGAGCTTCGCCAGAGAGTCGGCAACAATCGGCCTGTCCTCGCGATAGGTCACCCCAAACCAAGGACTCTCCACCGGCAAAACCTCAACCGAAGCAGACCGCCCGTTGATCAACTCCGCCACAGCGCTGGGAATGTAGAATTCGGATTTTTCCTCGGCAGAGTGAGCCTGCAAAAATCGCTTCAATCCGAACTCCAAGAGCGGAAAGACCGCTGGCGTGAATCCCCAGCAATTCATCGACACACGCTCCGATCCGAAAAACTCCGAGCCATCCGCCGCATCAACAATTCGTCCTCCAGAGCGCTCGAGCTTTGTGTGCTCCCGCACCGATAGCAGCAAACCCTCGGAATCTGTTTGGCAGACCCCACGCGACACACTGCCATTCTCGGAAAGCGTGGATTCCAAGCGAAATCCCGCCATGCAAAACCGGGTGCTGTTTTCCTCCAATGTCCCCAAATACTCGCCCACGGCGGAAATCGCAGGCCGACCATAAAAATCATCCGCGTTGATCGCCAGAAACGGAGTGTCCACCGCCTCGCGTGCGCACCACACCGCGTGTCCCGTTCCCCAAGGCTTCACGCGCCCCTCTGGCACCACGAAATCCCCCGGCAGGTCATTCAGCTGCTGGAACGCATAACCCACATCGATCCGATCCTCGAATCGCCGCCCGACCCGCTCGCGGAAATCCTCCTCGAAATCCCGCCGAATCACAAAAACCACTCGCGAAAACCCCGAACGCACGGCATCAAACACAGAGTAATCCAAAAGCGTCTCGCCGTTCGGCCCAACGCCATCCATTTGCTTCAGGCCTCCATAACGGCTGCCCATTCCGGCGGCCAAAACAACAAGTGTGGTATTCATGCAAAGAATAGAATCTCGGGCCGGCGAGATTCGAACTCGCGACCTCCTCGTCCCGAACGAGGCGCTCTACCAAGCTGAGCCACGGCCCGATTTATTGAAAATCAATAATATATGAAAAATTAGTTAATTTCGAAAAAACCACTTGCACACCAAATTTGCACACTGGACTATAGCTGGATAACGAGGAATCGAAATCCGATGAGTTGTATGAAAACCAGTTCAAGCGTGTCTTTCGTTAAAGCTGGGGAATGCCTTTACCGCAACCCAACCAGCGGGACTTACTTCGCACGGGTCAAGGTGCGAGGCAAGGAAATTAAGCGCAGCCTCGAAACCACAAACCTGCTAGAGGCCCGCAGAAAGCTTAAAGATTTTAGAATTTCAGCTGAACGACTCGACCCAGCAGCCAACCCTATTACCCTCTTCAAGTTGACTGAAAAATTCGAAAAGACTTTCGCTCATCTAGCTCGCGATACCCGTGAAAACAAATCTCGAGTGCTCAGAAAAATTAGAGAACACTGGCCCAATGGCGCGAAGCGCCCGCTCAGTAAAATCAAACCCAGCGAGGTGCGTGAATTCCTTTCGCTCTCTTCCGGCATCCCCAGCTACAATTTAGCGATGGAGGTAACTAGAAGCCTCTTCAGACTGGCTGTTGGCGACGGCATGATTGCCAGATCGCCCGCCGAGGGATTAACATACCGCAAGCGAGAAAAGCCTATTCGCAACACCCCTACCCTACAGGAATTTCAATCCATTGTTGCAGCAATTCGTAATCAAAAATACTCGGACACCGGCGACGAGAGCGCGGACTACATTGAGTTTCTTGGATTGTCAGGAATGGGGCAGGCCGAAGCATCCGCTCTTTGCTGGAAAGATATCAATTTTCGCCTAGGGCACATTCTCACATTCCGCCACAAAACTCGCACCGGGTTTTCGATTCCCATTTTTCCCCAACTTCGGCCGCTTTTGGAAAAACGCCTTCAACTGGCCAAGGAACTCAATGGCGGGCTACCACCAAGTCCCGAAACAAAAATATTCTCTGTCGCGGATCCAAAAAAATCCTTGGCTTCAGCATGCCGTACCCTCGGCTTGCAGAACTATTCCAGCAGGGCTTTTCGCCGGATGTTTATTACTACAGCGATTGAGCGGGGCGTTGATGTAAAAGTGATCGCGCTCTGGCAAGGACATGTCGATGGGGGGAAGTTGATCCTAGATACATACAGCCATGTCCGCCCAGCCCACAGCTTACGGATGGCCGAGTTGATGGTTTAACCCGTCAGAAAAAAGCAATGCCCTGCTTGCTCTCGTCGAGGTTCGGAAAATAGACGGGAGAGCCCTCAATACCTGGATGCCAATACACACGCATGGCATTATCCCAAGTGCGAGCGCCTGACAAAAATTCAGTCCAGGAAATCCTGTGCTCCTTTCCCCCAAACGAATCGGATCGAAGCACGATTTCGACCCGATATCGGGATAGGATTCCGGAGTGATCTGGTCTTTCTTTCTGAACCCAAGGAAAGGGAGCGTAAATAGGATTCCAAAGGATAAATTCACTCCGATTAAACTCGACCTCCAATTCGTCACTCCATTTTTTTGAATCCCACTCGTTCCACTCCTTGATATGGGAAAACTTTTTTCGGAGGTCTCCGAGTTTTGCAATTTGCCGAGTCGTGTTGATGCGCTCCGAGGACAAGTTTGCGTTGAGCGAATCCAAAAGATTTTTCTCGCTGATAATGTCCTCCATGGCCTGACTCATGCTTGCTACAACCTCGCGGAACCTGTCCGGATGAGCGTTTCCGCTTGAGTCGACTGCTGCGGCCTGCAGCAGTTTTTTTGCGAACAAGCACATTAGCTCGATAGCGTGCTCGAATTCCCCAGCATCCACTTTCGTGGACTTCCATGAATTATACGATTTTCTAGTGTAGGGTTTGCCAGCCAGATCGAGGACTTGCCCTTGAAGAAGGGCTTTCCAGTCGCAACCAAGACAGATGCCCAATTTTTTTGCGAGAGATTCAGTGAGACTGCGCCGGCCAATTTCAATCATCTGAATTGCGCCATAGCTTAGCCCAACTCTCTCCGCGAGAAATCGAAGAGAAAGTCCAGACTCCTCGCGAAGTTTACGGAGTGGGCTTTCAGGGGTGTTTACGGGAGTGAACTCGGGAGTTTTTTGTTTGCTCATGACACGAAGATATAACGCATTTGTAAACAAATCCAGTTTTTTTAAAAAAACATTGTTGACAACCTCGCAATTTTTTTTAAAGTGATTTTCTATGATAAACGAAATTGCAACGAACAACAGCCCGCGCCTGAGCTGCAAGATTCGCGAAGCGGCGGTGCTCCTTGGCGTGTCGGATTCAACGATTCGCCGACTAATCGCGCGCGGCGACATCCGCGTGAGTCGAAAACTTCGTCATCCGCTCATACCAATGAGCGAGCTGGCACGCCTAATTTCAGTCGGCGCCTAAAAGTTTTTTTTGCCCCCAGAAGTAAGACGCCCTGCAAGGCGCGACCCCCAGAGTTATTTGATACATGATTGATTAGATTTATAAGAAAATGAATTAAACGATAGCTTTTAGCTATCATAACAAATTAGTAAGTAGAAAGTAACAATATGAAAAATACAAACATCCAATGGTGCCATAGCACCGTGAACCCAATTATGGGTTGTGGAGGGTGCGAACTCTTCCCAAGCCCATCAACCATAGTAAATAAAATCGATAGGGAGACAGGTCAACCGCCGGGGACGGCGCGTAGAATCCTCGCTCAAATTATTGATAGGGAATATGAAAAAAACACAACAATTAGAAACCAAAACAATGAATAATACAAACAACGGCCATACATCAAATCAACCGCTGCTCTCGCCACGCGAGCTTTTGATTCAAATCTTGGATAGTCCAGATCGCGAAGTTCAAAATCCTGAACCCGAGCATACTAGGGCAGTTTCTACAACAAACATATGGCACGCTCGCAAGGTGTTAGAGGAGATAATGGCAAGTCGTTTCGGAGAAGAAGTCGGCAGGGCCGCGAGAAATGCAATTGAAATCAGCGTAAAGTGTTACGCCTCGAAATTGCACCTTAATAAGGCATTGTCAGTTTTCAACCCAACGAGACAAATTAACACAGGATACGCTCCTGTTTTTGAAAGGGTTACAAGGTTTCCAGGGCGCATGGCGCAGATTGCCAATTCGCCCAAACCTAATCAACCGGACAAACCTTGGCTTAACGAGCTCGTTCAACTGATATTTATAAGTGACATGGGCGACGCCTTCTCTCGCCGCTGCGATTTTGACTTCCTGCGCGAAGATGCGATTCCTGCAATCACTTCCGTAGGCGGAAGGACTAAAATTTGGCTCTGGCTAACCAAGAGGCCCGAACTAATGGCGGAATTCGCCGAGGAAATCGGTGGGTTTCCTTCAAATGTATGTGCCATGACAACAATTACCTCAAACGAGACCATCCATCGCGTCGATCAGCTTCGCAATGTAGCTGCAACGACGCGCGGCCTGTCGATCGAACCCCTGTGGGAACGCCTCGAGATTCAAAATCTCGATCTGAGCGGCATCGACTGGGTAATTGTCGGAGGTGAATCCGGGAAATTCGATATCGTGCGCCCATTTCATTTGGAGTGGGCCGAGGAGTTGCTTCGTTACTGTAGCGCCAATGGTATTGCATTTTTCCTTAAACAGTTGGGGAGAAAACCAATATATCGCGGGCGCTTATTAGAGTTAAGCGACTGTCATGGAGGCGACTGGGAAGAATGGCCGACTCGATTAAGGGTTCGCGAGTTTCCCGGATTTTTCCACGAATACGGCGAATGACCAAACCAGGGAGCGCTCGTTCGCGGGCGCTCCCTACACCCCGTTATGTTAATAACTAAGATCACTATGATATTTCGATTAGCATTTAGTCCTTTTATCTTATTAGGTGTATTTAGAATATTACATACATTGATTTAAACATAATAACGAATACGAATATAACAATGAATTCATCCAAAGATATAAAGATTGGAGATAGCATAAAACACACAACCAATGGGATTATTAATCATTATGGAATCAATAACTGCTATTTCATAACCATAGGCCTTTCTGGGAATTCCTCTCTAAGGCCAATTTCATCGAAGCTTAAAAAATTCCTTCGTTACATGGCTTCATCCATGAGCTGTGCCATTTGCGTGTTTGGAAAGGGCTGCAAAAGCCTCCATGCCCATGTCCTGGGGGTTTTCCTTCCGAGTAATACAAAACGCAAAACAAAAGGCAAAGCGCGCAAATGCGCCACCAATCAAACAACCCCTAACGAATCACTAACACTGCCCCAAATTAGGCACTTGGTGAAAAGGGCCAAATCCAAAGCCAAATTTGGCCGCGTATTTGAGGTAGAGCAGATTAAAAAAAGCGCTGATGCCATTGCTGGTTACATGCGAAGGAATTTTCTTCAAATGGACGAATACCGCAAATTTACCGATCACTTTGTTTCGGCAAAACTCCAAGGTTATCGCTATTTCAGAGTTCCTCAGTATTTGAAAATCTCTCCCAAGAGTTTTTCCCGCCACACCACTGCAGCGTCGAGATATCGTTGTGCGATGACTCGACTTGCTAGGGTTGCTGGGACGCCTGATGGGGATCTTCAAGCTTTGGAAGTCGAAACAGGGCTCTCCTTCAGCCAGTTGCGATCCGTGGCGTTTGAAATATGCAACTCCATTCCAGGAAATCCAAAATGGTTGCAGGAAAACATCTTCAGAAATGCACTCCATGAAGCAGGCAGCATTCACAATCAATTCAAATTCAAAAACTAAACATATGAGAAAAAGAAACTACAATAAACCGCAGTCAATATACAGCGTGTCAAACAGAACTATAAGACTCGAGTCCAACTATAAAGGCTGGAATCAACCAGCCAAGAAACTACCCGCACCAGCGAAATTTAAGTCGCGCTGGGAAAGCAGGGCCAACCCCAAAAAAGAGGAGGAGGAGGAGTAGAACTATGTCACTACATCGCGCAATCGCTTTTCGCGATTCATTTCCACAAGGTTCCAAGGAATATCGTTCCATGGATTGTTTCCTAAGGTATGCTCGCGGCCACAACAACCCCATGTCAAAGTCCGTTTGGGCTGAACGCATGGAGGAAATGGGGTGCCCAGTCAGCATTGGATTCCTCGAAAGAAGAATTATCAGACCCGCCAGAAGGATATATGACTTTTTTGGCGTAAGTCGCTTCAGGGGATTGTTTGTAATGATCGATAACGACGATATTGAACATTCTGCCCAATTTTACCACGAGCAAGGTGATTCGATGTATTGCAGGGGGGACATATTGAGTTCTAGGCTCAATGCATCCAGGGGGAGGCTATCCCCCTCACACTTCGATCAGCTGGAAGTTCGCCCACATCTTGCGTTACCTGGTCCCCCTTGGAATGACATTCCAGAAGGCTCTTCACCAGTAGCCCAAATCATCGAATAGAAATGGCCTGAATCTCAGGATGTTGTTTTTACCTGAAGAAAAGCATTTTGAATTTTATTCAGGTTAAACTAGTTAAGTCAGACTTACAAACATCCTGAGATTCACCTTATCACCACAACTTAATTAACCATGAACGCTGCACCTCTAACCAAATTCGATACAATTCCCAACCCTGCAGTCATAGCTCCCAACAACTTCAAGTTCAAATCCCTTTCGGATTGGAGCTACAACATTGCCATGGGCTGTCGGCATGGATGCACTTTTGTTATGTCGCAAATACCACTGCCATCAAGCAAGAAACCAACCTTGAAAAAATTCCGGGGCTTGTTCCTCAGCAATGGATTGACGAGAGATTATCTGGTCAACATTGGGCAGATTATCATTGGGGGGCTTTTGCCTATGTCAAAGATTGGAACGAGAACGCTTTTCGCGCCAGCCTTCGGAAGGCTCAGAAGGCGAAGGATGAAGGGAACCTTACTCCGGACGGGAATTCGGCAATCATGTTCTGCACCACTACCGATCCGTATCAGGCTCTCGGAGGCCCCAAAGCCGGGATTCTGAGAGAACTGCTCAAGAATGTGGTGAGGAATGCCTTGAAGATCATTCTGGAAGAGTCCGACCTGAATGTTCGCATTTTGACTCGCTCGCCTGCTGCCAGAAGGGATTTCGACCTGTTCAAGAGGTTTGCCGATCAGAATCGCATCCTCTTTGGGATGAGTCTCCCCACATTCGATCCCTCCCTAAGCGAAATTTACGAAGCAAACGCTCCACGCCCAGACAGCAAATTTACAACACTGCAAAAGGCCGTCCAAGAAGGCATACCTGTCTTTGTGGCCATGGCCCCCACCCTGCCTGACGAGGGGGAATCTGAACTGCGTGAAACTATTAGCAAGCTAATGACTCTCAACCCAGTTACTATCTTTCACGAACCCATCAATCTGCGTGCGGAAAACTTGGCTCGTATCGAGGCTAAGGCTCATTCCTTGGGCCGCTCCATTCGCAGCGATGTGTTTCGATCCAGAGAAAGATGGAGGGAGTATGCCTTTTCTCAGTTTGCACTTGTCGATAGAATTTGCGATGAACTGGGAGTCCCTGAAGGCGTCCTGCACCAGTGGCCAGACGAGGATCTTGCTAGCAAAAACGGGTTTTTGAAAATGAAAAAGGCGATTGCAGAGCGTGAATTTGGTCCAGACAGTTTTACAAAGGATGCTCAAGCCAATGCCGACGAAGAATGGGAGTTGGTCTACGAGCCTTGGATCAACTACTGGCACAACCCAGAGGAGCGCATTAGTGCCTGGCCACGCCCATGAATTCTCTTATGCCCGCAAATACTACCAGACCTCTACTCCTTGCCCCTACAGCTGCCATTTCTTTCCTAAGCGAAGAAGATACATTGAAGCTGAAAGAGTTGGAACGAAAGGTCGAAAATTCCTTTCTCGAAACATCTCGGGCCTTGTGCGAAATCAAAAACTACAAGGACGGCCTGTTTTGGAAAGGCCGCTTCAATAGCTTTGCGGATTATGTAAAGGAGCGCTTCAACTACCAGGCGCAACACGCCTATCGCCTTGCCGCCGCTGGGGAATTCGTCAAGCAGATCGAATCTCACAATTCCTCCTCCTCCACAAAATCCCCCTGCCTGAGAAGGAAATCCAGGTTCGCCACATCATCAGCAAAATCCCTGAAGACAAACGGCTCCAGTGCTGGGAAGGAATCGCTCGAAAAACCACTCCTGCCGAATTAACCGGCATCGTCATGGAGGCAGAGGTCGTCAACTTCCGCAAAAAACTTCCCAAGCAAGTCACAGCGCATACACGACAACGCAAAGCCAAGCCTGACATTGGAGAAATCAAAAACGCAAGTTTGCTGCTGGTCGAAAAGCTGAACCGTGCCGTTCAATCCCTCCCCAATGCCGAACAACTCCTCAAGGGCCTGAAGCGAATCACCAAGTTGATCGGATGAACCAGTATCCACATGGATAATGAAGCGCATTATCCAGTCGATGATTTCCATGTGTGATTACATGGCGTCGATACAGCCTTGTCCAATAAGAGTGCTAATTCAGGAAACAAAGACATATCACTCAAACATTGATATGATGCAGGACAAATATATCAGCAGAGTTTAGAAGTGTCTTTAGGCTGGTTTTTATACAGCAAAAAATTGTGATAAATGAAGTGTTTTAATATACGCATGTCTCAATAGTGTGAACCCCCGTAAAAACGGCAAAGTGCAATTTTTTTTGAAAAAAAATAAAAATGTGTGTGCTCAACAAAAACTGACACTGAGAGTGGGCTAACCGCTTTCGATCAGTTAATAACATATAGGGTAAAAACTGTAAATGTGGAGCAGGATGTCAAATTACCCCTAAATTTGCTATCGAGCCGTGAATCAGAAACGCTTTATTTCTGCATATTATACATATACTATGCAATGACAATTTCTCCCCCTTTTGAGCATCCACGATCGACCGTGGGCAGTTTTTTGGATCAGTGCGGATGCAGGGTTTTTAAATGTCTGACCGCTGATCCCGTCCTGTCCACTCCAGCACTGCAATGAATCAAAACAGGCTTGGGCAACATTTCAAAGTGACGCTCGACGGATTCCAATTCCTCCGGTGATAAGGGTGGCCACTGGTAGTCAACGACCGGCACATGCCTTACGGTGAAACCAGACTCACGATATGCATCCAGCAGTCCTCCCGTCAGGGATTGATAGAGCCCCAAGTGCTGCTCATTCAAAAGACAGATGATCGATTTTAAACCCAGTGATTTTACTGTCGCGATCCATTCTTGCACCTCACTCGCCGGCACAGTGAGATTCCTGCCCTGATCATACCCAGGACGCGGTGACGCAAACAGTAGGTTGGGTATTTCTTGTCGAATCATAAGACGGACTTGAAAACCTGCTTTTCGATCTATTGGCCGTGAAGGTGTTCTTTAAGCGCGAGGATGGCGGTGCCGTAGATGTGGTCGGTGGACGCGAGGACTGCCGCCGAGGCGTTCTGCTCGCCGAGATTGTTGGCATCTGCGATCACTACATAGTCGGACTGGTTCAACTCCTCGGCATCTTCGTCGTCATTCATTGTGAACTTGCCGGGTGTGCCACTGGGGACGAGGCACTCCAACTCGACGGGAATCGTCTTGCGTGCTGGACCGACGATGGACGCCAGTTCCGCCTCGGTGAATTTGCCGTTTTCGGGCATAATCTCTTCGTCTGTGAGGTTCGGATATAGGATGTATGATTTTTTCATTGGTTTCATGAGTTAATCCCATCTCTCGTTAATGAGGAAGGCTGGCAGCTCTTACTGGATCGAAGCAGATAATAGTTTTTACAGTCACTGCCGTTGCGGGCGGTGGGAAAACGGGCGTTGTAGAGCAGGGCCCAGAATTCCTCGTAGGGCTCTAGCTCGCTTTTTGATGGGGCGTCGCCTTGAAGCTCGCCGACACAGCGCTGTTCCGAAATCCAAACTACCACAAGCACACCGACACCGTGGAAACCCTCGACTTTGAGGCCATGGCCTCGATCACCGAAAACCTCGTGTCAGCTATCCAACGGCTCTGCGCCTAGCTCCACT
>Ga0315904_10010812_pt1 | contig 11738 bp, 3 predicted proteins | sample LakEriMetagenome_6_FD_203529 | JGI IMG/M metagenome (GOLD analysis project Ga0315904, IMG submission 203529) | Freshwater fungal communities from buoy surface, Lake Erie, Ohio, United States - Buoy 12 MA120 | ecosystem: Environmental > Aquatic > Freshwater > Lake | place: USA: Lake Erie, Ohio...
ATCGGAAGTGAAAACAATTGCTCACTATATATTTTACCGACATATTTACTAAAAAATAGTCTTAGTGACTTAGCCTTTCTACCTCTATTAACAAGTGATTTAACATTCATAGCTCCTTCATAAGAACTAACAGCTGCCTCAAGACCACTTGTAATTTGATTAGTAATGAAGTTCTCTACACCCTCAACAATTTTAATAGCATCTCTAACTGACATTTCATTTAAGTCAATATTTAATGCTCTCTTAATTAGTTCTTTTTGTTTTTCATCAAATGTTATTTCCTCTCCAGTCATTGGATCAACACCTGTCTTGAACATTGAGTCAAGTATTGATGACATAATACCAAATCTACCATTCAAATAATCTTTAACATACTTTTCTTTTTCAGCAGTATCCATTTGACTAGTTGGGTCTTTGAGTGCATTGATAACATCTTGCATTTCCTTCAATGACATCTCACCTTCTAAGAAATCATAAGTAGCCAACAATTCTTTTTTCTGTATATCTTCTTGCCTTGTAATCTCTTCATTTGTGTACTCAGATATCTCAGCAATGTTTGCTGACTCCTTCATAACAACATCAAGACCTTTTACTCGCGATGGCTTAACAGCATTCTTAACTTTATCAGCCATCTCCATATATGCATCTATATCTTCAACGAGTGATGGGTCAATCTTTGTAAATGCTTTAGCCATACCTGACACTTCAGCTTGGTTGTCAGTCTTTAAATCTTTACGGATACCTTTTCTTATTTTAAATGCATCGTCTAATCTTTGTTGGTAGTCAGCTCTTTCAAATACCCTTTGAGCGTAATTTGTAAATCGCTCAACCATTACAGGATTGTCAAGGTTTAAACTGCTAACACGCTTAACTAATACAGCTGCTTGGCTAGCTTTTATTTTACCGGTCTTAACCATACCACTAATAGCAGCAGCTAACATCTTTCTCTTAGCATTCAAATCAGCCTTTGCTTCACGAGCTGCTTTGGCCTCCATCTTAATCTGAGTAATCATTGCTTTATACTCATCTTTGATAGCTACCTTTTTAGCTTTCGGCTTACCTGTTATCTTAGCTACCGATGGAGCTTTCTTCAGTCTTTCACCAAAGAACTCTTTCAACTCTCTCTCAGCATTTTCTCTCTGAGTATCATCAGCAGTATTATACCAATCTGATTTACGTAAATCATTCAAGGCAGCATCAACACCTTGCTTATGTGGATTACCTCTTTGTTCAACTGATAGTGTGTATTTTTCTTTTGCTTTTTGAATTGCTATATCTTTACTATCTGATAATTGCTTTTTACGTTTAGCTTGAGCTTCTCTTTTAGTAAATTCTGTTTTTTGTGTTAGTTGTTTTTGTTTTTCTCCAACTTCAGGTGAAAATCCCATACCTCTAGCTACATTGGTTGCTACATCAGAAGGTTTAGATTTTAATGCTTTTGGATTTGTTTTTTCAAGATTACTTTTAAATATTATTTTATTTGGAGTTTTTAAATGTGAATATGTTCTATTTTCTCTTGGTATGTAATTTTCTGAGTTAATACTAGTGAATTTATCTTCATAGAACGAGTCATTAGGGAAGTTTTCTTGAACCACCTTTTTTAATTCTTCATCTGACAAAACATCTTTATCTATTATTGTTTCATCTTTTGCAAACTCAACAAAATTTTCATTTACTGGATATAAACCATCTAGCAAAAATGACTCACCTGTATTTGGTAGCTTGCCGTTGAACTGAGGGTGCTTTACTCCGTTGTTTTTATACTTTGAAATAAATTCATCTAATTGTTCTTTTTTAGGTAATTCAATTTCAAATCCAGCTGCTAAAAAACCACCTTCATTACCTAGATACATATCTTCGGTGAATAGTGTATTATCTCCATATTCTTTTAGAAACTCTATTCTACTAAATCCAATATCCTTTAAAGATTGTTTTATGTATGGAGTTGATTTATTAGTTTTTACATCTACTGTTACAGGAATCAATGATTCTAAAATATTTCTTCTTGCCTCAAATGTTGTATCTTTTATAAATTCATTAGCAAATGTTTTCTCATTGTACTTTTCTGGATTTTTAATTAAATCAATTAATTTCTGTTGAGTTTTATTTTTATTTAACTCATCTACAATTTTTTTGTTTGATTTAATATAATCTATAAATGAATTAGCAATATCTTTATAATTTGTTTTGCTTTTTTTCTGCAATTCAATTAATGCTCTTCCAAAATATTTAGCTCCGTAATAATTACCAACTGTTGAACTAGGATTTTGTATCATTATAAATACTCCAACTTTTTTACCTTCACCATATCTATTAATCATTTTAGATATAGTTGTCTTAGCTGTACCATCATCTACAGAGGCAAATCCAATTGACCCATCTACATTTTCTTTTATAGTTATATAACCAAGGCCTCCATAAATTGGATCTCCTTTTGAGTCATATCCTACACCTGTAGCATCTGACTGAACAAAGAATATTCTTCCTTCATATTTACTAATTACTTCTTTTAGTGTTTTAATTGGTAACTTAGCAATAAAATCAGCAGTATATTGAGATATTCTTTTTTTCCTAACTTTTAATGGAGCATTTTTTATAACAGTAGCTGACTCACCACTTGTATATGGTTCAATATTTTCTCCAGTTCTAATAGCTTTTGTTAAACTATTCATAAAGTCAACTGCATTCTTAGCATTAGCAGCTTCAGAAAAAACAACAGGTAAACCTAATTTTTTAGCTATCTTATTTATTAAGTTTTTAAATTGTTGGAATTTAGTTGTAGTTAATTCTTGCTTAGCTTCTGCCATAATAGCACCAAGTTCAGCTGCATATTCTTCTGCTCTATCATCCTCTTCTTTATATCTAGATGTAAATTCTTCTAATCTTTGTTTTAATTGTTTATCTGATATAACTGATTTTAACCCTCTAGCTAAATCAAGCATTGCTCCTGATTTAATACCTTTAACGACAAGAGCATGGTGCATAGCTTCATGTAATATTGTTACAACATTAGCTCCCTCTAAATTTATATGAATTTCACCATTTAAATAAGAACCATATTCATTATTATCAGCAACTTCATTTATACCAGCCTCGTATTCAGCTTTATTCTTATGAATGTAAATATTAACACCAGGAAGTGCTTTCATTGCTAACTTAGCAGCAGTAAAAATCTTTTGTGCTCTAGGTGTAGTTTGTTGAGCTCTTAATTCTTCAACATTTTCTTGTGTGACTAAGTTTTGTTTAGATGATTTTCTAGCAACAGGTTTAACAACAGGTTGAGCTTCAACTTGAGTAGCCTCAGCTTTCACATTAGGAACTAATGTTGATACAAGTGTATTACCATCAAGGTTAAATCTATATGTTTTGTTATTAGCTTTGTCATATATAGTAACCTCATTGTTCTTTTTTAAGTAATCAGTAATTGACTTATAGAAAGGTGTGAAGTCATCCTTAACACTCACATCACTCAAGTCAGTGTATGTAACTTCATCAGTATTGTTTGGATTTTTAGACCTGCCTAATTGTATCATAGTACGTTCAGCATTTGCCAATTGCGTCATTATTTCCTTAGCCTTAATATCCTCTTCAGTCTCAACTACTTCTTGGATTGCTTGACTTTTTTCGGTAGCGTCTTGAGGTTTTGCTTGGGGTTCTCCTTCCTCCACTTCTCGGCCAATTGTAACTTCTCCTTGAACGGCATCCGCTTTTGTTTTAGACCTAAGTAATACAGGTAGGTCTATGGTAACAAGACCTTTCGCTCCTGGAACATTAATTCCAGCAATTTTTAATTTAATATTTTCAGCTCCTAATCCAAATTTTTCCATATAAGGAATAAGTGCTTTTTTTATAATTTCAAATTCTTCTCTAGTAGCTCTTATTGACTCAAAGCTACCTTTATTTACATCGACACCTAATACATTTTCAATAGAATCTCCGTTTATTGCTACTTCATTTGTTATTAAATTTCCATTTTTGTCGTACTGAAGTTCGTATCCTCTTTCTAATTGTTGATTCCAAACTCTTAATCCGTCAGTAGATATAGATGTTTTTTCTGTATATTGATGTCCTTCAGGAAGCATGGCTTGTACGCCACTAATCATTGTTTTGAAGTTCTCTTTGTTTCTTGATTGGTTTTCAAACTTAGAGCTCCATTTGTTAGTAGGCTTCCCATTTTCATAAATACGATAGTACCCTACAAAGTCGTTGTTTGATGTACCAGTTACAATAACGTCTATAGATCCAGTATTAGGATTTGCATATTGAACAAACTCTATTCCTTTTTCTTCAGAATGAGATACCGGAACAGCATCTACATCACTGCCTCCTAATTCTCTAGAAAAAGCTCCAACACCATTAAATAAGTCTTTTCTTTTAATACTTGACTCAGTATCTCTTTGTCTTGTAGCTATTTCTTCTTGAGGTATAACTTCTTCGGCAACAACTTGAGGTTTTCCTTCCTCTATTTCTACGCCAATTGTAGTTTCTACTTGAACGGAACTTTCTTTTGCTATTTCTTGTAGGCGTGTATTTATCTCATTAATTCTTTCTGTTTGAGGTTTAACGAGATTTAAATCTTTACCTTCTATTTGTTTATTAAGTCTGTCTCTCTCCATCATTAAACTCAATGATACTGATTGAGCTTCAGGAGTTAAGTTTTCAGGCATTTGATTTAAATTTCCTCTTACTGTATTAAAATTTGCAATTATATCTATAGCCTCTTGTTTTGTCATTCTTCCATTTAACATATCAGCTTTAAGATTTGTCATGAGTGCTTCACTTATACCCTCAGTCTTAGCTGCCATCATTAAAAGATTTAACTCAACGCTATTTAATTGTTTTTTTCTTTGATACGAATCTTTAGCAACATATATGCTATGAACCATACCACCACCTAACGCACCTAAATAACCTTCATATAAAGCTCCTTTAACTACATCTTTTAATCCCGTTGTATTAAACAAATCCTTTTTATTAGCTAGGTCATATGATTCCTTTATTCCAGCTCCTGTTAAACTTTGTAATGATTCGGTTGTTCCTTCAACTAACATAGCTCCACCAGTTGTTAATCCTAAGTTAGCTAAATAAGCTTTTGTTTCAGTTCTTACAAGCGCATCAATAAATTCTTTTGGTGCATCTTTTGGAATAGATTTAGATAAAACATTTCTAAGTATATTTCTTTTTATTGCAGTTCCTGTAGCAGTATTAAATTTACCCATAACATATTGCATTCCTATAGACTCAAGTGTAGAAGCTACAAGTCCATATATAGCCGCCATACCTACTTTATGAGATTCAGGAATTTTAATATCCTCTAATTCGTCTTTCATTTCATAGTAAGACATTGGATAAAATGCTACTGCACCCATTGTACCTGTACCTAACACACCTGTCCCTAAAGCCGTTGCTCCTCCAGTTACAGCCATTGGCAACATAGCTCCTAACGATTCAGATACGGAAAAAGCAGCTTTATATAAATCAGGTCTTTCTTCTGAACGCAAGTAATCTAAACTAGTTTGAAAATCCCAAAATGGCGAAACAGCTCCTTTTATAGCCTCATGCCATTGTTCAGCTGACATTTTTTCACCACTTGCTTCCATTAATAATCTAACTGGAGAAAGCATTCCTTTTATACCACTTAAAACTAATCCTCCTCCTAATCCTCCTTTAGTTTCAGATATTAAATAATTTTCAGCTACCGATTGATTTACTGATTTAGTTAAATGATCTGATATTTTTATTTGATTTTTTATTTCTCTATCTTGATCTAATAATTCTTTTTGTTTTAGATTAATCTCATTTTCAAATTCTTCCTTAGTTATTTCACCATTTATGTATTTTTCATTCAATGATAAAATATATGACTCAGCTTTTTTTGATTTATTCTTATATGAATCTATATTATATTTTATATCATTTTGATATTTATATGCATTCTTAATTGTTTCATTATCTTTAATTAATGAACCTAAAGCAGATTGAGCCCTAACTTGGTCATATTTACTCATTCCACTAGGATCTTTTAAATATTTTGAATACTCATCTTGAATCTCTTTTACTTTTTGAGATTTTATAGGCATCCATTGATATCTAGATTCTCTTGCTTGTTTTCTTACTTGTTCCTCTTGACTCAAGAATTGTTCTGAATCTTTAGATATTTTTTTATTTATATTGAAAACTTCTTTTGCTAATTTTTGTTCACGTGATTCTCTTCTGGCTATTACAGCTGTTGTGTCACCAATTCCAGGAGCAATATACCTTTCTTCTTCCCTTGATTTAAATCTTAAATCATTTAACTTTTCTTGTTCTGATGGAGTAAGGTTATTGGCTTGCATCCAACCAATAAGCTCATCGGAATTTCTTTTATCTTCATCCCAAGTCCAATTGTCAAGAATAATTGTTTTTTGTTGGCCATTTGGAGCTGTTACAATCATTCTGTCTCCTGCTCCAGTTTCATTAAATTTAAAAGTTGGAAATTTTTTAATTAATGTTGGAACAACTGATTCTTCTTCACCTCCAATAAGTTTTGAATTTATTGATTTTAAGTTTCTATTAAAGTCAACAGAATATTGATTATCTTGTTTTAATTTAGATATTTTAGATTGATCTTTTTCAGCATATATGTCTTTTTTAAAATAATTATTTAAAGCATTTATAGATCCTTCATTAGTTATAGTAACCCATGTTTTATTTTCAGGAGTTCTTTTTTTCCATTGATTATTTTCTATCTTATATTCATTTTGTTCCTTTCCAGGATAACCAACTAGAACACCTTGCTCAGTACCTCCTTGTTTTTTAAATTGTCTGTTTAATGCATCTACACGCATTGGATCTTTAATAGGACTATCTAAGACATTAACATCTCCATTAGCACCTGATATTGTAGAACTATATTCAAACCATTTACCATTATCAAATCTATACGCTTTTCCTTCTTTACCAGGGTAATTATTAAATATCTCTCCTTGTCCTTTATAATATTGATCACCAATTTTCCTATACTTTGAATAATTACTTATCCCTTTATTTTGTTTATCTACTCGATTTCCTTCATAATCAAGAACGATTGGTTTGTCTTCTACAGAAGATACCGAAGGCTGTTTTTGAGCCGTCTTTGATGTAACCGAAGAAGTAACTTTTTGTTTTTGTGTTGATTGTGAAACCTCTTTTTTTTTTAATACAGAATCAAAAGACACTTCGTTTTTGTATTCAGGATACTTTTCAATCATTTTTTTTGCCAAAGTTAAATCATCAATATCATTGTACTCTGGATATTTACTTTTAATTTTTTTAGCAAACTCGATATAATCTAATGGCATAACTTATTTTTTTTATTAAATTCCTAAACCTAATGGATCGTTTGATTGACCACTACTTTGTCCTTGTTTATATGTACCTGGTAATGTATAGTTATTCAATTTAAAGAAATCATTCTTACCACTATTGTATATGGATGTAGGTAAATTCTTTTGTTTATCCATTCCTTTAATGTATGAAGCTAAACCATCAGCTGAATAAACTCTTATAACTTTAGCTTTTGGATCATTATAATAAGTTTTGCTTCTTTCATCGTATGCTCTTTTAGATACCTTAACAAACTTTTTACCACTCGAATCAGTTCCTTGACTAAAGTTATATTGATCGTTATCTAAGTTAGAAAAATCACCTTGCTCTAATGCTTTATTTGCTGCTATATAAGTGGAAACTGCAAAATTATCTGACTTGGTAGATCCACCACCTGCACCACTTCCACCTGTTCCACCTCTGTAAGGTTCGTCCATTATCTCCTCCTTGCCCATTCTTATTTCAATCTCAGCATCAACGGTATCAAGAGCAGCTTTTCTTTGTGCTTCAGTCGGTTGAGGTTGCAATATACCTTGATCATCATGCGTTAAAAGTATAAATTTGCTTTTTTGAGATTCAATAAATTTATTTAACTCATCTTCTGTCATAGGTTGCTTATTATTAAGCTCTCTAGCATAATTTTCAGTTTGTATTCTTTTTTGAACTCTAGATAAAAAATCATCATTATTTAAATAATAGTCATATTCATCATTTGTGTAATCAGTAAGAACACTCGCTATTGCGCTATTATTGCTTAATATACCATTTATTAAAGAAGCTTTTGCTTTAGCGTAAGCATCTTTGTTTTGTCTAATATCATTAACTGTTCTTTGACCATTTTCAATTTTAAATGTTTTCCAACCTTCAGTTCCTGCATCAACTAAACTAGCAAGCTGAACTTTGTTATCAATTATATTAGCGAAATTATTTAATGCTCTAGGATCTGTTACTGAAGTAGGATCTAATATACCTTCATTATTAATTTTAGCTAAAAATATTTTTCCTGTTGGATCATCGAACATCAATGTTTTATTTTTTAAATCTTGATATTGAGCTAATTCATTTGCTCTTTCTAACTCAAGTGCCGAACCTTTAACCACACCATTCTCATCAGGTTGCTGATTTTTAAAAATCTCTTGCATCCTTTCATCATAGGTCTTAGTGGTAATTGCAAGTTGATTCCAACTATCCATTAAGTTATTAATTCTATTTTTATATTCCGATGGGTTTAATTGACCAGATTTTAATAACTTATTCCATTCATTTAGCTTAGATCTACCCATTTCAGTACCCCTTAGAATGAATTCATTAATATTAGGGCTTTTGCCAAGTTGAGTTGCTTGAAGTATCTTACTATTTGTATCAACTAATGCATCTAGTGCTTCTCTTTGACCCTCTCTTTCTTTTTTTATAGTCCTATATCTAGTAGTCAAGTCACCTATTACAGTATTCCAATCAATAGGCTCTGCCATTTGACTTTCTTGTTGTATGTAGTATGGATTTCTAGTAGCCATAATTAAATTAATATGTTAATGAATTCCACCATTGATTTTGTTGAGGCTGTTGATTTTGATTAGATAGAACGCCATAACCTGCTTGACCTTGACTAGCAGTATCACCTACATTAAAATTTGTAGTTTTATTTTTTTTATACAATGCGCTATCTTCAAAAGCACCAAGAGCAGCACCTCCAAGTGCGCTAACTGCACCTGCAATTGCTTCATTTCTATTCTGTTTAGCTTGATTTTCTCTATCTGTTGCATCTTGCAAATTATATGCGCCTATAGCAAAATCTCTTTCTGCTTGTCTTGACTGAATTCCTTGTTCAGCCTCAGCTTGCATTGCATCTCTTCTAAATTTAGCTTCACCTGCTTGTGCTGCTATATCTAAATCTTGCTTAAATCCAGCTTCAAGTATACCTCCTAAAGCCGCAACACCTTCAGCTCCTGCTGCTTTTGCAGCCTCTACCGCTTGAGTGGTTGCTTGAGCTTTTGATTGTTGTGCCAAATCAAATCCCAAAGTGGGAACTTGAACTGCTTTAAAAGCGTTAAACTCTTTAATGTTTTTTAATTGCTGTTGCGCTTGAGATTTAGCCTGTGCAGCTTGTTTCATTGCTTTTTGAGACTGTATAGCTTGAAAAGTATTTAACCCAGCTTGCAATAATCCCAACCCTAATCCAACTCCAACCATGATTTTATTATTTGAATATATACAAATTTACAGAAAACTTTTGAATACTGAAGTGCCTATTGCAAACAATTTAACTTGCTCTATTGAATCGTTATACAAATACACATTCATATAGTACCCTCTTGCTCCAAATGATTCAGCTTGACTATTTTTAACGCATATTAAAAAGTCAGTTGTTACAGGGATAGTTCCAATAGTAGTGTCAATAGTCATAGAATTTGTTGATATATCAGTAATAATTCCAACCAATACTAAATTAGAGCCTATATTCTTATAAATTTTATCACCTACACTAATACTTGAATCTAAATTAAATGAGAAGTCAAGTACAACCGCAGATGGTGTTGTTGAGTCAACACTATCAGCAGACCCAACTCCTTGAGTAGACAACGCTTTTACGTCAATTGTATTATTGAATCGTCTGACATAAGCGAACCATTGCCCTTCCTTCTCAACAAAATATGTATAGTCGATTGTACCTGCACTTATGTTGGTATATAGGTCGGCAGTCCAAGGATGCGTGCTGTTAAGTGACAATGTGTTGAATACCTTGACTGTTAACGGATCAGCATTAAAAATTGTTCTAATGCTTGATTGGTATTGTTGGCCATAGAAATTGTTTCTAGTCGTATTTACATTATGCTTCCAAAGCTCTCCATTTTTAAAAGTATAGAACGTGCTATTCATCTCTGTCATCCAATCAGGCTGATAAGACCAAAATGAATTCCAACCGGTTGATACCATAGAATAAGATACAGTTTTTCTAGGCATGCATTCTTCTATACTAAATGCAGAGAAGTATGTAGTGTCATCATTATTTACCCAATTACCTATAGGACATTCAACATCATCAGCCAATATCCATAAATCAGTACCTAGATAAACTCCCATTACCCAAACTACTCCACCCCAAGCAATTGTTAATGTTTGGCTATCATAAGTAAACTCATAATAGTTTTTAGAATTAATTACTCCTGTAGCAGTAACTTCAATAGATACAGGTTCTTGACCTATTGGAGTGTAGTTTATTTTTATACAATCACACATATTACAAAATTATAATTCTTCACCAGGTGAACCATTGCCTTCCTGAGTCAATGTAAATGTTATAGTTTCACCATCGCAATATTCAACAACAAAATCAACACTTCTTGGATTAACACTATCATTACTATCAACATCAGATATTATGTCTTGATCACCATAACCTGAAGCAACATTCAACGTTAACCAATTAGTTCCATCTCCAGTATCTTGCAATGTAACAGTCCAAAATGTACTTGACATTATTGAGAACATATTGAATGGAAACCCAAATGTATTCCAAGCTAATGTTAGCGTGCTTTGACTAATAGATAATTCACAAGTGCCTTGCCTAACATCAGTAAATGCCAACACGTAAGTTTCATTATATGGATCATATACTCCTAACTTCTGAGTGTTTGGATTGTCTTTTAGCTCATCTCTAAAGTAGTTCTTCATACCATTTGCTGATATCTCAACAACTTGATCACCTGTCATCTGAAGTACAGCTCCTCGTCTAGCATCTGTAAAGAAAACAGAGTTAGCGAACTTACCAAAACTCTCAGGGTTGTTACTAATACCATACTCAGATGGATGAACAATTTGATTACCTAGTACTTCCGGCACAGATGCCACTTGACCACCACCAACAGCATCAACTAACAAGTTCTTTCCATAAAGAACTGCCGTTATTTTGTCCTGCTGTAATACCATTAGATTGGTATCTTGAGCATACAACTTTTGTATCGGTCCGTACTGCTTATCTAAATTCTTAAAGTTCGCTTGTGATAAATTAAAAGAGTTAAGTCTGTTTGTTGATGTGTCTCCTTTAAATATACCACTATAGCAAAGTGATGAGAACTTTTCTTCTTGTTTATAGTCCTCAATAACACTTGTTGCTCTTGGACTGTACTTCATAGTTGGTCTCAAGTAGTTGTCATATATTCTGTATGACTCAACGCCATTACCAAATGCAAAGGCATTGAAGTCTGAGTTATGTGACGTTACATTATTGAGTTCAACTATTAAAGGAGTGACACCATTTTGATCTTGTTCCCAGTCTTGGTAGAACACACTACCTGTTGCAAAACCGCTAGGAAGCGTTGCTAATAAATCAATTACAATAGCATATTCATTTACAATATAAAGTATATCATAATAATCACTAGGAGGTCCGTATG
>Ga0315904_10010813_pt1 | contig 11737 bp, 9 predicted proteins | sample LakEriMetagenome_6_FD_203529 | JGI IMG/M metagenome (GOLD analysis project Ga0315904, IMG submission 203529) | Freshwater fungal communities from buoy surface, Lake Erie, Ohio, United States - Buoy 12 MA120 | ecosystem: Environmental > Aquatic > Freshwater > Lake | place: USA: Lake Erie, Ohio...
CCATAATATTCTTCTACAGAAGTAACGGGGTGTTCAAAATGTCTGACCACACCTTCAACTGTCTTGAACAGGGTAAGTGTTTCCTTACCCTTGAATTCTACATTTACTGTCCCATAATCTGTAAACAAAAAGATGTACGGTTCATAGATACGAGATAGGTATTCAACCTCATAGAAAGTAGAATTACTATTATAAATCATTGGAGTCCCCGATATGACGGCACTTCCGCCGATAGTGGAATCCATCACAGTCACACGTGCGCTTTCCGTTCGGTCCTTGACGCACGGTATAGAACTTACCCGGCTTGCTGGACTTTACCTTCCATTCCTTGACCTGAGTGACCACCTGAACGCCTGGACGAATCCACTCAATATCATTTAAGGTAATTTTCCCATTAATCTTGACATAGGTGTGGTCCCACTTCTCACCATTCACCTCGTAAATCGTGCCACCCACAATACGATTATTGCAGATAGCAGGATTTAGACTAGATTTGATACGAAGTTTCATATTAGAACGGAGTCTTATTCTCGTCCCCCACCTTCTCCCACGGAGTCTCAGCACCACCCGTGACAGGGAGATACTTCTGGACCAACTGCTTCATGTAGGTCCGCTCCGAATCGTTACCACCGGCGTTCGAGAAGAAAGGATAAATACAGGCTTCAGCAGTCTCTGCGAGTGAGAACCCATCATTGAGTAGACCCGCCATCTCAACTGTGATACGTGAGGAAATAGAGGTCGTGACCTTCGGATCCTCAGACTTCACCTGCTGACGGGTATGGTCCGCGATTTCTGCAATTGCGGTAATATGCTCGGGGTTGACCTCAGGGTAGGTCATCGTCAGAAGCGCATTCTCATCGTCCTTGCTCAGCGGTTCCATCTCGACCACCGAAGCGAATCGGTCCAACATCGCTCGGTCGAGAACACGAGTGGCGGTGTACTCGGCCCCGATATTCGCAGTAGCGATAAACGTGACACCAGTTGCCACCTTAATTGTCGGGGTATTCGGCATCTCGTCAATTCGGAGATACCGCTGATTCTCGTCGAGAACCGTCATCAGAATGTTCCAGGCGTCAGCGTGACCACGGGTCAACTCGTCGAGGAGGATGATAGCGTTCGGAGTCTGAATCGCCTTGACGAACAGAGCCTCAGCGACGAACGTACCCTTGTCCTTACTGTAATGAGTATTCCCAATAAGAGTGGAACGCGGGTCTTGGGTTGCACCGACATTGAAGTAGAAGAACTGGCGACCATCAAGCACCTCAGCCACCGACTGAGCCGCGAGAGTCTTGCCACAACCCGAAGGGCCAGTCATAAGGATATTCTTTCCACGGAGGACCGAACGCATCAGATACTTCCACTTGAGCGAGGAGATAATCAGATGGTCGGGCTTGAGCGAATCACACTTCGAAATAAAATCAATTACGTCATTCTCAAGCTCATTCTTCACATTCCCTGCCTTCTTGGGGGTGACGGCCTGCGTCATAAGCGCCTCATAATCAGTGATATCGGTATCACGCCACTGCGTCTTACCCGTCTTAGTCTTAACCAGACGAAGAGCACAGTCATTCTGGAGAGCTCGTTTACGAGCGTGAAGGGGAACCTTCTTTGTAATGTCGTTCCCATTCAGGTCAATCGCCGTCATGTTGTCCAGAACCTTTACAATCGTGTCCATGTATGCCTCATATAGAAGTGGGGTGTTTTTCATTATACTGAAATATACATCGCAGAATCGTATTTGTAAAGTTGACAAACATTAAGATTTCATTAAGATTTCTAATATAAGGTAATAAAAAAGGACACCCGAAGGTGCCCTTATTATATGGTATTAATTAAATATTAATTAGAACCGGAAACGAAATAACAGAGAACTTCACCTTTAACGTTTGTGTTGGTACTACTTCCACTAACAGAAACAATAGGGGTTAGAGGAACAACTTGAACCAATTGCCATTTATTGGCACCGTAAGCGTCTAACCACGATGTAAGATTGGCTGACGCTGAGGGCATTACTTCAACTTTGTACCAGAATCCAGGCATAATATTACTCAGTTAATGTGTACGTATAAATATTACCGATTGATATAAAAAATTAAAATACTTCCTTCCAAGTCATCCCAACGCCCACATCAGTTGAAGTACCTGTCATATTGGTCACCACAATTGCATAGATTTCACTATCATTACTATTAAAATTTTGTGCGATATAATTAATCTTGGTGTCTACCCCAGGTGTGTTTCCGATACCTGCAATAGCATTGCCCACACCAGTTCCACCAGCGAATACGAATCCGTTGAGAAGTTCTCGTTCAGTTGCTAAGGATGATGACACGGCGGTAACATTGTATTCTACAGTTGATGCACTGTTCACTGATACCCACGTTCCGCCAGTTAAGGACGATGATTGTGGTAGTTTGACCAAACGATACTTTACAGTTTGGTCGTCAGAGAATACATTGAGATTTGACACACGGACGAATGCACGATTTGGTAATCCGTTGTAACTGTTCTTCAATCGGATAGCCATTACAGGTGTAGATGACGCACTGGTAATTACTCGTAAGTTTGGACTGGTTAATGCCCAAGTGGTTCCAGATTCTACATATCCACCTTCACTCATTACAGAAGAACAAATCTGTTCCATACTTCCAGTTGCAGTTGTTGTGTTTAATATTTCACAACGAATTGGAAGGTTTGGGTTTGACATATACGGTACATCAATATAGTTACTGTGGTCGAATACATGACAGAGAACGAACGCACCTTGATGCACGATTCCACAACGAACACGACCCACTGCTAACCATTGGAAGTCAAACCATACTAATTGAGTTTTGGTGATATCAAGAACGAAATCACCACTATTAATTTGGTTGACATTCCAATTTGATTGTTTCACTCTGTTTTCTTGGAGTGACCCAGTACCATTTGTAGCAGAACGAATAACGAACGACAAACTTCCAGTTGCATCTTGTTCAAAGAAAATACCATTGTAATCATCATAGTATCCAGTACGTTTGATTACACCAGGTTCTGCTGCACCAAACTTCATACTAGATAAAATCAGTTGTGACTTACCAGGCATATAGTTGTGGTACATCTTTGTTTGATGTACTGCACGACTTGATATACTTGCACTCGTTTGTAACGTTACTGATGCACGATTAACATTGAATGTGTTGGTCGCACCACTTGCAGTAAAATCTAAAAAGTTAAAATCAATTGCATACAAATGTTTGTAATCACCAAGGGTGTGTGGTTCTGACACACGTTGACGACCAAACGCGTCAACCGCAACAGAAAGAGAACCACTTGCGATGGTACCTTCAATAGATGATTTCATAAAGGCGTGTTGGTTGTACACATGCACTAATTCCCAACCATCACTACCTATATTATTTAGATATACTTCATCATCAGTTACCCAATCAGGAATTTTTACAATCTTGTGCTGTGCCATATAATCACCGGTGAAGGTCAATATATAAATATCTTATAAAAAGGGAAACCCCCCACATTTCTGTGGAGGGGTCTTTTGCAATAACGCATTATATTATGGATTGATTAACATTCTGATATCTACTTCTTCACGGGTTTTTCCTTTACGCATCTCATCATAATTCACGATAGTTGGTTTATTATGCGCGGGGCGATATATCCCATATTTTACTACCACACCTAAATGATTTGGTGTCAGAGTGTACCCATGTCTAACACCCTTCAGTTGCCCATCAACCCAGACTTCAGTTAATCCTTTACTATTATCATGCGACCATACCGCATGAACAACTATATCATGCCACCTTCCTGCAAAATCTGCATTTGAGATAAGTTGAATATTCGGGCTTTCGCAGTGCATGAACGCGTTAGGATGATTTACCCAATCAAACACCATACAAAACGGTTGATTATGACGTTTTAAAAACATCCAGATTGAATCGTGACCAACTGAACTATCGGCAGGTGGTTGAATGAATTGTCCAAAAAAGACAAACGGATTCGATGATTCATATGGTACATAAAAAGACCAACCGTACCAATATTCATCACCTTCTTTCGACAATCCCATATCACCTTCACCATACTCCTTTCTCTCGTACACAGGTGTTCTGTAACAATCTCTACCATAACAGTGACCAGAATTTACAATAAACTTCTGCGATTTCCATCCATATCGAAACGCAGTTGTGTCCTCAATCGCTTGTCCCCACAGCGTACTGAGATCAAATGCAAATCCAAGAGGACCATCTTCATTCCACAAAGCGTTTTTCGGTGCAGCAAAAGGAATATTAGTTAATGTGGATGGAATGGTAGGCTGAGTAACAACAGTAGTATCGGGAATGAATGGTGGTGTTGTTGACGATTGAGGTCCAGTTACAGTGTCAGCAACACCACATCCAATTAGTAGAAGTAAGATACAAAGCTTATACATCTTTATTCTCTGACCAACAGTAACTTGTTAACGGTCTTAAGGACATTTACCACATTCTTTACATCAACGAACTCCGCATCCTGCCCATACATCTCACGGAAAGCGCTACGGACTGGGCTGTACTCATGCATCTGGTACTCACAGATAAAGTAGCTCATCACACGAATCCCATTTTCCCGCATCTGACGAACCATATTCTTCGTCTGCTTGTACGCGGTGTGACCACCGTAATCAATGTTCCGACCATTGTGCTTAAACGTACACCCCGGCTCACCATCGGAGAAGTTAATGAAGTAGGTCGTGTGAGTCTTAGCACATTCCTGCATCAACTCCATCGTAGCGAGATAACACAGACCCTCTGGGGTTGACCCGTTGGACTGAAGATGTGGGAACAACGCCTTCGCCTTCGTGAAGTTATCCTTCCGACTATCATACACCACCGCAACAGTCGGAGTACCAGACCCAAGATTTCCACGGAGCGTAATCACCACTTCCAGATTCTTAATCTTGTCAGAAGCGTACGCAAGAGCCGTCATCACCGTCATCACACGTTCCCACTTCCCACCCCACATCGACCCAGACGCATCCACCGACAGATACAGAAGGACAGGGTTGTACTGGTCAACGGTCGTGCGCTTAAACACATTCTCAATATCCATCCCAAGCTGAGACAGAATACGGCGGTCAATCTTCCCATGCTCTTGACGAGTGAAGTGCGTCACCTGCGGCTCGTTACGAACCTGCAACTTGTGGGCGAGAATCTGACCCATCCGAATCCCGGCGATAAATCCACGATACGTAGAACTACGCTCGGGGTCAAAAGTATTCTTACTATCAAACGACCACCGATTACTGAACGGGAACCAATCAGACATCATAATCTGCTTATTGAGCTTCTTCGTGACGAGACACGGAATCTTACCGAAGATAGGGTCACTATTCTCTGACATATCAGCCGCTGCAGATTCCATTGACTCCACCTGGTCCTGCTCCTGCTTCTTAATCTTCTTCTTCTTTGCCTTCTGGTCCATCATATCCTTCATCTTCTCAATTGCCTTCTTTGCCTTATCCTGATTAAACTTCTTCTGGGGAAGGTCGTAATTCGGCAGACCCTCATCCTGCATCTCCTTCATCTCCTCATCACTAAGCTCAGAGTCAAACGGGAATCCCTCACCACCACCATCAGACGGACTATCATCCTGTTCATCAGCGTGGAACTCTGCACGCTTGAGAATTTCAATCATCAACTCATTCGCAACCTGCCACAGCTTCGGAAGCTTCGTGAAGGTGTACGGACGCACGTTTACATCAATATTACAATATCCAGAAATCGTAACATCGGTATTAACCTTCCACTTCGTCACCGGCTGCATCGGGTTCTCATCAAAACGACGAATGTTCTTCAAGTCAATCATCCCCACCATCTTCTGCAACCCAGGTAGTGCCTTCTGGTCAAAGTGTGGTGAGAACATCAACAGCAACCAATTGACATAATTCTCAATGGTCGGCTTTCGCCAATCGGGATTATACTTCAGATTCTTTTCCACATCAGAGCTGAAGAAATACTTGTTATACATCGCGTCATAATACGGACGATACCCAGGCGCCACACGATAGATATACGAATCAATACGGCGGTCTTCAATCACATTCATCAACGTATGAAGATACCGACGAAGAGTATCAATCTTCATATCATTATCGTGCATCTCGCCATAATAATCCATAGACTTCGCCTGACTCACATCCTTGAACTTCATCATCTTCCGAAGGCGGGGATGAAGAGCACGATAGAAAGTCTCACGGTCCTGAAGCTCCTTAAGAAACTTGAAATCAGAAAGGAGACAATGCGAACCTTCGTGAAGCGCAAGCCCCACCATCGGGTCAAAGTTCTTCGGGTTATCGTCGGCAGCAATCACCACCTGCTTCCCATCAGTAAATGAGCTCTGACCAGACGAAAACTTCACCACAATAGATGAATCATTCGTGAGAATACGGACGAAATTAGAAATCGCACGACGAACCGTAGCCAGCTTTACAATTCGGTCAATCCCATCGGAAATGTTCATATCCTCCTTATTGATATCATCGCCGAAATCAAAGAGGGAGGTGTCATCAATCCAGTACGTGCTGTGGGCTTTGTTCTTGGACATATTACCTGTTGGTTTTGGGTTATACTGAAATATATCCTATAGAATAGAGAATGTAAAGTAGACAAACATTAAGATTTCATTAAGATTTATTCCCCAATAATAGGTTATAAATGGGGTAAACCACATATAATCAGATATTTATAGAGAGTTTGTTATTATATTCTTTTAATAGAGAAATATGCCAAATAATAATATCACAGAATTACAATTGTTACGTGGTACGTCAGGATCCAACGCAGCATATGTTGGATTACCTGGCGTTCTTACTGCGGATATGGAAACGACAGTATCAAGTGGATTTGGTGTTATCAGATTACACGATGGTACAAAACCAGGCGGATATATCATTAGTGGAACTGGTGGTAGTAGTTCTGCTGGTTCGAGTGGTTCAAGTGGTACAAGTTTCGGTTCATCTGGTTCATCGGGTAGTTCTGGCTCTTCGGGTCGTGATGGTGTAATGGGATTGCCTGGAATACAAGGTACCTCGGGTGCCTCGGGTAGTTCAGGCTCTTCTGGAAGTACTGGTTCTTCTGGTAGTTCAGGCCGTGACGGTGCGATGGGTCTTCCTGGTGCAAAGGGTGACCAAGGTAATCCTGGTTCTTCTGGTTCTTCTGGTAGTACTGGCTCATCTGGCTCATCTGGAAGTTCAGGTCGTGATGGTGTAATGGGCTTACCAGGAGCAAAGGGTGACCAAGGTGACCCAGGCTCATCTGGTTCATCAGGTTCTTCTGGTTCTACTGGTAGTAGTGGTAGTTCAGGTAAAGATGGTGTAATGGGTCTTCCTGGTTTAGCTGGAAGTTCAGGAACATCGGGTCAAAATGGAAGTAGTGGAAGTTCAGGCTCATCTGGTAGTACGGGTTCTAGTGGAAGTTCAGGTTCTACCGGTAGTTCTGGTTCATCGGGGTCCACTGGCAGTTCAGGAAGTTCAGGTTCGTCTGGAAGAGATGGTGTAATGGGTCTTCCTGGATTGGCTGGTTCATCGGGAACTTCTGGACAAAATGGTTCGTCGGGTTCATCTGGTAGTAGTGGTTCATCTGGTAGCTCGGGTAGTACAGGAAGTTCCGGTTCTAGCGGTTCAGCAGGAAGTTCTGGTTCAGCAGGAAGTTCAGGTAGTTCTGGTAGTTCGGGTCGTGATGGTGTAATGGGACTACCCGGTTTGGCAGGAAGTTCTGGAAGTTCTGGTTCTTCTGGACAAAATGGTTCTAGTGGTTCTTCTGGAAGTGCCGGAACTTCAGGTAGTTCAGGAAGCACCGGTACCTCTGGTTCATCGGGAAGTACCGGTACCTCGGGTTCATCTGGAAGTTCAGGTACAAGTGGTAGTTCTGGTTCCTCTGGAACATCAGGTAGTAGTGGGTCCACAGGAACAAGTGGTTCATCGGGCAGTACAGGAACTTCTGGTTCTTCTGGTACCAGTGGAAGTGCAGGTACGTCTGGACGCGATGGTGTAATGGGACTACCTGGTATTCAGGGTAGCGGTGGTTCATCGGGTACGAGTGGTACGGGGTCGCCTGGTAGTTCTGGAACATCTGGTAGTACGGGTACATCAGGAAGTTCTGGTTCAACTGGCACTAGTGGTAGTACAGGAACCTCAGGTAGTTCAGGAAGTACAGGAACTTCTGGTTCCTCTGGTACACGTGGTAGTTCAGGAACATCTGGGTCGTCCGGTAGTACAGGAACTTCTGGAAGTAGTGGTACTTCTGGAAGTAGTGGTACTTCTGGAGCAAACGGAGCAGTCGGTAGTTCGGGTACGTCTGGTTCCGCAGGTACGTCTGGAGCAGGTACTATTAGTGGTGGTGCATCGGGTAGAGTAGCGGTGTTTTCTGGTGCTACGACATTAACCAGTTATTCATCACTGTTGTATGATGGTTCCGTATTGTCTGTTACTACAAATGGCGCAAAGTATTTTCAAGGTGGTGATGACGCAGCACTCTATGACGTTAACGTAGCAAATACAATAGGTATTTATGGAGCACAGAATAGTGCGGTAGGTGCTATCAAACTTGGTAGTAGTGGTCAAACGATATACAGTGACAGTACGGGTATTGGTATCGGTAACACTAGTCCAAGTTATAAATTACACGTAACGGGTGACATATATGCCACACAAAATATCATAGGTTATTCCGACTCTCGTTCCAAGGAAAATGTTATAACTATAGATAATGCACTAAAAAAGGTATTACAACTTCGTGGTGTATATTATAATAAAAAAGACGATGAAAAAAAGAAAAGACAAGTGGGTGTAATTGCACAAGAAGTTTTACAAGTACTACCAGAAGTAGTAAGTTATGCAGAAAATGATGACCAATACGCTGTAGCATATGGAAATATAGTGGGTTTATTGATTGAAGCAATTAAAGAACAACAAAAACAAATTGATGAGTTAAAAAAAGAATTAGGGAAGGAATAGTTTATGGTACTACCATCAACTGGAAATACAATTAGTTTTAATCAAATTAGAATAGAATTGGGAATATCTTCCCAAGCACCATTTTCCATAGAAACTGCAGAAAATGGTGGGTATGTCGCATTAAATAAATGTGCAGTTCCCCAACCAAGTCCAACCAACCCAGCTTCTATCAGTGAATGGTGGAGTTACGATAATAGTGCAGTATCCACCGAAATTGGTCTGATGGATTCCAGTACCGTGTCGTGTGCAGATGTATGTTCCCAACCTGTGGATGGTGACACCATATTATATTGGAATACAGGACAAACAACAGTGTACACAGATACTACCTGTAATACACTTGCTCCTGTGGGATATTACGCAGATTTGTCTCGTATAAATTGTTACACTATTCTTTCCGCAGGAACGTTGTATTCTACCACAAATTGTTAAGTAAACTTAGACTTGACAGATATTTATAGATGTACTATAATTAATAATTAATAGAGGATATATTATGGCACGATGGTATGCGAGATTTGATGCAGGTAACGAAACTGTATTGGATAACACAAACGGAACTGGAGGGTATTTTACCAAACTCCGATTCGGTGCATTTGCCGGGGAGTCTGCAGGAGCGGCGAGTGGAGCGAAACTCAGAGCTGGACTAATTGATTCCCGTTCCGCACTGTCCGCCGATGCATATGCAGATATAAGTGCAGTAAACAGAGATGGTGCAGCAGGAACATATTTTCCACCAAATACATCACCTGGACCGTTTTCTACAAACTTTAGTACATATGCATCGTGGTCGAATGGATACACACCAAACGGAACACAGTTACCAGGCATCAAAACTCCTACTACAAATGTATATGGTGTAGCGGATTCCGTAAACTATAGTTTACGACCAACTGGGTCAGTTAATTATACTGATGGAAATTTAACCGCATTATCTCCTGCAGATGATATCGGAGTGAGTTATACAACTTATAATAACGCCTCTACCGCTGTGCGAGCAGTAATTGAAAAGATAGAAACTACTGGTGCAGTTGCCCAAACACCATACACTCGAACGGGAAATGATCCGTCAAGAACCATTCACAGTGTATATCATGACCCAAACTTAAATTACTTTGCGTGGGATGATTTCACTCCAGGAACATTCCAAGGTAAAGTAAGTCATAGCATAGGACCGAACGCCCCAACAGGATGTCCATTAACAATGTCGTTGGGTGATCCAGTAAGTATAGACTTAGAAATTTATGTTAATGTTGCGCAATTCTCTCCATTTCAATATCCAAACGATGGTAACTATGATGCAGAGATAGGATTTACTGTAGAATTACGAGAATCTTCGAGTGTTGGAACTTTACTTGCTAGATTACAACTCGGTGGACCAAACGATGTGTCACCATATGCAAACGGTGGACCATTACAAATTGGCGATTATGTGACCGGTACAGGTCCAGTAGGTAATAGAGGTTCTTCTAATTCGACTTGGCAGTGGAATTTATCAGGACCAAATTATAACGGTCAATTAAAGTGGACAATACCGGTAACCGCAGGTGAGTATTCCTTGGCTTCATATGGTATTATTCATGACGTTATAATAACAACACATACATCGCAAGGAAGTTGTTTTAATTTCCCATCTGATAGTTGTAGTAACTATTCAATGTTCCAAATAACTGCAGGCGCATCTTCATAACGAAAACAGATAAATAGGTTATAGCAAATGAAAAAGAAAATAGTCTTTATAGCACCCCATCTGTCAACGGGCGGAATGCCCCAATACCTCGTCAAACAAATAGAACTCATCAAGAATGATTGTGAGGTCTATTGTGTGGAGTGGGGTAATGTGACGGGTGGGGTTCTTGTTGTTCAACGGAATAAAATGGTCAACTTATTGGGTGACCGATTGATTACACTTGGCGAAGATAAAAATGAATTGTTTGATGTAATCAATAAATTACAACCAGATGTTATCCATCTACAGGAAATCCCCGAACTGTTTATGGAAAATGGAATAGCAGAAAAGTTATACACCCCAGATAGAAATTATGTTCTTATAGAAACCTCACACGATTCTGGGTATGATACCAATAACAAAATATATCTACCAGACAAGTTTTTGATGGTCAGTCAATATCAAGTGAACAATTATAAAAGATTTGACATTCCGTGTGATGTTGTAGAATATCCAATTGAAAATAAAGTACGAACCAAGACCAGAGAACAAGCGTTACGTGACCTTGGGTTAGACCCCAATCTCAGACACGTAATCAATGTGGGACTATTCACTCCGCGAAAGAATCAAGCGGAGGTAATAGAGTATGCTCGTATGTTACAGAACTATCCAATTCAATTCCATTTCATCGGGAACCAAGCGGACAACTTCAAGTTCTATTGGGAACCGTTGATGCAGAATTTCCCAAAGAATTGTAAGTGGTGGAATGAACGAAGTGATGTAGATAGTTTCTATGAAGCGGCAGACTTATTCCTATTTACTTCACGTGGTAATCCATCAGATATGGAAACCATGCCTCTTGTCATTCGTGAATCATTGGGGTGGAAAGTCCCCTCACTGATTTATAATCTTCCTGTGTATATGGGATACTTTGACAAATACGATGCGATTGAGTATCTTACAGAAGATTCACAAAAGAATGCCTACAGAATAGCAGAAAAATTATTAAGAGAATTACCTACACCAGTAGTGGAACAACCACCTATGAAAAAACAATATAAATTTAATTCACG
>Ga0315904_10010815_pt1 | contig 11736 bp, 6 predicted proteins | sample LakEriMetagenome_6_FD_203529 | JGI IMG/M metagenome (GOLD analysis project Ga0315904, IMG submission 203529) | Freshwater fungal communities from buoy surface, Lake Erie, Ohio, United States - Buoy 12 MA120 | ecosystem: Environmental > Aquatic > Freshwater > Lake | place: USA: Lake Erie, Ohio...
TGTCGGCTTTGCCGTCGATCACATCCTGGATTTCCTGACGGATGGAGAGCAACGCATCGCAGAAACGGTCGAGCTCTTCGAGCGACTCGCTTTCCGTGGGTTCGATCATCAAGGTTCCGGCGACCGGGAACGACACGGTCGGCGCGTGGTAGCCGTAATCCATCAGGCGCTTGGCCACATCCTCCACTTCGATGCCGTGCGCTTTGAAGGGACGGAAATCGAGGATGAACTCATGCGCGCAGCGGCCGCTTTTGGCGGTATAGAGCACCGGATAGGCGGTTTCGAGGCGCGCTTTCATGTAGTTCGCATTGAGGATGGCGAATTCCGTGGCCTTGCGCAATCCATCGGCGCCCATCAGGCGGATGTAGGCGTAACTGATGGTCAGGATGGATGCCGAACCCCAGGGCGCAGCCGATACCGGCGTGATGCCGTGTTCGCCGCCCATGGGCACCACCGGGTGACCCGGTAGGAACGGCGCGAGGTGTTTCGCGACGCCGATCGGGCCCATGCCAGGGCCGCCGCCGCCGTGCGGAATGCAGAAGGTCTTGTGCAGATTCAGGTGGCAGACATCGGCGCCGATGTTCGCGGGCGACGTTAGTCCCACCTGCGCGTTCATGTTCGCCCCATCCATGTACACCTGCCCGCCGCGACGATGGACGATCTCACAAATCTCGCGGATCTCTTCCTCGAACACGCCGTGCGTCGAGGGGTAGGTCACCATCAGACAGGCCAGGCGGTCGGCGTACTCATCGGCTTTGGCTTCGAGGTCGGCCAGGTCGATGTTGCCGCGGTCGTCGCATTTGGTGACCACGACCTGCATGCCGGCCATCACGGCCGACGCCGGGTTGGTTCCATGGGCCGAGCTGGGAATCAACGCCACGTTGCGATGGCCTTCCCCACGGTGCTCGTGCCAGGCGCGGATTGTCATCAATCCGGCATATTCGCCTTGGGCGCCGGAGTTCGGCTGCAACGAGACCGCATCGAAGCCGGTCACTTCGCACAGCCAGGTTTCCAGATCGGTGATCATCTGCGCATAGCCTTCGGTCTGGTCGGCCGGAGCGAACGGATGGATGTTGCCGAACTCGGGCCAGGTCACCGGAATCATCTCGGTGGTGGCGTTCAGTTTCATGGTGCACGAGCCCAGCGAGATCATCGAATGCGTAAGCGAGAGATCCTTGTTCTCCATGCGCTTCAGATAGCGGAGCATCTCATGCTCGCTGTGATGCGAGTTGAACACCGGATGCGTCATGAACTCACTGGTGCGTTTCACAGTCTCGGGCAGATACGGCTCGATGCGGGTGGCGCGGAGCGTCGCTTCGTCGAACTCGGTCTTCGAGGAGATGGTGAAAATGTGGACCAGGTCGACCAGATCATCGAGGGTCTTGGCTTCGTCGAACGAAACACCGATCTGGGTGTCGCCGATGGCGCGGAGATTGATCTCGTGCGCGCGGGCGTGACCGAGGATCTTGTCGCGCTTTTCCGCGTCGCCGATCTCGATATGCAAGGTGTCGAACCAGACCGCGTTCAGCACCTTGAAGCCGGCTTTCTGAAGCTCGAAGGCCAAGGCGGTGGTGAGTCCGTAGGTGCGGTGGGCGATCTCGCGGAGGCCGTTGGGTCCGTGGTACACGCCGTACGCGGCGGCCATCACGGAGAGCAGCACCTGCGCCGTGCAGATGTTGGACGTCGCTTTTTCGCGGCGGATGTGCTGCTCGCGGGTCTGCAGCGCCATGCGGTAGGCGGGTTTGCCTTGGGCGTCGATCGATACGCCGATGACGCGTCTTTGGTAGCGAAGAAGGCCGCATGCGGACCCCCGAAGCCCATCGGCACGCCGAAGCGTTGCGAAGTGCCTACCACGACATCGGCGCCCATCTCACCTGGAGATTTCACCATGACGCAGGCCAACAGATCCGTTGCGACCACCGAAAAGACGCTGTGCTCGCGGGCCGCGGCCAACAGGGGCGAGAGGTCGCGCACATGGCCGTATTGATCGGGGTTTTGCACGAGCAGGGCGAACAGCGACGGGTCGGTGACGTCGACGGCCGTGGCGTCGCCCGTGACGAGTTCAATGCCGAGGGGCGTGGCGCGGGTGTGGAGCAGCGCCAGCGTCTGTGGGAAGACCGTGTCGGACACGAAAAAGCGATGTGCGTTCTTCTTCGAATTCGGGCGGCTGGCGTGAAGCATCGTCATGGCTTCGGCCGCGGCCGTGGCCTCATCCAACAAGGAGGCGTTGGCGATCTCCATGCCGGTGAGATCCATCACCATGGTCTGGAAATTGATGAGCATCTCGAGGCGGCCCTGCGCGATTTCCGCCTGATACGGCGTGTAGGCCGTGTACCAACCCGGATTCTCGAGGATGTTGCGGAGAATCACCTTCGGCGTGATGGTCTCATAATAGCCCATGCCGATGAAGCTGCGGAAGATCTTGTTCTTCTGCGCGAGGGTCTTGAATTCGCTCAGGAAGAGGGCTTCGTCGGTGGCCGGAGGCAGGTTCAATTCCTGCTTCAGACGGATGGAGGCGGGGATCGTCTGGGCGATGAGATCGTCGAGGGAAGAGGCGCCGACCGCGGCCAGCATGTCGCTGGTTTGGGAACGGTCCGGGCCGATATGACGGGATGCGAAACGCTCCCGACGTGACAAATCGATGCTCATGAAGAGGGAAGATTGGGTGGGTTTTGCAGACCAACAAAGATACGGGGATTGACGTTTCCTACGGGGCTGCAAACCCCATAAAAAAAGCCCCGGATTCTCGCGAACCCGGGGCTTTTTTTTGATTACCGATTACCGATTACCGGTTTCTGATTACCGATTCAAACTCACATCAATCAGCTGCAACACGTGTGCGGTATGGGCACGGGTTTCGAGGTTGCCGGCCGATTTGGCCTTGAGCTGGCTCTCGATGCTGCGAAGTTGGAACAGCGCCGCGCTCTGCGTTGGACGGTCGTACTTCACCGCGCCTTCGTTCTTCACGATGGCGATGAGGCGGTCGGTGTACTCGATCTGCAGGTTCTGACGGAACGTGTTCACGTTTCCGCCGATGTCGGCGCGGAAGACGGCGTTGGTGAGGTCGGCCATGAACTCGGCCACCGGATATTGGTTTCCATACAGGCGGCTGTCGGTCATCCGTTTGGTGGTCACCGGATGCAGGATGTGGGCCATCACGTTGCGCTGGCTGTTCAAGACGGCGTCGTGGATCTTCGGATCTTCGGTGGTGCTGAAGAAGTTGAATCCGCGGCGCTCAGTCTGCAGGTGCGCGATCAACTCACCGGGCGCTTTATAGGCATCGGGAGCGAACACATAGGTCTCGAGCGTGCTCATGGCTTGTTTCTGACGGTCGCGTGGAACGGCTTTGTAGGGCTGCTCGGCGCCGGGCTGACCCACGAATCCGCGGTTCACATGCACGCCGCCGATGTAGCGCGACACCACGCCCATCTGCACCGCATAGGTGCCGAAGGCCATGGCATAGGCGTTGCGAAGACGCTGGTACGATTCACCGTCTTTCGGGATGGTGGTGAGCAGTTTGCCATACAGGTCGTTGATCATCTGAGCGCGCTCGATGGCGTACACGATGGCGTCGCTCGACATGTCGTCGACGTTCACCAGCGGATCGATGGCTTTGCCTGGAGCGCGCATGTCGTCGGCGTCGTTGCCGAAGGCATGCTGCTTCTCGGTGCTGCGCGCCAAGATGGCGTCGCGGCGGCTTTCATCGGTCGAATAACCGAAATCGATGGCCCAGACGTCGTACGGACCCGGAACGATGTCGTAATACAGCCCTTGGCGCGATTTGTCGCGGGCGATGTTCACGGTCGAATAATCCATCACGGAGCCGGTCAAGCCGACACGGCTGGTGAGTTCGCGGTCGTGGATGGTCACGGGATCGTGCAGCTGCGACGCCTTCATGTTGTGGTTCAGACCCAAGGTGTGTCCCACTTCGTGCAGCACCAGCATGCGGAGGGCTTCGTTTTGCAGGCGGCTGATCTCTTCCTCACCCGCGTTCATCGCCATGGCGTGCGCGATGGCGAATTGGTGGTTGCGCTTCATGATCTGGCCGAAGCTGCAGAAGCTGGACGAATGCGAGTGGCCGTCGGTGTCGTACAGCTCGTCTTCCATCGCGGTGCCGCGCATGAACGAATACTCGAGCATGACGTCGGCGCCGAGGATCTGGCCGGTGAACGGATTCACGAAGCTCGGACCATAGCCGCCGAACGGAGGCATGGGCGAGCTGGTCCAGCGGAGCACGTTGTAGCGGATGTCGCCCGCATCCCAATCGGCCGTATCCGGCTGAACCTTCACGACGATGGCGTTGCTGAAGCCGGCCGCTTCAAAGGCTTTGTTCCAGGCGAGTGCGCCTTCGGTGATGGCGTCACGCATGTTGTGCGGGGTGGTGTTCTCGATCCACCAGGTGATCGGCTCCACCGGGTCCGACACGGCGGCGTTCGGATCTTTCTTCACCAGATGCCAGCGGTTGATGAAATCGCGGTAGTTCGTGGGACCCAGATCGGTCAGGTCGTTGGTTTCCACGGAGAAGAATCCGACACGGGCGTCGGCATGGCGGGGCTTGTAATCGTTTTCAGGAACCGCGATGAAGCTGTGCTGCGAACGGATGGTGACGCTGCGCGCATCGGTGACCGAGGTGCCGCCGGCGTTGACCGGGTTCGGGTTCTCAAACACGAAATCCACGATCACATCGGTGTTCTGCGGATAGTTGCGGATGTCGACGATCTTGTTCTTGTCGCGGCTGAGCTGACCCAGGTTGAACGCGAACGGACTCTGTCCGGGGAAGGACGGAGGTTTCACGCGCGACATCGACTCGCTCATGAACAAGCCGTCGGCCTTGATCAGGTATTTGCCGCCTTCAGCGACCACGATCTTCTCGCTCAGCAGCACGGCCGGCGAGATGTTGGCGTTCGACGCTTTCGAAATCGCATTCGCCGGATCGAAATAGAAATTGGTGTTCACCACTTCGAACTCGAGACGGTCGAAGTATTTCTTGATCTGGAAGACCACGTTGTCGCGGTACTGTCCGCGGAACTGGCTGGCCGGAACCGGACCGTTCTCGGTGTAGGTGAAGTAGATGAAGGGCTTGTTGAGCTGCTCTTCGGTGATCACGATGTGCGTGGAGCCGTCGGTGGTGTCCTGGTACACCGTGAACAGGCCTTCCGAAGCGATCGATTTGGCCACGGTGGACGCGATGGTTTTCTTGGCCGGAGCCGCGGGCGCCGCGGGTGGCGTGGCCGGCTTCTTGCGGCCGAACAGCTGGGCCGAAGCCGGAGCCGGTGCCAGCAGGGTCAGCACGGTGAGGGCGAATAGGAGTCGTTTCATTCGTAGAGGGGTTTGTGGTTGAAGATGCGCTGGATGATGGGTATCCGTGAGAAGACCGGTCAAAATAGTCAAATGTGTAGAATTCTCGTTCCGCGTTGTGTAACTTGGATGGGATGGAAACACAACTGCCTCTCATACTCATTGTCGACGACAACCGTGAAATCCGGGAGTTGATCCACTACGGACTCAAACGCGACTACCGCATCCTTTTGGCTGAAAACGGCGCCGATGCGCTCGAGAAGATCGAAGGCGAATCGCCGGATCTGATCATCACCGACCTCATGATGCCCGAAATGAACGGGATGGAGCTCCTGCACAAGATCCGGGAGAACAAGTTCCTGAAGACGGTTCCGGTCATCTTCCTGTCGGCCAAAAACACGATCGAGGCGCAAGTGCAGGCTCTGGAAGCCGGCGCCGAAGTCTTCGTGATCAAGCCGTTCAAGATGGAGCTGCTCAAAGCCCAGATCAAAACGCTGCTCGCCTCACGTAAACGCGACTGACCGATGCATCAGCGTCCCGCCATCGCCGCGATCGCCACTCCGGTCGGTGAAGGCGGAATCGCTGTGATCCGCATCAGCGGCGCAGACGCCATCCGCATCGCCGGATCGATTTTTCATGGCGCCAAGCTGACCGACGTCGCCTCGCACACGGTCCATTTCGGGAAGGTGGTGCGCGACGGACACATCGTCGACGAGGTGCTGGCCACCGTCTTCCGTTCGCCACGATCCTACACCGGCGAAGACACCGTCGAGATCTCCTGCCATGGCGGCGTTCTCGTCTCGCAGATGGTGCTCGAGACCATCCTTGCCGCGGGGGCACGGTCGGCCGAGCCGGGTGAATTCACGCAACGCGCGTTCCTGAACGGAAAGCTGGAATTGAGTCAGGCCGAAGCTGTGGCCGATCTCATCCATGCGAAAAGCCGCAAAGCGGTGGAAGCGGCCCAGCAGCAGCTCGAGGGCGCATTGGGGGCCCACATCCGAGCCTTCCGCCAGGGAATCATCGACATGGTGGCGATGGTGGAGCTCGAACTCGATTTCATCGAGGAGGATGTCGAATTCGCCAGCCGGGAGCAGTTGCTCGCGCTCATCGCCGCGCTGAACACCGAGATCTCCAAGCTGCTGGAGACCTACGAAACCGGCCGATTGGTGAAGCACGGCGTGCGCACCGTCTTCGCCGGAAAGCCCAATGCGGGCAAATCGACCTTGTTGAATGCGCTGATGGGGAAAGATCGGGCCATCGTGTCGGACATTGCCGGCACCACGCGCGATGTGATCGACGCCGATTGGAGCTACGACGGCATGCTGTTCGTGCTCACTGACACCGCCGGACTGCGCGACACCGCCGACCTCGTCGAAGCCGAAGGCGTGCGCCGTTCCCATTCCGCCATGAAAGACGCGGACCTCATCGTGCTGCTGCATGATGTGAGCACCGAACTCAGCGAAAACGACGAGTCGCTATGGATGCGCCTGCGCGACACGCATCCCCACACCTCGATGCTTCGGGTGGGCAACAAAGCCGATCTGGCGGCGGGATGCGACCTCAGCCGCTTCGACCTGTGCATCTCGGCCACCAGCGGTGCCCAGCTCGATGTGCTGAAAAAGACCATGCGCGATGCGGTGCTCAAGAACAAGGACATCGACACCTCCGGGCTGCTCATCACCACCTCGCGCCATCGCGACGCGCTGGCCAAGACGCGTCAGCATCTGTTCGACGCCGAGGCCGCCATCCATGCCGGACAGACCGGCGATTTCGTGGCGATCGACCTCCGCGCCGCGCTTCAGGAACTGGGCTCGCTCACGGGGCAGATCACAACCGAGGATCTGCTGGATTCGATCTTCAGCCGGTTTTGCATCGGGAAATAGATAGGTATAGAGTGATACTGTCCGCAAGTTCTACTCTACCTTTCCCAAATACGAAGCTCGGCTTGGAATGTCTAAAAACGGCTCATATTCGCTCAAATCGCCGTTTGTCGCAGGCCTGGTTCGCATCTGAGAGGTGGACCCCAGGCGCAAAATGTCATTTAGTAAGTGATACTTCCGGACACATTTTCCTTTAGCCTTCTATCTTCATGCCACGCAGCTTCTTCAGGGCATAGGCTCCGCCGGCGGCGGCGAGCAGGCCGAGTCCGCCATCGATCGGCGCCTGCGAAGGCGCGGACGGAAGTCCGGGTGGTTGGGCGAAAACAACGGCTGCGCCGACCAACAGGATGGCGGCGGCGATCAACGGAATGGAGAGAGATTTCATAGGAGTGATGTTTATTTGATGAGGGTCATTTTCCGGGTCACGTCCAGTCCATTGGCACGCAAGCGGTAGTAATAGACTCCGGAGGCGAAGCCGCGGGCATCCCAGCTGTGGCGATGCTGTCCGGCCGGCTGCGACTCATTGACCAAGGTGGCCACGACTTGCCCGGTCATGGTGTAGATGCTCAGACTCACAGATCCGGCCTCCCGCAAGGTGTACCCGATGGTGGTGCTCGGGTTGAACGGATTCGGATAGTTCTGATCCAGCGAGAATTCCAGCGGCGTGTTGTCCGTCTCGGTGGACACCACGCCCGTGTTCGGGTTCACAGTGAGCGCGAAGCGCGTGCCCGCGGCCACCGGTTTTTGCAGCGTGGGTGCGAGCTGGTCGAACAGGGTCAGTGGACTGACCTTCGCCGCAGGGGCCGTGGCGTCGAAGGTGTAGCTGGAATCGGCGCGCATGTCTGTGTCCACGCCCGTCTGGTAGTCATGCAAGGTGAGGTCCCAGTCGGCAGGGAAGCTTTCCATGCCCGACCAGGCCAGGGCGAAGCCACCATCCACACCGACCAAGGTCTGCTCCATGGGGATGGTGACCGACTCGGTCAAGCCCCAAGGCAGCGATTCGACCGATTTGAGCATGTCGTTCGAGCGGAAGCCCAGGATGGCGTAGGCCGGCAGCAGGGGAAGGAGTTTGCCGGCGTCGTCGAGATCGTGACCGGTGGTGGCGTCTTCGCGCAGGCTCAGGCGGATGGCCTCGTCGTAACTGCGCTCCGAGGTCAGGGTGAAGCGCAGATCGGCGCGGTTGGTGGCCTGCGCCACCTCTTTGGAGAAGAACGCGCCGGTGGCGGTCGACGTCGTTTTGCCGGTCGCCTTGAAGGTGAGGGTTGTGGATATGGTGTTCTGAACCCAGAAGCCCTGCCAAGGGCGGACGATGTAGGGTGCGGTGCGATCCTGAACCGAATAGCTGCCTGCTCCGTCATTCCAGAAGTGGATATTGTTGTAAAGCTGGCCTAACCCAATGCTGCTTCCGTCAACCAGATTCGTGGCATCGGCCAAGAAATTGGACGCGTAAGGATTGCCAACCAAGTGGTAGCCGTTGTACGCTCCATTCAGTGAGACGGTGACATCGCCGCTGGGCTGCGCGCCGGTGGCATCGAGCCGGACGGGGAGCACGGACGAGCTGGCGTTGGCATTGTTGAAGAAGTAGACCGCGACGCCTTTGCCATCGCCGAACGGTGTGGACACGTCGGCGGGCGTTTCGAAGACTCCGGAATCATCATACAGGTAGACATTGGGCGCGGCGGTTGGATTCGCACCACCGGAGATGCCTTGGATCGGCGTATCGTCGGAAATGTCGGAGATCGTCCCGCCGGTGATCGGAAACGAAATCAGTCGCCAGCCGGCATCCCCGGAGATCACACGTTGAACGAACGGGCAAGTACCCCAGGCGGGGGCATTGGCCAAACTTAAGCCACTAGACGTACTAAAATACGACGGTCTGGTTGCTATCCTGTACACACACCACTCGCTCAGGTCTTGGTTGAAGGCGTTTGCATCATTGAACAGGAAGGCCATGGTCGTCACGTTGCTTACATCCCATGAGGAGATGTCGCCGTTGAAGGCGCGCGCAGTATTGAACATGGCTCGCATGGTCGTCACGTTGCTCACATCCCATGAAGAGATGTTGCCGTTGAAGGCGGTTGCGTAAGAGAACATGCCGACCATGGTCGTCACGGCGCTCACATTCCAACCGCTGAGGTTTTGATTGAAAGCATACGCACTAGAGAACATGCCGATCATGTTCGTCACGTTGCTCAGATCCCAGGAGGAGAGGTTTTGATTGAAAGCATGCGCACTAGCGAACATGGATTCCATGGTCGTCACGTTGCTCACATCCCAGGAGGAGAGGTCTCCGTTGAAGGTGGTTTGGTTTGAGAACAAACTGCTCATGTCCGTGATGCCGCTGGTGCAGCTCGTGGCGGCGAGGGATGGATCCGCGAGTATTTGAGCTCTGGTCCGTTTGGTGTACGTGGCATCGCCCAACGCACCGGTATCGCCGATCGCGGCGGACGAACAGACCACGGTCACACCGTTGCTTAATTTCTTAAACGGAGAACAGGTGCCCCAGACGGGAATCTGATAGGAACGTAAGCCACTGCTGTTGCTGAACTGAGACGGCTCGGAAGCGATGCCGGCTACGCACCATCCGCCCAAATCCTGATTGAAAGCGGTTGCGCCGGAGAACATCTGGCTCATGTTCGTCACGTCACTCACATCCCAGGTGGAGATGTTGCCGTTGAAGGCGATCGCGTTTTTGAACATGCTGCCCATGTTCGTCACAGCGCTCACATCCCAGGTGGTAATGTCTGCATTGAACGTGGATTGGCCTTCGAACAAGCTGCTCATGTTCGTGATGCCGCTGGTGCAACTGGTTGCGGCATTGGACGCATCGATTTCGCCTACGGGCCGCCTGGTGTACGTCACACCACCCACCGTGCCGGATTGCCCGTCCGTTGCGGTAGAACATCCAACGGTGACTCCGTTGGCAAGTCGCTTGAACGTCGGACAGGTGCCCCAGACGGGGGTATTTACTAGTGCACTGGACGTATTGAAATTGTTCGGCGCGGAAGCGATGCCGGATACACACCAACCACGTAAGTCTTGGTTGAAGTCCAATGCGCCATTGAACATACCGCTCATGGTCGTGACATTGCTCACATCCCAGGCACCGATGTACCTGTTGAAAGCTCTTGCTTCATTGAACATGTCAGCCATGTTCGTCACGGCGCTCACATCCCAAGTGGAAATGTCGCCGTTGAAGGTTTGCGCGCCGCCGAACATGTAGCCCATATCCGTCACGTTGCTCACATCCCAATAGGAAAGGTCCCCGATGTTGTCTAAGCCATTGATATAGCCTGCATAACTGAACATGGAGTTCATATCCGTCACGCTGCTCACATCCCAGGTGGAGACATCGCCATTGAAATCGGGCTGGTCACCGAACAAGTAATTCATATCGGTGATGCCGCTGGTGCAAGTCGTCGAGGCGTTGGCGGCGGTGATTTGATCCATGGTCCGCTTGGTGTACGTGACCCCGCCCACCGAACCGGATTGTCCGAACGTTGCGCCCGAGCAGAGCACGGTTTTGCCGTTGGGATGGAGAGTGAAGCTTTGCGCCTGAAGGGTGGCTTGGCTGGATACAACGAGAAGAATGGCGACGCTGAAAAAGCGTGCGGATTTGGAAATAGTCACGAAGCTCGACGTGTTGGTTTGGATGGATCACGAGGTTCATCAAACTCAACAGTTGCGTGTTGTCTATTGCTCGATGTACAGGTGTATTCTTTTGAAAGAATCAAGCGGCAAGGTATCCTCGTGCCACTCCCTGGGATGACAAATTGTTAGAGGATCTTAATCATGCTACATATGTGACCCGAGTTAATCACCGCATCAGCATCGTCTTCACCGAGTACCCGTTTTCGGGGTCGGTCCAGGCCAAGAGAAGCCCGTCGCCAAGCAGCGCCATGCGCGGGAATCCCGATTTGCGCGACATGTCGAGCTCGCCGAGGTAGCGCGTTTCGCCCGGTTGGGCGCCAGCCGGCCACTCGCGCAGGGCCAATGCGGCCGCGCCTTCGGTTTCGCCGAGCCAGCTGATCCACGCGTCGCCATTGTCACCGACCACGACGTCGACGCGCCCTGAATTGCGTCCTCCGTCGAACACTTCGCGCGGACCGAACGTGCGTCCGCCATCGGTCGACCGCATCGCGCTGACGGTCGAGCCGCCTCCAGCGCCCGTGAACCACGCCACCACGACATGATCGCCTGCCGCGGCGATGCGAGGCCCGTTCACCGGACAGCCCGCAATCTCCCATCCGTCCTCATGCAGGATGCGGGTGTCGCTCCAAGCTCCGGTCGCCGCGTCGAAGCGGCTGATGCCGATGTCGCGGATTTCGTCCTCATCGCGGTCGCGATACACGGCCACCGCTCCGCCCGGAACCGCGGCCAACGCGGTGTTGCAGCAATCGCAGACCGCGGCGTCGATTTCGGCTTCGTGCGAGCGCGACCCGTCGCGATGGACGACGGCCGAGCGCAAGGTCATCGCTGTGGAGAGATCGGTCATGCCTTCGTGCTCGGAATGGTCGTCGTGCGACATCCCTCCGGTTTGACGTCCATCCAGCCAGAC
>Ga0315904_10010816_pt1 | contig 11735 bp, 15 predicted proteins | sample LakEriMetagenome_6_FD_203529 | JGI IMG/M metagenome (GOLD analysis project Ga0315904, IMG submission 203529) | Freshwater fungal communities from buoy surface, Lake Erie, Ohio, United States - Buoy 12 MA120 | ecosystem: Environmental > Aquatic > Freshwater > Lake | place: USA: Lake Erie, Ohio...
GCAACGCGCCGGTAGCGGGTGTCCACTCGCCATACTCCCTGTTGAGGCAAATAAAATACTGCTGCAAAAAGGCGCCCTTGCTTCGCCCGAGTAGGCTTTGGTCGATGATCTTGCATTGCCCAAACACGTCCTCTAGGCCGTTTGACGTAAAGCTGCCCGTCAGCCCCCACCGAATCTTGACCGGCTCCAGTGCTTTTAGAATCGCCTTGAAGCGAACGCCCGACGGATTCTTGAGGCGCGTCAACTCGTCAAACACCACGCCGTCGAAGTCCATCTTCTGTTTAGCCAGCCACTGCAAATTATCGTAGTTAGTGACCACCACGCGGGCATTTGACGCCAACGCTTTTAGTCGCCAAGAGGGCGAGCCTACAGCGACGGATAGGGTCAAATCGGGTGTCCATTTGGTTGCCTCGACTGGCCAGACGTGTTGCGCCACACGCAACGGCGCCACAACAAGCCAACGCTTGACAAGCCCTAAGCGTAGCGCATCGCGCATGGCCGTAAGGGTAAGCGCGGTCTTGCCGGCACCCACGGGCGCCAGCACCATCGCGCGGTCGTGCTCGTATAAAAAGTCAGCCGCTTGCTCTTGATACGGTCTCAACGAAAGCATCGACTTCCTCTATGGAATATATAACTTTGTAACGCTGGTTCGTCTGCGCCATTAAAGATGCAAACACTTTCTGTAACGCCGACAAACGCCCGCGCTCGGCCTTCAACTCCACAAACCACGTCTGCCCATTCGGCAGGCAGACGATGCGATCGGCGACGCCGCGCTGGCTCGGGCTTCTAAACTTGAACGTGACACCGCCTGCGCGCTCCACCGCCCAGGTCAGGTATTCCTCAATCGTCTTCTCTCTCATGTTGAGAATCCTACGTGATAAAACAATGCTTGACAAGCCAAACGCGCCGGTCTACGCTTGCGCAAACACAGTAAAGGAGAGTCCTCGATGAGTCATAGCAATATCGTTGGCGGGTCCACCGCCAAGCGCGTGATTAACTGCCCTGGTAGCGTCGCGCTCTGCCAGAAAGTCCCACCGAAGCCGAGCAGCAAGTACGCCGATGAAGGTACGTTGCTGCACAACGTCATGGCCGAGCTGTTGGGCTCCGACAAGCCGCTGCGCGAGTTGGTGGGTATGCGTTTCAATGACATCGAATTAACCAACGAACTTGCGGGCGAGAAAGTATTGCCCGCGTTGGAGGCGCTCAATGAAATCGACCCCGAAGCCAAGCTTGAATACGCAGTCGAACAAACCGTCAGTTTCGGTGATTTTTTACCGGGCGTGTTTGGTTCTTGTGATCTTATCGGTCGGATTGGCGATCGCGCTATCGTACTGGATTGGAAATTCGGTGATGGCGTGGCCGTCGAAGCTGAAGAAAACCCTCAGCTACTATTTTATACGGCTGCGGCGATTCGCACGCCGGCGCTTGAGTGGGTATTCAAAGATGTCAAAGAAATTGAGTGCATCATTGTTCAGCCGCCGAAGATCAAGCGCTGGGTAACATCGTTCGATCGCGTACGTCAGTTTGAGCGTGAGCTGGTCTATGCTGTCAAGCAGTCGGCCAAGCCCGATGCGCCGCTCAAGATCGGCGAGCACTGCCGCTGGTGTGCAGCCAAGCCCATCTGCCCGTTGATGACGGGTGCGGTTGATCGCGCCACGCAGACGCAGATCAAGGAGCTGGACGCCGAGCAGCTTGGGCAGATGCTGGAGCGCGCGGCAGTGCTTGAAGATTGGATCAGCGACTTGCGCGCACTAGCGATGCAAGTGCTAGAGTCAGGACATCCGGTGCCGGGCTACAAGCTTGTAGCGAAGCGCGCCACACGCCAATGGCGTGACGAGGAGACGGCAAAAGCGGCGCTCTGCGCCCTGCTGCCGATCACAGAAGTGACCGAGTCGAGTTTGATCTCGCCGGCACAAGCTGAGAAGAAGCTCAAAAAGCTGAAACTCGGCCTGCCGGACGATCAGGTCATCTCGGTCTCAAGCGGTAACACGATGGCGCCGGAGAGCGATCCCCGTCCCGCCGTGTTGCAAATCGGGTCTCAGTTGACTGCGGCCCTTTCTAAACTAGTGTAGGAGTACAGTAATGTCCAATATCACAGCGTTCGCAAAAGCAGGATTGCCTGCGGTATCTTCCCTGTCCACCGCCCTTCGCAGCATCGAAGTGGATGTCGGCCCTGTCGGGTCTGCCATCCTCAAGATGGACAAGACGGGCCATTGGGTTTTCGGCGCGGATCAAACCGAAGCTGAAGCCGATAGCAAGTGGGCAGTTAACCCTTTCTCGTTCGTCCACGGTTTCATTGCTTGGGGCGACGGTGAGGTGCTCGGCGAGAAGATGGTGTCGGTGTCACAGCCGCTGCCTGAGCTCGACCCGGCGCCGCCGCAGAGCAAGAAGGGCTGGGAGACGCAGGTCGGCATGAGCTTGAAGTGCATCTCGGGTGAGGACGCGGGCCTTGAGGCTCGCTACAGCACCACGTCGGTGGGCGGCAAGCGTGCCGTGCAGGCCTTGGCAGCAGCCATCGCCGCGCAGGTCGAGCGTGACCAGAGCAAGCCGGTGCCAGTCGTGCATCTGAAGAAGGAGCACTACCAGCACAAGAGCTATGGCCGCATCTACACGCCGGTCTTTGAGATCGTCGATTGGGTGTCCATGGAAGGAGAGGCTACGAGCGAGCCTGAAGGTGGCGATGACACGCCGCCGCCAGCCGCTTCAGCCCGTCGGCGTCGCGCTGCGTAAAAGGAGCGGGGGCGCCTGCGGCCCCCGATCTTTCCATGGCAATACTTTGGTTAGACTTTGAGACTCGCAGCCGGTGTGACCTACCGTCAGCCGGTGCGTACAACTACGCCAAGCACCCGAGCACCGAAGTGCTCTGCATGTCCTACGCCTTTGACGATGGCGAGGTTGAGACGTGGTTGCCTAAGTTCCCGTTCCCTGAGCGCGTGGCGCGCTGGACGGGACAGATACGCGCGCATAACGCTGCGTTTGAGCGGCTTATCTTTTGGCACGTGCTTGACATCCCGTTCGCGCTGGAGCAGTTCTTCTGCACGTCTGCACAGGCGCGGGCCAACTGCCTGCCTGGCAGTCTTGAGGACATTGGCCGCGCTTTGTCGTCCAAGATGAAGAAGGATTACCGTGGCTCGCAGCTCATTCGGCAACTGTCCATCCCGCGCGCCGATGGGACGTTCAACAACGATCCTGACTTGCTCGCCGAGATGATCGCCTACTGCGAGCAGGACGTGCGCGTCATGCGCGAGATTAGCAAGGCCATGCGTAGCCTATCGGATACAGAGCTTGCCGATTACCACGTCAACGAGCGCGTCAACGATCGCGGCGTCGGCGTCGATGTGCCGCTCTGCGAGGCGGCGATCCGTCACGCGGAATCTGAATTACAGGACATCGAGCGCTTGGTATGCGAGATCACGCATAACGAGATCACGACCGTGCGCAGCCCTAAGATGCGCGAGTGGGTGCTCGCCCGCGTCGGGCCTGAAGCCAAGAAGCTGATGACCGTCTACAAAGACGGCGCGGCGAAGTTTAGTATTGACAAGACCGTGCGGGCCAACCTGCTCGCCATGGACAATCCCGATGAGCTCCCGCCCGACGTGGCTGACGTTGTGCAGTGCGCGGATGACCTGTGGGCGTCGTCGGTCGCTAAGTTCAGCCGCTTGAAGCAGCTAGCCGGGGAGGACAGCCGTGTCCGTGGAGCCTTTATATTTGCTGGTGGAAGTGCCACCGGACGCGCATCTAGCTACGGCGCCCAAGTCCATAACTTTACGCGTAAGTGCAGTGCCGAGCCTGACGCAACCCGTCAAGCCCTGGTACGAGGTCACAGTATCGTGCCCCGATACGGCAAGCGCGTTACGGACGTTCTCAAGGGGATGCTGCGGCCCGCTCTCGTTCCCAAGCGAGACCATGTTCTCGTCGTGGCCGACTGGGCAGCGATAGAAGCCCGCGCGACGCCGTGGCTCTCCGCTGACCCGCTTGCCGAGCCCGTGCTCGATGTGTTCCGCGCAGGCGGCGACATCTACAAGCGTGAAGCGGCGGGTATCTACAACACCACACCCGAGTCCGTAACGGGCGACCAGCGCCAAATCGGCAAGGTCGCCATCCTGTCGCTTGGTTTTGCAGGCGGCGTCGGTGCGTTCAGCGCCATGGGCCGCGCTTACGGCGTGCATATGAACGAGCACGAAGCGCAGCGCATCGTAGACCGTTGGCGCCGGGCGAACCCCTGGGCCGTGCGTTACTGGCAGAAGCTGGAGGACGCCTACACCCGCGCCATGCGAAATGTCAACCACGAATTCATTGTTGGCCGCGTGGCGTATATGTTTGACGGTCAGCATCTTTGGTACGCGCTGCCGTCAGGGCGCGTGCTATGTTACCCGTTCGCCCGTCTGGAGTCAGACGGTGTGAGCTATCTCAAGGCAGCATGGAAGCCTGCGCAGGACGCTAAAGAGTGGCCCCGCGCACGGTTATGGAAGGGGCTTGCCTGCGAGAACATCACACAGGCCACGGCCAATGATTTGTTGCGCCACAGCCTGCGCGAACTGGATCGCATGGGGTTTGACGTTGTGCTGCATGTGCACGACGAAATCGTTATCGAGTGTGCGAGCGAGGCGGCAGAGTTCGTCGCCGAGCGTTTGCATGAAGTGATGTGCACCACACCGGACTGGGCTCAGGGCTTCCCGCTCAACGCCGAGGTCAAGGTGATGGAGCGATACGGTAAGTAAAAAAGCCCGGCGGGTTAGGCCGGGCTTAAACACAGGACTGGAGATGTCACGATGAAGTTCGCTGAATATATTAACAGTATTGCCCCCGAAGGGGAAACTATTTTATTCGTCCGTCAGGTGCCGATCATCCGCAACGGCGAGCACCTGAAGCACAAGGACGGCACGCCGCGCTACACCTGGCCTGCGGGCCTCTACGGCAAGTACATGCGCAACCCCAAGGGCGCGTGGTACGCCAACACCGGCTGCTTTATCCTTGACCGCCTGACGGACAAGGTGTCGGCGTCGGCGCCTAACTGCGAGCGCGTCGCGTTCATGGTGCTGGATGACATCGGCACCAAGAGCAAGACGCCGCCCATTGAGCCGACGTGGAAGCTGGAAACCAGCCCCGGCAACTTCCAGTGGGGCTACACCTTTGGGCTTGACGATCAGCCGACCAAGGGCGAGTTCAGCGCCGCGATCAAGGCCATGGCCGAGGCGGGCTACACCGACCCCGGCGCGGTGAATCCGGTGCGCAACTTCCGCATCGAGGGCAGCGTTAACTTGAAGGAAGGCCGCGACAATTTCGCCGCCGTGCTGACTGAGTTCCACCCCGAGCGCGAGTTCTCTTTAACGCAGATCGTTACAGCCTGCGGCGTCACGCCGGGCGAGGTCGATACGGCCTGTATCCACGGCATCGCCATTGAAGACGACGGCCTCGACAACGTGCTGGAGTGGATACAGGAGCGCGGCCTACTGCTCGCCAAGGCCAACCCCGAGGGTTGGTACGGCGTCGTGTGTCCGAACCACGCCGAGCACACCACAGCCGACGCGCAAGGGCGGTATCACCCCGTCACGCGCAGCTATACTTGCTTCCACGGGCATTGCAGCGACTGGAACAGCGAGAAGTTCCTGCGCTGGGTCGAGGCCGAGGGCGGCCCCAAGACGGGCTACGGCCTGCGCGATGACCTGCTGGCTAAGAAGATGGAGGCTGCTTTGTCGAAGATCACACCGACCGAAGAATACCCAGACGAAGCCGCCGAGGTCATCAAAGAGGTCGAGCGCCGTGAGTTGGGGCGTGTCGAGAAGTCCAAATGGTACGAGCGTTTCGCGTACGTTGTGAGCGACGATGCTTATTTTGATTTAGCCGAGCGCCATGAGATCGCCCGCACGTCGTTTAACGCCCTGTTCCGCCATGTGACGTGCCACAGCATCCACAATAACCGCCGCATCGAGGCGTCAGTCTGCTACGACGAGAACCGTCAGGCCATGGGCGCACATGTGCTCGCAGGCGTCACGTTCGCCGCTGGCGAGTCCATCCTTGTTAGCCGTAACGGTGTCGTCTATGGCAACCGCTGGCGCGACGCTCGACCTACTGTCAGTGCAGGCGATGTCGGGCCATGGCTCGCCCACGCCGAGCGCATGATCCCAGACCCCGCCGAGCGCGAGCATGTGCTCGATGTGATGGCCTACAAGCGCCAGCACGCCAACCAAAAGATTAACCATGCCGTACTGCACGCCGGCAAGCCTGGCAGCGGTAAGGACACGCTCTGGGCGCCGTTCTTCTGGTCTATCGGCGGCGATCAGCGCGTCAACGTCACCACGGTGCGCAACGAGGAGCTCAACAGTCAGTGGGGCTACGCGCTGGAGTCCGAGGTGATCGTTATTAACGAGCTGCGACAGGCCGAGGCGCGAGACCGTCGGGCGCTCGAAAACAGCCTCAAGCCCATTATCGCCGCGCCGCCCGAGCTGCTCACGGTCAACCGCAAGGGCTTGCACCCGTACGAGGCGCTCAACCGCGTACTGGTGGTGTCGTTCAGCAACGAGCGCGCCGCGATCAGCCTACCGTCAGACGATCGCCGCTGGTTCGTCGTCTGGTCAGACGCCGACCGTATGCCGCCCGCCGAGGCGCGCGCGCTCTGGAGCTGGTACTACGCGGGCGGCTTCCAAGCCGTCGCCGCGTGGCTCGATGCGCGTGACGTGTCGGCCTTCAACCCTGGCGCCGCGCCGCCGATGACCGAGGCCAAGGCCATTATGATCGAGGCCGCCATGAGCACCGCCGAGTCGTTCCTCGTTGAGATGATCCGCCAGCGGCAGGGCGACTTCGCGCGCGGCGTCATCGCCTCGCCCTTCTTCTCCATCTGCGACCGTCTGCAAGGTCTTGCGCCGTCTGGCGTCAAGGTCGTACAGGCGGCGCTCATGCACGCGCTACGCGATGCCGGGTGGGTCGATTGTGGGCGCTTGCACTCGCGCGAGTTCCCGACCAAAAAGCACGTCTTCGCCCACCCGCAGTTTGCGAGCCTCGGCAAATCAGAGCTGCGACGGATGGCCGAAGGCCTAGAGCCCGTGCTATCAGTGGTCGGAAAATAGCCAGTCAATCAGCACGGCGGCGGCGATAGTCAAGAGTAAGTAGATCACGTTTAGTTGCCTTTAGTTGATTGTATCGGGCGCGTACTGCGGCCCGTGCGGTGAGCGGCGGCGGTCGGTTCCAGCAAGGCCGGCGCGCATCCTTGCGCGCAAGGTCGATCCATCGACCCAGCCGTCGTCTCCACCACTCAGTGGTTGATATGTGCGCCATGCTTGACACGCTCCAGCGCGCGCCGTGCGATGGCGTGCGCGTCCTCGCACTGGTCGCGGCTCATGTTGGCGATGCTGTGGAGCGCCGCCTCATAGTGCAGCAGCTTGTACACGGCCTCGGTGTAGAGCTTCACCACACGCGAGAGCTCGTCACGGTCTACGGGCGCGCTCATGGGTCTATTTCCTGTATCAGTCGGTCGATGAACCAGCGCGCCTTTTTATACTCCTCGGCTCGCGCGGCGTCGTGGTCGCCGTTCTTATGCCCGACGCGGCTCAGGTACTTGAGCGCCGATAGGCGCAAGTAACCCTCGAACTCCTCGGGCGTACTCTTGGCGCGCATGTAGTCGATGGTCTCGATGCCGCCCACCTTGTAGTGGTCGGGCTCGATAGCGTCGCCTACTGCGGGCGCGTGCTCAGGCGTACTGTGGGCGCTGTCGTACTCGCCCAGGATCGCCCGCAGCTCGTCTGGCGAGAGCACACAGCGTCTAGGCTCGCGGTACATGGTCTCGGGGTCATCCGGCGGGTCAGGCGGTCGGCCTATGTCGCGCTCGAACTCGATAGCCTCTAACGTCGTCAAGTTGTGCATACTGTTACCCTCACCAATAGTCGCCACCCCAGCGCCGACGTGAGCACGCCCAGTTGGGCGGCGGCACGCGGCGCCACTCGTAGTGGTGCGCGGCCTCCAGACGACGCCAGAGGCCGCGCAGCCAGCGGATCATCGCAGCGCTTCCCATGCGCTCGCCTTACGGTCGGCAACCTTGAAGTTACCGACAGGGAAGCGGCGCATGACGTTTTCGGTCGGCCATATCAGCACCACCGTTCCGGCGTCATGCCGCCAGCATCCTTCGTTGGTCATGCCGTCGCTCGTATAGTAGAACGCGCGGCGCATTTCGCCGAGCGTTGCTTTATTGCTTCCAATCTGGAACGAGTCCAGCTTGAAGTCGCACGGGTCGGTTGTCAGCACGGTGCGCCCTTTGCTGTCGCCCTTGACGCCAGCGACGGCGAACGTGTCAGCGTGGGCGGCAGTGGCGAGGGTAGCCACGGCGAGCGCGGCGAGAGTTGCAGTCTTCATTGTGTAGTCTCCTATGGTTTACAGTTTACGCGGTCAAAAGGTCAGAAACGTGCGGCGCAATACGGAACGAATCACGCGATGGCATCTCGTCGAGGTGCCCGGCATCGACTGCCCACTGACAGTCGCGCAAGTGTTCGGCCAATGCAGCATCGGCGTCGCCGTAGCTGTCGAACGTCTCCGGCTGCTCGTCGAGCTCCCAGACGTTTTCCCAATGGTTGCCGATAAGGGTGAGCACTTCCCAGCGTTGCGGGCTCATGCTGCACCCCCTGTGGCTTTGGCGATGGCGGCGCGGGCGGCTTGTCGCTCGTGCCGGTTGTCGTATGTTTCTTCGGTCGCTTTTTCTATGGCGACTTGCGCCAACTCCAAAATGTCGAAAAGAATGTCAGTCTGGCGGCGCGGATTGTCCTTGCCGTAATCGGCTTTTGCTTCAATGCTCCGCAATGCCGCCAACAATTCAGGCGCGGCGGCAATGAGTCGGGCGTTGTGACCGTTTGCGCCTCTAGCGATTGGAAGGAGCGAGCCTGTCGGCAAGTCGGCGGGAGGGTAAATATCCCACGATGTATGGCCATAACGGGTTTTCATTTCGTAATGCCAAGGGCCGGGAGTGTGTTGAGTGTTCATGCGGCCTCCGAGCGGTAAGCGTCCATCATATGCTCGGCAATCTCGATCCAGTTGACATCGGCGAGGAAGGCGTGCGCCCATCCTTCCACGGTGCCGTTCGGCGAGGTGTCGTCTACATGGTCGCCGATAAAGTTGAGCGCGAATTCTTCAAGTTGTACGGCGAGGTCATAGGCGCTGTCACCCGCGACTTCTTGCGCCCACATGTCGCGCGGGTCGATGCCGTCGAACAGTTCGAGGTTGACCCTCCACGTGGGGAAGTTTGTCCAGCCGTTATATCGGTTGTCGGTTGTCATGGCGATTAGTCCTATAGGTTAGTTTAGTGTATCGAACGGGAAAAGTTTACAACGTGTGCTCAGTCGCCGCAAGCGCGAGAGACGGCGGCGCATACGGCGGCGAACGTGCCAGCCAGATAGACGGGCATGAACGCGTCGGCGTAGACCCATGGCGCGGCGATCAGCAGCGGCGCGGCGAGCGTGGCGAGTACGTGAGAATAACGGTAGGTCATGGTGTGGGGCTCCTTACTTTAGGATGTAATGGCCGGTCATCGTGTCGGCGTTGAACTGGTAGGTCATGCGACGCTGAGCGGCGCGGATCGTGTTGGGGTGGTACTTCTTGAGCGGTATCCACTCGCCTTTGGGCAGCTCGGCGCTGGTGCGGAGTCGCTGCAACGGGTCAACTTTCGAGTTAATCATGCGATAGCGCCCGTCGCGGATGCCGTCGAGAATTTCGGTGATGGCTGATTGCATGGCATGTGCTCCAGTTGCGTTGTCAGTGAGCACAGATTAAACGGGCGCGCGTAATCTGTCAAGCATTCTTTTACAAATAATAGTGGCCTCCAGCGCGTAGCATTTTGTGGGTATTGTGGGTCATGGTGTGGGTCATGTTTTTGGGGAGAATTGCCCACGCGCAAAGGCCTGAAAACATAGGGCGCGGATGGGGTTGTGGGCAATGTGGGTCATGGTTTCTGTTTATAGTTAAGAAAAATAATATACTGTATGGATATACAGCATACAGCGTGCAGCGCTCGCACCGTTGGAGCCGCGCCGATTTTTTTTCGATGACCACATTGCCCACATGACCCACAACTCGACTTTGCGCCCGATTGCCCACATTGCCCACACTCGACTTGTCAGCGCATGACCCACATTGCCCACACTCGACTTGAAAACAGATTGCCCACATTGCCCACAAGCTGACGGGCTGCGGGCTGGCTGCGCGTGGGCATAACCCACACTGCCCACCACGCCGACGACTGAATGCAAACGGGAATCACTTGCATTTGAGGGGGTGGGCCGGCCCGCGAGCTGGTGGTCATTGGGACAATGGGCTTGCGAACAATTTTTTTTATTTTTTCAGCAAACAACTATTGCCTTACAGCCCGCACGCAACTATCCTCGCGTGGCGATGTCTGACGTGATGCGCACGTAGCGACCGGGAGGTAGCTGAAGGGCCACCCCCGCCCACCATCTAAGGCAATCTCCGCCCCGGCACACAGGCCACACGGTTGTTGTGGATCGCGGCCTCCCGGCAGGGCAATCCTGCACATCGCTTGTCAATTCCTTACGCGCACGGTACTGTTGCGACATGTTCAAATCGCTCCCGTATGAGCCACGCGAGTTAAAGGCCACTGAGGCCCGCCTTCAGGCGATTTATGACGCTGCCGCGCTCGGGCTGAAGGGTGATAGCCTTGCCCTGGCGGCGGGGATGTTGCCAGCGGAGTTCCGCCGACTATGCCAAATGGACCCCCTCGCCCAGATGGCGGAGGCTAAGGGTCGTGCAGACAGTGAGTTTGAGGCCGCGAACCAACTGCGTCTGGCGGCTCGCAATGGCGATTCAAAGGCTTCTTTGGCAATCCTCCAGCATGTGCATGGCTGGGTGGCGAAGCAGCAGGTGCAGGTCGATGTCAAGCAGCAGATCAGCGTCATCGCGGCGCTGCAAGAGGCGGAGTCTCGCGTCATCGAGGGCCGAGTGGTGTCGGATACACCGGCTGCACTAAGCCACACACCCACCACCCGCGCGACCCCTGCGCTGACGGCAGAGTATGCAACTACCGATCTATAGCCCCGAGGACGAGCAGCTCCTAATGACGCGTCTTTGGTCGCCCGCGATCAAGGACGACCCCGAGGCGTTCGTGCTGTTCGCCTTCCCGTGGGGGCAGCAGGGTACGCCACTGGCGCAGTTCAGCGGACCGCGCAAGTGGCAGCGCGAGGTGCTGCGCAAGGTCGCCGCTCACATTGCTAAGAACAAGACGGCGACGGGGTACGAGGTGCTGCGCATGGCAACAGCCTCGGGGCGCGGCATCGGTAAGTCAGCCCTCGTCAGTTGGCTGATCCTCTGGATGCTCACAACGCGCATCGGCTCGACCATCATCGTCTCGGCTAACAGCGAGGCGCAGCTACGCTCGGTCACATGGGCCGAGGTGACTAAGTGGCTCTCGCTGCTGCTCAACAGTCATTGGTTCGAGGTGTCAGCGACGCGGGTGATGCCGGCCAAGTGGCTCGCGGAGATCGTCGAGCGAGACCTGAAGAAAGGCACGCGGTACTGGTCGGTCGAGGGGCGGCTGTGGTCGGAGGAGAACCCCGACGCGTACGCGGGCGTGCACAACTTTGACGGTGTGATGGTCATATTCGACGAAGCAAGCGGTATCCCAGACCCCATCTGGTCGGTGACGGCGGGCTTCTTTACGGAGAACACACCGAACCGCTTCTGGCTCGCCTTCAGCAACCCACGACGCAACGAGGGGTATTTCTATGAGTGCTTCAACGCGA
>Ga0315904_10010818_pt1 | contig 11735 bp, 9 predicted proteins | sample LakEriMetagenome_6_FD_203529 | JGI IMG/M metagenome (GOLD analysis project Ga0315904, IMG submission 203529) | Freshwater fungal communities from buoy surface, Lake Erie, Ohio, United States - Buoy 12 MA120 | ecosystem: Environmental > Aquatic > Freshwater > Lake | place: USA: Lake Erie, Ohio...
ATCCGCCGGCACTCCGCCGCGTACTCCCCGTCCTCGACCGGGCCGTAGACGTGGAAGCGGACCGGGACGCGCACCGCGGCGAGCGCCTCGAGCGCGAAGGCCAGGTTCTTCTTCGGCGAGACGCGCGACAGGAAGCAGATCTCGAGCGGGGGGGGCTCCGTGCCGACGCTCTCCGGGGCGACGAACGCGCCGGCCGACTCGGTCGGGTTCGGCGCCACCACGATGCTCCCCGCGTCCACGCCGAGTTCGCGACGGATGTCCTCGGCCTCGTGGACACTCGAAGCCTGCCAGGTGAGGCCACGGTGGAGACCGAGGAGGCGGGCGAGGCCGAGGAACAGCCGCTTCTTCGGGGCCTTGAGCGCCATCGCCCCCCGGGAGCACTCGCCGCGCGGGGCGATCACCCAGGCGGGCCCCGCGCCGACCATCCCGAGCCGCCGCGCCAGCAGGGGGGCGATCGAGAACGTGGCGTCGAAGAGGCTGTTGAGGTAGACGACGTCGGGCCCGACCTCGGTGATCCGCCGGGCGAACGAACGCAGCGTCCGGTGCGCGGCATCGGCGTAGTAGCGCCGCTCCCGCCCGGTGTCGATCCAGGTGTCGGGGGCGATCCCCGGGAACGGCTCGGCGTCGCCGTAGTCGCGGTCGGAGGTCACGATGCGGAAGTCGAAGCGGTCGGAGAGGAGATCGACCATGTTGCTGACGGTGCGGATCGGTCCGCCGGCCTTGAAACCGGGGAGGTAGTGGGGGAGCAGCGTGAGGATGATCGGGCGGGCCATCGTCGCAGCGCTACGTCCCGGACTTGCGCGCGGTCACGAGCCACAGCGCTCCCAGGCCCGTGGGGACGAGCAGCCGGGGGAGATACGGGGAGAACCCCGCCACCGATTCCACCACCAGCCCCGCCCCGGAGACGAGCCGCGCCGCGTCTCCCCCCGCGTAGGCGTGTTTCGACACCCCCAGGTAGGGGAACATCGCGACCCCGACGACGCCGGCGAGCCCCCGTGCCACCTTCTGACCGACGCGGATCGCGGAGCGACGGTTGGGGACGGTGAGGACGAGTCGGCCCCCGGGACGGAGCACGCGATGGAACTCCCGCACCGTGGCGAGCGGATCGTCCACGTACTCGAGGACGCTCGAGCAGAGCACGCCGTCGAGCGAGCCGTCCGGCTCGTCGAGGCGCTCGATCGTGCCCACGACCCGGTAGTCCACCCCGTCGCCGCCCGGCGCGTTCCGCGCCTGGTCGATCATCGCCGCCGAGGCGTCGATGGCGACCACCGCGGCGCCCCGGGCCCGGAGGCACCGCGACAGCACCCCGCTGCCGCAGCCGGCGTCGAGCCACCGGGAACCGGGCCGGACGGCGCGGTCGAGGACCGGCTCGAGGAAGCGCAGCCTCCGTCCGAAGGAACCCGCCTTGTAGGCGTCGGTCCAGCGCGACGCGAGGCCGTCGTGGAAGCGGGCGCCGGGAACGACGTCGGGAGTGCTCATGGGGAGTCGCCGAAGGGGGGCTGCGGCGGGAGTCGGGCCACCCGCGTCGGGCGGTGTGCGTGTGTCACGCTCGTCGTCCTCCGCCGTCGGCCGCGAGGGACGCGGCGGCCCCGTCCACCACGTCGCTCCAGCGTCCCGAGCAGGCTTCGAGGTTGAAGTCGTCGACGCGCCGTCGGGCTCTCGTGCCCATCTCGCGCAACAGCGCCCTGTCGCGGGCGAGCTTCACGATGGCGGCGGCCAGTGCTTCACGATCACCCGGTTCGAACACGTATCCCTCCACGCCGTCGCGGGACGATTCCCCGGTCCGGGTGGAGCGGAGCACGGGGAGCCCGGCGGCCATGGCCTCCAACTGCACCATGGCGAACCCCTCGGAATAGCTGGGCAGGACCAGCACGTGCCCGTCGGAGAAGAGTGCCGGGAGTTCGCCGTGCGGAACGGTGCCCCGGTAGTCGACGATGCCGCCGGGAAGCCGCAGCTTTTCCGGGTTGGTCTGGTTCGGCCCGGCGAGGATGAGCCGGACGGGAACGCTCTCGGCGGCCATCGAGACCGCCTGGATCAGGTCATGGATCCCCTTCCGCAGGCAGAGCGTGCCCAGGAAGACGATCGTGAACGGATCCCGGTCGTACCGCGGCTCGCAGTTCCGGAACGCGGGCGAGGGGGAGAAGGTCGGGGGCACGACGACGCACTTCTCGCGGGGCACGCCCTCGGCGGTCACGCAGCGGACGCACCATTCCGACCAGCAGACGATCGTGGTCGAGAGCCTCCATTCCTCCTTCAGCCGCGCGCGCTCGGCGTGGAGCCATTCCGGGACCTCCCTCGATTCCTCCTCCGGGGTGGCCCGCTGCTCGGCGGGGGAGCGCCACTCCGGATTCTCGCGCCACACCTTCGCCACGACGCCGACCTCGTGGGCGCCGCCGTCGTTCTGGCAGAGCAGCTTGGCGGTGGAGCCGGGAAGGCGGGCGAAGAGCCAGTCGGACATCCGGTAGCCGACCACGGCATCCGCGAACGGCGGGCAGCGCCGCAGCAGGCTCTCCCCCAGTTCCCGCGCCAGCCGTTGGTGGAGGATCGACGCCGCACCCGGGTCGCTCACCCCGCGCAGCGCCCTCCAGGAGCGGAGTCCGGCGAGGTTGTTGGCCACGATCCGCCGCCCGGGCAGGCCGGAATCGCGGGCGAGGAGTTTCCGCACCGAACGGGGCCCGAAGCGGAGGAGAGGCTCGAGCGGATGGAGGACGCTCCCCTTCCCCACGTAGAGATCGGTGACGAGGTGGCGGAGCAGCCCGGCGTGCTCGAGCGCCCGGGGGGTGCCGAAGAGGTCGCGGTGGCCGGCCACCACGACGTCGACGCGGCGTCGTTCGGGGGTGGGTTGCATCATCGGGTGACGGTTTTCGCTCCGTGGACGAGTGCTCTGCAGAAGCGCACGAACTCCTCGGCTCCCCGCGCCGGATCGAATCCCGCCACCGACTCCCGCGCCGCCCGCGAGCGGGCCGGGATCGAGGCCGGATCGTCGAGCAGTTCGCGCATCGCCGCGGCGATCGCCGCCGGCTCGCAGGGGGTGATCCACCCGGCGCGTCCGTCCTCCAGGAAGTCGTGGGCGGACATCGCCGTGTCCGAGGCGATGACGGGGAGGCCGGCGGCGAGTGCCTCGACCGGCGCCATGCCCCAGCCGTCCCAGCGCGAGGGGAAGACGAAGGCGTGGTGGCCGGGGAAGGCCTGCATGCGGGTCGCGAAGGGCAACGGGCGGTGGAGCGTGACGGGCAGTCGGCGGTCGTCGATCACGCGCTGCAGCGCCGGCCGCTCCGGTCCCTCGCCGTAGATGTCGACGAGGAAGCGATCCCGGGGCAGCAGGCTGCAGGCCTCGAGGAGGACGTCGATCCCCTTCCGTTCGATCAGTTGCGAGAGACCGAGGAAGCGGACAGGCTCCCCCGGGGCCGGCGGCGTGGCGAGGGGAAGGTCGGTCCAGCCATCGAGGGGGATGTAGTAGGTGACGCTCGTCACAGGCCGATCGTCTCCCAGGAGACGACGGTAGCGCCGGGCCGACTCGACCCCGGTGGCGATGACCCCGTCGCACCGGGACAGGACCCGGTGGAGAAGCCAGTCACGGGCCACGGCGCGGATTCCGGAACGCGGACGGGGCGGCTCCCCGAGATAGGCCCAGGGCAATCCCGAGCGGTGGAGGGCGCTGGCCAGCGCCTGCGTGCGGCCGTAGGTGAACGCCGATCCGAGGACCCACACGTCGCGGTCGAAGCCGGCGATCCACGGGCCGAGGCGACGGCTCGCACCGAGGCCGGAGACCTCCGGCACCATCACCGTGCGCCCGTGCGCCATCGGCTCCCCCCACTGGCGCTCGGTGCCTCCACGGTAGGCGTAGGCGACGACGACGTCGGTGTCGTCCACGGCGCAGAGCCGGTCGAGGAGCACGTTCTGGTGGGGGCTCGGGCAGTGGACGACGACGCCGATCTTCATTGGGTCTTCCGCGTCTCCCCGGGCCTCAGGGCCGCGCCAGCGGCGGGCCGAACCATTCGCCGAGCGGCACGTCGCGGCGGATGTTGCGGTCGACCTCGCCCAGGCGGCGGGCGAAGGTGCGGAACCGGTCGGCGTCGGGGCGGCCGCGGACCGTCGCCACGAGGCATCGGGCACGTGCCAGCGCCCTGGCGCTCCAGCCGTAGAGCAGGGCTTCGAGCCGGGCCCCCCGTTTCCGGTGCCAGTAGATGGTGTTGCGACGGAGCATGAAGCACTTCGTGGCGTACTGCTCGTACCCCGTCTCGGGTTGGTGGTGGATGATGCTTCGGACCGGCGTGTAGACGCTCGACCAGCCGAGCGCCCGGGCCCGCCACGACCAGTCCGCGTCCTCGACGTAGCCCCCCATCGTCTCGTCGAGCAGGCCGATCTCGCGCAGGGCCTCGGTGCGGCAGAGAACGCAGACGCCGTTGAGGAACTCCACCACGCGTTCGCGCTCGTCGCTCCGCGGCGCCTCGCCGCCGAGGAGTTTGTAGCGGACGAAGTCGCGGATGTTCCGCAGGAAGCTCGGGAAGGCGAGCACCGTGTTCTGCACGTGGCCCGGCTCGCGGAGGTAGACCATCGGGCCGATGAACGCGGCGCGGGGGTGGCGCCGGGCGACGTCGACGAGGTCGGCGACGAGTCGCGGGTTGCACGGTTCGGTGTCGGCGTTGACGATCAGGACGAAGTCGTAGCCGAGGCCGATGGCGTGGCGCAGGCCCTCGTTGTACCCGCCGCAGAAGTAGCCGTTCGAGTCGCGGACCACGGTCGTGACCGTGGGCGCGTGCTCGCGTGCCCACGCGGCGACCGTGCCCCCCGACCCGTTGTCGACGAGGATCACGTCGGCGGGATCGGACGTCTGCGCCGCGAAGCCCGCGAGGCAACGCTCGAGCGGATAGCAGTACTCGTGCGTGGCGACCACGACCGCGACGCGCGTCCCGGGGGCGTCGGTCACGTCCGCGCACCCCCGCCGCCGGCGTCGGAGAACCGGCTGCGTCGGGGGGGGAGTGGGGCGAAGAGGATCACCGGCAGCATCGACACCCCGCCGCACCATTCGACCAGCGCCAGGACCAGGCCGCGACAGGCGTCCGCGGGGGCACCGGGCAGGCGCCGCAGCGCGTCGCGCACCCTGCCCGCGGGCATCGTGCCGACCGCACACAGGGCGGTTCGCAGGCGGGGGAACGCGGTCTTGTTGCCGGGCCAGGCGAGGAAGCCGTACCGGCAGGCGAGCATCTGCACGTAGCGCCAGTTGCGGCGGCCGCGCCAGCTCGAGGCCGCGGTGCGGCGCCGGCGCGGATGGTAGACGACGGCCTCGGGGACGAATCCGATCGGGCCGTGGCGGAGGACCTGCACGGAGAGTTCGACGTCCTCGCAGGCGGCCCGGGAGAAGTTCTCGTCGAAGCCGCCGACCGTCTCGAGCACGGCCCGGCGGTAGGCGATGCCGGCGGTGTGATAATGACCGCCGTGGTCGCTGCGCGGCGCCTCCCAGCCGAACGAATCCTCCCCCCCGGTGGGCTCGAGCCGCGCCTCGGCGCCCTGCCAGTCGGGATGGCGTGCGAGCGCCCCCGCCAGCCCCTCGACGACGCGGTCGCCCGGCCGGACGTCACTGTCGAGGAACAGGACGACGTCGGAGGCGGCGTGCGCGATGCCCAGGTTCCGCGCCGCGGCGGGGCCCCGATTCTCCTGGCGCAGATGGCGCATGTGCGGCAACGGCCCCCGGAAGGCGTCGATCACCGGGGACAGGTCCTCCGTGCTGCCGTCGTCGCAGACGAGCACCTCGAAACGCTCCCCGGCGACCGACTGGGCGGCGAGCCCGGCGAGCACGCCACGGAGGAGATCGCCGCGGTTGAACACCGGGATGACGACGGAGCAGAGGTGGGGGGCCGGGCGGGTCATGTCGGTGCGGGACGCCGCAGTGCGGCGGACCTCGACGCCCGGCAGCGTCCGACGTGGGCCACCGCGGACGCCCCCGCCCCGAGGACGCGCATGAACTCGACGCGGTCGGGGCGGTCCCAGGCGGTCTGTTTCACGTAGGTCAGCCAGAGCCTCGCGGCGGTGAGGCAGCCGGCGACGAAGCCCTTCGTCGGATCGCTCATGGCGAAGAGCAGATGGTTCCGCAGCAGCGGAAAGCTCCGCCCCTTGACCTGGGCCGATCCGCCGGCGAAGTGCCGGCAGACGCTGCCCGGCACGATCACCACGCGGAAGCCCTGGAGACGTGCCCTGCGACAGTAGTCGGCATCCTCCCAGTACATGAAATAGAGCGGGTCGAAGGCCCCCACCGACTCCCAGCAACGGCGGCTGACGAAGAACGAACTGCCCTCGATCCAGTCCCGGTCGACGGGCGGGTGGGTGGCGTCGGTCATGAAGGGGATCACGTCCGCGCACCGTCCCCGCATGAGGTAATTCGGCTCGTCGGCGTCCCACTTCCAGAACACCGGACCCATGATGCCGATGCGTGGATCGGCGGCGGCGGCCCGGGCGAGGGGCCCGAGCCATCCGGCCGTGACGAGCGTGTCGGAGTTCTGCAGGCAGACCCAGTCACAGCCGTCGGCGAACGCCACCGGGACCGAGCGGGAGTAGGCCGCCCCGTAGCCCACGTTGGCCCCGAGTTCCACGATGCGGACGTCGGGGTGGGTCCGGCGGACGTAGTCCAGACTCCCGTCACGGCTGCCGTTGTCGACGACGTAGACGATCTGGTCGTCCGTGCCGTGGGATGCGAGCGAGGGGAGGACGCCGGTGAGCCACTCGAGCCCGTTGTAGTTGAGCACCTGGATCCCGACGCGCATGCCTCAACCACCACCCGGAGACGGGTGGCCCGCCGGGGAGCGGGGCATCGCCGCGTTCGCCATCGATGCGGCGCGTTGGTCCGGCCACACCGGGGCCAGCGGCCGTGGCGGAAGCTTGGCGCCCGACCGCCTCCGGGCCGACGCGTCGCCCTTGGAGATCCATGTCCAGCAGTTGTCGCCGAGGATCGTCGCCGCCCCGACCATGATCCAGCCGAAGGCGCCGCCCCCGCCGGGGGCGAGCATGGTCGCCTCCCCCAGGTTCGAGACCAGGAACGCCGACATCACGACGATCGCGGGGATGTTGCGCTCGCGGTACCAGGTGCCCAAGAGGGTGAGGAGGAAGATCACGAAGGCCGAGGCACCGAGGATCCCCCCCTCCTCCAGGATCGCGACCGGGAGGAACCCCTTCTCCGCCGGCGCCGTGAACAGGGTCGCCATGTCGACGAAGGCCTGCGTCTTGGCCACCTGGAACCCGATGCCCGTCCAGCGGTTTTCGAGGAAGTTCGCCCAGCCCATGTCGATGAGCCCCTGACGCGACGCGAGCATCTGCTCCGTGTCGAGTGACTCGGCGTCCTTGGCGTCCCACTTGTGGAGGAAGCCGATCACGGCCCGGGAGACCACGCGGCCCGAGGCCAGGTCGAACACGCCGACCGCGAAGACCGACGCGACCATGACCAGGAGAAGGGTGGATCGGCGGACGTTGGCCTTCAGTTGCCGCCCGGCTCGCAGGGTGCGGGGCGCGGCGAGCAGAACCAGGACCAGGAACGAGATGCCGACCGCGAACACCGAGGTGCGTGACTGCGAATAGACCATGAACGTCAGCCACGTGATCACCATCGGAAGCGTCAGCCACCGGTTCCGGTAGGGCGCCAGGATGAACAGGCAGGCCAGGAACATGAGCATCATCGACGCGTAGAGGGCGTGCACGTTCGGGTGGAGGAAGGCCCCGTTGAAGAAGCCCTCCGCCCTCAAGCCATCGACACCTCGGTGGACGTCGAAGTTCCTGCTCGCCCCGGTGGCCATCGCGATGAAACCGACGGTGGTCGTGGCGACGATGAGGGAGACGAACCACTCGGACAGGTCGTGCTTCCGGTCCTTGAGGATCGCCGCGAGGAGGAGCGTCGCCGTGGTGAAGACGGTGAAGTTCGCCAGCTTGAAGAGGGCGATGTGGGTGTACCAGCCGCTGGCGATGCTGCAGGCGGCCATCGTCGCCGCGAAGAGCAGCAGCGCCAGGTAATACCCACGGGCGAAGAGGAGCCTGGGAGTGCCGAACAAGTCGATGCTGTAACGCAGCAGAACCACGAACGGCAGCACCAGCCGGCCGGGTGTCCAGACGAGCGTCTTCGGCACGATCGCCTGATTGAGGAGCAGGCCCAGGTAGCAGATCGCCATCGCCTTGAAGGCCGACGACGGACCGTAGAGGGCCATCACGAGCAGGATGAGGAAGAACGCCCCCGAGCCGACCGTGCCACCGAGGTTGAGGAGCAGCAGGCCGATGATGAACGCCGCGTTCGTGGCGATCCGGGTGAGGTCGAGCGGTGTCGGCCGCGCGGCGGCCGTGCGCCTGCCGAAAGGCGTCACCCAACCCGTGGCCGGGGCGGCGGCCGCCACCGGTGTTCCCGCTGCGGCGTTCATGACGGGCAGATCTCCTGGAACGTCCCCGCCTTGACCACGCGGCCCCGTTCGAGGCGGTAGATGGTGTCGCAGGCGGAGACGGTGCTGAGCCGATGGGCGATGATGATCAGCGTCTTCGTGCCATGCAGCGCGTTCACCGCCTGCATGACCTCCCTTTCGGTGTCGGTGTCGAGGGCACTGGTCGCCTCGTCCAGCACGAGGACCGTCGGGTCGTGGTAGAGGGCCCGGGCGATGCCGATGCGCTGCCGCTGGCCGCCGGAGAGCCGCACCCCCCGCTCCCCCACGATCGTCCGCTCCCCGTCGGGCAACGTGGCGACGAAATCGTCGAGCCGTGCCGCCCTGATGGCCCGGTCGAAGGCCGTCTGGTCGAAGTGCTCGTCGGTCACGCCGAAGGCCACGTTCCGCCGCAGCGTGTCGTCGCAGAGGTAGATCGATTGCGGCACGTAGCCGATGAGCCGCTGCCACGCCCGGACGTCGGCGGCGATGTCGACGCCGTCCACGGTCACCCGGCCGCGACGCGGGGTGATGAGACCGAGGATCACGTCCACCAGCGTGCTCTTCCCCGCGCCGCTCCCGCCGATGATGCCGACCGACGTCCCGGGACGGATCGTGAACGACACCCCCTCGAGCGCGTCACGATCGGCGCCGGGATACCGGCAGGTGACGTCCTCGACGGCGATCGACCGCTCGAAGTGCATCGGCTGCGAGGCGGGGCGGTCGACCAGGGGACGGGGTTGGAGTCCGAGTTCGGAATGGATGACGTCGATGTGGGCCTGGCTGAACCGCAGCGCCTGGGCCGCCTGGGCCAGCCGGTTGATCGAGGGGAGCATCTTGAACGACGCCGCCGCGAAGAGCCCGAGCGTGGGGATCATGGCCTGCGGATCGAGCCCCTGCAGGTGGAGCACGACCGTCAGCACGCAGAGGGATCCGATCGCCAGGATCTCGTACCACACCCGCGGGATCGCGCCGACGAAGGACTGCCGGGTGAGGAACTGGACGAACTTGTTGCGATGGGTGACGAAGGGCTCGATGAACCCGCGCTCGCAGCCGTAGACGATCACGTCCTTGACGCCGTTGAGTCCCTGCATCAGGTGCTGGTACCCCAGCGCGTTGTGCTTGTGGGACATCGCCCCCCAGCGCACGAGCCGCTTGCGGGTGATGCGGTCGAGGACCATGGTGGCCACCGCCGCGAGGATCCCGACCGTGATCGCCCCGACCGGGGCGAACCAGACGAGCGTGGCCATGATGCCGAGGACGGCGAGGACCTCCGCCAGGGCGCCGAGGAGGGCGGTGACGGCGCCGCACATCGGGGTGACGTCGGTGATCGTGCGGATCAGGGTGGCGGAGTTGCGCTGCAGATGGAAGGTCCAGGGCTGGCCGAGATAGACCGTGAAGAGACGCTCGGCGAGCCGGTTTTGCAATTGTTCGGTGAACTTGAGCTGACGCCAGGTCGCGAAGAGGACGAACGCCGCCTTGAACACGTACAGCCCGAGCAGGGCACCGAGCCCACAGAGGAGCATGGTCGAACGGTCGGCGGTGGCGATCCAGTCGAGCGACTCGGGGAGGTGGCGGAAGATCGCGGTGTCGGTCCCGCCGGTCATCAGCGTCAGTCCCGGCACCACCAGTCCGAGGCCGACCATCTCCAGCACCATGCTGACGATCATCAGCAAGACGAGGCCGCCCGCCGCCGCCTTCTCGCGCGGCTCGAGGATCGACCAGAGTTTCGCGATCGTTTTCATCGTTCGGACGGGGGCTCCGTGACGGGAGGGGCGACGGTCGCACCGTCTTCGCCGCGCCACCCGAGCCGGTCGTGAGGAGGTTTCACCGGCGTTCCAAATCGACGTCCTCGAGTTCGGCCGAGACGCCCTGGTTGAGGAATCGCACCGCCACGAGCAGCCGTTGCTTGCCCCGCCTCTCCACAACGGTGCCCTCGAGCCCCCGGAGAGGACCGGTCCGGACCCGCACCGCATGCCCGGCGGAGAGGCGGGCCTCCGGGGTCAGCGGCACGCCGGCGTCGATCATCCGCTTGATGGCGTGCAGGTCGGCGACCAGCGCCGCCCCCTCGGCGATCGGCAGCCAGCGGGCCACCGTGTTGGTCGCCAGGGCCGTCCGCCGCTGGTCGTCGTCGAGTTTCGAAAACACGTAGCCGGGGAAGAGCGGCACGAACGACTCCCGCGTGCGTCCCGCCGCCGACTTGAGCCGTCGCCTCACCAGCGGCGCGTAGAAGGGGATCGCCACCGCGGCGAGCTTCCGCATCAAATCCTTCTCCCGCCGGGAGAGCGTGTAGAACGCGACCCAACCGGCATCCTCCCGACCCGCGCCGGACCCGGGCTCGAGCAGATCGTCCGGGAACAAATCCCTCTGACGGGGGAGGAGAGGCATCGGGTCGTCCGAGCGCGGACTCCGTTCCCGTGGGTGGCAAGGCGACTTGCTGCCCGGAAGGTGTGGAAGTGTTTGTTTGGATTGGATTTACGACGCGGATTGGCCGCTCGCCATGTCGCTGCGGCAGCACGTTGGAAGATACACCCGGGAAAACTGCGGTCGCAAGGAATCGACGGAAAACCGCCAAATCAGCGGTGGATCGGCGCCGCGTGTCCCCACGACCGGGGGGACACGTCCCTGCCGTCGCGTGCGACCGGCCCGAGGCGGGGCGGAGGCGTCAGCGCCGCTGGGCGCGGCGCGTCCCCGAAGATGGGGTGGTGGCGACCTTCGCCGGCGCCGCGGCACGTGCCGTCGCCGGCGGCTGCTCCCCCACCGAGATCGCCAGCCATCCGTCGGTGGCGGCGGCCTGGAGCACCTTGAGATCGGCCAGCTTCGGATCGGTGACGAACGCCTCCGGCAGGAGCGGCAGCGGACGTTCCTTGGGGAAGATCTTCCCGAAGACCGCGCGGAGGGCGATCTCCGCCCGGCCCTGTCTGCCGGGGCCGCCGATGTGCACCGGCCCCTCGCGTTCGAGGAACAGCTGCGGGTCCGCCGCCTTCGGGCGGTAGGTGACGCTCGCCACGATGTCGCGCCACTCGCGGCGGCCGCTCTCGAGCGACTCGAGCGCCACGCGCACGTGCACGAGGCCGTCGCGGTACTGCACGCGGAGCGGCTGGTGCGACGCGAATCCGACGACGACGTCCTCCGGCAGATCCTCCGGCGTGCGCGGCTCGACCCCGGCGCGCTGGCAGAGGATGCCCACGAGCTCCTCGAGCGGGACGCGACGCCCGGCGAGATCGAGGCGTTCCAGGGCGTTGTTGACCGCCGATTCGTGGACCTGCACGGAGAGCATCGAGCCGACCGGGGCCCGGGGACGCGGGGTGAAGGCGGCGAGTTGGTCCTCCGCCGCCAGCCGCA
>Ga0315904_10010819_pt1 | contig 11734 bp, 17 predicted proteins | sample LakEriMetagenome_6_FD_203529 | JGI IMG/M metagenome (GOLD analysis project Ga0315904, IMG submission 203529) | Freshwater fungal communities from buoy surface, Lake Erie, Ohio, United States - Buoy 12 MA120 | ecosystem: Environmental > Aquatic > Freshwater > Lake | place: USA: Lake Erie, Ohio...
CCGGGATAGGTCGTCGATCAGGAACCATGCCACCCCGGACGCTGCGCGTCGTTCGACCAGCGTCTTGGCGAGCATGTAGCCGGTGCGGCAGGCGAGCGTGCCGCTGACGGCGGCGTCGGCAAGGACGTACCACCAGGGCACGAACACGCCTTCCCGCCGGGCCCTGACTCCTGGAGGCTGCCATGCGTGAACCGATCCCCGAGGCTGACCTGCTCGAGCAGTTGGCCAGCGTCGTGAAGACCGCTGGCGGCACCGTGACCGCTCAAGACCCCCATGATGTGAACGGCACGGTGACCGCCATCGAGGCCAAGTGGTTCCTCGGGGGCAGGAAAGTCACCGACAGCGTCACGTGTAGGCTGGTTCCCGACGCCCATGCGGTGCATTTTCGGGAGAGGGTTGTCGAGACCTCTTGGGGCCTGTCGCCACCGACGTTCACGGTGGAGACGACGGTCCAGGCTGGCACGCGCGTAGCACGTACCCGGACGGACACGGCGGTCGGTGGAGGCGGGCGCCTGGACTTCGGTCGGGTTCGCGACGATATCGAAAAGCTCGTCAACGAGAGCGGCTGGAAATTCGTCTTCGAGGTGGGGTGAGCAGCCAGACTTCGAGGCGAAACTCCGTGCTATCCGCGTTCTCTCTACCTACTGGCTTTTGGTGAACGCCATGAGCCTGTGAAAGCCCGTGGAGTTTCGGAACAACTCCTGCGGCTCTTGGCCGAACCCAGCCTGGCGTGCCATCGCTGAGAGCGCATCGCTAGACTCTGGAAAATCTCGCTGCATGACGTGCTCGGTGGTGCTGGCGAGGCTTTCCGGCGTCATGCCCGTCCAATCTCGCCGCATCACGCCGACGTAGCGATCCAGATACTCTTCCCGGGTCTCGTTTTCTCGCCTGAAGACGTCTGCGTAGAGCAACGAGCCTCTTGGAGCCAGTTTCCGGTGGGCCAGCTGGAAGAACCCCTGCTTCGCCCGCACTGGCAAATGATGGGCCGCGAAACTTGCCAGGATTACGTCGAACGTCTTGGCCGCTGGCCCCGCTGGCTCCCGCAGGTACGCCAGCATGTCGGCATCGCGAAGCTCGACCTCGAACCTCGCCCCGGCCAGCTCACTGCGGGCCTTGGCGAGCGCTGCCTGAGACGCGTCTACCCCTGTGTACGCCCACAAGCCAGTTTCGTCGAACGTGCTCTTGATTAAGCCCGCGTCGCCGCAGCCGAGGTCCAGGAGCGTGAACGGCCCCGGATAACGTGTGAGCACCCAGGCCCTGATGGCGCTGAAGATCTCCCGGTGGGCCATCCAGTTGGCGTCCACGATCGCCCGGTAGACGTGCCACTGGTTGAACCACCGGGCGGCTTCCTCGGGGTGGTGGGCTGGCTCTTGGCTTGTGTTCTTCGGCGTGCTCATGGCCGATAGGGTGCCCGCTGGTTTCGGCCCTGGCTAGCGGGCTTTTTCCAGACGCCTGCCGGTGCAGATAACACTCCTGACATGCCCGTCCCCACCTGCCTGCCCGGCCCGACGCCCAACTCCGTCCGGACGCCATCGGGCCAGACGCTCGCGGTCTCGAGCGGCTGGCAACTCCTGCAGCCGGGTGAAGCCACGCGGACTCGCCGCGTGAGGGGCCAGCGCCGGGAGCTCCGCCGGATGCTCGCCCAGCGGTCCAAGGAGCTTCTCGGGGCGTACAGTCGGGACGAAGCGATAGCCCGGTGCCTGTTGGCGAAAGCCTTGGCTCATCGCAGCACGAACTCAGGCGGCGGCGGGTATTCGGGATTCACCCACTGAATCACCGCGGCCCAGTTGGCGCTCTCTACATCGTGCTGCAGATAGCCATAGATGGGCTTCACTACCTGCCAGCCGTCTTTCAGGTGGGCTGAGAGGACGGGATCGATTCGGGAGCCAGCGACCACGGCGCGTACATACTCGGTGGCGGGCAGGCTACTGGCGACGGCACCATATCCAGGCAAGCGACTCCCGCCGACCATTCGCCAGAGCCTCTCCTCGACGACGAGCCCACGGGTAGCGTCGGTCAGGGCATGGGCGAGTCCATGATGCTGGTGCTCGGGGCTTACGAACACGTCGGCGCCATAGAGCGTGGGGCCCGTGGGGTCGTGGTCTGCAAAAGAGCCGTGTGAGGTGAGCACATCCCAAGAGTCTTCGACGTGATAGTCGGCCATGCGAAGTCGAAGCGTGAAATGCACCCCCACGGCCTGACCTGTCGGCGTGTGCTCGGCGACAAACTGGCCCTGCGGATACACAGCCTGGTGCCCAGCCAATTCTTCCGCGGTATAGGGCGTGTCGTGCGGATAGACCACCCGGCAGATCTCGCTGATCGTGGCGTAGTCAGTCGGTCGCATGAGTCGGATCGAGTAGTCGCGTGGGAGTGTCATAGCCGAGCTTTTGTGATGAGTGAGGACTGGAAACAGCGTAACAGGATGTGATGGGCCTACTCGTGCTCGCCCTCTACACGGGCTTCGCCAACCGGGTCTATGTCCACGTGCAGCGTCATGGGGTGGCAGCAGACCGGGCAGTCTTTGGCGTAGTCCTGATGGGCCCCGGGCGGCTTGGCCATGTCCGCGAAATTCTCATCGATATCCATGAGAATGAAAAAAACGCCCGCCCGTTGGCCGTGCGTGTAGCCTATGGGGACCCGAAGCAGTCTGTCACTCTGTCCGGAGCCCCCTCATGCCTGCCCCCGACCTCACCCGCCGCGCGGCCGTCACGCTCCTGGCCTCGGGCTTCGCGCTCGCCGTCCAGCCCGTTTCAGCCGAGACCATCACGACCGACGCCGCGGGCCTTGAAGCTGGCGAATTCCTGATCCCGACCGGTAGTGGCGAAATCCCAGCCTACCGTGCGCAGCCAGTCTCAGGTGGGCCTTTTCCCGTCATCCTCGTCGTCCAAGAGATCTTCGGCGTCCACGAGCACATCAAGGACATTTGCCGCCGGTTGGCCAAGCTCGGCTACCTCGCAGTCGCCCCGGAACTCTTCTTCAGGCAGGGCGACGTCTCGAAGATGACCGACTTCAAGGAGATCATCGGCAAGGTGATCGCCAAGGTCCCCGACGGCCAGGTGCTCCAGGACCTCGATGCCGCGGCAGCCTGGGCCTCGAAGTCCGGCGGCGATCCCAAGAAGCTGGCCATCACCGGCTTCTGCTGGGGCGGCCGGATCGTCTGGCTCTACGCGGCCCATAACCCAGACCTCAAGGCGGGCGTGGCTTGGTACGGCCGCCTGAAGAGCCCCAAGACTGAACTCCAGCCCGCACACCCGCTGGACGTCGCGGCCCGCCTCAAGGCGCCTGTATTGGGCCTCTATGGCGGCGCTGACTCTGGGATCCCGAACGAGACAGTGGAGCAGATGCAGGCGGCGCTCAAGGAAGCTGGGAGCAAGTCAGAGATTGTGCTGTATCCCGACACGCCACACGCGTTCTTCGCCGACTACAGGCCCAGCTACCGGCGCGAGCAGTCTGAAGATGGCTGGAAGCGACTCCTCGACTGGTTCAAGAAGCATGTCGTCTGAACCAATTTTGATGACGCAGCTCTTCGTGCAGCGGTGCTTCCTGCTGGCCGCCTGGGGTTTTGTTGCGTTGCCCTCGAGCCTGGCCGCCGAGCCCACGCCCCAGGAAGTCTTCGGCGAGGCCGTCAGGCTGTTCTTCGACGCCAAGCCGGTCGAGTCAGCCCGGAAGTTCGATCAGCTTGCGTTGGCCGTACCTGGGGCGGAGCCAGAGTTATGGCAACGCGGGCTGGCGCTGTATTACGCAGAACGCTTCGACGACGGCCGGAAGCAGTTCGAGCTGCACCGAACCGTGAACCAGAATGACGTCGAGAACCCCGCCTGGCACTTTCTGTGCGTCGCCAGGCTCGAAGGGATACCAGCCGCCCGCGGAAAGCTTCTGCCAGTGGGAGCCGACCGCCGTGTGCCCATGAAGGAAATCCTGGACCTCTACGCGGGCCGGTGTGAGCCAGCCGCCGTCTTGGCGGCCGCCGAAAAGGGCGAAGGCGAAGCCAAGAAGAACCAGCTCTGTTACGCCCACCTCTACCTGGGGCTCTACTACGATGCCGCCGGTGACGCCGTGAAAGCCCGGGAGCACATCACCCAGGCTGCCGGGCCCTTTCGCATGGATCATTACATGGGGAAGGTGGCCATCATGCACGCCAAGCTCAGGGGCTGGCCGGTCGACGCAGGCCGGTAGGGGGTTCCAAGGTCCGGCGGAGCGTTGCGGCTCTAATTGGTCTGGCGCAAGCCCGGTTCGTTCAAGGGCTCATCCATCTGGCTGCCACCGCCGTAAAGGTCAGAGAGGGCGTACCAGCGGGCGTCGTCAGGCACACGCAACGAGCCCGGGAACCTCTTGGCGACACCTGTTGGCGGCGCACTCGGCCTGGCTCCAGAGAGCATCACTGCCGTGCTGGCCGAACTTGGGAACTACTCCCCGCAGTGCTGGCACACCTCACCCGACGCTAGAGCCGCCTGAGCACTCGGAGGCCGGATATCAGGGTGAACGCGCCAACAGTAGCGACGATCAGGCTGCCCAAGAGGCCATCCACAATCGGGATTCCTACGGCCCGAAACAAGACTCCGCCCAGTACGGCTCCGACAATGCCCACGGCTATGTCGCCCACCAGGCCGTGGTCACCCGCGCCCATGATCTGCCCGGCGAGCCAACCGGCGGCCAGGCCGATCACGACGAACCAGACGAAGTCCATAGGGTAGTCCTCGCGAGTCTCAGTCCTCGGGTGGCGTTTTCGGAGCGGCTTGGGCGGTTTTCTCCCGGTCGTCCCCAGCACGCTCGGTTGATTCCTCGGGGGCGTTCATGTGAATCTGCGAGATGACTTCGACCGGCGTGTCGCACGGGGTTGCCGGAGGCGGCCCACCCTCGTTCACTTCCGCCTGCATCATTTTCGCGAGTACGTCGTTGAACGCCTGTGAAGGGAGTTGCTTCGGCTGTAAAGACATGATGCTGCTCCGGTGGTGAGCCCTGGGATGGTCAGGCGTTGCGAAACGATTCGTCGTAGTCGTGCGTCTTGCGCTGGACGTACTCGGCGCACTCAGCCTGCGTAATGCCCAATAGACCGAGGAAAGCAGCGGGCTCAAGGTCTGACGCAACGTCTTCCTCGTCGTCACCCAAAGCCTCGAATAGGCCGGTTGCGGGGTCGAAGCACCGGCCCGCTTCTTCGATGAGGCGTTCGATCTGCTGGAAGCGCTCGTCGGTCATGGTGGCTCCGCAATAACGGCAGCCGACCATGGCTCTGGGAGGGGCCGAAAAAGCCCGCTGAGAGACGACCCCGTGGCGGTCCCTCCTGACGCGGGCATTTATAGGCCGCACGGCAAGATCTCCGGTGGCTCGTCAGCCGGAAAAGAGCAGACGGGTCGTGCGTTGAGCGGCGTCTTTGGCCAGCGAGTGAGCCTGGACAGTTTGTGGCTGAACCGGCCCGCGTGGCGTAGCCCCATGGCGCCGCTGCCAGGGCACGCCCGGCATGGTGGCGTGACGAGCCGCCTTGAGCCCTGCGTGGTCGTCGCTGACGATCAGCTTCACGCCGTACATGCCTCGCTCCTGGAGGCTCTGAAGGAAGTCCCGCCAGTGAGTCTCAGCCTCGCTCCTGGCGACGCTGCAGCCGAGGACGGACCGCTTGCCATCGGCGGTGATCCCGATGGCGGTGAGCACCGCACAAGGCACAACGGCACCACCATGGCGGACCTTTTCGTACCGAGCGCCGAGGATCAAGTACGTGACCTCGCCCAGGGGCCGGTTCCGCCAGACGGCCAGCTCCGCGTCGAGCTCGGCAGCTGCTCGGGTGGCAATCACGTACCACCTTGACGAGCACATCGATCCGGCCATTGCTGCCGGACTCAGGCAGCGCGGCATCGATGTTACGACAACACTCGACCAAGGGCTGGGCGTCGCTTCGGACCTCCAGCAGCTTGCGTACGCTCTCTCCCCGGGACGTGTTCTCGTGACACGCGACGGTGACTTCCTTGTGCTGGCCGCCGCTGGCGCTGCACATGCTGGCATCGTCTTCTGGCCAGCCCAGCATCGGCGTCTTGGACAGGTCTTGACCTCGTGATGCTGGCACGGGTGGCGAGCGCCGAGGAAATGGCAAGCCGAATCGAGTTCCTCTGAATCTTGCATTCAGTTCGCCGGGGTGTGCCAAGCATTGAGCCGTGTCGTCGTCCTCACAGGAGCCGGGATCAGCGCCGAGAGCGGCCTCCAGACGTTTCGCGGTGCCGACGGGCTCTGGGAGGGGCACCGTGTCGAGGACGTGGCGACGCCGGAGGCCTGGGCTCGCGATCCGAGGCTTGTCCTGGATTTCTACAACCAGCGGCGGCGGGCGGTCCGCGCGGCTCAGCCCAACGCCGCCCACAGGGCACTGGTGGACCTCGAGCGGGCCTATGACGTGCGGATCATCGAGTTTGGCGACTGCTGCGAGCTCGGGAGTCAACTGCGGCCCCACATCGTCTGGTTCGGCGAGCTGGTGCCCGCCATGGACGAGGCCGTAGACCTGGTCGCCGGTGCCGACGTCCTGCTCGTCGTCGGAACGTCGCTGCAGGTCTATCCGGCGGCGGGGCTGGTTTTTGTTGACGGCGGTTGAAAACGGCGGCGCGGGGCGGTCGAAAATGGTGCCGCTGGGTGGTGTTGACCTCTCCTGATTCCGTGGGGGTGTCGCGGGTTGTTCGGTCACCTCGTCAGTCTGTCCGACGACATCGCACGACAGATCGGTTAGCCGTTGCGACACCGGCGTCACGCAACGCCTTCTTTTCAAGTGCGGACGCTCACCGCACGCATGTCCCGATTCGACGTCTGCATGTCTGCATTTTGAAGGCGTGCAGTCGATTGACCGCATCTCCAACGCGAATAGATTTCCGCACCTCGGCCACGAATGTCGGCCGACGTGAGGCAACGCAAGCGAGGGATGACGGATGGTCGCAGGGAGTCAGTTCGGCGAGCAGGCGATGATGCTCACCGAAGCGGCACCCAGCCGCCCTCGATCCCGCCGACCTCAATCACAGCCGAGGCTTCTGGGTGGCTCTCACAAGCTACGGGCGAACGCGGGCATGTCGGTGCTGAAATAGGCCGGGTGACCAGCGTTTTTGTCATCAATAACGGCTGGCGACAGGTCACGTGCCCTGTTCTTTGCTTCTCGGCAAAGTCCTGCGGGCCACCAAGACTCCATTCACAGGCCCGCCATCGCCCTGCTCGGTTCCAGCCTGACAGCCGTCGTCGTATTCGCTCGGGACCATTTCGACCTCGAATCCCAGAGTCTCCAGGACTGTGACGACGGGCTGTGAATACGGATGCGGCTTCGGCGGCTGCGTCCAGGTGTGCAGGCCGGGAACGCGAAGCTCCTGTCGCGTGACCCTGGCCAGTTCCCGGAACGCCTGCCGGTGGAACTCCAGGCCGAACTCTTCCCCGTCGTGCATGCCCCCGTCGGCCAGTGGTGCGTAGACCATCAAGAAGTTTGCCGAGAGCACGAGGTCGAATGCCCCGTCTTCAAAGGGCAACTCAGGCAACGCCCCGGCCACGTACCGGCTTTCGCCGCTCCTGTGCCGAAAGTCTGCCGCGAATGTCTCCAGGGCTGAATACTTCTCGCCGTAGAACTTCTCGATGTCCCGGTAGGCCAACACTCCGGGGTGCGCCCTGATCTGCTCCCGGCACGCATCGATGTCCCGCTTGCCTTGGGCGGCGATCGTGGCGGCGTCTTGGGCGTACATCGGGTCGCAGCCGGTCGCGTCCAGGCCCATTGCAAGAGCCTCGGCGACGAAACTTCCCGGGCCGCTCGCGACGTCCAGGATCTTCTGGCCGCGGAGCTTTTCTAGGCCCAGCGAGAACATCTGGAAATATTCAGCCAGCGTGCGGCCGAAGAACGCGACGCTTCGGAGCTTGAACCTGGCTTCGGCGGCTGGCGGGGGCGTGCTCATGGCTGATAGCGTGCCCGGCTTCGCGTTCGCTGGCTAGGTGTCCGAGCTGCCGCCCCTCAGACCAGGCCACCTTCTACTCGACGCTCCCGGCCCGCCGCAAAACGACCCGCCCCACAATGTGCACGAGAAATCCCACGGGCCCGGCCAGGAACGTGAGCACGATCGCCGGGGTCCTGAGCAACCAGGGCAGCCCGAGTTTCACGCTGTCCCTCGCGATCCAGGCCCCGACGACCATGTCAAACACGAGGTAATGCGTCCAGGCTGCGGCGAACACCCAGTCGTCGCTGAAGACCTCCCGCAGGCCCGCGAGCGTCATCACGTCACCGGGTGGCGGGCTGTTTGTGGCGAGCTTCCAGCCAATCACGCCTGCGTACGCCAGAGCCAGCAGGCCGGGCACGACCAGGGCACACAGCACGCCCGAGACCAGCTTTCTCCCTGGAAACAGCACCAGGGCAATCCAGGAGACGAGTGCCAGCGTGTTGGTGGCCTGGAAGAACGTCTCGGCCATGCAGGCGGACCTCCGTCTCGGTGGCGGGCCCGGTCGCCTTGGGTTCCTCGAGGGCGGCGTCTGGGCGCGGGGACCCGCCGAATGTCCGCGGCCCAGCCTACCAGCGGCGATGCCTCGGCGGAGCCACCCGGGCGGGCGAACCGGGTGCCGTGCGTCGAAGCGTGCCGAGGGCGTGCCGGGCGGTTACGCTCGCGGTCATGTTCGAGCACCGCACCGATCCGCTCCTGCTGCCCGCGGCGGCTCCGGCGTCCCCGTGAGCGGGCGTGCGGTGCCGCGGAGGTCACGGGCCCGGTCGAGTTGCCCGCCGTTTTTTCTGCCGCTCCTCCAGCCACTGCGGGATCACGAAGTCGTCCGTCGCGCGGCCGTCCGGTTCGGGGATGAACTGGAGCGTCTCGATCAGCGGGATCTCGATGTCCGGCTTGGCGATCAGGGCAGACAGGGTGCGGGGGGAAAGTTTCTCGAGGCCGGGGAGCGCGAGCCAGCCTGGACGCGTGGCGAGGGCCGTGGCGATCGCGACAGAGTCGGGCGAGTCGAGACTGGTAAGTTTCGGAAGGTTGCCGTCCCAGTTTCGGGCGGCGGCCAAGGCCCCGGCCGTCTCGGCGGAAAGCGTGGTCAGGCCGCGGAGGGACAGGCGGCCACGGTGCTGCGCGAGCGCCTGGGCCGCCTCGTCGGAAAGCCGGGTCAGGCCGTCGAGGTGCAGGCGGCCCTTGTGCCTCGCCAACGCCCCGGCCGTCTCGGCGGAAAGTGTGGTCAGGCCGCCGAGGTACAGACGGTCCTTGGTCTCCGCGAGCGCCTGGGCCGCCTTGTCGGAAAGCGTGGTGACGCCGCCGAAGGAAAGCGAGCGTTTGTGCCGTGCGAGCGCCCCGGCCGCGGCGTCGGACAGCGTGGTCAGGCCATCGAGGAGCAGCCACCTGCCCCGATACGTTCCCAGTTCCCGCGCCGCCTCGTCGGACAGCGTGGTCAGCCCGTTGAGCGCGAGCCATTGGCCCTGGTACTGCCCCAGTGCCTGAGCCGTCTCGGCGGAGAGCGTGGTCATGCCATGGAGATACAGAGCGCTCTCGTGCTTCGCCAAAGCCCGGGCCGCCTCGGGCGAAAGCCTGGTCAGGCCGTTGAGAACGAGGGGACCGCTGTGCCCCGCCAGTGCCTCGGCAGCCTCGCCGGTGAGCGCCGTCAGCCCGCCCAGTGACAGCCATCCGCCGGCCCGCTGCGCCAGAATCGTGGCCGTTTCGACGGACAGTGTGCCAAGGCCGTCGAGTTGGAGCGGGCCTCCATGCCGCGCCAGCGACTGGGCCGCTTCGTCGGGAAGCCTGGTCAGGCCGTTGAGCAGGAGCGGGCCCCGGTGGGATGCCAGGATCGCGGCGACGTCCGCATCCAGCGACTGCAGGCCACTCAGGGGCAGGCAGCGTCGCTCCAGAGGCGTGCCGAAGCCGTGGAGATCGAACACCAGGTCCACTCCCGGAAACTCCGTGACCAGTCGTCGCGCCTGGTCCGGCGTCAGGCTTTGGATCACGTTCGTGTCCGCAGGCAAACCGTCGGCGGGCGCCGCAGTCCCGTCCGGCACGAGACCGGAAGCCAGCAGGACGACCACGAGCAGCGAAGAACGGATGCGTCCCTGCATGGCGGGGCTCGGTACTTGAAGCGAAGAAGGGCCGGGACGGAAGGCGTCGCTCGAACGACAGGGGCCCGGTGCCGCCGAGGCTGCGGCTGACGGATTCGATCGAAATTATAACCATTCGCGAAGACTTCGACACAGCTTGGCCGCGCCGATCCCGCCGCGGGTCTGCGGGGATGGTCGCACGACCCTGTCAGGCAATCGGCGACGGCATCCCGTCGCCGGTCATGCCTCGGGGCCGACGGGGAGACGCCCGCCCCGGGGCATCCGCCCGGTGACCGGCTGGTGATGCCGCGTGATGACGTCGTTTGAATCCACAGCAGTTTGCCGAATGCGACGAGCAGCCGTGACTCCGTCCGACGATCCAAGCCAAACGACAGGATGGTCTGCGTCACCGCCGTCGCCACGAATCCCATCAGGGCGTTCATCTGCACGAGAGGCACGTCCAGGGCGGGGCTTCCCGCCCGAGGTGTGTGAAGTTTTCCGACCGTGTCGAGATAGTCGACCATGGCGGCGTCGTTGGGGGCGGTGACGAGCCGCGTCAGGTATCGGCCGAGATGCTGTTTCCGAAACGTGATCATGGGGTGCGCGAGCGTGAGCGTGTCCAGGCCCGCGGGCACCGGTTCCTCGTAACCGCTCTGCCGCGGGACGAAGTGACGCTTCGTCGCGTCGGAGGAGAAGAGCTTGTCGTACACGGCGTCTACCAGGGCCGGGACGAGCGGGGGCGATGAATCACACTTCCGCAGGCCGGTGATGTTCCGAGGCCCGATTTTGCTCGTGAAAAGCGGGCCATTGGGCGACCTCTGCCAACAACCCCGAGTTTTTTGACAGCAATAAAGCGGGTCGGTTTCCGCGAACTAGAGTTGAGGAGAGCCGTAGAAAACTCCAGCAGGTCGGGGCCCGGTTCTCTCTCAGGAAAGGGTCAGAGCCATGGTCGTCGCGAACAAGAACCTGCTGAAGGAAGTCCGGAAACTCGCCATCCGGGACGAACTCTTTGCCATGCGGCTGCGGGGCCGGTTGCTAGTGCCCGTGGCGGTCGAGAAGCCCGTGGCAAAGCCTGACGCCAAGGGCTGAGTGGCTGGGCTGGATCGATCCATGCCACGCCCTGTTCGGCGGGGTTCGCTCCCGGCTACTCTGGTCGGCAATGACGCTGACCAACACTGTCCAACCGCACCGCGAGGTGCACTTCACCGGCTCTGAAGCAGTCTGGGACATCGTGATCGGCATGTCGAACGGCCTGACGGTGCCGTTCGCCCTCGCTGCTGGCGTATCGGGAGCAGTCGAGTCCAGCGGCATCATTCTTACCGCGGGCTTGGCCGAAGGAGCCGCCCGAGCCATTGCCATGGGCCTCGGGGGATATACGGCCGGCAGGACCGACATCGAGCACTATGTGTCAGAGCGGCGCCGCGAGGAACGCGAGACCACCGAGCTTCCCCACAAGGAAGCAGCCGAAGTTCACGACATCCTCCGGTCGTATGGCCTCGAGGAAGACCACGCCACCCGGGGCGTTAACTCAATCAGGGCCGACACGAAACGCTGGGTGGACTTCATGATGCGGCTCGAGCTGGGCCTGGCAGTGACCTGCCCCCCTTAAACGGCTCACACTTGAGCCTCGCGCACGAACCTCTCCTGGGCAACAACGGCGAGGGAGGGATTGTCCATGCCCCAGGAGCCGGCGTGGCTGACCAGCGTAGCCAGGGATGGCGGAGCGCAGGC
>Ga0315904_10010820_pt1 | contig 11733 bp, 9 predicted proteins | sample LakEriMetagenome_6_FD_203529 | JGI IMG/M metagenome (GOLD analysis project Ga0315904, IMG submission 203529) | Freshwater fungal communities from buoy surface, Lake Erie, Ohio, United States - Buoy 12 MA120 | ecosystem: Environmental > Aquatic > Freshwater > Lake | place: USA: Lake Erie, Ohio...
TTCTTAAGAACAATCTCGGCGCGGGCTGCGATTGCGTCGCTAAATAGGAGACTGTAATGCTGAACTGGATTATTGATGCCTCACTTAAACATCGTGCTCTCGTCATTCTTGTGACGGTATTATTCGCGGTCATGGGCGGATTCTCGCTCCAGCAACTTGACATTGATGCTTTCCCCGACACGACGCCAGTAATGATTCAAATCAACACTGTTGCTCCGTCGCTAGCGTCCGAAGAAATCGAACGTCAGATTACATTTCCGGTCGAGCAGGCAATTAGCGGCCTCCCGAAATTGGGTCAACTCCGCTCGATCTCTAAGTTTGGATTGTCACAAGTTGTAGTCATTTTCGATGATGGCGTTGATGTCTACTTTGCGCGACAGTTGATCAACGAGCGCCTTTCGACGGTCGTCCTCCCCGATGGAATCCAGCGTCCTCAAATGGGACCGGTGTCGACCGGATTGGGTGAGGTCTTCCACTATGTGTTAGTTTACGATGGCGTTGATTTCTCAAAGGTCTCGCAGGAGGAACGCGTTAAGCGGCTGACCGAATTGCGAACGATTCATGATTGGATCGTCAAGCCTCAGTTACGATCGGTGCGTGGGGTTGCTGAAGTAAATAGTTGGGGAGGCTATGAGAAACAATTTCAAGTGCGGCTTGATCCAGAGAGGTTGTTCAAATTCGGTTTAACCTTTGAACAGGTTTCGGACGCCCTCGAGTCCAATAACGAGAATGTCGGCGGTGGGACCGTCATAGACGGTAGCGAAATGCTACTCGTTCACGGAATCGGAAGAACAGTAAACCTGAAAGAAATCGAAGACATCGTTATCACTTCCGAAGACGGTGTACCCGTCCGCATTCGCGATGTGTCTAATGTGGAAATTGGTCACGAAATTCGTCGTGGTGCAGTTACAGCAAATGGTCGCGGCGAGGCCGTACTAGGTCTTGGTTTCATGTTGATGGGTGAGAATAGCCACCAAGTCACGTGGGCGATCAAAGACAAAGTGAAAGCCATTCGTGAGAGTTTGCCTCCAGGAGTAAAGCTGCAAACCGTCTACGATCGGACCGAATTGATCGATCATGTTATTCACACAGTTCAAAAGAATCTGTTCGAGGGCGGTTTGCTCGTCGTGGCTGTATTGTTTGTCTTCCTCGGGAATCTACGCGCGGGAATCATTGTGGCGATGGCGATTCCACTCTCGATGTTGTTTGCCTTCTCGGGGATGCTGAAGTTTGGAATCGCAGCCAGTCTTCTCAGCTTGGGTGCGATCGACTTTGGGTTGGTTGTCGATAGCTCGGTCGTGATGATCGAAAACTGTGTTCGCCACTTGGCACACAATCGAGATGGACGAAGCCGACTGCAAATCATTCGCGATGCAGCGATTGAGGTTCGCAAACCAACCATGTTTGGCGAGTTGATCATCATGATTGTCTACTTGCCGATCCTGACGTTGGAAGGAGTCGAAGGCAAGCTGTTTCGCCCTATGGCGATAACCGTCATTTTGGCACTGGCTGGATCGATGGTGCTGTCGCTGACGTTGATGCCTGTGTTGGCGAGCTTGTTCCTGCCGAAAAAGATCGAGGAAAAAGAACCGTTGCTGATTCGTGTTTTGAAGCGACTTTATGCACCGGTACTGCGATTTACAATGCATCATAAAATGTTCGTGATCGGCTCGGCGCTATTGCTGCTCGTGAGTGTCTTCGCTCTCGTTGCTCCCAATCTTGGTTCGGAGTTCGTGCCTCGACTATCCGAGGGCGCAATCACGCTCAACGTAGTGCGCCTTGCTGGAACGACGATGGAGGAGTCGATTCGCTACAACACAAAAATGGAGCAAGTGCTGCTGGAAAAGTTCCCGGACGAGATTGCTCAACTGTGGAGTCGCATCGGCACAGCGGAGGTGGCGACGGACCCGATGGGAACGGAACTGACGGATTTGTTTATAACACTGCATCCACGCAAACAATGGAAGCGGGCTTCGACACAAGAGGAATTGACAACGCTTGTTCAAGAAGAACTGCGAGACCTGCCTGGCCCGCGGCTTGCCATGTCACAACCGATTGAGATGCGGATGAACGAAATGATCTCGGGAGTCCGTTCGGACGTTGCCGCTATTCTCTATGGAGATGATCTGGATCTCATGGTGACCAAAGCATCGGAGGTCGAACGTGCGTTGAATTCGATTCCTGGTGCGGACGATGTCAAGGTGGAACAAGTATCCGGCCAGCCAGTTTTGCAAATCCGAGTTAAACAAGATGAGATCGCTCGTTATGGAGTCACCGCGAGCACTGTTATGAATATCGTCCGCGCGTTGGGAACTCACAATGTTGGTGAAGTCTACGAAGGACAATTGAGATTTCCTTTGATCATTCGATTGCCCGAAAAGTCGAGGGTCGATCCCGATGCCATTCGTCAGATTCTCGTGGCGACCCCCAGTGGCGAACGGATTCCGCTTTCGCGCCTGGCCACGATCGAAAAGGTCCAAGGCCCGAACACGATCAAGCGAGATTGGTATCAGCGACGGATCACGATCGAAGCCAACGTTCGTGGTCGCGATCTAGGGAGCTTCGTAGCCGAAGCCCAACAAGTCATCGCAAAGAAAGTGCAATTGCCTTCCGGCCGGTACCGAATCGAATGGGGCGGGCAGTTTGAAAATCTACAGCGAGCTCAAACGCGATTGATGATCGTCGTCCCCATTGCACTGTTGATGATCTTGTCGCTCCTGTATATGACCTATCGCAATTGGGTTGATTCCTTGCGAGTATTCACCGGCGTACCATTTGCTTGGATCGGCGGCATTCTTGCGCTTTGGGTTCGTGACATGCCGTTTTCAATCTCGGCCGCTGTCGGTTTCATTGCACTGTCTGGGGTTGCCGTGCTCGACGATATGTTGTTGGTCTCCACGATTCGGCAGTTGCGTCGCCAAGGAAAATCACTTGACGATGCCGTTGAAGAAGCGGCGATGACGCGGCTTCGCCCGATTCTCATGACGACGTTGGTAGCTAGTCTCGGTTTTGTTCCAATGGCGTTTAGCGATGGCATGGGATCAGAAGTACAAAGGCCACTTGCCACCGTTGTCATCGGAGGTGTGTGCAGTGCGATGGTCATGAGCTTACTTGTTTTGCGAGTTCTGTACGTAGTCTTTAATCTTCCAAGTGCTAGCCACGACGAAGATGGTGGAAACGATGATGGTCACCGTTTCCAACCTGTTACCCCGACTGAACCAGAGGTCTCGCAGGAATGGAGCTTAGACGGTCCGTCTGAAGCTTCTTTCACGCGAGAGCGATCGACAGTCTAACCCCTTGTTTCGGCAAAGCCGATGGAGATTTACATGCGTTTGATTACTGTAACCCGCTGCTTGGCAATCGGATTGCTCGCAATGGGCGCGATTGGACTGAGTGGATGCAACGGCAAGACAACGTCCGATGGCGCAAAAACGACGACCGCGTCTGACGTGGATCACAGTCATGGTGGCTGGTGGTGCGTTGAGCACGGTGTACCTGAAAGTGAATGCGCGCGATGCGATTCATCGTTGGTCGCCAAATTCAAAGCGGCCGGAGACTGGTGCAAGGAACACGATCGCCCTGAGTCGCAGTGCTTCCTCTGCGGTCCGAAGCGCTTCGAAAAATTTGCTGCTACTTACGAAGCAAAAACCGGACACAAACCACCAAAACCTACTGAATAGGTCCATTGCGAAATTGCAAAATTGCGGTCTTGCTTGAGATTCGGGGTCGCCTTTTGCATGATTCGAGAACCAATCTTAAGTTTTTCCAACCCAATTAAAGGAATCTGAAAATGTACCGAGTTTCTCTGTATCTCTTGTTTGTCATGGCAACGACTGCTATCGCGATCCAGCCATCCGAGGCATCACCTGCGAATTCTAAAGACGCAACGACAATTACCTTGAAAACGCTCGACTGCGAGAGTTGCGCTAAGAAGGTTGCTGCAAAGCTGTCTGAAGTGGAGGGCGTTGATTCGGTCAAAACCGATGTCAAATCGAAAGCAGTTGTCGTGACTCCAAAGAAGAATTCAGGATTGTCGCCGCTACAGCTCTGGGAAGCGATCGAGAAAGCAGGCAAGGAGCCAGTGAAACTGGTTGGCCCTGGTGGAACTTTCACATCAAAACCAAAGAAATAGTGGTGGTCACTTCGAGCATCCTTCATCCTGCGATTCGCTGGCTGAATGAGTCCGATTGGAGTGCTGAAGTTTTGAAAGCCCAAACTATGCACAAAGAATTTTTGCGATTTGCAATTCCCAAATCCGTTTTGGCTGTGACGTTGTCGCTTTGCCAATTCGGATGTATGAGTCGTCAGGAAAAGTTGAGCACTGAACAGGATTCTTCACCTCGCGTAGAGCCAATTCAACTCACCGACCGGACGTTTCAAGACACTATCCTGGGCAGCAGCCAAATTGTATTGGTCGACATGTGGGCACCATGGTGTCGACCATGTATTCGTATGAAACCTACGATCCAAGAACTTGCCCAGCAGTTGAAAGGCAAGGTGATGGTTGCTGAGCTGAACGTCGATCAGAACCTCTTCACCAAGGAGAAGTATCAAATCAACCAATATCCAACGGTATTGGTTTTCAATCGAGGGATCGAAGTGAAACGACTTATTGGCACTCAATCGAAAGAAAACCTCCTTGATGCTTTGGAGGTTGCAAAGAATGCTAGCGATGGTTTGGCTGTTGAAAAGTAGTGCGGAGTTTTGGTGTATCCTGAGCGACCGGACTTCCGACATCCATCCAACGGCTTCATTATCGATCGTCAACTCGCGGTGAATCGCTCGAAATCTGTTCCAGTAACAAGGCCATCACGCTTCCATCGAAACTCGCGATGATTCAGGACTCGTTGTGGAAAGCTGATATTGGAGAAGTTTCCAGTGGGCGATTCCCTATTGCCGTTGACGGTCAACACCCGATACAATCAAAAGTATGCAATTCCCAATTCCATTGTTCCGAATAACGCTCGCTGTCGTTCTCCTGCTCGCTCAATTGACTGGCGGGTTTGCTCGGGTTGTACACTGCTACGATTCTCATTGCGAATCGGCAGGTATGAATTGGGAATGCCATATTCAATGTAGTGAAAATCATGGAGCGGATGGCCAAACCTGCGGCCATCAGGACGATAGCAGCAGAAATAAACACGAATCGGACGACCGCGAAAACCACTATAGCGAATCGCTCGTGAAGTCGGCCCCTTGCGGTAGCGATCACCACCATCATTACGTTGCTGCTGTCGCTCTAATCTGCATACATGGAGAGGCTTCCGTCGGAGATCATTTGCGTGGTCTTTTCGACGTTGCTTGCTTGGAGCCAGTACGTAGACTGTTTACCAGTCATGCACTACGCCCGCTTCTCGCTTTGGATCGCGGCATCGGCTTTCACCCCGCAATACCACTCGTTTTGCGACTGCGCATTTGATTCTGAACTGTCGAAATCTCTTTTCCGTTTCGATTCAGTTTAGGTTTTAAAGGTTTTTCAAATGCGTATTGCAATGTCTTTTGTTTTGGGTTTTGGTTTTTTCGTGTTCGCACCGTTAAGCGTTTCCTACGGGCAAGGCGCGGCTCCGGCAACCAAGGGGGCTCCGTTGACTGGTCACGAGGGGCACGATCACAGCAAGCACGAGCATGAGGCCCATGGACCTCATGACGGTGAGTTGTTGGAAGTTGGCAAAGAAGAGTATCACGTTGAGCTCTGTGTCAACGATGAGAAGAAGCAAGTCGTCGTATTCTTAATGGACAAGGAAGCGAAGGGTTACGTTTCTATCAATGCTCCATTCATCGCAGTCAACGCCAAGGTGAAAGGCAAGCCGATTCAGTTCAAACTGAAGGCAATGCCACAAGAGAAAGATCCAAAAGGCACAGCATCGGCTTTCGGCTTGGTTGGCCAAGAGTTGATCGACGCGATTCACGATGAGGCCTCCGAAGCGAGGCTATCGCTCAAGTTTGGCGACAAGCCCTATACCGTCAAGTTAAAGCATGATCATGATCATGCGCATGAAGGGCATGACCACAAAAAGAAGTAATCGATACTTTAGATCGATGCTTCTTGCTTTTTGTACGTAGCCTCGGCTCCCCGAGCCGCTATTGTCGGCGGCACGATGATGCGGCTCAGGGAGTTTACATTCTGATATCCCAATCCGGTGCGCTTTAAGCTTACGTACGTTGTTAGGCTAATCGTTTGGAGTTGCTTGGACACATGGATCGACTTCGTTTGGACGGAACCGGCGAAGTTCGTTTTGACCTCAGAAAGGAATTTGAAATGTTCAGTTACCCAGTTAGAAGCGTTATGGCATTCCTAGTGCTCGCGGCTTTGCTTGCGACCGGATGCGCTACTTCCAAGAGTCAACGAAAGTCGGATTCGAATAGCAATGGCCACGCGGGCCACTCGCACTAAGCACGAATGTCGCCGATTCATTTAACACGATGCGCTGGCTAGTGAAGGAAGGGATGTAGCCTGTGTTTCACAAAAACTGGTCCTTGTTAAAATAGGTAGGGAGTAAACTTTGCAGCGTCTTCTCGACAACTTTCGGTTTTATGTTGAGAACCTTGCTTGGCAAAGGCAGGAGGTTTTTAGTCGCAGTGCGCAAGGACAGAGTCCATTGGCAGTGATGGTGACTTGCTCCGATTCAAGAATCCTCCCCGAAACATTTTTAAGGCTTGATCCCGGCGACCTTTTTGTAGTTCGAAACGCCGGGAATATGATTCCTGACCTCGACGCAGGCAGCGGCGAATTGGCGTCGATTGAGTACGCGGTGAAGGTTTTACTCGTCAAGGATGTGGTGGTCTGTGGCCACTATCATTGCGGGGCAATCAAGGCGTTGATTGCAGAGGGGCCGATGGAAGGCCTTGATCATGTACCCGCATGGCTGAAGCATGGAGGGAAAGTTCTTGAGCAACTTCGAAGCAAGCATGCAACGGAGGAATTATCCGAAATCGCTCGGGAAGAATTCGCAATCGAAGCGAATGCCTTGGAGCAAGTCAAACGACTCAGCGAAGTTCCCTTCATTCAACAGCGACTAGGAGCTGGAGAAGTCCGCTTGTATGCTTGGGTGCTACGATTTGAATCAAACCAATTGGTTTCATACGATCCTCACCAGCAGCGTTTTGTTTCCATTACGGGCAATCCGATGTCACATCCGGTATTCCCCTTGGAGTCCGACTGTTGTAAAGACACACTTGAAACCGAGCTGCCACAAGCCAATCTGATGGAAGATGAGTCCAAGCCAACGCGGACGTGGCAAGCATGGGCGGTTGATTTCAAGTCAGATTTTGTTGCGTCGATTGTGTTGTTTTGTGTTAGTCTTCCCTTTTGTATCGCCATCGCTCGCGCATCCAACACATCGATGGCCTCTAGCCTTACCGCCGCCATCGTTGCCAGTTGGCTTGCAACGGCGTTGAGCGGAAATCGAATTCTGGTCAGCGGACCAAGCACAAGTTTGATCGCAATCGTTGCGACTTGTGTATCGATGCACGGGCTGCCAGCACTCGCGATTTCGATTGTTTGCGCAGGACTAATCCAAATTGTCTTGGGACTTTTGCGTATAGGCCGATACTTTCGTGCGACTTCGCCAGCCATTGTTCAAGGCCTCTTAGCAGGAATCGGTGCGGCGTTGGTTGTACAACAATTTCATCTCTCGGTCGATGAAGCTCCGTTTGCAACGAGTTGGCGAAACCTGTTCGATTTGCCAATGGCGGTCGTCAATATTTTTCTAGACCATGGACATCCGGGGCACCGTCCCGCAGCTATGGTTGGACTCATCACCATCCTATCAATCGTGGTCTGGGATCGGCGTAAAGGAAAATTTTTAGGATGGATGCCTTCAGTGCTGATCGGCATCGCGATCGCCACAATTCTCCGCGCAACATTTGCCTTACCGATTGAAACCGTTCGTGTCGAAGCTGGGTTGGTGTCTTGGGTTGATTGGAAAAGCGTTTCATGGACGCCTCAATTTTTTGGGGCCGCCATTTTACCCACCTCCATTGCTCTCGCATTAGCAGCTAGTTCTGAGTCATTGCTAACGCTCTTTAGTATGTCTGACTCGGACAAAACTCGACCTCCAAGACCCAACCGCGAACTGGTATCGCAGGGGATCGGCAACGTCGTATCGGGAGCACTGGGCGGATTGCCAATCGCAATCGCAATGGTGCGAAGTCAAGCCAACCGCGAGCTTGACGCGAAGTCTTACTTATCTGTGCTGTTACACAGTATGTGGCTGATTCTGTTTGCGGGTGCAGTTCCCTTTGTGCTAGCGAGAGTACCTACATCTGCATTGGCCGCCGTTTTGATGATCACCGGATTCAAAATGATAGACGTTTCCGCGAATAGGAATTTTGTAAGGGAGCACCGAATTGAAGGAGGCATCGGAATTATCACGGCCATCAGCGTATTTTTTTTCGGAATCCTTATCGGAGTTGCGATCGGCGTTCTGTGTTCGGTTGCCGCGTTAGTCCACACTTTTTCGCGGCTTCGAATTCGTATTGTTGAGAGTTCGAGTTTGCAATGGACGGAGATAGTTCTGGAAGGAAACGCTAATTTCCTCCGCCTACCGAAGCTTGGCGATGCTCTGGAAAGCATGGCCAGTCGGCCAAGTATTCGAATCAATACAGCGGCATTGAGTTATCTTGACCATGCAACATTCTCGTTTCTGGAAAAATGGGCTGGGGACCGTGCTGCGTCCGGCCAAACAACGGAGCTTGACCTTGTGACGCTCCGATCGCGACTTCAACATCGACAGCCACGTCCGCGAAACACCCCCGAGTCGCTGTAGATATCGTATCGCCCCTTTATTCAGTGAGATAAATTTGGAAACAACTGACTTCAAAAAACCGAGCAAGACGTCGATCGGTTCAAAATCCTCAACTGCTTCCTCTAGTTTCGAGGATGATTTGTCGATCGATGGCAATGCAAAACCGCAACACAAAGCTGATGACAAAACTCCCGTTTCGTTTGGCGACTATCTTTTGATGCGCATTTTGGGACAGGGCGGCATGGGAGTCGTCTACCTTGCAACTCAGATTGAGCTGCAACGAAATGTCGCAGTGAAGATGATTCGAAGCGGTGGACTTGCAACACAGTTAGAGGTCCAGCGGTTTTATACCGAGGCACGCGCTGCAGCAAGCCTCCGCCATCCGAATATCGTTTCGGTATATCAGATCGGAGAGATTGACGGTCAGCATTTCTTTTCGATGGAATTTTTGGAAGGAGAGAGCTTGGCAAATCGTTTGACCAGCGGTCCGTTACCATCCCCGTTGGCCGCAAAGTATGTCTTGGATTTGGCGACCGCCATCGCCTATGCGCACTCCAAAGGCATCATTCACCGCGACCTTAAGCCTGCGAACATTATCGTTGGTCAAGGCGAACACTTGACCATTACCGACTTTGGTTTGGCGAAAGTATTGCATTCGCAAGTAAATGTGACCATGGACGGAACCACACTGGGTACACCTGGTTACATGTCGCCAGAGCAGGCTTCAGGAGATGCAAAAGTGCATGGAGAGGCGACGGACATCTATTCTCTTGGAGCCATTCTTTTTGCGTTGCTCACGGGAGAACCACCGTTTCCAGAACGCGATGTCGCCCAGTCGATCTACCACATCATTCATCACCAACCACCTCTCGTTCGCGACCTGCGCCCGGGCGTACCAAAAGATTTAGAAACCATTGTCGCAAAATGCCTCAACAAGAATCCAGGAGATCGATATTTGACGGCAGATGCGTTGGCAGGGGATTTGAATCGATTCCTTCGTTCGGAACCTATATCGCTTGCAAGTCCGGGGTTTCGAGCAAGTTGGTCAACACGGTCCTGGTGTCGATTTACGGTCGCGAAGCTCATCCAGCGAACCAGTTCCCAATCGTAGAATCCGAATCGTTGAACCAGTGGCCACTGCATCCTGTGGCCCAAAGGTTTTTTGACGATGCGTTCAGTCGGATAGCGTTATTACGAAAACGCGAGGCACGGTGAATACGACCACTGGTAAAAAGCCAATTGATATCTACCTAGTTCTTGTGATGGTACTCTGCTCGGGAGCGAGTGGACTGATCTATGAGATATCCTGGTCTGGTCAGATCGCTGCTTTCTTTGGCCATTCAGTGGCCGCAGCTTCAATAACACTGGCCGCTTATTTTGCTGGCATGGCTTTTGGCTACGCGGCAGGCGGTTCGCGATTTGCCCAGCGAGTTTCGCCACTGAGAGCCTACGGTTGCCTCGAAACTTTTATTGGACTGTATGCCCTGACTTTGCCATGGGTCTTAAGAGTTACGGATACTAGCGGATCATCATCGATCATGCATTCGCAAGTCGTTCTGCTTACGGCGAGGTTTGGATTAAAGTTAACTGAAACGCTTGTTTTTAACTGAAAGAAACGGTTCCGGAATGGTTATTCACAAATTTCGCACTGCGTTCCGAACTCACTTGCTTCTTGTCTTGATATGGCTTGCCATTCAAACAATTTCTGGTTGCGCAACACATAAATCAAATATTCTTGCTAAGTCTAAGTCCCAATCCGAACCAGGCGAATCTGCACTTCAACACAAGCTTCTTCATAAGCCAGATCGAGTCTGTTTGGTACGCACACCTGAAAAAGCACCTTTTACGCTCTCAAAATAGCAATTTCATTGAAGCCAAAAGTCGGACTTCTCTGGGATGTGCATGAATGGTAGGGAATATTCCCGTTCGTGTTCAGCATTGAGAACAATTAGGATACCAGCTATCCAGCAAGGATGAATTGAAGTTGCATCGCTTCGAGTCGATTCCAATTTCCCAGTGAACCATCAAATGCTTAAAGACGAACACTCTATGATTACTTCAGCCGCAAAACTGCAATACCGTATCGAGGGAATGGACTGCGCCGAAGAGGTTGCGTTGTTGAAGCGGGAACTCGTTCCGTTGGTTGGCGAAGAAGCGCTGGGATTTGACTTGCTCAACGCAAAGTTGACAGTAGTTACGAACGACGCCGCAATTGGGCGAGCGGAAGTTGAAGAAGCCATCGCGCGCAGCGGGCTAAAGGCAACACTTTGGAAATCCAAGCCGAATGCGATCGCCGATTCGTATTGGTCTCGAAATAAACGTACTGTGCTGACGGCTACCAGTGGTCTGGCCGGATCGATTGGGTTTTTGATCGAGTGGCTGGCAGGTGGAACCAGTAGCGTATCGGTTGAATGGATCGCAAACGCCTTTTATGCGATTGGAATTCTTGCTGGCTGTGGGATGGTGTTTCCTAAAGCATGGCGATCTTTGATATCGCTGCGACCGGATATGAATTTGTTGATGACGGTCGCGGTGTTTGGTGCGGCGCTGATTGGTGAATGGTCCGAAGGCGCAACAGTTGCCTTTCTGTTTTCGTTGTCGCTGTTGCTGGAATCATGGAGTGTGGGGCGCGCTCGCAACGCGATCGGAAAGTTGATGGACCTCAGTCCACCGATGGCCAATGTCAAGCTACCGGATGGTCGATCGAAAGATGTAGCCCCCACCGAAGTCGAAGTGGGTTCCATCGTCGTCATTCGCCCCGGCGATAAATTGCCGCTGGATGGCAAAGTCGTATCGGGTGCAAGCAGTATCAACCAAGCATCGATCACCGGCGAAAGCGTGCCTGTCGAAAAGAAGCTAGGCGACATGGTCTTTGCGGGAACGGTCAATGGTGATGGATTGCTCGAAGTGCAAACGACCAAACTAGCCGAAGATACGATGCTGGCTCAGATCATCAACATGGTCGGCGATGCCCAGTCAAAACGTG
>Ga0315904_10010821_pt1 | contig 11732 bp, 8 predicted proteins | sample LakEriMetagenome_6_FD_203529 | JGI IMG/M metagenome (GOLD analysis project Ga0315904, IMG submission 203529) | Freshwater fungal communities from buoy surface, Lake Erie, Ohio, United States - Buoy 12 MA120 | ecosystem: Environmental > Aquatic > Freshwater > Lake | place: USA: Lake Erie, Ohio...
CGCTGCGCGGGCGCGGTTTCACGCTGCGCGGGCGCGCGACGTTGCGCGAACATCCAATCGAGGACCCCGTCTTCGCCGAAGCGGTAGGCGGGCGTCCACGAGTCGTGGCCCACGCCTTCGTACTCGCGGTAGGCGGGGTTCGGCGGACGTTTCGGCATCGGCTTGGGCGGATCCGAGCCGACGATCCCAGCGCGTTCGGCTCGCCACGCTGCGTCGATCGCCGCGCCGAGCGCTTCGGCCATCTTGCGCGAGAGCGAGACGGGGACGATCGCGTCGTCCGCGCCGTGCGCGATGAAGAAGGGAACACCGACAAGGCGCGGCGCGGTCGTGGGGTCGCCTCCGCCGCAGATGGGGACGACCGCCGCGAACAGTTCGGGCCTGCGCGCGGCGAGGTCGAATGCGCCGAAGCCGCCCATCGAGAGGCCTGTCAGGTAGACGCGCTCCCGGTCAACCGGCTTCGACGCGAGCACGGCGTCGATCGCCTGCATGACCGCGCGCATCGCGGGAGTGGGATCCTTCGCCATCTTCGGCAGTTCGCCGCGCTCGCGCATCGCCTTGAGGTCGATCGTCGCCCACGATTCGTCGGACGGGCACTGGACTGCAAGCACGAACGACGGCGCGCGCGACTGGAATTCAGCTGTGGCGGTCCAGCCCGCGAAGTGCTTCAGTTGCGCGCTGTTGTCGCTGCCGCGCTCGCCGGAGCCGTGAAGAAAGACGACGAGCGGCAGTGCGCCTCCGGCCTTTGCGATTGCCTGTGCGCTCGGCTCGATGAGTCGGTAGCGGTAGACGCGCTCGGGCGCACCTTCTGATGTCGTGACCTTCGTCTCGCCCTCCGCGATCGGCGGCGACGTCTGGGTCTCGTGCGAGGGAGTCGTGTCACTCGCGGTCTGCGCGGTGGCGAAGCACGTCGGCGCGAGCGCGCAGACGCAGGCGAGCAGGCGGGCCGTGTTCATCACGCGATCGTATCGCCGGATGCCTCGAAGACATCGTTGCGGGTTTGCGAGTCGAACGACGTGGAATCAGGGAACGATGATGCGGTTCGCGCTTCCGCCAACAGGCATGCCAAGCGGCACGGGCTGCGGGCGAACTTCGTAGTTCGGCGTGAGCGCGATGTTCAAGGGCAGCCGCTTCCCGGTCGGATCGCGGGGGACGTTGTCCTCGTCGATGATCCGCTGGATGGCCATGATGCCCTCGATGAGCATCTCGGGTCGCGGCGGGCAGCCGGGCACATAGACATCGACGGGGATGTACTGATCGACGCCCTGGACGACGGCGTAGGTGTCGAACACGCCGCCAGTCGATGCGCATGCGCCCATCGAGATGACCCACTTCGGCTCGGCCATCTGCATGTAGATGCGCTGGAGCACGGGGAGCGTCTTGACGCTCACGCGGCCGGCCACGATCAAGAGGTCGGCCTGACGCGGCGAGAAGCGCATGACCTCCGCGCCGAAGCGCGCGAGGTCGAAGCGCGAGCACGCCGTCGCCATCAGTTCGATGCCGCAGCACGCGGTCGCGAATGGCAGCGGCCACACGCTCGAGCGGCGCGCCCAGTTGATGACTCGGTTGAGCTGCGTCGTGACGACGCTGTCGGTGGGAAGTGCTGCTTCGAGGCCCATGGAACGCTCATGGTAGCGAGGAAGCGCCGCTTCGCGCAGCGGGATTTCCCGCGATTGCCGCAGGGTAGGGTGGTTCGCCGCGCTGGCGCGGCCCGGATCAGCCGAGAAGCTTGCCGAGATCGTCCGGCGCGTGGATGACCGTGAAGAGCTTGTCGATCTTCATCATGCGCAGGAGGTCGAGCACCGAGCGGTTCGTTCCGAACAGGTACGGCTTCAACTTCGCGCTTGCAACACGGTTGCGGACGTCGATGCACATGCCGAGGCCCATGCTCGTGAGTTGGTTCACGCCGGATAGGTCGAGCACGAAGTTACCCTTCGCGCCACCGAGTCGATCGATCGCCTCGATGATCTCGCCGGAGATGATCGGAGCCTCACGTTGTCCGATCGTCGGGCAGACGACCTTCGCGTACAGGCCGCGACGATGCGGCTCGATGGCGACGTACTGAGAGAGCGCGCCGGCCGCTTCCGACTTGTTCAGCGTGTAAGGCTTCATCAATCGTGAGGTCGGCTTGGCGAACGCGCAACTTTGGCCGGAGTCGGACAATCGCGGGAAGTCGGCTGAGTCTCCGCGGCGACCTCTCATCGTGGCTCGACGAGGGGTCGCGCGGTCTGCATCGAACATGCCGCCAGGCCCGGAAATCGAGCGGTTTGCGTGGCTGTGGCGGAGGCGAATCTCAGGCCCGGCGTGGCGTGCAGGCCTCGATCTGAGGCCTCGATCTCAGGCCTCGATCTCAGGCCTCGATCTCAGGCCTCGATCTCAGGCCTCGATCTCAGGCCTCGATCTCAGGCCTCGATCTCAGGCATCGATCTCAGGCATCAAGTTCGAGCGGACGGTTCGTGGCGATGAACGGCGGATTCGCCGTGACATCTGGGATGCCCGTTCCCTTGAACACCACGATCGGCGTGTCGGGACCGATCGTCGACACCGGCCCGAGCCGGGCGATCTCGTTCGCAAAGCTGCGCGCGAGGTCGCGCTCGGCGTCGGCGACGGCGGTTGTCGCCATGACGGCGGCAGCCGGCGCAGCGACGCGCGACGGGCGAAGCAGATCCGTCTCGATGGTGACGGACTTGAAGGTCGCGTCGGCGCTCGAGGCGAGCTGGCGAAGCGACTTCGAGAAACCCTGCATTTCGCGTGCAAGCTCGCTGCGCACTCCGCTGGCGATCGCGTCGGAAAGCGGCTTGAGCCGCTCGCGGGGCGGATCGGAGAGCATTGGCGCCCAGCCGCGGAGTTCGTCGAGAAGCGGCGCGGCCGCGTCGGTTGCGGCGCGAATCGACTCGCCCGCGGCGGTGGCTCGATCGGCGCGATCGACGAGTTCGCCGGTGAGGCGCTCGCTCTTCTCGGCAAGCCAGCCAAGGTCGTCCCGCATGCGGCGCATGTCGCCGTGGACGACCTCCCGCGCCGCGGCGAGTTCGTGCACGAGGCGACCGAGCACCTCGCGCAGTGCCGAAGCGTCGCTGACGCGGCCAGCCAGCAGATCGATCACGCGTGTGGCCTCCGAGGAGAGGCCGGCCAGCGCGCCCATCGCGCGCTCGGAGCGCTCGATCATGGCACTCGCGTCACCGGCCTGCGAGAGCGCGGCCTCGACGCGCGTGGCGGCCACTTCGGCGCGGGCGATCAGCGCATCGATGGTCGACAGGCGATCGCCAAGCGCGGCATCGACGGCGACGAGCGCCGTATTCGCGGCCTGCTCGATGCGCGCTTCGACCTCCTTGACGCGCTCGAAGCGCCAGCCGAGTTCGCGCTCGAGCCGGGCTTGGTTCTCCTCGATCAGCTGCGAGGCACGCCGTTCGAGTTCGTGGGCCGACGAACTCGCACGCGCCATGATCTCGTCCACCTTGGCCGAAGCGTCGGCGAGACGCGCCGTCGTTGTGTCCGCCACCGATCGCTCCGCCTCGCGCAGCGCCGCGAAGCGCTCCTCTGCGACGGTGACCAATGCCTCGATCCGGCGGCCCTCGGCCTCGCCTGCGGCACGGAACGACTGCCCGAATCGGGCGAGTTCGCCGTCGACGGCTTGCGAGAGCCGGCCGATCCGCTCGGCCGTGGTGAGTTCCGCATCGATCTCCGACTTGCGCAGACGCTCGAGCTGCGAGCCGACTTCCTGCATGAGCCGTCCAAGCCGCTCGTTCGCGGCCTCGTCTGAAACGGCCTCGGCCTGCCGCAGCCTGTCGCGATGGGCTTCGGCCTCCGACTCCATACGCGCGCACGCATCGCGCGCGATCCGGTCGGCTGCGGAGGTGAGTTCACGCACCCGATCGCGCTGAAGATCGAGTTCGCTCGAGATCTGCGCGACCTTCTCGCGCGCCACGCGCTCGGCCTCGCTTTGGAGCGCTGCGTGTGCGTGTTCGAGGGCGTCCTTGAGGATGCGCTCGACTTCCTCGATCGCCGACACGGCGCGTCCGGCGATTCGCTCGCCGCGCTCGCTCTGGACGTCGAATGCCTGAAGCATGCGGACGCCGAGCTTCAGGCGCTCCTCCATGTCGGTCGCAAGCCGCTGGGCGCGTGCGTTCGCAGCGTGTTCCTCGGCAAGCGCCGACTCGAGGCGCGGGAGCGCCGAGTCGGCCTGTGAGAGCAGTTCGGTGAGGCGCGCGGCCGTCTGCTGTGCAGGCGACGGCGGCGTGATTGCGGCCGATCGCGGCGCCGAGACGGAGAGGGGGGTGACAGGCGTCGCGGGCTGCGTGGAGCGCACCGGAATGAACTTCGCCGAGCCATCGAAGGAGCGGTTCATGTTGAATGGATGTGGCGCACCGGTCGAACGGCGCGTGGCATCATCGGCGGGGTTCGGTGCGGGCTGATTGGGTTGGGATTGGTTCTGATCGAGCATGTCCTGCGCTCGCCTTGGGGCGTCCTGCCCTGCAGAAGGTTATCACGCGGTCTCACCTCGCCGAGCGAGGAGCACGCGGTCGCTTGCCGGAGTCGGCCACGAATGGCCACTCTGGACAACCGCCGCAGTTTCACACCACTTTCGGCGTTTGGGACCGAGAATCACGAATGTTGAGGAAGTTTTTCCAGGCCGCCTTGGCCGAGGCGTCGTCAGCCTCTGCCGCGACCCGAGCGCCGACCGCTGCCGCCGCTTGGCCGACCGCTGCCGCCGCTTGGCCGACCGCTGCCGCTAGGCCGACCGCTGCCGCCGCTAGGCCGACCGCTGCCGCCGCTTGGCCGACCGCCGCCGCCGCTTGGCCGACCCTTCGAGAAGCCGCCGCCGGCAGGGCCGCGGCCTCGAGGGGCTGGACTCTCACGGCGTGGACTCTCTCGGCGTGGATCCTCACGGCGTGGATCCTCACGGCGTGGATCCTCACGGCGTGGATCCTCGCGGCGTGGATCCTCGCGGCGTGGACCTGGCGATCGCGCACTCTGTGCGCCGCCCCGGCTCGGGCCCTTCCCGCCGACGCGCTCGCCGGCAGGTCGCGATGCCCCGGGCGGGGGAACGCGGGTGCTCGGTCGCTTGGAGCCGCCATCGCGCGCGGGGCGCTGCGGTCCCGGTTGAACGACTGGTGTCTGCGGCGCCTGCGCCGTAGCCCCCTCGGCTTCCTGTGCCTCGCGCGTGGCGCGTTCGACCCGAGCCTGCGCGAGCTCCTCCATCGAGCGTCTCGGCGCCTTCGGCTTCCGAGCCGCGGTCGGATCCTCGGTTCGCGACGAGCGCATGAGCTGCTCGACCTCCTTGGAGGTCAGTTCGCGCCACTCGCCGACGGCCAGCCCCTTCAGGCGCAGCGGGCCGAAGCGCGTGCGGCGGAGCTTCTTCACTGGGTGGCCGAACTCGACCATCAGCGGCCGAATCTCGACATTCCGGTGCTCGCACAGGGTCATGTGAACCACCGTCTTGTCGCGGTCGCGGCTGACGAAGCGCAGCGAACTGCGCATCGACTCACCATCGGTCTTCGCGCGCGCACCGAACACCTCGCGCTCGAGCGCCGCGACGCCGCGCTCATCGAGGCTTCCCTCGAGGGTCAGGTCGTAACCCTTCTCGACGAGATAGCGGGGGTGCGTCAGCCGGTTCGCAAACGCGCCGTCGTTGGTGAGCAGGATGAGGCCCGAACTGTCGAGATCGAGCCTGCCCACGCAGTAGAGCCGGGCTCGGCTCGGGTGACGAACGAGGTCGATCGCGCGTGGGCGCCCCTCGGGGTCGCTGTTCGTGCATACCGTTCCGCGAGGCTTGAAGAGCACGATGTAGACATGCTTCTCCGGCGGCCGGAGCGGGCGTCCGTACACCTCGATGCGGTCGTTCGCTGGGTCCGCGAAGGCGGGCAGCGTGTCGACGATCTTCCCGTTGACGGTGACCGCGCCGGCGAGGATCAGTTCCTCGCACTCGCGCCGGGCCGCGGTTCCTGCATCGGCCAGGATCCGCTGCAATCGCACTCCGCGCGAACGGTCCATGAACTCGCCGCGGATCGAGGCGTTGCGACGGGGCTTGCGCGGAAGTGACATCCGGCCAGTGTACGGCGGCCACGATTTCGACGCCGCGCTCGGCTATCCTCTCGGCATGCCAATCTACGAGTACGAGTCGGTCGAGGACGGCGCGGTGATCGAGTTGCTCCGCTCCATGAAGGATGCGGACGCCCCGGTCGAGGATCCGGAGGGCCGAGGTCGCACGTTCCGTCGCCGGCTGTCCGTGTTCGGAGTTTCGGGTTCGAGCGAGGCGTTGGCACCATCGGGTGGCGGCCACGTGCATTCCGCGGGGTGCGGCTGCGGCAAGCCCATGGGAAGTTGCGGTCTCGGATGAAGTCACCAGCAACGAAGGCCGAGACGACGGGCTCTCATCTGGTCATCCACGGAGTCGATTTCTCCGGTGCCGACGGCGGTGGCGCTGCGAAGATCCGCATCGCGGAGCGCGAACTCGCACCGCGCAGCGCTGTCGCGATCCGACCCCGGGTCGACCGCAACGGCTTGCGAAGAGCGATCCTCGAGAGCGCGCGCGACGGACGAGAGCATCTGTGGCGAATCGATGCGCCGTTTGGGCTGCCGCTCGAGTGCTTCGCCGGGGCGCGGCCGGAGGGCTTCGGCGATGGCCCGGTGACGTGGATGGCGATCGCCGAGTGGATGGCTCGCTTCGACACCGCCCGTGAGTGGCGCGGCGCGATGCGAGAGCTGTCGCGTCGCGAACCAAAGCGCACCTGCGACCGTGCGCTGGCGACGCCGCTTGCGCCGATGAATCTGCGCGTCTTCAAGCAGACGTTCACGGTCATCACCGAAATCCTGCTGCCGCTCGCACGCGAGGGAATCGCGATCGAGCCGGTGTCGATGCCCGCCGATCGGGCGGATGCGCGCGTGCGCGTCGCGGAAGGCTGCCCCGCGAGCGTGCTTCGGCATCGCGGCTGGCCCGCGAAGGGCTACAAGGGTGGCGGCGAGCCGCCGCGCGTCGTCCGCGAGGAGATCGTGCGCCTCCTGCGGAAGGACGGCCTCGAGATCGCATCGCAGACCGCCGTCGAGGCGATCCACGACGTCGAGGGCGATCTCCTCGACGCGTTGATCCTGACCACCGCTCCGATCGCCGTGCCCGCCGAGGGCTTGCCGCCCGAGGCGCTCGTCGAGGCGTGGGTGTACTGATCCGGAACTCGCGATGGCGACCGAGACGACCGACATCCTCGCGCAGACGCTCCGGGTGAACGAGACGTTTTTCTCCATCCAGGGAGAGTCGACGTGGGCGGGAGCGCCGTGCTTCTTCGTGCGGCTGACGGGCTGTCCGCTCCGATGTCGCTACTGCGACACCGAGTACGCGTTTCGCGAGGGTGCGCCGCGCACGATCGGCTCGATCGTCGAGGAGATCCGCGCGTCGGGCGCGACGCTGGTCGAGCTGACCGGCGGCGAACCGCTCGCGCAGAAGCGGGCCTTCGACCTCATGGCCATCCTCTGCGACCAAGGCTTCACGGTACTCGTCGAGACGTCCGGCGCCATCGACATCCGGCCTTGCCATCCGAAGGCGATCCGCATACTCGACATCAAGACGCCAGGGTCCGGCGAGGTGGAACGGAACCTCTGGTCGAATCTCGACGACCTGCGGCCTGTGGACGAGGTGAAGTTCGTGATCGTCGATCGCGCCGACTACGAATGGGCGCGCGAGAAGATTCGCGAAGATCGGCTGGCCGAGCGTTGCCGGGCGGTGCTCATGAGCCCCGCGTTTCCGCAGAAGAAGGGGCTTGAGATCCTTGGCTGCCCTGGGCTCGATCCGCGTTCGCTTGCGGAGTGGATCCTTGCCGATCGTCTTCCGGTGCGGCAGCAGACCCAGTTGCACAAGCTGATCTGGGATCCCGGCACGCGCGGAGTTTGAGCGGCGGCAGCCGCGAGCGCTCAAACACGCCGCTGACCGCTCAAATCACAACAGGCCCCGCTTTCGCGGGGCCTGTCTCAATGCCCAGGAGAGGACTCGAACCTCCAAGGTTGTTACACCACCAGCACCTCAAGCTGGCGCGTCTGCCAATTCCGCCACCTGGGCAGGTGGGGACCCGAAGCGATTTGGGGCGCTGCAGGAGGGACGACAGAATAGCCGAACCCGCAGCAGGCGGCAACCCCTTGGAACGCAGGTTCCTCCGGCCGCCGCCTTCCGCGCATACGTCTCCGCAGGCGCCGGGCCCCGGTCGGCCACCCGGTCGCGCCAAAATGAACGCGGCCGGACCCATGATGAGGTCCGGCCGCGGTTTCACTTGAAGTTCCTCCCGGCTTGGGAGGCGCGCGAACGAATCAGCTCCAGTTCGCAAGCAGGATGCCGAGGTCGGCGCTGTCGGTGGTGCCGTTGCCGTCGAGGTCGCTCGCGCCACCCACGCCCCAGCCGGAGAGCAGTGCGCCGAGGTCGGCGGAGTTGACCACGCCATCGCCGGTGACGTCACCCGGGAGTGCGCAGAGCACGGTGCGGATGCGCACCTCATCGACAGCCGCCTCGACCAGCGAACCAGAGCCCGCGTCCTCGGCGATGAAGCGAATCCTGACCTGCGCCGTCGGAGTCACGAAGTCCGCCACGCGGAACTCCTTGAACACCCATCCGCCGTTGACCTCGCTGCCGGTCGGGCCGACCGTCTCAAGCGGCACCCAGGTGGAGCCGTTGTTGTTCGAGATCTGCACGCGGAAGCTGTCGGAGTTCGCCGAAGCGCCCTGCTGGTTCGAGTACCAGCGGTTGTAGCTGATGTAGGCCTGCGTGCCGGACGCGTTCATCACGGGCGACGTCAGCGTCGTGAACCCGCCGTCGACATCGGCCTCACCGAGCGCACCTCCGACGGTTCCCTGACCGGTGAAGAAGGCGTTCACGCCCGGCGCAGCGGTCACATCGTTCTCAGGCTGCACCGCAGTGGCGCCGTTGAACGTGCCGATCGGGTCGCCGCGCGTCCAGAGTCCGGCGGTGGCCGTATCGCCGGCGGTCGAGAGCGTCCAACCGAGGACCGTCTCGACGGTGTCGGCGAACGGGAAGGACACGCCCGAGGACGAGACCGTCGAGTACACACTCGTCGGCGCATCCGAGGGGTTGCGGGCGACGGCGCCCGTCGTCGTGAGCGCGGAGACATAGAACTGGACGACCGAGCCGCACGGCGCTGCCGGCAGCGAGGCTGTGTACTGGTCCGTGCCCGCCGAAGCCATCACGGTTTCGACGAAAGACCCAGCCGTGCCGATGCGGTAGAAGAGGCGTCCGCTGTTCGGCTGCGGGGTGCTGCCGGCGGCGGAGACCGTCACCGGGAACGTCGTGCCGCCAGCCGGATTCGAGTTGGCGGGGAGGCCGTTCGGGAAGGTGATCGAGAGCGGCGCGATGGCAGGGCCGGGCATGCCGTGGTCGCTGAAGCCCGCGTTGATCTCGGTGTAGTTCGGCGTACCGTTGTTGATGTTGGCGTCGTTGTCGTCGAGCGTCAGGAAGTCGATGGTGATCGCCGGCGTGATCGACGTGCCCGTGTGAAGCAGGACCGAGTCGATCGCGAGGTTTGAGATGATCTGGCGGTACTGCGTCGGCTTGCTGGCCAGGAGATAGGTTCGCGTGCTCCACACGGCGCCGGAGAGCAGCGTGCCGCAGGTGTGGATGGCGCTGCCTGCCGACGAGCAGTTCGTGGCGGAGTACTGGTTGTTGTTGTCCGCGTCGCGGATGCCCGTCGAGCAGTTCTGGAAGCCGACCGCGAGGCGCGACTCGTCGACGACAAGCACGCCCATGACGTCACCGAAGCCTTCGCCATAGGCGCCCTGGCCCGAGCCCGCGCGGTTCACGATGTGGTGGCCGTACTCGTGGTGCACGACCACGCTGAACGCGGTGTTGTTGCAGCCGCCGCCGGCAGGGTAGAAGTTGATCGAGCTACCGTCGTAGAACGCGTTGCAGGTTCCCGTCACCATCACGTTGATGGGGAACGAAAGCTGGTTCGCGATCGTCGGGAACGTGGGGTTGTAGGCAAGCAGGTAGTCGCGAACGATGTTCGACTGCACGTACGCGTTGACCTGCGAACGCTCGGCTTCCACGGAGTTCGACGCACTGTGCACGAGCGTCACGGCGCCGCCGGTCGCGCTGGTCGAGACAGAGCTCTCCGCGCCGGGAGAATTGTTCACGACGAAGAACCGACCTGCGGTGGTCAGGCTCGAGGTGATCGTGAGGTTCTGATTGGAGGCGTTCGGGATCGTCACGACGCCGTTCACGTCGGCGACGTAGGTGGTCGCGCCGACCGACACGATCGCATAGGGCAGCGCGGTGGCAGCCTCGAGATTGCAGGCGTCGGCTGCGCTTCCCTGCGTGGCCTGCCCTTGCACCGTCGCGACGATGTCGCCGTGAAGGATCTGGTCTTCCTGGAAGAGGATGTGGTTCGTCGCGGCGTCCACGACGTAGAGCATGCGCTGACGGAGATTCCGGTCGAAGACGCCGCTGCCCGAGACGATGAACTTGTACGCAAGACGAGCCTCGGAGGCGGGGGCGTCGTCATAGCCGGCCCAGATGACCTGCTCCTGTTCGCTGACCACCGCGCCGGGGCCAAACTGGTTCAGGGCGCGACGCGAGATCTTGCGCACGTCGATCTTCGACGGCGGCACTGGCTTGCCGGCGAAGTTCGCCGCGAAGGAGCGGACGTCGCGGAGGCCGTTCGACACCAGGACCAGCGGGTAGCCGGGCTCGTTGCGCACGAGGAGACGCACGTCGCCGCGGAAGACGGGGATGCCCTTCACGTACTGCGTGTAGCCGACGAGCGAGAAGCGGAACGAATCGGTCTCGGGGTCGTAGCCAAGGTTGGTGACGTGGGTGCCGTCGCCGTTTGGGCCGATCGGCAGGAGCTGCGACATGTCGGTCGAGAGCATCGCGCTATGCGCGGAGAGGAAGCGCTCGGCGCTGTCGACGGGATCGGTGCCGCTCGAGAAGGCCTCGCCGTACACACGGCTCAGGCGGCCGCCGCGGGCAGGTTCGTCGTCGTAGATTCCCGCCCCCGGGTTCGCCTCGAGGAAGGCCCTGCGGGCCTCGATCACGATGGGGTCGACGACGGGGCTGATGACGAGGCCGTCCCCATCGTTTGTGGTTTCGTCGTTTGTGGTCCCGTCGTTCGGCGCAGACTCGACGGACTTGCCGCCGCCGGTTCCGGATGAGCCCGGGGCGACCTGCCCAAGCGACAGGGTGGTGAAGCACGAAGCGAGAATGGTCGCCGACAGGACGGCGGACGTTCGGAGCGCACGGGCGAAATCAGGGCTTGGGTGCATGGGGCTTGGCTGCATGGGGCTTGGCTGCATCGAAAAGGACCTTTCGGCGATCGGAGCCGGCACCCACCCGAGGGGGCCGGAGAAAACGCATCATCGCGTTCTCATTCGCGCACTTCAGCCCGATGATGCTCACAACCGGAACTTTGCATCAACTTTGTAGCCGAGAACCAAGGACCGGCCCCCAATTGGTGCGCTTGCGAGGGGGGCGACGGTCCGAGTTTGCCCCTCCATCCAGATCCCCACAGAACCTAATCCCAGTTGGCAAGAAGGATTGCGAGATCCGCGCTGTCGGTGGTGCCGTCCGCGTTCAGGTCGGACGGCCCCGCGCCAGCCCAGCCGCTGAGGAGCACCGCAAGATCGGTGGAGTTGACGACTCCATCGCCGTTCAGGTCGCCTGGGTCGCGGCAAACGAGCCGGCGAACCCAGATCTCGTCGACCGCCGCCTCGATCACCGACGCGTCGCCGAGGTCCTCTGCGATGAA
>Ga0315904_10010822_pt1 | contig 11732 bp, 14 predicted proteins | sample LakEriMetagenome_6_FD_203529 | JGI IMG/M metagenome (GOLD analysis project Ga0315904, IMG submission 203529) | Freshwater fungal communities from buoy surface, Lake Erie, Ohio, United States - Buoy 12 MA120 | ecosystem: Environmental > Aquatic > Freshwater > Lake | place: USA: Lake Erie, Ohio...
AGCGCCGTTCGCATCGCAATCGAACAACTGGCGGATTGAATGACAGAGGCCGAATATCGCGCTTGGCTGGATGAGGCTCGGCGCGAAATGCAGGCGGAGCGCGAGGTGCAGGAAGCCCAGCGCGAAGTCGTTTTTGCCGCCGCAGAATTGAGCAAGGCCCGCCTTCGGTTGGCCTGCCTTTTGGAACAGGTGGCTGCATGAAGCTGACCGGCTACCGCGCGTTCCTGCTGGGAACCGCCCGCGATGATCTGCCTGTTCGGGGCATATGGTTTACGACCCCGGAGAAGTTCCGAGGGATCACAGTTCAACGTCGAGAAGTGGAAAGCACCGTTAATAAGGAAGCATGAAGGCGACAATCTCCTTCAGCCTTTTTTCGGTGTAGCGCTTAAATGCATAAACATTCTTGCCGCCATCTGGACGAATAACGCCGATACGGATCAAACCAGTTTCAAAGTTGTGGTCAATATAGACCCGGCAACCCCATTTTGCTGCGCACTGAGTAAGCGCCGCTCCTCCGATAATGCGTTTAATTGCCGCCATTCGCAAGCAATACCGCAACAAGATTAAAAGTTCAACGTCGCGATGACGTAGAAGGGGCCGCCTCCCAAAGGGCGTTTGATGAGGGCCGCCACCTCTGATGGGCGTAAGTGAGAGCAATGGACCACACACCGCTGGAAAGCTTTTTTGACGATAACGAACCCGAACTGACGCAGGAACCGGAAGCACCGGAACCCGCACAACCCCGCGATGAAACCGGGCGATTTGCACCCAAGGAAACGGGCGAACAGGAACAGGCCGCACAGCCTGAACCAGAGGTGCCGCCGACCTCCCAAGGACTGCCACCGGAAACCTTCAAGGGCCTGAAAGAGGAACGGGAAAAGCGCCAGAAGCTTGAGCAGGAACTGGCCGCGCTCAAACAGCAAATTGAGGCATCACAGCCCAAGGAACCGCCCGCCCCGCCGCCTTCGCTTTGGGAGGACGAACAGGGCTGGCAGCAGCACTTTGCCGCACAGGTCACGCAGCAGGCCAATCTGAACGCCACGCTGAACCTGTCGGAAATGCTGACGCGGCGCGAGAAACCGGACTTCGACCAGATGAAGGACAAGTTCCTTCAGATGGCGCAGATGAACCCGGCCATCGCGCAACAGGCCCTTAGTGACCCCGATCCCTGGGGCAAGGCTTACCAGATCGCCAAGAACGCGGCGACGATGGAAGAACTTGGGGCGACTGACCTTGAGGCCCTGAAAGCCAAACTGCGTGAAGAACTGCTGGCAGAAGCAGCGGCCACCGTGCCGGTCAATTCTGCCCCGGTCATCCCGCAGTCTTTAGCAACCGCCCGCAATGTCGCCCCGCGCACCGGCCCAGCTTGGTCTGGCCCGAAGTCGCTGGATGAATTGCTAGGGTAAACCCCTTTGCCACGCCGTGAGGCGTTGCAGCCCAATACGCAGCAACACGCTGCAATAGATGGATAATTTACAATGGCAGATACCAGCGCAGCGACTGGACTTGTTGTCCAGCAGTGGGAAGACAAGTTCTTCCAGGAATACATCCATGACGGCGGCTTCAAGGCCCTCATGGGGACCAACGAAAACTCGGTTATTCAGGTCAAGGAAGACCTGACCAAGAAGGCCGGTGACTCGATCACCATCGCCCTCGTCAACCGTCTGAGCAACGCCGCCGTTACCGGCTCCTCGACCCTTGAAGGGAACGAAGAGGCGCTGGATAGCCGTTCGATGCGGATTTACGTGGACAAGCGCCGCAACGCTGTCCGCGTGTCGGAAATGAACGAGCAGAAGTCGGCCATCTCGCTTCGTCAGGCTGGCCGCGCCATCCTGCTCGACTGGGCGATGGAAGACACCCGCGACCTCGTTATTGAGGCCCTGGGTTCGCTGAACGGCACGAAGTTCGTGGATCGCACCGCCGCCATCGCTGACGCGTGGCTGGTGGACAACCTCGACCGCGTTTACTTCGGCGCTGGCGTTGGTTCCGGCACCGACCTGTCGGCTGACCTCGCGCAGCTCGACACCACCAATGACCTGTTCAACGCTGCGGCGCTGGACGGCATGGTGCTGAAGGCCAAGACCTGCAACCCGAAGATTCGCCCGATGCGCGACCCCGGCAACGGTAAGCGCTACTACGTGGTGTTCGCCAACCCGCACGCCTTCAAGAACTTCCGTGACAGCATCGACACCGAAGTTCTGGCTGCGACCAGCGTTCAGGCTGAAGCCTCGAAGCTGTTTGAAGGCGGCGACATCATGTGGAACGGCTGCATCGTCAAGGAAGTTGACAACATCCCGATCTACGAAAACCTTGGCGCTTCCGGCACTGCCGAAGTCACCCCGGTTTACCTGTGCGGCGCGCAGGCTCTGGCCGTGGCTTATGCCAAGCGCTGGAAGTCGGTGACTGAAGACTTCGACTATGGCGACAAGGCCGGTGTGGCTATCGAAGCCATCTACGGCGTCCGCAAGATCATCTTCGGTTCGGGTTCGGGTGACACCGACGACCTGAAGGATCACGGCGTCGTGACCGGCTTCTTCGCCACTAGCGGAACGGCCACGATTGCGGCTGCCACCGCGGCTGAAAACTAAGATGATGGGGGAGGGGGCTTCGGTTCCCTCCCTTTTTCTTGAGGAGGCTTGATGCCCCTTTACCGTTTTATCGGCACCTATACCGGGGGCCGGACTTCCATCACGATTAGCGGTGTGACCTTTGAGGGCCGGGAGCCTTCGGAGTGCGATTGCCCGCGTATCGCCAAGCATCCTGAATTTGAGGCGGTTGAGCCGGTTGAAGTGATCGACGCTCCTGCCAAGCCCAAGCGTGGGCGTCCCCGAAAGGCTGACTAATGGCCCAGCACCTCGAAGCCAAAGGCGCGACCGAAACGGTTGAGCGCCGCTATACCCTTGCCGATGTGGCGTCCGTGTCGCTGTCGGCAACGGGGATCACCGCAACCGCCACGGTTGAAGGCGACGAGGTTGTTTTTGACCTGTCTGGCGGCACTGCGGGAACGACCGGGGTAATCGCCGCGACCTTTACCATGCACACTGGCGAAACGCTGGTGGACACGTTCTACGTCCCCATTGTTGCGCCCGGTGCGACCGGAATGACGGTGCGCGATGTGTGCGAATTTGCGCTGCGCAAGGTCTACGGCAAGGACGAAACGCCGGAAGCCTCGGCCCTGACCGATGCGATTGAACGCCTGGACGATATGCTGCGGGAATGGGCTGTCACGGGCGCTGATGTGGGGGCGACTTTCCCGCTGACCGAAAGCAGCGTGATCTATTGCAAGCCCGAATATCAGGCGGCGATCAAGCACAACCTGATCCTGTGCGTGGCTGAGTTCTACGATATGCCGCTGACCCCTTACGTGGTCGAAAAGGCGCGGCGCGGGCTGCAACTGGTCAAGTCTGACAACTTGCCGGATGCGCGACCGGGGGCGGGTTCCTACTGATGCGCCTGCAATTCGGGACCAACGCAACGGAACGGGCGCGCGGCGACCTTCCGGCGCTTCCGGTTGTCAATATGTTCGCGGAAGCGGCCTCAACCGAAGAAACCGGCGTGGTCCTGCAATCGCGTCCGGGGCTGCTGGACCGCGAAGTTGACATGGGCGAAGGCCCGATCCGTGCGCTGTTCAAGGGTGACGGGGTGCTGGACGGGGCGCTTTATGGCGTTTCCGATGGCAAGCTTTACCGCGAAAACACGCTGATTGGTTCAATCAATGGTTCCGGCCCGTTTTCGATGGCGGGTTATGAGGACAACCTGTTCATTGCGGGTGGGGCGCAGATTTGGACCTATGACGGCACCACGCTGTCGGCCCTGTCGTTCCCTGACGGTGCCAACGTCATCAAGGTTGTGGTGGGCGGTTCGCGGCTTGTGGCGATCCGTGCCGATACGGAAAAGTTCTACTGGTCGGATGTGCTGTCCACCACGATTGGCGGGCTTTCGTTTGCCTCGTCGGAACAGCAGCCCGATCGGCTGAAGGATGTTCTGTTCTGGTCTGACAGCCTGATCCTGTTTGGCTCGGAAACGGTCGAATTTTGGCCCAATACCGGGGACGCAACCTTGCCGTTTCAGGTTCTGGAAGGGCGGACCTATCGGCGCGGAATCAAGGCTACAGGCTGCGCCACGCTGTTCGGCCCTTCGTTCGCATGGGTTTCGGATACCGACCAGGTATGTCTGGAAACCCCGGACCAGATTATCAGCGGCCCCGGCCTTGAGGCTAAGATACAGGCTTCGACTGCTTGCAAGCTGTGGACGTTCCACCTTGAAGGCACCGAATTTCTGGCCTTGTCGCTGGATGCCGAAACTTGGGTTTATTCCTATCGGTCGCGGCTGTGGTCGCAGTTTGAAAGCGCGGAAGCCGACAACTGGATACCGCAGTGCTTTGCGGGCGATGTGTTCGGTTCGTCGATCGACGGCAAGACGCTGGAATTTGGCGCGCGGTGGGAGGACATTGGCGGGACGCTGGAACGCCGCTTCCGGGCGGGCGCACCGATCAATGTTGGCGGGCTGATCCTGTCCAGCGTGATGTTGCGAACCAATCCGGGCGCAACGACCTATCTGGCCCCGTCAACGGATGAACTGGATCAATACAATCTGTCGCTGAACTTCCTGCGTGGGCTTTACCACCTTGAGGTTGCCGACAACAGCGCGGCTTATGCCAACCCCACCATTGAAATGCGGTCGTCGCGCGATGGCGGCAAGACCTGGGGCAACTGGCGCACGGCCAAGCTGGGCGAACAAGGCGAATACCGTAAGCGGGTGCAGTGGATGGGCTGCGGCATGGCTTCGCGCCCCGGTGTGCTGCTGGAATTTCGTGTCAGTGACCCGGTTGACTTCCGGGTGTCCGATGTTTTCGCCAACGAAGGCTTCGGAGGACTTTAAGATGGCGCTGAAGCTGCCCCGCCTGCCGCGCAATGTGGCGATCACCGAGGCAATGGGCGCGGTTACAATCCAGTTCCAACGCTGGTGGCAGTCGGTTGTTGAAGCCCTGGAACGGCAGGAACAGACGCAGGATCAGCTTATTGCCGACCTGACCACCACGCAAGACAACCTCACCGACCTGATTACTGACATAACGGGCCTGCAAACCGATCTGACGGGCTTTGTGCAGAAGGATCAAACCCCGGCATGGGCTGACCCGACTGGAACGCTGACCCGCACCACGTTCGTTGCCTATGCGGGCCAGACGGTAAGCAACCCGCCGACCCAAGCTGAAGTGCAGGCGATTGATAACGCGCTGAAGGCCAATAGCGAACGCTTGGCGGCGCTCATCAAGGACTTGCGCGACAACGGGGCGCTAACGTGATCCGCGAGGCCACGGAGGCGGATATTCCGCGCCTTTTGGACATGGGCGCAAGGTTTGCAGAACGGGCGGGGCTGGTCGATCACGTAGGCTATAACCCGGACGATATGGCCGACACGTTCCGGCTGATGATTGAAAGCGAACACGCGGTCATTTTCATCGGGGAAAGCGGCACGATTGGGGGCCACGCTTCCCCGCATCCGTTCAACCGGGCGCACTGGGTGGCACAGGAAGTGTTCTGGTGGAGCGAGGGCCGGGAAGGGCTGCGGCTCTTGCAGGCTTACGAGGACTGGGCGGCAGAACGCTGCCAATCGGTCGGCATGATTACGCTTGAGGCGGTGGAACCTGACCGCACGGCAAGGCTTTTTGAGCGCAAGGGCTATCGGCCTTTAGAGCGCACGTTCCTGAAGGTGCTATAACATGGCAATTATGAGTGGTATTCTCGGCCTCGGCCTTGCGGGGGCGGGCGCGATTGCATCGTCGAATGCGCAGAAGAACGCGGCAAAGCGGGCGCAGGAAGCATCGAACTACGCCGCCGATCAGTCGGCAGCGGTTCTGCGGGAAAACTACAACAAGAGCGCCCAGGCCCTTGCCCCGTGGCAGCGTTCGGGCCTTCAGGCGAATGACGCGATCAATGCCCTTCTTGGCCTTGGCGGGCCGGAACAGGGATTGCCCACCACGCAGCCCAACGCGATGAGCCAGTTCATGGGCGGCGATTTTGGCGGTTACACGACCCCCGCCGCCATGATGGGTGATTACGGCAACTGGCAACCCCCCGGTGGCTGGCAGGGCTTTGGCCGGTTTGGCATTCAGGACTTCGGCCCGACCCCGATGGGCAACAACGTCACTACGGCAGCGCCGCAGCCCAGCGCCCAGCAGCGTTACGAAAAAGCCTTCGACAACTATCGTAATTCGACGGGTTACAACTTCCGCCTGAACGAAGGCATGAACGCGATCAATAGCGGGTATGCCGGGGCCGGTTCGATCAAGTCCGGCGCGGCCATGAAGGCGATCAACGATTACGGCCAGAACATGGCAAGCGGCGAATTTGCCAACTATCTGGCTGCGCTTGGCAACCAGCAGGCGATTGGTTCCAACGCGGCTTCGGCGCAGGCGGGCGTTTCGCAGAACCTTGGCAACAGCCTTGCGAATATCGCCATGCAGCAGGGCAACAACAACGCCAACGCGGCCCTTGCACGGGGCGGCAGCACGTTTGGCAATGTGGCTTCGCTGCTTGGTGGCGGTCTGTTCCGGTTGGGGATGTAAGCATGAGCATCAATTGGGATATGGCAGGTCGGGGCAATAACGCCCTGGCCTATTTCCAGCTTGGCCAGCAGCTCGGTCAGCAAGTCATTGACGGGCGGGTCAACCGTGCGGTCGGCAAGATCATGCAGGCGGATCAGCCGGGGCAGATGCCGAACGGACAGGCCCCTGACCTGTCGCGCGAATGGCAGACGGTGGCCCAGAATGACCCGCGCCTGTTCGGCCAGCTTCAGCAGCAGCGGGCGGCAGTGGAAAAGCAGCGCGCCGAAACTGAAGCGGGCAATCGCCGCATGTTGCGCCGGATGCTGAAGATGGCCGGAACCAACCCGCAACAGGCTTTTACGGCAGCGCGCGAACAGGGCATCCCGCTGGACAACGTGCCGCAGCCGGGAACGCCTGAATTTGAGCCTTGGCGGCAGACGCAGCTTTTCATCCTTGAGGCGGTCGAAACGCCCGAAGGCAAGGATATGCTGACCAACGCGGCCAAGGAATACATGCTTACCCTTCCGCCAGATCAGCGCGATCCCAATAACCCGGCGTTCTATCAGGGCTTCGGCAAATATCTTCAAAACAAGGAAATGCGGCTCTTTGGGCTGCAACCGGGCGGCGCGTTGGCGGGTATTGACCCGGTAACTGGCAATCCCAAAGTCTTGGTTGCGCCTAACCCCGGTGGCTTTGCAGCGGGAACGCCCGTTGGCACCCCTCCGCCCGCAGCCAGCCCGCCGCCTGCGGCAATCGACTATTTGCGCAAGAACCCGACACTTAAGGCGGAGTTTGACGCCAAATATGGCCCCGGCGCGGCAGATCGCGTTTTGGGAGGGCAGCCCGCTGGCAATCCCCCTTTCGGGGGGTAAACATCAACCCGGTTGAGCGGCTTTCCGCTTTAGGGTTCAGGCCGACCAGCGGCTTTAGGACGGCCAAGCATCAAGCGGCACTTGTCGCGCAGGGGCTGACCAATACCAAGTATGGATCGCACCAGCGCGGCGATGGCCTCGACTTTGCCGTTCCCGCAGGAATGAGCAAGCAACAGGCGATTGCACTGGTGCAGCGCGAATACCCCGGTGTTCGCGCGATCCCCAGCAACGGCAATTCCATTCACATTACGTTCCCCGGTTGGGGGCAGGCACCTGACATTAGCGGTTCGCGCCGCCGCTTCGGAGATTGATTGATGGCACAAGCCAACCCTTTCGACCAGTTTGACGCCCCCGCGCCCGCCCCCGCTGGGCAGAGCAGCGGCCCGGTCTATGGTGCGCCGCCGAAGCCTGAAAAGCCGGAAAAAACTTGGACGCCTAGCGTGGTCAACGGCAGGCCCGTGCTTGTCGCTTCGGATGGCGACATCAAGGATATGCCTGGTTCGTCCGATAGCAAGCCAACAGAATATCAGTCTAAGTCGGCGGGGTTCCTTGGGCGTATGCTGAGGGCCGAACAGCAATACGGAACTGTCCCGTCTGATAGTCGGGACGCACGAACTACGGTTGGCCAATGGTTCCATAATACACTGCCCGATGTTGATGCTGTTTTTAACAGCAGTGACCGGAACAGCGCAGACAATGCAGCGCGCGATTTTATTTCCGCCTCGCTTCGTCAGGAGTCTGGCGCGGCAATTGGCGCAGAAGAATTTGCAAACCAGTATCGTATTTTCTTCCCGATGCCTGGTGACACTGAACAGCAAATCAAAGAAAAAGCGGTTGCTCGTAAGCAGGCAATTGAGGGCTTTAAAATTGCCGCAGGGCCTCTTTTAGAGCAAACGCTGGCATCCGTGCAGGCCCCTGTTCCGAGGGGGGACCAGAAGCAGCCGACCGTTGAGATGCGCGGCGGGCTGCCTGTCGGAACCAACGTGCAGTTTGGCGGAAATTCCGATCCGTTTGACCGCGCTGGCTATGTCCAAAAGACATATGGCATTACGCCCGAACAAGAAGACCTGATTATCGGCTTCTTCAACCAGAACCGGCGCAATGAGGCCCTTACGCCGGAATCTGCGGCGGCTTGGTATCAGCAGAACGGAATCCCGGTTCCGGCCCCTGAAGCCCTTGCGTCAATGGTGGACAGCGCCCGCAAGGGCTTTGCGTTTGCCGGTGTGGACACCTCCCAAGCAAAGGCTGCTTTTGACGCTGAAGCGCAGAAGATTGCCGACGAACGGGCCAAGACCGAAGGGCAGCCTGGCGCAGGCGATCTTGCCCGCCAGGGGTTGACCCTAAATCTTGGCGACGAAGCTGCGGGCGTTGGCGGTGCCATTGGCGCATTGCTCACCGGCAATGATGTTGTCGGCGCATATAACCGCGAAAACCGCGCACAGGACTTGCGCCTTGAGCAGGCCAAGAAGAACGCAGGCTGGACCGGCACGGCGGCTGAGTTCCTTGGTGCGCTTTCAAGCGGTGGGCTTGCTGCTGGCGGCACCACAACCGTTAGGCAGGCGGCTGGGCAAGGCGCAACGCTGGGCGGGTTTTATGGCTTTGGCAGCGGCGAAGGCTTTGCAGACAGCGCGACCAATGCCCTTCTGGGCGTGACCCTTGGCGGCGGCGCTGGCGCTGGTGGCCAGATGGTTGCAAACAGGCTGGGCAACGTGGTTGCGGCCCGTCAGGCGAATAATGCTCCTATCCAACAGCGCACAGCCGAACTTGCCGATGCGTTTGCCAAAGAAGATATGACAATCAATCGCGCGATTGCCGACCCCAATAGCGCGAATAGGGTTTCTGGCGTTGACGCTTCAATGGCTGGTGGCCCGCGCTTTCAGGCTGGAATGCGCGACATAGAGCGCCAATTCGAAGGCCGCGTTGAACGCTTGGGTGCGGGCGGCACGGCGATGAAGGCGGAGGCGCAGGGCCAGTTGATCCAAGACGCTGGCGAACGGTTCATCAAGCAATCGGGCAAGGCGACAAAGGCCAAGTATGACGCTGCCGTGCGCGAGGCCGGGGATGTAAAGGTTGAGCCTCGCCAGAGCCTTGCCGTTGTTGATGAAATGATCGCCAGGCTTTCCGAACTGCCTAACGAGAACAAGACCGAGTTGGCCTATTTGAATGGGCTACGCGAGGACTTGAGCAAGAACCTGTCAGTTGGCGCGCTCCGCGATCTACGCACCACTCTGCGTAAGAAAATCAGCAAGGGCGACCTTACGTTTGGCCAAAACGAAGCGCGCGTTCTTGAAGTCATGGACGCCGCCGCCGATGACGTTCGGACCGGCTTGCAGGCAGCGGGTAGGGGCAAGGCCGCAAAGATGTTCGATGTGGCTGATAAGGAATACGCCGAACGGATGCAGTTTATCCAAGGCACCCTGCAAAAGATCATTGGCAAGCGTAACAGCAATGTAAGCGCGGATCAGGTTGCCAAGAACCTTGCTGGAATGGCAAGGGGTAAGGATACGGCTGGCTTCCGTAATTTCTTGCAGAAGCTAACCCCGGATGAACTGGCAGACGTTCGCGCGACCTTCGCTGATGCCTTGGGCAACAACGGCAAGGATGGGTTCACTGTCACCCAGTTCCTGCTGCAAACCAGCGAACGCAACTTCCCAGAAGGATCGCTCAAAGTTCTGTTTGGCGAGGAGGGCGCTGCATCCATTAAGCGGCTTCGCATGATGGGGCAGGAAATTGAGCGCGTAACCGGCGCAATGAATAGCCGAACTTCAAAAAGCGCCATTCCTGGTGACTACAGGTCCTGGCTGTTCAATCTTGTGCTTGGCACTGGCGGCGCAATTATTCAGTCGCCTCAGGTCATTGGTGCCGCCGTTGGCGTGGCCGGGATCAAGGCTGGCCGGGACGTTTTGAATGCCCGCGCCCTGCTTTCCAGCGACATTAGCAAATGGCTTGCCTCTGCGCCCCGCACGACTAACCCGCAGGCGATCAATGCTCATATCGCCAAGCTGTCAGGCATTGCTGCTGGTAATAGCGCGGTCCGCATGGACGCTAAGGCTATTGAGGAATACCTGAAGTCTGTTGCTGGCAGCTTGGCGCAGTCACCAGGTCGCGCCGCCGCTCAGGATGAAGCCCCAAGTGGGGGCGAACCACCACAGCAGTAAAAACCAGATCAAGTAGCGAAACGCGCGGCGCACGGCGCGGGATTAACACAAACGGGGCTGGGTGCAAACCCGGCCCTTCTCGTTGGGAAACGATACATGGCCGATCTTTTCATCTACCCCGCACGGGCGACCGATAGCGATGGCAACCCGCTGTCTGGTGCCAAGCTGTTCTTCTACCAGACCGGCACCACCACCCCGGCAAGCGTATACGTCAGTTCAACCCTTGACCAAGCCCATGCCAACCCGGTTGTTGCCAACGCGGCGGGCCTGTTTTCGGCCATCTACCTTGACCCGGAAGTCACTTACCGCGTGGTTGCCAAGACTTCTGACGAAGGCACCACCATGTTTGACCTTGACCCGGTGGGCGGTCCTGAAGGTGGCCAGACTTTCGCCACACTGGACGGCGTGGAAACCCTGACAAACAAGACCCTGACCACCCCGGTCCTGTCCGGCACCGCATCGGGAACCACGGCGGGCCGCGTGGGCTATAATTCCGGCGCGCTGACTTACGGCGATGGCAGCAACCAGCGCGAACTGGTCGATCTGTCGCGCAGCCAGACCCTGACGAACAAGACGCTTACCACCCCGACCTTCACCGGAACCCCGATTGAAGACGTTTACACCATTGCCGATGGCGCAGCGTTTGAGATCGACCCGGCCAATGGTTCGATCCAGACGATCACGCTGGGCGCAAACCGCACCCCTAAAGCCACCAACTTCCAGAACGGCCAATCGGTCCTGATGGGCATTGATGACGGCACAGCCTACACCCTGACCTGGACTGATGCCACGTTTGGCGGTTCTGGTGTGAAGTGGCTTGGCGGCACGGCCCCGACCCTTGCGACCAGCGGCCTGACTTGGGTGGCGCTGTGGAAGGTGGGCGGCCAGGTTTACGGCAACTCGCCGGGGGCGTCCTCGTAATGCTTGCGGCACGAAATGCCGCGCTAGGCGGCGGTGGGCGCGTCCAGCTACTTGGCGGCACGGTTACGGCGTTCGGGATTACGTCCCCCACCGCGACCGTGCGGATAGCCAACGATGGCCGGGTTTATCACGGCCAGAACCTTGGCTTTACCAACGAGAGCGCATGGCTGCTGGCCGGTGCTGCATCGCAATTCGAGATCAGGGCCACGCTGGTTAGCGGTTACGTGCCGGAAG
>Ga0315904_10010823_pt1 | contig 11732 bp, 15 predicted proteins | sample LakEriMetagenome_6_FD_203529 | JGI IMG/M metagenome (GOLD analysis project Ga0315904, IMG submission 203529) | Freshwater fungal communities from buoy surface, Lake Erie, Ohio, United States - Buoy 12 MA120 | ecosystem: Environmental > Aquatic > Freshwater > Lake | place: USA: Lake Erie, Ohio...
TTGTTACCGACCCCACGAACTAGAGTTTACCGCAGTAAGGGTAACGCGCGAGTAGATGAAGGGTTGGCCACCCCCATCGAAGACCTTAGCGAACCCGTTTGCACCCAATATCTGAGCTGCCGCCCTATCTCCTCCGCCAATGATGCTCGTTGCCTCGCTATCAGCGATAAAGTTCTATAATGTGCCACCCACGTATTTTGCACAGACCAACCGGGGCCACGCGACGATAAGGGTAGATAAACCGCTAGACCGATATTACCCTCAGAGCAACGGCAAGCTGGAGCGTTACCATCGGTCGCTCAAGCACGAGTGCATACGTCAGAAAACGCCATTGAATCTTGAGGATGCCAAACGAGTCACAGCGGAATTTGTGCACACGTACAATGAGCAGCGACTCCACAGCGCGATTGGCTACGTCACACCGCGTGACATGCTGGAGGGCCGCCAGAAGGCAATTCATGAAGAGCGAGATCGGAAGTTAGAAGCGGCTCGCGAAAGGCGCGCGGAAGCGCGTGCCAAGGCGCCAACAGAGAGCTATACTATGAGTACTCGGTCGGAGGATAGGGCAACGCTGGGAAGCGACCCGAGCGCCGAGTCGATGCCGAAGGCAAGTGCGTTGGGCGTGTTGGCAAGTCACCAAGCGCCCGGCGCACCCAACTTGCTTTTGGCCACAATGCGATAAATCCCGGGGGTTTGGGGGCTGGCCCCATTGCAAAAAATCAGCCTTTAGTCCATATCCAGTAAGCTAAGCGCTATCGCACAATCCGCAACTCACGCTGAGCCAAAACACCCGAGGCAAGACACTGGAAATAGGCATGAGCGGTACTGCCCGAAGCTAGGCATAAAGGAATGGCTTTCCACTGGCAACCAGTACGCAATCGGTAGAAAATCGTGTCCGCGACGGATCGTAAGTCCTTCCGCGGCCTTCCTCCAAACGGACCTGTTCTGTATACAGGAAGAAGTACTCGGATTCTGTCCCACATCGCATCCGGCATCCGATACGAATCAAAACTGCCCTTCGATTCCATAGTGAGCCCTCCTTGGCTGGTGAAAGTGTGCTACTCTCATTTCCAAGGTTGGCTCGCTTTTTTCAATAGCAATCAGGTTTTCGGATAGGCTCTAAGACAGTATACGCAAAGCTTTACCACACCATCGCTACCGCTGTTCTTCTCTTCTTTGTGATTTAGTCATCTTTCGCAACGATCCCAAGATTGCTCACTCTGAGCAGGGATCGCGGGACCCGAATAGCCTGGTTTTTCATCCCCCTGCCATAGGCCATTTTCGCTAAAAATTCGACAGGCGACAAAATCGCAAATATCCATGTTTTTACAGGGTGAAATGCCCCGGGACTCGTTTGGGGGTGAGTCCCGCGATTTAGAGCCTTTTACCCCGAATTGAGCCTTTTGGGCGTGTCATGGTCATCGAGCGCGTCCCGCAGTTTAGCTGCCTGGAAAGTTTGCTAACTCGCTATCCCTTTGATTTTATTGGGTAGAAACGCAAAGACCCGCTGGGGTTGTCCAGCGGGTCTGATTGCCATTGGTCACCTTGCGGTGGCCTGGGTGATGGAGGCGGCGTCCTAGACTCGCAACCTTGCTATGTTTCGGCGAAAGATTTTGCACCGCAATAATGCAGCGTGAGCCCTATCAGACCAGTCGGTATATCGCGTGGTTCACAGCGGGCAAGCGCTCTGCCCCAGTGGTTCGATTCTACTTTCAACGCACTACGATCCACTCTCCAGCCACCCAACGGCTCGCCGAGTTCTCGAACGCTTTTTTCCAGAATGTTCTGCAGTGCCGGGTTTCTACTTTGCCGGAGAGCTACGAGCATTTTCAAGAAAATACTTGTTTCGACTAACGGGACATTCATCCAAACAGAATTTCCACATCAAGCGTGCTCCCCAAAAGCTGAGTCATATCGTAAACTAGAGATCTGTTCGACTGCTGTGCTGACTTCGCCCTCAATCTGAAAGCAATGCCATAAATGATATCAAAGATTGCCAAACTTAGCTTCTTAGTGACCACTACGCTGTTATCTATCAGTTGTCGGGTGCACGCTCAATCCGCAACACTACCTGCTGGTAGTGCATCAAATGCACTTCAAAAATACAATTACGAACAACTTCTGCTTGACCAGCAAAGAGCGTTTGAAAGCGCTAAGAAAATAACACTCCTATCACCGCCCCCTGATGTAAACAAATGTAAATCATCAAAAGTTATCAAAGCCAATTCAATTAACAGTGGTACTATCGGACGATTTGTTAACGAAGCTGGTGTTGGCCCAGGAAACTGCTTAATATTCGATATTGTTAGTATTGCTGATAAACAAAACATGATACTGTATTCGCCATCGCTAAAAACGACAATTTGGCTCGAAGGATATCCAACAGATGGATTTGCCGATGGGCAAAAAACAGTAATTATCGATTATGTAACAGCAACAGAGACCAAAACCTACACGACCATTCTGGGTGCAAGTTCAACCGTATGGGCGTTTAAATTAATGAGCAAAGAAGAAACGCAGCGTAGGATGAATGAAGACGCTGCTGCCCACGCTCGCTGGGAGGAGGAACTATCCAAATTTGCCGCATCAAAAAATGGATCGAAACCACAGCCGGAATCGGCAATGAAAATTTGGAAGCTGAAAAATGGGAAATCAGTTGAAGGAAGATTTTTAGAACTTAAAAATGGTAATCTTCAGATCCTTGATCGAAACGGAAAACAATCATCAATCAAGTCATCGTCCTTGATTGACGCTGACAGAAATCATGCAATTCAGCAACAGAAAGAAAGCAACAAAACAAAGGGAGACAAAGCCAGCAAATAAGGCCGTCCGGTATCGTGGTGGGTCCGGCGACTTCGCATTATGGCAATCGCTCGAATTCACAGATTGATTTTTTAAGAAACTTTATTGGTATCAACCGCTAAAACAGGCGCTGATAGGTGACTATCCACCAATTGGAATCAAAGCGCCTGTCAATCGACCAACCGTATCGGAGATCAGAACTACTAAAAGAATCATCTTGAAATTCTTCAAAGCCGATTAGCCAAACTAGGGGATATCGATTGAATTTGTCGCCCCAGAAGGCGGTCTATCTTTAACAAAAGTCAACTTGCTATAGCCATTCACCTTGTTGCATTCGTAGTAGAATCGAATATGCTCCAAGATGTCGAAATCTACACCGTAAAGTGCGGTGTATGGATTCTGAGGGAAAGCTGCATTTTCTTTCGTATCAAAAACAACGATGTAAGAAAATCGCTTGCCAGCCTCTTTTTCGCGAAACGCTCTGCAGAAAGAGACTAGTTCGTTTAGTTCTAATGGCTTCTTGTTACTCCAATAAACATGCATGAAATCTCCGGGAGTTCTAGGATCCTCGCGAGAAGAGATAAAATGTATGCCAGAAGGAACATAATCTCGCAAGCTATCTTGACCATTGTTGCCGACTTTTGATGCATCCAAACGCTTGAATGAAATCACTTTCGTTACTTCAACTTTTGCCTTTTTCGCAGCAAGATGCTTTGGTAAATAAAGACCATCATCTTTCGTTTGAAGGGTATCACCTGGCTTAAGCCCTGAATTTTCGTTGAGAGCAACAAAAAGAGTATATGGCTGTCTGAGGACAACTTTTCCATTAGCATCGGACACCAAGTACTCGACATCGATAACTCTAACTGGTTCAGCACCTATATTTTTAAATTTTGTTTCGATGACATCTACTGGGACACCAGCCGCGTTGACGCGATCTGTTACTTTTGTCTCAAGAATCTCTATAAACCTGTTGTCAAGTAAATTCGGGTCACCGGCTTCCCTAGTCAATTCTCCTTTCGCCTTTATCTCTTTCTCTGCCATCAGTATCCGTTTGGCATCCTCGATGGTAGGCTCGACCGGTTTTTCAATGGTCAAACTTCTGATTTTATCGATGCTCTCCTTGATGTTCGCCCTGATGTCATCGATTTGCTTTTGTCGATCTTTGTTTTTCTTGTTCGCGACCTCAATCACTGCAAATGCTCTTTCAATAACTTGCTTATCAGCATCCGATAGTTTTTCCTTTGAAACCTCGATAACTGTTCCATCTTCTTTTTTGATTTTTGCGGTTCTGAAGTCAGAGCTTATCAGAGTTGCAATTGTTTTGAACTTGCCGTCACTGGAGGCCCATTCACGTGGTTCAAAAGCGGGTGACTCTTGTTTTGTAGCAATTAATTCTTTCAAGTTTTTTTCAAAATCGATCTTTTGTTTCTGAATATTGGCGAGTTGTTCTTGGTCTGCGTTCCAATCCTGAAGGCTTGATTGATAGGCAATCTGAAGTTGTTCATACTTACTTCTGGTTTCGATCTCAGCTGTATCAATAGAGATATTAGCCGTCGGAGTGGTGTCTAAGGTTTGCTGATTACCGATTAACGAGTTTTCAGGTGTTTTGGCGTCTGTGTTCGGCATATCTTTGCGAGAACTTCTTGTTCCCAATGGGAGACTAGCAAACGCAAGGCCAAATAGAAAAAGCAATACAAGGATTGAGTTAGCCTGTTTCTTCATTTGTTCGTAACCTAGCTAGAAGGTACCCCATAAAATAAAAATACAAGTCAGTTGGATCAAAAGTTCCTGGGATTATATATGCCCACTGTCCCAACTCAGAAGCAACCGCAAAAACAACTGGTAAAACTGTGAAAATACAGTTGCTCTTCCAAATTTGCAGAAGCCAACACGTGGACGCATACGCCCAAAGTCCATCTGGAAGAGAATTTGCAATCCACGTCCCATCGAACCAATGAAGCTGGGGCAGGAAGTTACATGGTGCAATTTGGTCGATCACATAAAAGAGAATGTTGTCGCGATCGCGAAAGAAAGCATAAATACTCCCACCGAGCGCTAGCGGAAGAACTACTTGGTATAAAGGCATTTTCACGCGGAGCACTTGAAACTGATTTATCACTTTCCGATATTTGCGTCCTTAGCCATTTGTTTCAATTGCTCCGATTCCTGTTCAGTGAACCAGTAGATTTCAATAGAAGAATCGTCTTTTCTGACGATTCTTCCGATTCGGTCGTCGAAATTATCGAGACCAATGTCGTTTGATACAAACAAATGCTTGTAGAGGTGCCCTACAATTCTTCCGGATTCTCTTTGTTGTTTTTTCGGGCGGAAGGGAACGATTGCTAGATCTGCCTGCTGGGAAGCAAGAAGCCGATAGTACTCCGATGAATTTGGACTGATTGTCGGGGCTAGTGTTCCTGCGGGTCTAGTCGATCCATCAATGTCCATTGACCTAAGTTGAAAAATCGCAACGTCTCCCTCTTTAGAGCCCATCAAAAGTTTTTTGGGGATAATTCCGACTCCGTTATCCAGATCAGTAATCTGGGCTTCGATTGTTTTTTTCTTAGCTAACAAAGTTTTCTTGAAATCATCCGCCACTCGTCGGTTTGGAGCGATGACGTATGGATCACCTTTGTCATTCTTTGCAACCGCAGCTTCTTTGAGGCTTTGATCGATGAATACTTTCTTTGTAGCTTTCAAGTACTGTTCGACTGAATCCAGTTCAGCTTTGAGTTCGATCTTTCGCTCATTTGACGCAGCTTTGGAAGATTTCAGAAAAGCAGTCAAATCGTTATCCGTCACATCACATACAGCAAGAAGAAGCAGCATAGTTGCAAAGTTCATCAATCCAATCTCCGTGTTCGGGGCCACCAAGTCAGAAAAACCCGATTTTATAGCAAAAAACTGTTCGCAATACCCAAAACATCCATGTGGCGATTGAAATCCTGGCATTTTCCGAGACCAACCGGAGAGCCGGGAACAAGACCGGATGAGAACCCCCACAAAGTCACGATCTCCAAAGGCTTCTACATGGGGGTCCACGAGGTCACCCAGGACCAATACTTGCGCGTAATAGGTAAAAACCCGAGCATCTTTCACGGGAAGATCCTGCTCAAGAACAAGAAAATCGTCGAGACCATGAAGCCAGGTGTAGTGGGCCATAATCATCCGGTCGACCACGTCACTTGGGACGATGCTGTGGAGTTCTGCAAACGCTTAAGCGAGATGCCCCAGGAGAAGGCATCTGGCCATGTGTATCGTCTCCCCACCGAAGCCGAGTGGGAATACGCTTGCCGAGCTGGCACAACGACTGCTTACAACACGGGGGATAGCAAGGAAAGTCTCGAACAAGCCGGATGGTATGGGGACAACGCTGGTTCGAAACCGATCGACTCGGCAGAAGAGTTCCGCGAAGCAAAGGGGAACATCAAGCAGTATGCTTTAGGATTGATGGCAAACGGTAACACACCTCACCCGGTAGGTAGAAAGAAACCCAACGCCTGGGGACTCTACGACATGCACGGCAACCTGTGGGAATGGTGCTCGGACTGGAGTGGCGATTATCCAACGGAAGACACAATCGATCCCAAAGGGCCATCGGAGGGCAAAGATAAGGTCCACAGAGGCGGTTGCTATTTGGTCGAAAGCGCATTGTGTCGATCAGCCACCAGAAACAGCGATCCCCCAGCAGATACTTACTACTACCTGGGATTCAGGGTGGTGATGGAAATGGGGAGATAAAGGTGAGGCCGCTATAGAGTCACATCAGATTTCAATGCAGTGTGGGGCGGTTGATTGGCGGCGTTAAATAAGGGTTTAGGGCGGATGGAAAGAACCATTTAGTCGGAGTTGTAGATGGAAGCACTGAAGCGGTCATCCCGAATTAGAGAATACAAGGACTATCCTGCGAATCTTCGAGGACAGATTGCCTTTGCTTTTCTTCAAGAGGCAAAACTTAGTCACCGCAAAATTGACGAGGTTTTCCTTGGAAAAGACTCTTCCTACACCAAGGGATTTCAGTCCATGGGAATTCTCCACTACCAGGGACTACGAGCCAAACATCAGGGGGCCTGCGCCGGTTTGGACATCGAATCGGTCATTCATGAAGTTTCAATGCTTCCCGACTCGTCTGATCTCGTCGCAGATCTTATCGCATACAAGACGAATGTTCTGATTGAGCAGAAGCGACACGAACAGAACTTTCAAAAGTCTGTGGAAGAGGCGTTGAAAGACACGACAGAACAACGGTTGGAGAGGCTGCAATCCTACAATGGGAAGCCCAAGAAGATTCAAACGATTTCCTATGCCTTCGTTAGAAGTCCTGACGTTGTCGCCGAAGCACTCTAAAGGGCAAAAGGATTCTGCGAACGATGCGGACTAGCGGCTCCGTTTCAAAGGAAGAGCGACGGATCGCCTTACCTCGAGGTTCACCATAAAATCCCTCTTTCCGAGGATGGAGCAGATTCATTGGAAAATGTCCTATCGCTTTGTCCAAACTGTCATCGCGAGGTACACTTTGGTTAAAGGTGGTGAGGTTGCACCAGGCATGGTTTTGTTTTGGCTAGCAATAGGCGTCCCTCTACCTCTTCCGCTTGATAGCTGCCACTGCCCCGACAAGATACCCAGCTTCATCGCCGTCTAGCTCAGCAACCTCCACGAGCCCTTAAATGTTTCTTACCAGATCATCCCCGGATCCAAGATACACTTGCTCTGTGGCTTGGTCTTCTGCTCTACCAAGCAAGTGGCCGTCTGGGCTCAGCACCATTTGAACCAGCCTTGGTGTTGTCCACTCTTGCTCAAGCAGACACCCAAGGATCGCACGAAAATGATCACTTAGTTCCACCTGCGAGATTTTCTTCGCACACGATTCCTTAATCTCGCTGGCATCTCGCATCACTTCTTTTCCTTGGCCTTCTGGTACTCTCGGCTGAAATCGATTCCGATGTCTTCCCCAGGAGTTACTTCCTGGACCGCAGCATAAAACAAGCACGCAAGGTACAGTCCGTCAAATTCGCCGTCGAGAGTCCTTAGCCTATGCTTGGTTTCAAGGTCATTGATCGCCATCCCCTTGGCAGCGAGCAAGACTAGCTCAATGACGACCGCTCGTTTGAGTTCTCGATCCATGCTGGATAGGCGATCAAGGGCATCGACCATGTACCCGTATGCAACCTCATTGAAGTCGTCTCCATTTCTCTCGGCATCTTTTTCGTACTTGGTCAGGTAGTCTTTGGCCATGCTTAGCAGGTGCTCTGGGCCTCCGAGAGTTATTGAACGCTCGAATTGCTCCTTGGCCCCGGTCAGATCTCCAAGATGGTGTAAGCATTGGCCAAGGCTAACAAGCAAACCGATGTCATCCGGTGTAAGCTCCAAGCATCGTCGAAGCTCAATCTGCGCTTCAGCAAAACGTCTCTGGTTGGCAAGGCAAATCCCGAGGTTCTTCAGCGCCCATTGATTCTCAGACTCGATTGAGAGCGATTTCCGAAACCACTCTTCTGCAAGATTAGGATTGCCGTGGGCAAGTTCGGCGTAGCCAAGACTCGACATAGCCAGGAAATGGTCTGGGTCACACTCTAGTGTAACTTCGAGTACCGAGACAGCATCATCGTGGCGCTCCAGAAGGCTATAGGCCGAGCCTAAAAGGAACATACCATCGACGAAATCTTCTTTGGGGATGGTCTCGATGCGAAGCATTGTCCACAGAATCGATGCCGCACTTTGGACTTGCCCCTGATTGAGCAAGTCTCTCGATTGCTCTAAAACTTTCTCGGTGTCGATCGTTTGTTGCCAAGACACAGACATCTGCAGGTCCGCTACAAGCTCGGTTTGGGCGCGAGCACCCATTTTCTCGAACTGCTCGATCAGGAAGTCGCTAACCAGATCCAAAACCTCGTCGTCGGAGAGGTTCTCGGTGCTATCGAGCAGTTTCCAGTCCAGTTCTCGCAGATCAACAGTAAGCGACTCGGTGGACATTTTGGGGCTTTCGATGAGGCTCGGCCGGGAGATGTGGAGATTTCCGAACAATAGTGCTGGAGCTTTCCCCTGGAGCTATCCGTTGTTTTGTGCTTGGTTGGTACTATCGAGGTATTCTATCAGCTCGCTGAATCCAGGCAATTTACCACCATTTCCACAACCAAATTGTTTGTCCATGGTCGACTTTCGAAAACCACTGTTTGATCCAGGATCCTGCGTAGCAACACCGGCTGCGCTCGATGCTATCGAGAGTGCGGGTATGGACGCGACGGAAATGCTAGACCGTCATGTGACCGGCGATTGGGGGGATCTGTGCGAAGATGACTGCCAGGCCAATGAATCGGCTTTGGAGTGTGGATCCCGGATACTGTCTTACTACCGACTTTCCACCGGTCAGGAGATCTACATAATCACCGATGCCAAGGGAGACGACGGCAGAAGACAAACGACGACGATCCTGCTTAGGGGAGAGTACTAAGTACCGTTTGCATGTCGCAAACGCTAGGCAAGCTTCGAACCGTTTCGTCTAAAATGTGTCAAGCTTTGACGTCTTAGAAAGGAACAGACAACATGCTCGATCTAACGAACCTCATTAAACGCTGCCAAAACGGTGAGCAGTTTGAATACCTGCTATTCTGGGGGCATACCCCATCGAAAGATGGCAAAATCACAAAGGCATGCTTTAGCCAGTGGTTTGTTGCCCCATTCACGGTTGACGGCATCGTCTACCCAACCGCCGAGCACTGGATGATGGCTGGGAAGGCAAGGCTGTTTTCTGACAATGAAACTCTCCAAGAGATCCTCGTTGCTCCCGATCCAAAATCGGCGAAAGCTCTGGGACGCAAAGTCCGTGGTTTCAAGGACGAAGTGTGGGTTGCCAACGCCAGAAGGATAGTCACCGAAGGCAACATCGCCAAATTCAGTCAGAACGAAGCGTTGAAAGAGTTCCTGTTAGCAACAGGAACCAAGGTCTTGGTAGAAGCTAGCCCTTATGACCGTATCTGGGGGATTGGACTACTTGCAGATGATCCAAAAGCGAGTAATCCAGCGAATTGGCAAGGTGAGAACCTGCTAGGTTTTGCGCTGATGGATGTGCGGGATGCGATTAGGAATAGCGATTGATAAGTGCCAGCCTATGGAAAAACTACTGATAATGGGGTTGATACAGGGTACAATGCGGCACTTCAGGGACTAGCGAATTCGTAACGCCTTGGATAATTCGAGCATTCCCGACTTATTACTTATTTTAAGAGGCTAACCATGCCGGACATTTTCTACGCTTATTTGATTACCTTTGGGTGGGCGATTATTGGATCAATCTCGATGGGGCTTGGCATAATCATCACTCTAAAGCTATTCACATTGGTTTCAAAAGAAGTTGATGAATGGAAGCTGATTAAAGAGGGGAATATCGCAATGGCGATTATTCTTGCCGCTGTAGTCCTTTCCCTAGGCTATGTAGTGAGTGCTGCTATCCGATGAGACCGTTGACCAACTTTGTTTTCGTCCTTGCTTTGCTCCTTACATGGACTGACTACTTTGCGACCAAGGCATTCTGTCACGGAGGTGGCTTAGATAGCAAGGGTGGACATAATGGACCGGGTGGATATCACTCGCATAGCGGAGGGAAGTACGATAATAAAAAAGACTCTGGTAGTAATAGTTTTTGGGGCAATAGTGGATTGGGTAATCCCAGCCAAGGCGATCTGAACGACCAGATGAAGCGCCAACGCCAGTTTGGAGGATTTTCTGAAAGGGATGAGTCTCTTCCGCAAGCAAGAACTACAGCACGAACAACAGCAAGAACTCATTATCGCAAACAAGCCTACAAAAAGTACGTTATCAGCCGTTTTTTGGAGTTCGAACTAATTAGGTCGTCCGCAATACAAAACCTGTACACCGCAAGGATTCGTATTACGACGCCTAAAACGCAGATAAGCCGTGCTGACATCTACGCTATTCCAGGTGCTTTAAGTAACGGCAAGGACTCCTCTATCGAAATCCTTCTGGAAGATCAAGAAGATGATGCTACACCTTGGGGGGATTTGACATACGACCAATCAGAAGGATTCACATTCTCGATTGCGTCAGGACTTTCACTTGAAGAGGATTTGCGATTGGAACCCGGTACACAGGCAACACGAGGTGTAGCTAGTTACCGCCAGTGGTCAGACTCAAACATGAAGTATAAGACAAACGCTAAGCTTTCGGATCATTGTTTAGGTAAGGTTGGTTTAATTCGTGAGGATGGAACCTATATGACCGTTCCATCAGAAAAACTGAGTGAAGCTGACTCTAATTACTTAGAGGCGATTCGACCGGAACATAGCAATCGAGATGCATGCGTAAGATTCGGTACTGCAAGAGTTATTAGCGTAGATACGCTGGAATTTACAGACCTGAGAGGGAAGTCCGAACATCTCCATCTTTTCGGTCTCGCCCCCAAAGGGATTGAGGAAGTGGATGGAAAAAATTTCCTGGTCAAATTGATTGCAAAACATCCGCTGGTCAGAGTTGAAATGCTCGCCGAAACTGGCAAAGATGCCAATGTTTTTTCTGGAAACCGGTGGCTGAACAGAGAATTAGTGTTACGAGGCTACGCAATCGTAAACCCAGCCGTCACAGTTGCGAAAGAAATCGAGGAAGCTCAGGAAATAGCCCGCCAGAAAGAGGAGGATATTTGGGGTGAAAGATAGCGAGATCAAAACCGGGGAACGCCCGGCGACCAGACCGTCAAATAAAAGATGATTCCCACTACCCTGCCCCCCCGATCTACCACCCCTAGTAGACCGGGAGCCCATCGATTCGAATGCGGCCCAATAAGCTTTATTTTGTGAAGAAGATACTGTGCGCCTCGTTCGATACTGTTGATTTTCGTTGGTGGAACATGCTCTTTGAGTGTATGAAACTTACCTTTCCCAGTACGCTGATGAAACGCGATCGACTCTTGTCGATGG
>Ga0315904_10010826_pt1 | contig 11730 bp, 8 predicted proteins | sample LakEriMetagenome_6_FD_203529 | JGI IMG/M metagenome (GOLD analysis project Ga0315904, IMG submission 203529) | Freshwater fungal communities from buoy surface, Lake Erie, Ohio, United States - Buoy 12 MA120 | ecosystem: Environmental > Aquatic > Freshwater > Lake | place: USA: Lake Erie, Ohio...
CATTCAGCGGCACTCCTGCGGCCGCCAATTCCTCCAGTGAGTCCAGTCCAGCGGGAGTCGCTGGCACCTTGATCATCCGGTTTGGATGGCCAGCTGACCAGCGTTTCCCGGAGGCAATGTACTCGGCTACCCGCTCAGCGTGCGGCAGGTCCAGTTCGGGGTCTTCGAGCAGCGGGTCGAGTTCGAAACTGACGTAGCCATCGTTTCCATCGGTTTGTTGCCAAACGGGCAAGAAAACCTGTTCGGCCGCTCCCACAAGTTCGGCGGTCATTTGCCAGGCAACCTCGGAGTCGGAACGTCCTGTGGACGAGAGCTCACGCAGGCGATCGTCGAAACGACCGGACTTGAGCAGGTCGGCGACAATAATCGGGTTGGAGGTGGCACCCGTGGCACCCAGCCGAAAATTCTCAACCACCAAGTCCGGGTCGATGCTGTCCAGCCAAAGTTTGGTTCCGCTATGGATCAGGGAACGAAGCGCTGCCGACATCAGTCTGCTCCTCGGGGACAGGATGGGTGGGAGAGTATCGCGAACGTCGTCCGCACGGAACGATCATCTCGAAACACAGTCATCTCGAAACAGGCGAACGGTTCTGATTGCAGAGCGGCGGAAGGCCCGCGCTCCGGCCAGCGATTGACGATCAACCCAGCGATTGACAATCAACTTGGGGGACTGGGGCATGTCGCAATCCGCCAGCCTCAATCGATCCCAGCGGAGCCGAACGGCAGCCGCTGCCGCCCGCCCGCTGGCTTGGGTCTGTCCGCAGCAGCTGCTCAGTAAACGTTACCGACGGGGTGAAGATTGGCCCACCGCCTCGCCAACAGTGTCTGTAAGGTAGGTGTAGCTTTCGGACATCTGCTCGAAGAATGTAAAGATCTCGGCCCCCAGTTCGGGGCTGACCAATTCCTCGCGTACTGCTCGATCGACGGAACTGCTGAAGTCGCGGCTCATATCGGGCCAGTCGTGATGAACGTGCTCCAGCACTTCCCGCAGCGTGGACCCATAGACGTAGGTCGAATTCTCGTAGGGCTCATGCTCGTCGACCGAGACGATGTGGAACTTGCCCATCAAGTTGTGGTCATCGCTGAGTGATTCCTGGTAGGCGCCCATCAAGAACACGCCGATGTAATAGGGCTGGTTCTCGTAGGTGTGCAGCGGCAGCCAGCGCGAAGTTCCACTTCCGCCAATGAAGCAGTCGAGTTTGCCGTCCGAGTCACACGTCATGTCGCCGAGAATCCCAAAGCGGCTGGGGCGCTCATTGAGGCGATGGATCGGGACTACGGGGAAGAGTTGCCCCAGCGCCCACGCATCCGGAAGCGCTTGGAACAGCGAAAAGTTGGCGAAATAGGTGTCGGCCAAGGCATACCGCAGTTCGTCCAGGTCTTTCGGCACAAACTCCAAGTCATCGACCAACACATTAATCTTGAGGCAGATTTGCAGGGTAAGCGACTCGGCCAACGCACGTTGCTCGATCGTCAGATTGCCGTTGGCGAACATCTGCAGGGCAATTTCCATTGCCGTCTGGGCGTCGTGGTAGCTCTCGAGAACGTTCTTTTCGTTCAACTCCTCGAGGATCCCCGCCAGTTCGGCAATCGGCGCAATTTCCAAGTCGAGCTCAGTGCGGTTTTCGGCAATGGCGTGGGAGACATGCGTTTGCGAGGTGCCGACGATCGGCACGATCAGGACGCTGTGGTGAGCGGTCAGCGCGCGACCGCTCTCGGAGAAGATTCGAGGGTGCGGGACGCCTTCCTGGTCGCAAACCATCTGAATGTAATAGACAACGTCGTTGGCGTATTCCTGCAGCGTGTAGTTCATGCTGCTCGGTTCTTTGTTGCGGTGCCCGGTGTAGTCGACCGCCAACCCGCCGCCGACATCGATCACCTTCAGCGGAACGCCCATGTTCACCAAGTCGGCGTAGATCCGGGTGGCTTCGATGATCGACGACTTGATTTTACGAACGTTCGTAATCTGGCTGCCGGGGTGAAAGTGCAGCAGATGAACGCAATCCAGCAATCCCTGCTCGCGAAGCTCATTCACGGCATGGGTCAACTCGGGAATGGTCAAGCCAAACTTGCTGCGGGACCCGCCGGAACTCTGCCAGTGGCCAGCGCCGCGGGAAGAGAGCTTTACCCGAATGCCGAGCTTGGGGCGAACACCCAGTCGACGCACACATTCCACCACGAGTTGAACTTCGTTGGGTTTCTCGATGACGATCGTGATTTGTCGGCCGAGTTGGGTTGCCCGCAAAGCCATTTCAATCACGGATTGGTCTTTGAAGCCGTTGCAAAGCAAAGGCGTGTCATTAGCTGCCGAGGCGATCACCGCCAGCAATTCGGCTTTGCTCCCTGCTTCCAAGCCACCGCCGTATTGACGGCCGGCTTCCAGGGCCGCTTCAACGACTTCGAAATGCTGGTTGACCTTGACGGGGAAAATGCAGGAGTAAACCCCCTCGTAGCCGAAGTTGCGAATCGCATTGGAGAACGCTTCGTTGATCTCGACCATCCGCTGGCGAATGATCCCGGGGAATCGCAAGATCAGCGGCGGGGCCATCCCCTTTGTGTTTTGGAAATGATCGACGAGGTCCATCAGCCGAACTGACTTGTGCCCGTTCATGCCGGCGTTGATCACGACGTAGCCATCGTCGTCGACGCCAAAATAACCAAGGCCCCAACGCTCGATGTTGTACAGGTCGACAGCGTCAGCGGCTGCCCAGCGATTTTCCATGTTCATCTAAGTTTTTGTTTCCTCTACAAAATCCGGCTCAAGTCAATCCGCAGTTCGCCCCAAAACGGCCCTTAGCCCCCTCTGGCTCCCCCGCTTTGACTTCGCCCAATTTGACGTAGTCCGCAGGTGCGCTGGAAGCGACTGGCGAAAAACGGGCTGGCCCCAATTCCGGACTTGCCCAAACAAACGACTCTCAAAAAAACCAAAGTCCCCTAACCGCCATCGCTGGAAGAAACCAACGCTGGAAAAAGCGACCGTCCTGAATCGAGGATTCGCGCCGCAAGCGTAGCCAACGGCTCAAATCCAGCAAACTCGGGGAGCCGAGTTGTCCCTGCGCCTCCCGAACTCCGCCCAGCAAACTCCGCCCAGCGAACATAGCGTTCCGACGACCGACAGCAACCGACAGCAACCGATAAGTTGTGGGTTACCTGTGTTGGTTCCCGGCCACTTTCCGTTACGATCGTGGGTTGAGAATTCCGACTGGCCTCGCAGGTTTAAAAAACAGTTGAGTAATGATAGCGAAACCGGGGGTGGCGATTAATGACTCGGGCGCCCCTTTTTGGGATTTTTTCGGAAACTTTTTGACAGCGTTCGGTCGTCGCGCGGGAGTGGCAAACCATTGTTGAGTGTGCGATTTTCTACCAGTGTGGGACGTTCTGTCGGGCGGGCACTCGGCGCTTACTCGGCTGCTGTTCGGGCGGCGACCGGCGATCGAGCGGCTCTTCCGGCGTGGACGGGGAAAATTCCAGCTGAGCTTTGGTCCGGTTCCTTCACAAACGCGGCCCAACTTCTCGACACGCGGGATTGGTCTGAATTCGGGAGAGCCGCCTCGCTGCTGCAAATGCCGCTCCCGTTGGGTGGCGAGGCTGCCGCAGCCCCTCAATGGTGGACCGAACTGGAGCGGGAACTGGAACTCCGCGCTGGCTTGGTCAGGGAGCAGTGGGAAATTCGCGGACCGGGGCTGCTCGCCGCACTCCAAAGGGCGCTCGGCCAGGAAGTCCCGCCGAAGCCACTGGAAATTGAGCTGGTCTTGCCTCTCCTCGGCGGCGGCAGCCACTATCTGGGAGCCAACCGGGCTTGGCTGGAGGCACTGTTGCACGATGTCTCACCACATTTTTCCGAAACCCTGCGGATCGGCTGGCTGGTTGCCTGCCAAGCTCACGCCGACCGTGTCGCAGCGAGAAGAATGCTGCTTGAGGCGGCAGCCGACGTCGAATGGCTGAGCGATGACCCCCTGACCGAATCGGCCCTCGAAGTGTGGCTGGACGGTGCTTCTGGCCTGTATTTGCCGGCGGGGTTGGCCACCAGTGACTCTGTTCCGAAAGACGCGACTGCGGAACGAGCCGCTCCCAAGGAGGACGGTGAACGATGAGCACAACGCTTGACCGCTGGTATTCGCGATTGGTGTTTTGGCCGACCTGGGCCTGGAATATTGCGCTGGGACGGGTGCTCAAGCTGCGTCCGTGGTGGAGCGAGATCGACTCGCAAGTCCTGCTTGGGGCGCGGCCATTTCGCTCCGACCTCCAGATCCTGCGGGCCGCGGGGGTGACGGCGATCGTGAACACGTGCGAAGAATTTTCCGGCTTCCATTCTGAGAACGGCCGGCTGGGAATTAAACAGCTGTCGATCCCGACCATCGATTTCACACACCCCAGCCGAGAAGATATCGACCATGCCATCGACTTTATCGACAAGGAAGTTGCCGCTGGCAATAAAGTCTACATTCACTGCAAGGCTGGCCGCGGCCGGAGCGGGACCGTGGCGATTTGCTGGTTGATGCACTCTCGTGGGATGTCGCTGGACGAGGCCCAGCGGCACCTGCTCAACTGCCGCCCTCACGTCAATCCGCGGTTGACCGAGCGACCTGTCGTCCGCCGATACGCCGAGGATTTAAGGCATCCCTCGACTTGAGCCCGCGGAGAGATCAGGTGCGAGCAAGTAGTAGGTACGGCGTCGCTGGGGAAACTGGCATCCCGCCGCCCCGTATTCCTGCCGCCATTCGCAGCCCATCGCCGAACAGCAGCCGAGCGGCGCTTACGGGTTGCGACCCGGGCAACAATGAAGTTACTGAAAGCGTTACTGGACGGCGTTACTGGGCCGCGTCGCTGGACCGAGTTACCGGAGGGCTGTGGCACCGTGTTCAGATCGGGCTGGTTTCATTCCGGGCGAGGGGGCGGCGTGAGCTGGCCCCGTTAGCCCTCAGAGTCAAACCTCTTCGACACTGACGGTCGTCTTGACTTTGTTCCGATCGATCAGGGCCGGCCAGTACGAGATAATGTCCGTCGCCTTGGGGCGTCCCCCAGCAAAGCCGGTGACTCCCGGCGGGCCGCTGGTCACCAGGGGAACGATCTCCATACCGAGCCGGTCGAGCTTGTTCCGGTCCATGCCCCGGGCGCCAATTCGGAGAACCACTTCGGCTGGTTCGGCTGGTGCGGCCATGATTCCGGCGTGGCAGACGTTGGTGCCGACGATTTCCACAAACCGTTCTTCCGCGGCAAAGTGCAAGCCGTCCAAGGCGAGCCGGTCAAAGACGATGTCGGCACACAGACGCGCCTTGTCGACCGCTTCCGGGCCGGCGATGGTGAGTTGTCCGATGATTTTGTAGCCTTCGTGAAACGAGCAGGAGACCTTGAGCGTCGGGGTTGGGGGGGCTCCTTTGATGCCGCTGATTCGGACTCGATTGGGACCTTCCTGTTCGATTTGAATCGAGGTGAAGTCAGCCACGCAGTCAGGCGTGATGTAGCGTTTGGGATCGCCCATCTCATAGACGAGTTGAGAAGTCACGGTTTCCACGGTCACCAGCCCACCGGTCCCTTCGTGCTTGGTAATCACGAACGAGCCGTCCGGATGGGCTTCGACAATCGGATAGCCAATCCGCGCCATGTCAGGAACCTTCCGCCAGTGAGTGTAGTTTCCTCCGGTGCACTGGGCTCCGCATTCGACAATGTGCCCGGCAACCGTCGCTGCGGCGAGAAGGTCGTAATTTTTCGGATCCCAGCCGAATTCATAAATCATCGGAGCGACCACAACCGAGGGGTCGGTCGCTCGACCGGTCACGACGATGTCCGCTCCGAGGCGGAGGGCCTCGACGATCGGCTCGGCCCCGATGTACACGTTGGCGCTTTTTACTTTTGGGAGCAGCGGGGCCAAGGGTTCGCCGCTGTCCATGTTTTTGAATGCTTCCCCGCCGGCGATCAATCCGGGCAAGTCAGCCAGAATGTCGTCGCCTTCCACCACGGCGACTTTTACCCCTTTGATTCCCTGCTTTCGAATTACTTCGGCGAGTGCCTGTCGGCAGGCTTGCGGATTGACACCTCCGGCATTGGCAACAATTTTGATCCCTTTGGCCCGGCATTGCGGCAGGACTCGGTCGACCATTTCGACGAAGTCGGTAGCATAGCCCGCCTTGGGGTCACGGCTCTTGAGCTTCTGCATGATGCTCATGGTGACTTCAGCCAGATAGTCGAGCGTCAGGTAATCGAGCGGTCCTTCATTGACCAAGCGAATTGGCCCGAGCAGGCTGTCTCCCCAAAAACCCTGGCCGTTTGCAATCAGCACTTTGTCTCGTTTGCCATCTCGTTTGGACATGTGTCGCTCGCCTGAACCGAATTTGGGGAAATCCAACTCTCTGTTTATATCGAATTTTTGCCGTGGCGCTCAGCCCGGCAGGGGCTCATTCCGGAGATCCGCCGTTGCTTCGGCGTCGCCGTCCGCTCCACCCGAATCGGACCTGTCGCTATGATGTGACGGCGCCTCGAATCGTTCCGCAGAGTGGGGCGAAAGCAGCATTTTTTTTAACGATGGCGGCTTGTGATGGGTCAGTACACCAAACTCAAAATTGAAAATGGCGTCGCCCGCCTGCTTTTGGACCGGGCAGACAAGCGAAATGCGCTCAAGCGGGAAACGCTTGAAGAGATTTCGGCCGCTGTGGCTGCGGTCGAAGGCGACCAGAGCGTCAGGGTTGTCATTCTTGAGGCTGCGGGAGCCGCTTTCTGTGCCGGCATGGATTTGGGAGAGATGCAATCACGCGCGGAGTCTGCCGATGGCCGGAGCGAGTGGATTCGCGATTCGCAGGTCTACCGCGACGCATTGCGGGGGCTGTTTGAGTTGCCTGTTCCCACCGTTGCGGTGGTCGGCGGAGCGGCCGTGGCTGGCGGAGTGGGCCTGGTGCTTGCCTGTGATTTGGTGCTCGCCTCGACGAGTGCTTTTTTCTTTCTCCCGGAGCCGATGCGAGGCATCACCGCTGCGATGGTGACGCCCTTGCTCGTTTACCGGGTCGGTGCGGGCCCGGCCGGGCAATTGCTCTTGAGCGGCGAGCGCTGGACCGCAGAAACCGCACGATCCCGGGGGCTTTGTCTGGATGTGGTCGAAGAAGGCCACTTGGCCCAGCGAACCGACGCCCTGATCAAGGCCATCTTTGCCGGGTCGCGCGAAGCGCTGGCGATCAGCAAGCGGCACCTGCTGCAAATGAGCGGCATGGCGATTGGCGAACTGCTGGACCAATCGATGCAGATTTCCGCGGCGGCCCGCGAGACGGGAGACGCCCGCGAGGGCCTGGCAGCTTTTCTGGAAAAGCGCAAACCGAATTGGCAACCCGAGAACTAGACCCGCAGCCGTGATGAGAAACAAGCCGCAAGGCAGTTAGACCTAAATTCGTATCTGAGTGATTCACTGGAATTCGAGTAACCATCATGAAGTCAATCGATCTGAAGGGAAAAACAGCGATCGTCACCGGCGGAGGCCAGGGAATCGGCCGGGCCATTGCCACGGCCTTACACTCTGCAGGGGCAAATGTGGTCGTGAACTATTTTGCCGATGCGGCCGGGCGGAATCGCGAGCTCGCCGAAGGATTCGCCCGCGAATTGGGCGAGCGAGCGGTCGCGGCCGTCGCCGACGTACGGAATCCGGCCGAATTGGCTGGTCTGGTTGAGATTGCCGTGAGTCGCTTTGGAGGGCTCGATTTCCTGGTAAATAACGCTGGCATTTTGCGCGACAAGAGTTTTCGCAAGATGACTTCCGGGGATTGGCAGGATGTGATCGACACCAACTTGACGGGAGTGTTCAACGCCTGTCAGGCGGCCGCCGAGAAATTGCGAGATGGCGGGGCGATCGTCAATGTCGCCTCGCTTTCAGCGGCCATGGGTTTTTTCGGACAAGCCAACTACGCCTCAGCCAAAGCCGGTGTGGTGACCTTGACCAAGGTGCTGAGCAAGGAACTCGCCCGCCGCAACATCCGGGTCAACGCGGTGGCTCCCGGGGTGATCAACACGGAGATGGGGCAGTCGATTCCGGAGGAGAATCGCAAGGTGATGTTGACCAATATTCCGCTCGGCCGGTTTGGCGAGCCCGAAGAAATCGCCAACGTCGTTTTGTTTCTCTGCAGCGATCTGGCTTCGTACGTGACTGGGCAGACCGTGCACATCAATGGCGGTTGGTACGCGTAACGCGAGGCACAGAACGACAAGCCGAGGGACCCGATCAGGAGCCGTTTAGTTTCTTCGATCCGGATTCAATCCACCCGGCACAACAGTGATTTCGGCGTCTTTTAGTCTTGGCTGTCTCTTGGTTTCGCTTTGCGGTCGGGGCGATAACCGGGTCCTGGTTCGAACCGCGACTGTTTACGAGGGCCTTTTCGCTGAGTTGGACCCTTGCCCTGACTTGAACCCTTGTTCTGAGCGGATGGGCCCGCGGGTTTGGACTTGGCCGAGTCCCGGGACGAGCCACCACTCATGGTCTGCTTGCCGCTGGACTTCCCGCTCGGCTTGCCTTTCCCTCCCGGCATTCGATGCACGTATTCTCCGCGGAACTGCTCGCCCGCCAGTTCGCGGCGGCGCTCAATGGCCTCGCGCGGAGGCTGGGCTGGGATCAGGCAGTCACAGCCATTGCCGATCAAGTCGTGCCGCCCTGCTTCGCGAAGCGCTTCCCGGACCTCGAAGTAATTTTCGGGCTTGAAAAACTGCATCAGAGCCCGCTGCATTTTGCGGTCCTTGAGGCTCTTGGCAATGTAGACCGGTGCCTTGGTAAATGGGTCCATGCCGGTGTAGTACATGCAGGTGGCGACATCGAGCGGGGCTGGGATGAAGTCCTGGACTTGGTCAGGCTTGTAGCCGTTCCGCTTGAGAAACACGGCGAGTTCAATCATCGCGTTCAGGTCGCTTCCGGGATGGCTGGCGATGAAGTACGGGACGATGTACTGTTTCTTCCCCGCTTTTTCCGACTCCTCCCGGAACTTTTCGACGAACACGTCAAATTCAATATTGTCAGGCTTCTTCATGTTGTGCAGCACATCCTTGCTGACATGCTCGGGCGCGACCTTGAGCAAACCGCCTACATGATGATTGGCCAACTCGGACATGTACTCCGGGCTTCGCTGGGCGAGGTCCATCCGAATGCCGCTGGCGACGAGTACTTTGCGGACTCCCTCCACCTCGCGCGACTCACGCATCAGTTCAATCAGTGGGCCATGGTCGGTGCCGAGCAGTTTGCAGATCCGGGGGTGAACGCAGGATTGGCGTCGGCATTTCGCCTCGACGTCGGGGCGGGTGCAGCGCATCTGGTACATGTTGGCAGTCGGGCCGCCGATGTCGCTGACAACACCTTTGAATTGCGGATCGGAAGCCATCGCCTTGATTTCGCCCAGCACCGACTCCTTGCTGCGCGATTGAATGATCCGACCCTGATGGGCTGTGATCGAGCAGAACGTACAGCCACCAAAACAGCCGCGCATAATGGTGACCGAGTCCTTGATCATGCCATGCGCAGGAATCGGTTCGGTGTAAGAGGGGTGCGGTCTGCGGGTGTAAGGGAGGCCGTAGATGCGGTCCATGGCTTCCTGAGAGATCGGAAATTGTGGCGGATTGACCACAATCGCCTGAGTCCCGTGCATCTGAACCAGTCGCTGGGCGTTGTAGGGATTGGTTTCGTTGTGAATGATCTTGGTCGCTTCGGCAAAGGCATACTTGTCCGCTACGACTTCTTCGTAAGAGGGGAGCCGCAGCGCATCCTCCGGCGGGGTCTCGCTCGCGCCCATGGCGTAGGCCATTCCCCGCATGTCACGCAGGTCCTTTACCGTCTGACCTTCGGCCAGCCGCTGGGCGATTTCAACAATCGGATTTTCGCCCATCCCGAAGACCACAAGATCAGCCTTGCTGTCGAGAAGAATCGACCGGCGAACTTTGTCGCTCCAGTAGTCATAATGAGCCAGCCGACGAAGTGAGGCCTCGACTCCACCGGCAATCACCGGGACCCCTTTGAACGCTTCGCGAGCTCGTTGGCAATAAGCAAGCGTGGCCCGGTCCGGCCGCAGCCCAATCCGCCCGCCTGGCGAGTAAGCATCGCTGTTGCGGACTTTGCGATTCGCGGTGTAGTGGTTGATCATCGAGTCCATGTTCCCGGCCGAGATGCCGAAGAACAGACGCGGCCGGCCGAATCGCCGCCAGGCTTCACAGTTCTGCCAGTCGGGCTGGGAAATGATCCCGACGCGAAAGCCTGCCGCCTCCAGAGTCCTGCCGAGAATCGCCATGGCAAAACTGGGGTGGTCGATGTAGGCATCGCCCGTGACGAAGACCACGTCCAGCTCATCCCAGCCCCGCGCTCGGGCTTCTTCCATCGTCATCGGCAGCGGCTTGGCGGGAGCTTGCTTCAGCTCCCCGCCCAGCACTTCCAGTCTGCCGCAGGGCTTGCGGACGGTTTCAACGACAGGAAGCTGAATCATGGGGATTACCAAAAAGTGAGTCGCAGAACTGAATCGCCGATGTGGCCAGGCTCGGACAATCGCGATGGAAACTTCGGTGTGTCGGAGCCTGCAGCGCACACGTCTCGCCAGTTACTTGAGGCCGACATCGCTCAGAAACCCCAGCGGAATAGCAGAGAGCCGACAGCCACAAAAAAAGCGGGAGTGCGACCTCCCGCTCAATCGCGAACGCGCAATTTGCCCCGCAAGAATTGGCCGAGCCAACCCAGTCAAGCTTCGAGGAGTGAGTCGTCACCTGAGGCTCGGTTTCCGCCGTCGAATTCCCAAACCTGTCCCGAATTCTAAACCCGAAGTTGGGCGGACTCCAGTCCAAACTTTGCCGACCGGGATGGGCTGGTTGGTCTTTTTCGACCTGTTAGCAGAGGGCCGGTTAGCAAAGGACCTCTCAGCAGAGGACAAAGGGGCAGTCAGTTTACCAAGTCGGGATGAGGACACCCGGCGATGTCTCCCAACCCGATTTAACAATTCCATCACGCAGGATGGAACGCAACACAACAGCCCCTCAAAGAGACACGCCAAACGGCATTAAGGCGGCCCGTCGCGAACGCAGCTTGAGTCAGGCTACGTACTTTATTTTCGGGGGGGGGTGTGTCCGATGCCCGCGCCACCCCATCAGGAATCTAATTTAGTCCCGTTTGCGGCGAACAAGGCAGAGTCCCGCGAAAGCCAGGCTCATCACGCCCATCGAGGTCGGCTCGGGAACAGCATTGGCGACTTGAAAGTCAGCGACATTCGCACCATTGATCGGAACCAATGTCGAGAACAGAAGGGAGCCATCCGGGATGTCAGACCCGGATGTTCCGCTCCAAGTGACAAAATCGCCGACAAAATTGGGAATCCATCCATCGGTACTGAGATTGATGGTGTCGATGAAAGTGGGCCCGTTGTGCCCGCCACTCGACGAACCGAAACCCATGTTTGGGTTGGGGAACGTTTCGCTCAGCAGATTAAAGTCACTCAGCGGACTGGTGGCGCTCGGAATGTCGCCAAAGATAATCCAATTCCAGCCTTGTCCAGCGGAGTAACTGTTGTCCGCGTTAGTCAAAATCAGCTTGAAGTCATATTGATAAGTGCCGCCTCCCAAATTGGTTTTGATGTATTCCAAATTGAGCACGTCGGCGTTGGCAATGTAGTGTTTCAGCCGTAATGGCACATTGAGGAAGTTAGTATAGTGGTTCTCTGGGTATCCAAGGAGAACCGGAATGAGTGAGAAGAAGCGTCGTCGAAAGTGGTCGGCAGCCGAGAAGCTGCGGAT
>Ga0315904_10010827_pt1 | contig 11730 bp, 9 predicted proteins | sample LakEriMetagenome_6_FD_203529 | JGI IMG/M metagenome (GOLD analysis project Ga0315904, IMG submission 203529) | Freshwater fungal communities from buoy surface, Lake Erie, Ohio, United States - Buoy 12 MA120 | ecosystem: Environmental > Aquatic > Freshwater > Lake | place: USA: Lake Erie, Ohio...
GGAAACCCATTCTTCATTGCGTGGATGACGACTGTCCTCGATCAGGGTCAACGACTCATGGGCCTGTATTTGGAGGATGTCGGTGGCAAACGCTCAGACGCCATGCTGGATGAACACGTGACCATCGTCGATGCGATAGCCGCCGGTGATCCCGATGCGGCAGAGAAAGCCGCTCGCGATGACGCCATGATTTTGTTTGAACAGTTACAAAAGCATCTGTTCACGGACCAACTCCGCGGCGCGGACGTCAGTGCCATGACCCGAGCACGCTGAACCTGGCTATCAAGCTGGCGAGCCAGCCAGCGTTCGGGCGGCAATCCAGCCGAAAGTCATGGCCGGCCCTATGGTGATGCCACCAGCCGGATAGGTCCCGCCGAACAGGCTCGCTGCATCATTGCCAGCCACACACAGACCGGGAATGGCGCGACCGGTCGTGTCCAGCACACGAGCTCCCTCATCACTGGCGAGACCAGCCAGCGAGCCGATGTCCCCAGTGTGTAGCCGTACTGCGTAGTAGGGAGGGTTCTCAAGCGCGCCCAGATTCGGATGGGGACTGTGTCTCGGGTCACCATAAGCTCGGTCTACGGCGCTTTCTCCACGGTTGAATTCGGGGTCGTGACCGGTTCTAGCTCCCGTGTTGAACGCCTGAATGGTCGAGTTCAACGTTTCGGCATCAACCCCAATCCTAGCGGCCAGTTCCAACAAGTTGTGCGCCTCAATGAGATAACCTGATCTCAGATGGCGGCCGATGCTCATTGGAAACGGAGGTGCCGCGCCCATTCCATACCTGCGCAGTGCCGGTCGGTCGCAAATCAGCCAGCAGGCGGGCTGTGAACCATTCGCATCCGCCAACATGGCCTGAACGAAAAGGGAATAGCTGGTCGCCTCGTTCACAAAACGCCGCCCCTTGTCATTGACAGCAATGAAGCCGGGTTTTTGGCGCTCCATAAAGTGTGGGAATCCTTCTTCGCAGCCTGCCAGTGATGCAGGTACCCGCGACGCCGGAGCCCATGAAGCGGCATTGGAAAAAGCGATGACTTGCGCGCCGACTGCTTCGGCCATTTTCAGCGTGTCGCCAGCCACGCATTCGGGCACGATCCGCACGTGCTCTGAACCTGAAGCGCCAGAAGGAAAGAACCGCTTCCTCATCGACGCGTTTCCGCTAAATCCGCCACCAGCCAACACTACGCCACGTAGCGTGCTTAAGTTGATTTCGACGCCTTTGCGGTCAATCGATGCGCCCACAACACGCAAGCTCCCGGCTTGGTCAGCGGTGCGTAAACCGGTCAGACTTGAAGAAGTCCAGAGCTGAACACCTTGGCGCATGCAGGCATATGCAAGTGCCGCGATGAGTCCATTGCCGTTTGCAATGCGCGTGCCTCGCGGTCTGCCCATCGCACGATCCACTGCGTACCGGCCGATCAAGCGTACTGCGTGCCAAGCAGCGAATGGGTCGCGGTGAGCCCGGCGCATCGTCATCAGTTCGCCGCTGCCTATGGTCATGCCACCAAATACCAGCGTGGACTCCAAGGGCCTACGCAATCGGTTGAAGTCAGCACCTAGGAGTCGACCATCGAATAGCCCGGGTATAAGTGAGCGGGCGCCGCATGACGCGCCCGGCCAGTCTGCGTGGTAGTCCATCGAGCCGGCTGCCAGAGTGAATCTGGGGCCGCCTGCACTCTCCACAAATGACAGCATTTTTGGAGCGGCTTCCAAGAATGCACGAGCGCGTACAGGACTGAAAGCGGAGCCCGCCGCTCGCTCCATGTAAGCCAGAGCTGACTCTGCAGAGTCCGTCACGCCAGCTTCGCGCGCCTGTCGACTACCCGGGATCCAGACCATCCCCTCGCTGAGCGCGGTTGTTCCCCCAAAAAAATCGGCTCTTTCGGCAATGATGACCTTTAGGCCGGCACCTGCCGCAGTCAGAGCAGCAGTCAGTCCAGCTGCTCCGCTCCCGACGACCAACAGGTCACAGGTTGTTGCGATTGTTTCGGGCTTTTCCGCTGTCACTTCTCGGACGCCCGATCTCTGAGTTTGCCGATATATGCGAGTCCGGTGGCCAGCATGCCGCCATCGACGTATACCGTCTGCCCGGTCATCCAGGTGGCCTGCGAGAGAAAGCGTACGGCGCCCACGATGTCCTCGACCTTGCCGAACCGGCCCAACGGTGTTCGCTCCAAGTCGTGCCGCAGTACGTCCGGATCGCTGCGCGTGCTCACCATTGAGGGGTTGCTGGCTTCAAGTGGTCCAGGCGCCACTGCATTGACCAAGATTCCAAATGGAGCCAGTTCGATCGCCATGGCCTGTGTGAGCGATGCCTGGGCACCTTTCGTAGCGCAATAGATCGGTTCGGTAGCCCATGCAGTCACCGCTGCCACTGAGGTGACGTGGATGATGCGACCGCCCCCAGCTGCCTTCATTCGTCGGCCGACATGCTGCCCACAGAGCACCATTCCCCGGACGTTGACATCGACCATCGCCTGTATGTCTTCCAGACTTGCATCGAGAAAATGCGCAGCCCGACTGATGGACGCGCAAGCTACGAAGACGTCCGGCGAATGTCCCTGCCAGTGCGCATCTACGTTTGCGAAAGCATTAGCTATTTGTGCAGGGTCGGCAAGATCGACCATCACGCTGTGAAACACAGGGTGAGCATCCAGGCTGGGCTCTTGTCGATCGAGGCCTATGACGCTCGCTCCCTCCTGGCAAAAGGCATTCGCGCAGGCCTGACCAATCCCACTTGACGTGCCAGTAATCAGTACACGGGTAGGGCGGTTCGTACTGCCGACGTTAGTGCTCAATCGGGTCATTGGACTTCAGGAGGGGCCTGGTAATGGTGCTCAGTGACGACGAGACGAGCGAAGCGACTTGTGTGCGCCAGTGTGTCCGCACGCGTTGGGCTGTCGGCTCGACCATAAACAGCGTTGAACGCGGCTTCGTCTGCGAACCACTGCTCGGCAACGCCGTCCCACTCAAACTCATGCTGCGTCGCTCCCGTCAACCCGCTGTCGTCGGCTCGCACGTTGACTGTGTAACGCAGTAGGTGCGGCCCTTGATGTCGAGCCACGTCATGCGCGTGTCGATGAAGCCACCACTCGCGAAAGTCCTCGAGGCTCAAGCCTTCAGCACGCTTAAGGAACCACATTACCTTGATCATCGTGTAGCGGTCACTGCATCAGTTCGATTCGCGCGAATTCTATTTAGTGCACACGGTGTCGACAAGACATTTCGTGGTGTTGTTTCCGATCTACCCATGTAGGCGCGCAGAGAGTTGACGACAGGTCAGGTGCCAAGTTACGCTGTAGACTTCTTGTCGACAACCCGTCGACGAAGTATGTCATTCGTCACTATGGAGACATCGATGCAGCATCAGCCAAGACGCACACCACACGACCTCCTCACACCTCGCGCTAGTGCACTTGCAGTGCACGTGCTGCTGGGTACCTGTTCGGCGGCCGCAATCTTTACGATTCCAACTGAGGTACACGCCCAGCTTGCATCAGATTCGGCCACCCAGACAGTTGTCATCTCAACCACCGCTCGCAAGAAGAGCGAGTCTGCGCAGGATGTTCCGATCTCGATGGACATCATCGGCGGGCGTGAAATCAAGGATTCCGGCATTTCGCGAGTGCAAGACATCCAAGCCAACGTGCCGGGACTCGTCATTGACAGCCTCGAGTCAAGCGGCCGCATCTCGCTACGAGGAGTGGGAACCGGCGACCTTGGCCTAGGCACAGACCAGTCAGTTGCCATTCATGTCGATGGTGTGTATCAAGTCTTCGGTAGTGCAGGGCTGGCGCGCTTTTTCGACATAGACCGTGTGGAGGTCTTACGCGGTCCGCAAGGTACCCTTTATGGCCGCAACGCAACGGCTGGGGTCATCAATATCGTCTCACGCGCGCCCCAAAAATCCTTCGGGGGCGAGGCTGAACTTTCGTTCGGGTCCTTCGGCACACGGCAATTGCAGGGAACGCTCAACCTGCCCCTGTCCTCGGACACGGCTATGCGATTCGCTATGGTTGGCGCGAACAGTGACGGCTCGATTACCAACACGTTGGACGGTAGCAAGACGGGCAAAGCTGATGACTTCATGGGCTTTCGCGGAAGCCTGCGCACCCGGTTCGGCTCGGTCAACGCCGACGTGACTGTTCAGCTCATTGACGACAAGAGCAACATCGGGGTTGCCCTGGTTCCCAACCCTTACAAGCCGGCCTTGCGCCTAGGTACCGGGCAAGATGACTCCTTCGAACTCGGCTACTTTGACAAACCAGTCTCGCAGAGAAAGAAGGACCTCGCTGCATCATTCAAGCTCTCCGGGAACCTGGGTGACGTAAGCCTGATAGCCACCACTGGATATGGAAAGCACACAGGTGGATATGACCTGATCTTCTCCACTCCCAAGCGGCCTAAGGGTCAGTGGGCACGTGTGGTGCTCAACGAACCGTACGAACAATGGTCACAGGAATTGCAGGCCAATTTCAATGTGGGAAGTGCGCAGTGGACAACTGGGCTGTACTACATCGACTACAAGGGCGCCGACAAGCGGAGCATCGACCAATACAACATTCCCTTCAACCTCTCGACCACAGATAGCCAAGGGCTGGGCAAGTCGTACGCGGCATATGGCGATGTCAACTATGGTTTGACGAAAGCTCTTCGACTCAACGTGGGATTGCGCTATACCCACGATGAGAAGACGGGGGTTTCATCCGCGACCAGTGACGACCCGTATAGCGTGGTCAATCCGCCCGCACGCCTCACAAAGTCTTGGAGCGCAACGACAGGCCGAATTGGTCTGGATTACTCGCTCAACAAGGCCACCTTGATCTTCGGCAGCCTGTCTACTGGCTACAAGTCTGGTGGTGTCGCGCCAGCGGCATATTCGTTTGTACCGAACTCGGTCTACAACCCAGAGAAGCTTACGGCCTTTGAGATAGGACAGAAGACCACCATTGCTGGTGGCGGCATCTTCAATGTCTCCGCCTTCAGCTATGACTACAAGGACAAGGTCGAAATCTATTCACCTGATGGAATCAACTTCGACTTCTACAACGTACCCAAGGCACGCATCAAGGGCATTGACGCCTACCTGGAACTTAGAGTTGCACGAAACTTGCGCTGGGATCTGAATGCAAGCTTGCTGGACGCCAAGTTCACCGACTTCCCCGCATTCGACTTTGCAACCAACGCTGCCGTGAACTACGCTGGGAACACACCAGCGCGCGCACCGAAGTCAAGCGCGACGACTGGCCTGACGGTGGACCAGATACCCGTGTTCGGTTTTGGTCGGGCACAGCTTCGAGCTGAGTATGTCCACAGAGACAAGATCTACTTCACGTTCCAGAATCAACCGGATCGCCTGGAGAACTCGATAGGCTTGATTAACGCATCGGCGCGATTCACGTCTAACGATGGCAAGTGGAGCGCCTTCATTGCCGGTCGGAATCTGGGCGACAAGCGTTACGTTGCGAACATCATTGCAACTCCGGCTGGGCAGTTCGCGGTGCCAGCTTCCGGCCGCACTTGGCAGCTTGGTGGCTCTGTCGCCTTCTGACAGTGCTGAGGACGGCCTCGAAAGCGAAAGCCAGGATACGCAATGAGCTTTCGAGGCCTCTTGGCATGCTCTCTCACCATTGCTTTCAGTCTCGTAACCGCCTCTCCAGGCAGCCACCCGGTGCCAGACAACTGCGAGGCGCCGGAATACGGGCGGCTCGACTTTGTCGTCGGCAAGTTCACCATGCGAACTGTCAAGGGCGTACTGGCCGGAACGCTGCAGTTTGAAAAGAAACTAGGTGGCTGTGTTGTATTCGGCCGGTGGTCTGGTTCTCAGGGGGGCCAAGGCGAAGTCTCTCTGTATTTCGACCGTAGCGATCAACGCTGGCACCAGCTCTACATAGCCGATGACGGCTGGGTCCTCCGCTTCACGGGTGGGTTTGATGGGCAGGCTCTCGTGATGACTGGAATGAACACCTTCGCGGACGGCCGCAGAGGGCTGCAACGTATGACCTGGGCGCTCCTGCCAGACGGGACCCTACGGCAATTTTGGGAAATGACAGACAACAGTTTTAGTAATTGGCAAACGCTGTTCGATGCACGCGGCAGTCGATAGGTGGGCAAGAGGCTGCTGATCCAGCGCCTCGTTTATCAGAGTCCGAAGCGCTGTGGAGAGAATGGATCCGACGCGATCTCCGGGCGCTGTCCAGTCATCAGTGCTCCCAACACACTGCCCGAACCCGCTGCCAACGTCCACCCCATGTGGCCGTGTCCCGTGTTGAGGTAGAGACCGGCAATCCGCGTTGCCCCAATGAGGGGTTTCCCGTCAGAGCACATCGGACGAAGGCCAGCCCATTTTTTGGAAGCTAGTTGGGGCTGCCTGCTCGCCAACTCTGGGTACACGCGGGCAAAGTTACGCTCAAGATTGGCAATACGTCCACGTTCGATAGAGACGTCGTAGCCACAGAACTCTGCTGTACCAGCCACTCGCAAGGCGCCCTTACCAACAGGGATCACGGCTAGATGCAGCTCGCTGTCCACAATGGGGACCGTCGGTGGCGCTTCGACGCCTTCCAAGTCAAACGTTATCGAGTATCCCTTGGCGGGCCTGACTGGGAGCTCTAGCCCACATGTCCGGGCCAGGTCAGTGCTATGCGCGCCCGCTGACAACACGACTGCATCAAATCGCTCTCCCACGAAACCGGGATGGCGCAAGCCACGCACGGATCCGGCGTCTACCTCTATCGAGCTCACCGATTGGCCGTAGACGAAGCGAACCCCCTGGGCTGCCAACCGCGCTTCCAATTGGACGCAATAACGGTGGGAGTCGCCAGCTTCGTCATCGATGTTGTGCACCGCACCAACCAACTCATCAGCAATTGGGGCCAATTGAGGCTCAAGCTCAATCAATGACGCCACATCGAGAAAGCGTGGCCTGAGGCCGCTGGACTCTAGGGTGGATGACCATTCTTGTGCGCGGCGCAACGCCGCGGCATCGCGATGGATCACAAGGGTTCCGCGGGCGTAGTGGTCATAAGCGATGCCGTCAGACGCTATTTCAGACATGCACGCCATGCTGTGCTGAGCCAGCGCCACGTTAGCCATCGTGTTTGCCAAGAATCGGTCAGGGGAAGACTCGCGCACGAATCGCACGCCCCAACCGAGCAGCGATGGCAGTGCTCGCATGCGTAGTAATACAGCGGCCTCGTCGTTCCCGAGGTTTCTCAGCACATACGAAAGAATGCCAGGGGAGTTCCAAGGCTCGACAAGAGATGGATGCAGCAAAGCGCCGTTGGCGAGGCTGGTCTCGAGACCAGGACCAGGCTGACGATCAAAGACGGTGATGTTGGACTTGCCGCGGGCCAGTAGCGATCGCGCAGTAGAGAGGCCAATGACTCCCGCTCCAACGATGGCGATCTTCATGGTCCAGTACCAGCCAGAAGGGACGGAACTGGCGTGAAGTTGCCATCCAGCGGATGTATTGGGCGTCGCAGGTTCCGATAAGGAATTCGCATCGGATCGAGACACAAGCTGCCCGGGCTGTCGCAGAAGACCATGTGTCCTGCAACCCCTTTGAAGCCGTTGACGAAGTGGGTCGATGACTTCACAACGACCAAACGCGCTTTGGATAGGTCGATTCCATGCTCAGTAAAGCAACGGGGCTCCCAAACCTGCGTGCGTTCAGTCGCAATGACGACCTCCACACCCTGCACTCTTAACCAAGCGCTGCGGCCGATGGGCTCGTTAGGTTCGCCTTGACCGAAGCGAGCCTGTCGAACATCTGAGCGCACAGCCATGACCACGACATCGACATCGAGCGGCATCCCTGACATTTCACTGACCTTGCCGCCTATGCGCATGCGTAATCGAGCTCCTTCGCCAGCGCGGTGCGCGAAGTCCACGGCCACCGGATCCCATAGGATGCCGAAAACAGCCCGCTCGACGTGCCTAGAAAGCAGTTCCTGCAGCAGCCAGGTGGAATCCCCGGCACAGCCGCCACCCGGGTTATCGCCACTATCGGCAATCACCACTGGCCAGCGCTCGCAACTAAGAGCTTCTTCGAAGGACTGATCCACATTTCGCTGTCTTGGCGCGCTCAAGGCTGCCTTGACGAACGCCGCACTCAGCCGATGACCGATGGCTTGCAAGTCTGCGGAGCAATGAGCCTCAGCAGTCACGATCAGACTTGCTGAGGTGTGTTTTGTATCCCCCAGCGGAAAGCCGTGGAAAGCAGATATCGACAGGACACCCGGCGCCGACTGCTCTTGGCGCAGCGTTTCCACAAACGACTTCATGGGGCCTTCGGTCGTTCGGAAGATGCCCAACAGCGGAATCCTCCAGGCTAGCCTCACAGGCTGAATCTTCTCGCGCACGACCCTGTCCAGCAACTCAAATGCGTGCTGCGTCCGTTCTGCGTAGTCTGTGTGCGGATACTCCAGGCAAGCCACGACAAAGGTGCTGTTCTCAATCATCCGCTCGGTCAGATTGCCATGCAGATCGAGTTCTATAGCTATGGGCACTTGAGGTCCGACAAGTGCCCTGACTGCTTCTACCAGGTCGCCCTCGACGTCATCGCAATCCTGGGCAATCTGCGCGCCATGCATGAACAGGAATACACGGTCTACAGGCATGGATCTGGTCAGGTCCTCCAGGATTTCGGTGCGTAAGGCAGCATGGTCTCGCGCTTGAAGGGGCGCGCTTGGTGCAGCTAACGCATAAAGACCAGCACGAACTTCAATTCCGTTCGCCTCGCATAGCCTAGCGAACTGACCGTATCCCATCGTGTCAATTTCGGATGGGCGATAAATTTCTCCTCGGCCATGAACGGTTTCGGCCTCAAAGCTCAGAGTGTTCGTTGGAATAGGAGAGAACGAGTTCGTCTCGTGAACGAGGCCAGCGATAAAGGCGCGTGGTGTTTTCATGTCAGACCTGGCTCAAGAGTTATCACGGGCAATTCCAGACATGACGGATGCGCCCGGTCATGGAACACGGACTGCTGCGCTACTCGTGGCGCTTTGATGTTTGTGGTCACGGGATCTCCCGTGCCTGGGTTCGGAAAGGCCTCCGGATACGCGCTGCTGCAAACGCTGAGGCGCAGGCGATGACCTGCGAGGAAGGTGTGTCCAATACCACCGAGGTCAAGGATCAGCTCAACCAAGGTGCCAGGTGTGTACGGCTGTTCCTCGACCTGTGGGCCTTGGCGCGCGCGTAACCTACACCTTGCTGCTTGGTGTGATCCCAGGCGCATGCCACGGCCGTCTGGTGCAATATCTTCAATCCGACAGAAGAAATCAGCGTCCAGAGCATCGCTGGAGACAAAGAGATGCACCTTCACATCTCCCGCCACGGTCAAGTCGACATCAAATGGTGTGCTCAAGTAGACGAGCACATCACCCCGATCCAGCAGTGGTGCCAGGTCGCGCGGCCACTCTCGTAGTCTGCGCATGACACCGGCCTGATCTGGGAGGCGGGACGGTACGGGCATCAATGGGTCATGAACATAGTGGTCAGCCGTCTCATCTGCAGGTAACGTCCAGTCCAGTGAGCCATCGCCCCGCATGCCGTTGGCGTGTCCTTTGCTGTGGAGATAAAGCCGGCACCGCTTGGCTGCCGGCAAAGGATAGTCATCAGCCTCAATCCAACGGTTTGACCCTGTGAGAAACAAGCGCACTCGCGGCGCCGCAAACACAGGGCCACCCTTGAGGTGATGGTCGAAAAAGGCACGGATCACTTCCCGAGCCACGACAAAGCCATGCTCTGGAACCGAGAGGTCTCCCAACTGGTAGACCGGTTGACCAGTGAGGTAGTCATGCCCGCCGTCGGGCGCGGTAATGTGGTCCCAGGGGCCCACCACCAAATACTGCTGGTCGCGAGCAGGCGATTCTTTGCGCATGGCGCAGAAGTGCGCCAAGGGCCCAGCCAGACAGCCATCTTGCCAGCCGGTAAAGGCGAGCGATGGTAAGGCGATGTGCTCGTGGTCAGACGGGCCGAACGCTTGCGGGTGCGGTGACCCGTCGCCTCGGTAGTACTTGGCCATCTGCCTGAATCCAGGACTGACCTCGCCCAACGCGCGCTCATCGACCGTAATCACGGGCATGTGGGACAGAAGTGCGTCCCAGTCAAGATCTTCGGGTAGTGCGGGTTGTCCTGAACGCGCCCTCGAGCCCCAACTCAATGAATGCTCAAAGCTGAAGATGCCACCAAACCAAGTGATCTCGTCCCTGATGTTTGAAGTGCTTGCGCTGGGAGAAATGGCCTTCAGCTGAGGCGGTCTCGCCTGTGCTGCCAGCCACGGGTTGGACCCTGTGTAGGAGTACCCGCGCATGCCGACGTGACCGTCGCAGAAGGACTGTTTCGCAATCCATTCAATGATCTCAAAGCAATCCGCTCGCTCGTGTGTAAAGGCCTCGAATTGCCCTTGTGACTCTCCCTTACCACGGCAGTCTGCAATCACCATCACATATCCGTGCGACACCCAGTAAGACGCTTCGTCTCGAAAGCTGATTCCGCCGGGTCCTTTGCCGTATGGGGTTACTTCCAGGACAACAGGCAACCTGATGTCTGGCCTAGCGCCATAGACATCTGCGGCAAGCACCGTGCCATCACTCATTGGAATGAACACGGACAAGAACGGTATTGTTGACATGAGGCTTTGTTGAACGTTCAACTTTGTCGACAGGCAGTCTACAAGAAGTCTTGAGTGACGACTAGACCTGCGTAACGAGACTGCACTCGTCGTGACTGCTTATCTCGTCAAGGACTTTCAGGAGAAAGGGACCATGGACATAGAGAGCGGGTCAGCTCAAGATTCCCCTGCCATGGCCTGATTGACCCTCACCACACCATGCTCTGAATCCCAGCTGAACGTGGCATGTCTTCCCTCATGTCTCACGGGTGTCTGGTCACGCTGAACTTATGTGGCGCGGACTCCAGTCCGCCCCGTTACACCGCCCGCACCGGGATCACCCGCCGTGCCTGCGGCGTCTTCGCCGGCGCAGGCTCAGACGTACGGCCGTGCCAGGCATCCAGCAAGGCCTGCCACTGGGCGCGTGCGGTGGCCAGGTTGTCCAGCTTGACCGGGCCGAAGCCGCGCACCTGCTGCACCACCTCGGCCAGTCGTACGGCCATGGCCAGGTTGTCGGGGCGCAAGGCAGGCAGCAGTTCCTTGAGCACCAGGGCCTCGTAGTCGCGGGCCAACTGCCGCTCCAGGCGGCGCTCCTGCGTGTAGCCGAAGACATCCAGGGCCGTGCCGCGCAGGCGCTTCATGCCCGCCAGCACGCGGAAGGCGCTGCGCACCCACGGGCCGAAGGCCTGCTTGCGCGGCCGCCCGTCAGGGCCGGGCCGGGACAGCAGCGGCGGCGCGAGGTGGTGGACGATGCGGTCCCACTGCGCGAACTGCTGCTTCAGCAGCGCCTCAAAGCCGCTGTCCAGGTGCAGGCGCGCCACCTCGTACTCGTCCTTCACTGCCAGCAAGCGCGCGTACTGGTGCGCCACCGCGCGGGTGAGCGCAAGACCTTGAGCCGCCTGCCCGCCGAGTGCGGTCTCGACCTGGCGCACCTGCGCCACCAGGGCCGCATGGCGGTCGGCCAGGGCGGCATCCTGGTAGGCAGCGAGGAAGCGCCGGCGCCGCTGCAGTAGCCCGTCCGGGCCGTCCAGCGCCTCGGGGTCGAGGGTGGCCTCGCCGGCACCCGCCAGGCGCCGCAACGCCTCGGGTGCGGCCAGCGCCAGCCGCCCCAG
>Ga0315904_10010829_pt1 | contig 11729 bp, 15 predicted proteins | sample LakEriMetagenome_6_FD_203529 | JGI IMG/M metagenome (GOLD analysis project Ga0315904, IMG submission 203529) | Freshwater fungal communities from buoy surface, Lake Erie, Ohio, United States - Buoy 12 MA120 | ecosystem: Environmental > Aquatic > Freshwater > Lake | place: USA: Lake Erie, Ohio...
GCGCTGATGCGGGTCTCGTGGTCGGCGACATCGGCCTCGACTGCGTCCAGGCGGGAATCCGCGCTGGCGTTTTCGAGGGTGGTGATGCGGTTCGAGAGGCTGGTGTCCGCTGTGGCGCGTGTGCTGGCCTCTGAATCGATGTTGCCTTGGAGGGTCGTGTCGGCTGATTGGCGCGCTGTCTGCTCGCTGCTGATCGCGCTCTGACGAGCGGAGGTTTCGGCAGCGATGTCGGTGCCGAGGTCCACGATGTCCTGCTCTGCGGCAGAAACGCGAGTCGTTAGCGCGGTAGCGGCTGTCTCCACGCCATCGATGCGGAGACCGAGGGCTGTGTCGCCGGATTGGCGGTCGCTGACTTCTTGAGCGAGGGCGGCGTTGTTGCTGGTGACATAACCGGCGAACGCTTGGTCGTTGGTCGTGTCGACCGAATTGATGAGGGTGACGATTTCCGCGAAGCTGTCTTTGTCAGCTTGGGAGGCGTCGAGGATCGCATCGATGCGGCCTTTTTCCGTATTGATGTTGCTTTGGAGAGTCGTGTCCGCTGCGGAGCGCGCAGAGGCTTCGGCAGAAACGGCCGCGATGCGTGCTGTCTCTTCGGCTGTGATGTCAGCGGCGAGATCGCTCTCGGCGTCTTGCGCACGGCTGATCTCGTTGTTGAGCGATGTGCTGAGAGCGCCTTCGGCGGCGAGTGCGCGAGTCTCTTCAGCGCTGACGGCGTCGTTGACGAAGGTTTTCTTCGCGTAGCTCTCGCCGGAGAGGTCGAAAACGCCTTCCTCTGTTCCGATGAAAAGTTTCTTGTTGAGTTTGTCGAAGCCCAACTCTGCGAGCTGGAGCGACACTGGGGAGCCTGTCCCCCGTTTTACTTTGATGATTTGTGGCATGGTGGTGGTGGGTTAGTGGTTGGTGTTCGTGGGTGGGGTGATTGTCAAAAACCGCCGCCATCGATGATGGAAATCAGCGTGGCGTAGGCGTTCGCGGTGGGGCTCCAGCGGTAGGGCATCCCTTCGTCCATTGCGTGATACAAGCGGTCGGCTTTTCCGACGCTCGGGAAGCTCGAGCGCGTTGGATATTCGACGATGACGGCGGGAAGCGTGAGGTCGAAGGACGACAGATCCAGTGTCTGTCGAATGTTGCTCTCGGTGATTGTCGTCATGGCGTAGCGGTGTAGGTGGCCGTGGTGCGGGATGCCCAGGCGACGGCGGTGGCGGTGCCGGTGGAGACGACGCGCCCGGCGGGATTGAACGTGGTGCGGTGGATCGTCCAGACGGGCGAGGAGGCGCTGGCAGGGCCGGTGAAGTCGGTGTTGGTGATGCGGCCGTAGTAGTTCGTGAGGCCGTCGCTCGCGGTGTCGCTGGCGTAGCGGTAGAGCTCGGGATCGATGGGCGGCTGGACGGTGCGGAGGCCGAGGGCGGTGAGCGCGATCTGGGTGCCAGCAACAGGCGCGGAGTCGAAGGTGATCGTGCCGCTAGCGAGGGAGATGGTGTAGTCGGTGGAGGGGGTTTGCGTGACGCCGTTCAAAGCGACGAGGACATGGGCGGGGTTGCTCGAGGCGAGGCCGCCGACGCTGTAGGTCGCCGTGGTGCCGGTGGCGATGTGCGTGGTCGCGGTGATCGAGAGCGCAGGCGCGGACGAGACGATGAACTCGGCGAGGCCGGTGATGGCGCTGGCGGCGTGGGTGTGAGTATTGAGCTGAGTCTGGAGCGCGCCGATGCTGGCGGCGGCTTCAGCGATGGAGTCGAGCGCGGCGGGATCGAGGTTTTCCGTGAGGTAGTCGATGCGCTGGCCGAGCGAGGTATCGGCGGAGGCCAGCGCGGAGAGGTCGGAGACGAGGCCTGTGATCTCGCTCTTGGCGTGGGTGTGGGCCTCGGGAGGGAAGGTGGTGGGTTTGCCGGTGATCGAGTCCCAAGTCGGAGGGGGAGCGAGTTCCGCGATGGCCTGTGCCGTGCGTAGCGGCGTCATCCACGATTCGTTGCTGGTGCCTGCTTCGGCTTCAGCTTGCGTGGATTTCTCGATGGTGAGGACTGACCACGCGGAGCCGGTCCAGCGCCAACGGCGGCCATCGATGGCGGGGGCCGTGAGTGGCGGGTAGATTTGGCCGGGGGCGGGGTCTTCGGGGAAGGCGATCATGGCAGGGCGGTGGCGAATTCCTCGGCAGTGATCTCCTCGACACCTGCGGCGGCGAAGCGCTCGGCGATCGGTGGGATGGCGGCGAGCAGGCAGCGGCCATTGGCATCGAGGGGGGCTTGGTCGGCAGGGGCAAACCAGGTGGCGGCCTGCGCGGAGGGGAATCCGCTGGCGGCATCCATCGCGGCGCGGATGGCTTCGTAACGCTCGGCCGGGGCGCGAAAAAAGCGGTTCATAGGGCGATCCCCCATTTGGTGCCGAGGTAAGTTTGCACCTGCTGAATCTGCGTGCTGTTGAGCGCGGTGTTGTAAAAGAGCACCTCGGCGAGGGTGCCGTTAATCGAATCGGAGAATGAATTGATCACGCCGATCTGGGCTTTTTTTAGCGTTTTGCCAGAAAATGAGACAGCTTCAGTGGCGCTGGCCGCGTTGATTTTTGTGGTGATCGAGGTCGGCGTGATGAATGAGCCCGCGATGGCCATGGTATTGGCCGAATACGGGACGACGGCTGTGTAGCTTGCAGTGTTGGCCACATACGCTCCGATGCCTCCTGCGGAGTTTCCGACCAGCGGTATGATGTTTCCCGAAAGGCTGTAGTCGAATGCGCCGGAATTGTCGTTGAGCGTGAAAAATCGGTTGTATTGAATCGCCGTGGTGCGGAAGACGATGAAGAGCGAGATGTTGGTGAAAAAATAATCCCACGCGGTGGACATTCCGTCGTTCGCGCCATCAAAAGCCAATGTTTTGAGTCCATTGAAGGTGGCGCGGGTTGGCTGGTTGTTCACGACGCCCTGCACAAAATCATTTCCGGCCGAGGATTTGTCCTTCCAGCGCGCCACGGGAGAATTTGCCGCGACCGCGTTGCCGCTGGCATCGAGGAGCGTGGCCTCGTCCGAGGCGTCGAGCCAGAGTTGCAGGCCTGTGATTGAGGTGGGCGTGAAGGCGCCGCCGCCACCGCCGGAGCTAGTGAGGAGCGAGACGCTGCCCAAAGTGACGGCGCTGGCGGTCGTGGCACCGCTGGGGATCACGATGTAGAAAGTGGTAGGAGCAGGCGAGGCGGGCAGCGCGGTAACGACCTGCATCGAGGCTACGCCTGTGCCGGAGATTTTTTCCGCAAGGGAAGTGGAGAGATTTGTGACATCCGCGATGCTGTGCGTGTGGCCGGGCTGGCTGGCCGAGTCGGCCTTCGCGCCTTGGGCGGCGGTGGCGTAAGCGGTCGCGGCTGTGGCTGCGGCAGTGCCGAGGGTGGGCTTGTCGGTGAGGTCGTTGTAGCTGGTGACTCCGCCGCCGCCTGTGCCAGTGCCGCCGAGGGCGCCGGTGGAGGAACCGCTGGTTTCTAGCCATTGGCCGCCGATCAGCGCGAATTGGCGGCCGGTGGAGGTGTTGACCCAGAATTTGTAGTTGCTGCCTGCGGGGGGTTGCGTGGTGCCGAAATACGCGGGCTCAGCGAGTTCCGCGATGGCTTGCGCGGTGCGGAGCGGCGTCATCCATTTCGTGTTGTCCGTGCCTGCTTCCGCTTCGGCTTGGGTGGCCTTGCCGTCGGGGATTGCTTCCGGCGTCTGCTCGGTGCCGAGGATTACGGAGTTCTGGATTTCGGCCTGGAGGGTGGCGGTGCGCGTGGTTTCGCCTGGCACGCTCCAGCGGATCTCGAGGAGTGCGGGGACGGTGGCAGGGTTGGACGAAAAGGAGGCCTCGAGGGGGACGGTGTTCAGGTTAAGGGTGGGCGGTTCCCCTGAGGCCAAGGCGAGAAAATTGGAATCGGCGAAGGTTCGCTTGAGCGCCACGGTGGTCGTGGTGCCTGCGGGCATGGTGGCCACGGCGTTGCGGCTGACGAAGACGACCTCGATGGCGAGCGAGTCGCGGCGTTTGAGCACGAGCCGCTCGTGGGCGACATTGCTGGCCGCCGACTTGATGAGCTGCTTTTTTGAGAGATCGATGAAAAACTTCATGCCGCTAACCAGCGGCGCGCTGTCAAATCACGCTCCGAGCGGCTCCGCAGGATCGGTCGCAGAGGGGGGGGGAAATGGCTTTCCACTTTCCGAGTGGGCAGGACTCGGTGGCCATGCGCAGCTTGGCCCAGGTGCTGCATCCGCACTTGCGGCAGCGGCCGGTGGCGTTCAGCGCGGCGGCGTCCCATTCGGGGCACGCGCGGCAAGTCGCCTCTCGGGTGGCGAGGGCTTCGGGTGGGGTGGTGGCGAAGCCTGCGCGAGCGAAGCGGTGCGCGGATAACCCCAGTTTAGCCATCATATCGAGTTGCAATTTAATAAGACGATCTGACATTTTATGTAAATGAAATTGTAATATTTTCTATATGTAGGTCAAAGAAAGCTGGCACTGAGGAAAATCCAATAGACAATATTGATTCACCTAATATCGTCGCGGATGAGCTGTCTGCGAAATTGTCTACATAATATGGTGGATCGGCAGACGAGATGATTGCCTCATACACCCATTCGGTTGCAGTATAAGAGAAATAAAATATTCCGTTTATGCGAAATAAAGCTGCACTAACATCCCAATAATCTAGACTTGGATAACCTACACGAGTCCCTAACCATCTTATACAATCATCGCCATATTGAAGTCTGTCTATCGAAAATGGTGGACTTGATTTACTGAATGGCCCGCCTGGATTTCCTGGTTCTGTCCCATTGAAGCTCATTTGAACCGTCAGGTCTCGGTTAAATATATTATTCCCAGTTGCTGTTGGAATAATCACCCATCCTGTCGAATCAAAAGGGACTGGGTAACATTTAGGCCCACTAGGCTCACAGCAAGCGCACTCGACGGCGCGGAGGCCGCCGTCGGCCTTGATCTTTATCGCTCCGGAAGATGTGCGGCCGAGGGTCATGTCAGCACGCCTCGGTGGCGAGCCAGGTGAGAGTCCCATTCACCGCGCCGAGGACATGGGTGCCGGCGGTGGGTTGTGGCGGAAAATATGAGCCCCCGCCGAGGCTTTCAAGGGCATCTAAGCGGGCATCGATGGCATCAATGTCTGGCTGCATACATGTTTTCACATCCGTGCAAATTTCAGAAAAAGAGAGGTTTCCTTTTAGATAAGTGCTTCCTTCTGTTTCTGGGATAAAATTCCAAGCGGCGCCGTCATAATAAAGCAGAGCTTTTGACGAAGGCGTGATGAGTGCCCAAGCTTGGGCGGCTGCATCCCAGCGTAATAATTGATCTGGCGCACTCGGGGTGAGGAGCACATAAGCCTGAGCGGCGGAATCCCACTGGAGAAGTTGCCCGGAAGCGGTGCCGTCTGGCAGCACGGGCTTTGCCCAAGCCCAAGCGCCAGCTACGAAGCCGAGGCGGTAGGTTTCTCCGTCTTGAGGCGGGGGAGGGTTAAATATGAGCTGCCGTTGCTGGTGCCCGCCGGCGCCGGTTTTTTCTGAAATCAGAAAAGGTTGGGGGTTCCCAGCGTCATCGAGCGCAGGAGCTTCGAGGAGGCCGAAAACGAAATTCTTATCAAGATCGGAAGCGCTGATTTGCACGGGATAACCACCGCCTGACGCCGTGCTTTTTATTTTGTCGCTGAATAAAACAGGGGGCGCGGTCATGCGACTAATGCGGTCCGTTGGTAGCTGATTTGGATCTCATCGATGGACCCGAAATTTGACCGTGACACGCTGACGATTTCGTTAGTCCATTGCAGGTTCAAAAAAAGCACAGCCCCGGGAGCCGGGTTGCCGGTCATTTTTCTAGAACGGAGGCTTGAGCTCATTAAACTTTGCTGGGCTGTTGAAAGAGCCGGATAGTTTTTTGAAGAACTCGGCAGCGTCGTAAATAAGGACAAGACATCCACGAGCCAGGTCTCGGTGATTGTCCAATTATAGTTTTTTTGGGGTGGCCCAGCGAATTCCTGCGAAAAGGTTTTGGATAGAACCACAAGATTAACGCCGAGCGTGCTGCTGCCGGCATTAAAAACCGGTAAGCCGGTATAAACATCTGTAGTAAAATCTTGCGAGTATGCTGAGAACGGGATTTCCAGCCACCCGTTTTCCGTTTTGCGGGTTTCCGGCTTCGGCCACACGCTGCCGAAAGATTGCATTAAAGATTTCGCGCTCGGGAGGGTGCTCTCAAGCGAGACCACGGTGCCGCTGATTTTTTTTAGGCCGGAGGGATAAATTGTCTCGGTCTTGCCGGGAAGTAGGATCGGGAAATTTCCGTAGATGGTAGGCATGGCGTTTATGCAGCGAGGGCGTGGGTGGGGAGCTTGGGTTCGATTTTGCCGACGAGGGTGTGGATTTTCTCGACGAGGCTTTCGAGGGTGGACTTGCCGCCGGATTTCCCTTCGGTGTCGCCTCGTGCCGGTGGCTTCTGGCCGTCTTGGCCGGGCTTATCCACTCCGGCGCGGCGGGCGGCGAGTTCGTCTTTCAGAGAGCCTTTGGCTTTCATCTTCTCAAGGCGGGAGGAGGTTTTGGCGGTTTTGGAAAAGTCGTTGTAGACGCCATCCTCGCGGGCGGCGCGGATGCGCTCGCGGAAGCCGCTGGAGCTTTCGCCCAGTCCGCGACTCAGGCCGTAGTCTTTGCCGATGTCGGCCATGTCGCGGCGGTCGCGGTTTTGGCCGACTCCGGTGAGCGCGGCTTGGGCTTCGTTTTCGGCAATCTTTCCGGCGGTGCGGCGGGCACCGGCGAAATTCCCGCTGGCGATCTGGTCCTGGACGCGCTTGCCGAGCTTGCCGCCTTTGTCCACCGAGTCTTTCGCCTCGGCGTCAGCGATGGATTTCATGAGCTTCGCCGACTCGCTCAGCTCTTCTTTGATTTTTTTTGAGGAGCCTTCGGCTTTATTGAAGCTGCCCGCGATGGCCTCGGCCTCGGCGGCGGCGTTTTTCGTGTTGTCCTTGGCCGCGTCCGCTGAGGTTGCTGATTTCTCGAAATCCTCGCGGAGCTTGGTGCCTGCGGCTTTTACTTCATTGAATTTCTCGGCGGCGGCCGTGGAGGTGGCTTTGGCGCCAAAGAAATCCTGATCGCTCTTTCCGAGGGTGCCGACGAGCTTGTCGAACTCATTCGTGGCACGGATCGAGCCATCCACGATTTTTTTGCCGTATTCCTCGGAGGCCGCGCCGAGCCCGGCGCTGATCTTGTCGAGCGCGCTGCCACCGGCTTTGTCGAACGAGGATTTGAAAGTGTCGCCGCCGTTGTTCATCACGGCCGTTAGGGCGCTATCGAGCTTGCCGCTCACGAATCCGATCGGGTCGCTCATTGCAGCCTGGAAATCCTTGGCTACTGCATTCATCACGCCCGAGAATTTGCGCGTGAAAAAATCAACGACATTGCTGATCGCCGCGCCGAGCCAATCCTCGAAGGCGCGAATTACGCCACGGATCGCATCGATGAAAGCCTTCGCGCCATCCACAAAGACTTTGAGGATCGTGTTGCCAAGCACTCCGGAGATCACGCCAGGGAGATCAGATGAGAAAAACGCCTTAGCGAAGCGGCCCGCGTCGATGAGCGAATTGAGGTAGTTATTGCCAGCGATTTTCACCCCAGCGAGGAGGCCGAGCCCGATCGCTTCGATGGCAGGCATCGGGGCCTTGAAAGCGCCAATCAGAAAATCCGCCACGCTCATGACTTGCTTCATGAGGGATTGGCCGAAGCTGGCAGCATCGACGCCGGAAAGGGAGGCCACGAAAGCATTCAGCGCGGGGAGCGCGTCCTCGAGGAAGCCAGCGGCAAACTCCATGGTTTTCGCTTGGATCGCCTTGTAGTTGTCGCCCAGGTCGTCGAGCGCCTTGGCCGTGCGGTCCATCACGCCTGGCATCGAGCCGAGTTGGCCCTTCGCGGTTTCGAGTTCGTTGGAAAAATTATTGAGAAGAGGGAGGAGTTCGCCGCCGCTTTTGCCGAAGACTTCCATGGCCGCGCGGGCGCGCTGTGCGGGATCGGAAATCCCGGCGATTTTTTTGGCAAAGACTTGGAGTTGCTCGGTGGGAGTTTTTCCCGCGAGGTCGCTCATCGAGATGCCGAGCGCCTGCATCGTGGCGGTCTGCTCGGCCCCACCGGCAGCGGCCTCGGCCATGAATTTCTGCAACTTGTTAATCGTGGAGCCGACCTTATCCGCGCCGACATCGGAGTTTTCAAAAGCGCGCTGGAGCACCATCAGGCTGCCCGCCGTTTCGCCTGTGCGGGAGGAAAGGTCCGTGAGCTTGCCGCCGAGATCGATCGCTTTGCCAAATCCATCCACCACCGCGCGGGCGGCTGCGGTCGCGCCCTCGACGGCCATCATGCCAGCTTTCACGGCGGCACCGGCCACGCCGGCCGCGAGGCCGATCTTGCCGAAAGAGAGGTCGAAGCCTTTGGAGGCTCCTTGCGCGGCGTTCTGTGTGGCCCCGAGTTCTTTTTTGAGCTTCTCGATCGTGGACCCGAGGTTCAGGTCTTTCGCGGCGAATGTGACTGTTGCGTCGGCCATAAAATTACGCGGCGGCTTTCATTTGTTTGCGCTCGTAGCGGAGCATGTTTGCAAGTTGCTTGACCATTTTGTTTACGACCACAAGGACGGCTTCTTGCTGCTGTGCTGGCGGGCAAACCTTGTCCGCGTATTTGCAGGTATTGGTCAGAACAATGCGGGGATTTGCGCTGTCCTCGGCAAGGTCTTGCACGGTGCCAAGGCCGTAATCGCCGAGGTGCCGGGTGACCCAGCGGGGAATCCCTCGCGTAGCGCTGCCTTTACCGGTCTTGAGTTGCTTGGCACACCAAGCCCAGCCGGATTTTGCGATACCGACTTTTGCTTGTTGGGCCGCTAGGTATTCCTTCAACACGCTGCCTGGCACAAAATACTTGTTGATGTATTTCCAGCGCCCAATGTTGTGGGTGTCACCTCCTGCTGCTGACATACGGCCATTCTTAAAAGCCCCTTTATGTATCTCCCGAAGAGTCGCCGCTGATGCGTCTGGCAAAAAATGCGCTTTGTCTGTGCCATAAACCGTGCCGTCTTTTGTTCGAAAAACAAAAATTTCGGCGCTATCATTAAACTCTGCGTAGACTTCCTGCCTTGGGGTGAGTGGCGCGAAAATTCCAGCTCGGCCTTTGCCTTTACTAGAACTTCGTTTGCCGCCGTAAAGATCAGTCCTGATAGCTTTTTCACCGCTGAACCGAGCTGAATCTTTGTCCCCGAAAGGCTGAGTGCGGCGTGCTAACTCGACACAGGCGAGGCGGGCATGGATGCGCAAAACCTCCGGCAGTGTTTTTTGTTTTACTGCACCGTAAAACTCAAACATCTGCTCAAGTCCTGTTTTTTCGAGTGTGACGCTGGCTCCCATTAGAGTTTTTGAAAGACGCTTTCTATGGCTGCGAGGGAGTCAAAAACCGCCGATGGATCGTCGCGCAGATAAACGCGAGGAATGCCACGGCTGAATGAATCGGCGTCCAGGATTTGGAGACCGGCAGCATAGGGGACTCCCCACATGCACTCGTGGAAGCCCCAACCGGTGACACTGGCGAGTCGATACACATACGAGGCGAGCCAGTTGGGGCTTGCTACTTTCCCCCGCTCGAGCCGGTGGGCGCGGAGGCGTGCTGCGCGCGGGTTTCGGAGGCGTTGACCTTATCCCACGCGGCGGAGACCAGGCGGGAGAGTTCGTTCTGCTCCTCGAGGTCGGCGATGTTTTCAATCTGCCATTTGCGGACGGCTTTGTTGAAGGCGACGGGATCGGAATCCACGGCGAGGACATCGTCGAGCGGGGCGGTGTGGACGAATGCGAAGGCGGCGACGAACCAGAATTCATCGCGCTTCTCGAGCATGTTCGAGCGGATGATGGAGATCGTGCCAGGGACGCACGGGCGGAGCTTGAATTTTCCGGATGTGCGGGTGCCTTCGCGCATTCCAGCCTCGCGGAGGGCTTCGTCGTCGGTTTCGAGTTCTGGGTTTTCTTTCGTTTTTTTCATGGTTTGTCGTTGGGTTGGTTAGATGAATTTTGCGAAGCGGGCTTTGTCCTCAGCCGTGGCGTTTTCGCTGATGGAAATGATTTTGCCATTTCGCTCGAAGACGATCTGGCGGGGGGTTTGCTTCACGACGCTGACCAGCTCGTCGCGGTTTTTGAGCACGGCCATCATGTAGGACACGGGGGAGTCGGGCTGTGCGGTGACGAATTCCTCGCCTTTGGCAAAGGAGCGCATGACATCGTCGGCGCGCTGGCCGGTCGGCGAGTCGGCGAGGAAGTGGAAGACGGTGCTCTCGTCGCCGCTCTCGCGTTTGATGCGGGTCGCGGGACGGGTGGGATTCTCGAACTCGAAGCCGAGAGTGGCCAAGATGGCGGCGAGCTTGAGGTCGCGGGTGGAAAAGACGGCTTTCATTTATCGTGATATCTCGTGTGGTGGCCTGCCGGGGAGCCGCGTGGCGACTGCCCCGGCGGGCGGCGTTGGGGAATTAGGACATCGAAGCCTCGTAGCTGCGGGCTGTGAGGCTGACAGTCTCGAACTGCTCCGAAGCAAAATTGCTGGTCAAACCAGTCACGATTGTGGTCGCGCCGAGCGTGACACTGGCCGGCATCGTGATGGAGAGCGTGCTGCCGACCGAAGCGGTAAATGAGCCAGTGCGCATTCCTTCGATGGAGATTTCCTTGATCGGCTCGGCGACGGCGACGGCGACAACTCCGCCTTGGTCGTCCTTCACCTCGGTGAGGGCGGCGGTTTCGTTGACGCTGAAGCTAGTGCAGATGACGCCCGAAACATCTGGTGTGCCATAGGTGGCAGTTCCGAGGTCTGAGTGGCGGTAGAGTGTGGCGGCCATGTTATTGAGTGGTGGTGGTGGTTGGGTTGCGGGTTACGGAGAGGTGGCGGGTGTCAAATCGCGGACTCGACGAGGCCGAGGGTCAGCGCGGCGGTGGTGATCCAGCGGCCGTCTTGCTGGCTCTCGGACCATGTGCGGAGGTCGGCGCCGGCGAGGGTGAGCGGCGCGGCGAAGGAGGCGGCGAGTTGGTCGGCGGCGAGGAGGGAGGTTTTGAGAGACGCGGCGAGGGCGGCGTGGGTCTCGAGCGCGGCCTCGACGACCGAGGGAGTTGCGAGGACGATGGAGGCGGTGACTTTGTAGAGGCCGCGAACGATGGCTTCGGTGGACTCGACTCCGACGATGAGGACCGGCTGGTCGTTGGCGATCGGGTCGCTGCTCTGGCCGGTGTGGACGGGGATGCCGTCAAAGGCGGGCGTGGCGCGGAGCCAGGCAGCGAGGGAGGTTTCGACTTCGAGGTTCATTGGCCACCTCCGGCGGGGCTGACGGTGGCGGTGAACTCGGCGGGGTTGTTGAGCGATTCGCCGACTTGCTGGACGAGGTAGGACCGGCCGTGGAAGTGGATGCTCTCGCCACGGCGTGGGGCGCTCTCGAGGTCGCTGGCCTGGAATCTGACCGTGAACTCGCCGCCCTGGCGGAGGCCGCCGGACTCAAGATCGAAGGAGACGGCGACGGGGGAGATGCAGGCGCGGAGATCCTGCGCGCGGAATTTTACCGGAATGCCGAGGAGCGAATTGCGCGCGGAGGCGGCGAGGGTTTCAAGGCGGGATTTTTGCTCAGGCGACACGCTTCTCGCGCCGTGTCAAAAAGCAGAACGCCCCGCCGGAGTGAGACGGCGAGGCGTTTGCGGGCTGGCGCGGGGAATCGCGCGGGTAGCGGGTTATTTCT